>Ga0114931_10007880_pt1 | contig 12960 bp, 8 predicted proteins | sample 2SBtaG_FD_89579 | JGI IMG/M metagenome (GOLD analysis project Ga0114931, IMG submission 89579) | Deep subsurface microbial communities from Kolumbo volcano to uncover new lineages of life (NeLLi) - 2SBTROV14_V59a metaG | ecosystem: Environmental > Aquatic > Marine > Volcanic | place: Kolumbo... | reverse complement strand
GCTTACGCTCTTCACGATTACGACGTTCTTCACGGTGCTTACGCTCTTCACGATTACGACGTTCTTCACGGTGCTTACGCTCTTCACGATTACGACGTTCTTCACGGTGCTTACGTTCTTCACGATTACGACGAACTTCACACTGCTTGCGCTTTTTACGGTACTTATTAACTTCATGGTGCTTGCGCTCTTTACCGTACTTACGCACTTCATGGTGCTTACGTTCTTCACGGTGCTTGCGCTCTTCACGGTGCTTGCGCTCTTCACGGTGCTTGCGCTCTTCACTGTACTTGCACTCTTCACGGTACTTTCGCTCTTCACGATGCTTGCGCTCTTCACGGTACTTGCACTCTTCACGGTTCTTTCTCTCTTCACGGTGCTTGCGTCCCTCACGATATTTGCGTTCTTCACGATTACGGTGCACTTCACAGCACTTAGATTCATCACGACGATAGTTCTTAATATAATGCTCGAGATGTTTGTGGTCACGTGGGCGGTAGATCATTATTTTCTCACGATGCTGCTCAGGTGGCTCCTGATGAACTTCATACTCAATAAGGCTATCGTGATTAGATTCACAGCACTCTTGATCTGTGCGATGCTTGGTCACATTATCTTTATATTCATAGGTGTTAGGGCAATTTGTGTAGCCATGTGAATCATAATCCTTATCAGGTTCAGAATAAGGCTCAATGTGAGGTTCAGAATGAGGTTCAGACTGAGGTCCAGAATGAGATCCGGAGTAAGGACCAGAGTGAGGTTCAGAATGAGGTTCAGAGTGAGATTCAGAATGAGGTTCAGACTGAGGTCCAGAATGAGATCCGGAGTAAGGACCAGAGTGAGGTTCAGAGTGATGATCAGAGTGAGGATCAGAATGAGGTTCAGAGTGAGGTCCAGAATGAGATCCGGAGTAAGGACCAGAGTGAGGTTCAGAGTGATGATCAGAATGAGGTTCAGAGTGAGGATCAGAATGAAGATCAGAGTAAGGTTCAGAGTGATGCTCGGAGTGAGGTTCAGAATGAGGTTCAGAGTGATGCTCGGAGTGAGGTTCAGAATGAGGTTCAGAGTGATGCTCGGAGTGAGGACCAGAGTGAGGTTCAGAATGAGGTTCAGAGTGAGGTTCAGAATGAGGTTCAGAGTGAGGTTCAGAATGAGGTACGGAGTGAGGACCAGAGTGTGGTTCAGAATGAGGTCCAGAGTGAGGCTCAGAGTGAGGCTTGAACTGGTCCAGTCCATCATTAAACTCAATTACCTCAGGACTCTGCGGCTCTTCATTATCCTGATCATAACTCTCTTCTTGATCAGAGGAATACACATCTCCGTATTTTTCCTCTCTAGTTTCTTCCTTTTGATCAACCTTCTTGCGAGCAGCTTCCACTACCTCAATCATCAACGACTTCCAGCCAATAGGCTTATTGTGAATCTCTGTAACCTTGCTGCCAGCTTCGATAATTTCCTTCATAATGGAATCCCATACTTCAGATTTCCGGGGATGGTGCGACTTGAGACTAATGGATGCAACAGCTAATTCCTCATCACTATCGAGAGTAGGAGATGCAACAGCTAATTCCTCATCACTATCGAGAGTAGGAGATGCAATAGCTAATTCCTCATCACTATCGAGAGTAGGAGATGCAATAGCTAATTCCTCATCACTATCGAGAGTAGGAGATGCAATAGCTAATTCCTCATCACTATCGGGAGTAGGAGATGCAATAGCTAATTCCTCATCACTATCGAGAGTAGGAGATGCAATTTTTGGCTCATCCTGGGAATTGAAATCTGTCGAAATATTTTGATATCTACACACGTTCTTACCATCTTCAGACTGGAAAAGATCAATTTCACAGCAGTACGTGCCTATCACAAACTTATAATTGTGTCGACCCCGTTGCAGGTTTTCACTATTCAACTCGGCCTTGAACAAGTGTTTAAGAAATTTGTGAGGTAAATCGTCGTTATTACATATCTCACCATACTCTACCTCATGATTATAGTGGATTAGATTTGAGTTTGCCTCTTTACCGTTGATGTTGTACAAGATGGGTTGCTTGTTAGTGTAGCAAGCCAAGATAATATATTGAGAACAACCCACAATAGCGATATGATCATTGTGAGCAGCCTTGTATGGTTCTGTCTCCCAGCTATCATCAGTACCGCAATCGTCGATATTAGAAGAATCAACAGTGCTGTTAAGGTCCAGCCGATAAATATCTTCTGGCCCAACGGTAGAATCTGAGCCAGGTATAGAAGGGAGATGTGGCTCGTAGCTATATTGATACTGACTATACTCAGATTTGTCGCAACAGTTCGGATTTTCGCCGGTTCCAAACTCAGACGGGATATCAAAGGACATATCACTATCTGAAACTTCGTCATCACCCAACTCAGAGGGAATGTTGCAACCATTGGATTCCTCGATGTTACCTAACACAGATGGTAAGTCAAAGGAATTATCAACTGAACTATCAATTGAATTTCCAGGGAGTGACCAGTCATGCGAGCACGTATCCAACGGGGATTCCTGTGTGAATGGATGCTGAGTGGCTAGCTGGTTATTAGTTTGAGGGGAAGATTGGTTGTCAGTTTGAGGGGAAGGTTGGTTGTCAGTTTGAGGGGAAGGTTGGTTGTCAGTTTGAGGGGAAGGTTGGTTGTCAGTTTGAGGGGAAGGTTGGTTATTAGTCTGAGAGACAGGTGATTCATAGTTAAATTGATTACTAGATACTGGACAATCATCATGACAGTGATTCTTAGGTTGATGAGGAGATTCATTGAGATAACAACGGATAGTAACAGTTTGATTACTACTCTTGATAGTGTAAGTATGGTAACCTTTCTTAAGCTGATCACAATGACAAGAGAGAATAGTATAGTACTTGAGCTCATAATATGGTTCACCAGAGTGATAGTCAACTACCAAACCATCGGGAATTTGGGAGAGATGGTGCTGTTCATTTTGTATGATACCATCGATATAGTATGAGAAGTCTGGGTCATTTTTCTTAAACACAACGAGAAGATATTGACCAGAATCTATACGACAGTTGTTCTTGGGGTTTAAGATATATACCATGGTGCCAGGCATCACCTCATAGGTCTGAAGAAGACAGGCCATCTTACGTTCATGATCCGATCGATAGCATTTGATACCATTATGCATACTCTCATGGTCAGCCAACTCAGAAGCAATATCAGAATAACTAATAGAGCCCTCGTCAGAGCTGCGGTCGGAGCTGCGGTCGGAGCTGTAATCAGAGCTGCAATTAGATATAAAGTCGGATTTGCAGTAGGTGCTACTGTTGGAGCTGCGGTCGGAATTGCAGTCGGATTTGCAGTAGGTGCTACTGTTGGAGCTGCGGTCGGAGTTGCAGTCGGATTTGCAGTAGGTGCTGCGGTTGGAGCTGCGGTCAGAGCTGCAGTTTGAATCGGTATCAGAGCTATCCGATGAATAGCAACTGGACGAAGTCGACTGTACCAAGTTAAAAACCTCGATGTCGCAACTATCATCCTTGATGTCTTCCATCACACTGCTAGGTAAGGGACAAGAACTGACTTCACTTTCGGTGTCACTGTTGCAACACTTCTTTTGTGCAACGACAACCATAGCAGCACACTCACCAGCATCGTGGTAATCATACTCACTAGATGATTTCATATTTATGAAACCCATTAACGGTCTCTTTTTGCTAGTCAGAAAAAAGATTGATTGAATGTCTTTAGGATCCGATCATAAGTTTTGTTGATATATTTTGTGAAAAATCAAAAAAATAATACACATAACCAACTGATAGTCGGTTATGTTTTACATAAAATTATGATTAGTAATAGGTATATTGACTTTTGGAGTTTTGGTAAGTATAGTATGCTTTAGCACGTAATTTCTCCAAATTATTTTCAATAGCCATGCCATTTGGATGGAAGAAGTGAGCCCAAATCCATGAATAGGACAGATAGACACCTAAGAAAACTAATATACCAATGATAAACCACTCTAGCAAAGAGGGCCAACGGTTTTTCAAATAAAAAATTATAATAGGAGGCAATATAATTGCAATTAGTAATGCCTGCCTCCATGTAACTATATCATAATTACTTCTAACCATATCTTTTATCTTATCGATATGAACATCTATATTGTCTTTATCATGAGCTTCTTTGCATCGATGTTTGCAATTTTTACCCGGTATGCAATCATGATCGTTATATTCGCTAATTATAATTAGGAAAATCACTATAATTAGTATAATTACGATTAGCCACCAAATATATAGATCTTGGTCATGTGAATGATTATTTAAATACTGTTTGGTATCTTCACTCATAGTGGTTTTAATATCCTGTTTAATCACTGACAGTTGATAGAAATATTCTTAATTAAACAAATGACATTGAATCTATTAGATTAAACAAAACTGTCGGGTTGTTAGTGATTTGTAGAAATGTGAGATCAAGAAAATTTGTACAAGAACCAAAAGAGAGATTCTATGTCGTTTCATGATCTTGAAGAAAACATTTTAGGTGAATTAGCGACATATCCTTTATCTATTGGACCACTTCAATACGTATTAAATAATAGAAAGTATGGTGATGGTTTAATTGTTGAATTAGGTACTGGTCAAGGTCGCACAGCCCGATATATTTCGGCTAATATAGGGACACGGATATTATATACTTTTGATTCGTTTTATGGTTGTCCTATCCGTTGGCGACACGGTTATGAAAAAGGCTACGGTAGTCGAAATGGTCATCCACCACAGGGGCTTTCTAAGAATGTTATGATTAGGGCGAGCTACTTTAAAGACACTCTCAAAAACTTCGTGATTCGTCACAAAGGTGAGAAGATAGCCTTGTTACACGTCGATTGTGATATTTATGAGAGCACTAAAGAAGCATTAACTACGCTAAGTAGTATGATTCATTCTGGAACTACCATTGTTTTTGGAGCTTTCGTTAATTATATTGGGTACGAGCATCATGAGTACCGTGCCTTTTTGGAGTTTCTGATGGGTACCAAGAAGAAGTTCATGACAATCGGTATGTATGGAAACCCCAAGGATTTCTGTACAATTGGTGCTGCTCAGAATAATCCTCAAATCCAGAAGGCTGCTTTTTGCATATGGAACAAGGATCAAAAGCTTCCGGACAAGGGAACGTTCTACATAGATCAAAATCTGAGTGAGCCTCCTGAGGAGATTCCAGCCATGTTGACTCAACCAATTCTGCAATCTCAAACTGGTCGACAAGTTTTGCAAGCCCAATCTAGTCAAGCAGCCATGACACCTCAGTTGGAAAATCAGGATAGGCTCGAGGCTCTGCCGAGTTTGAATCTCAAGGTATTACCTGGTGTTAGTGTCAATCGGGGACTTACTGACTCACCGGTCACACCGTTTGGTCCTGCATCTAGAAGCCCCACCGTTTCATCCCAGGTACAGAGGATGCCGAATGTATCTAGTGTACCGCCAATCGAAATTGGTGTGGTTAGTTCCCACATGAGCAGTCCCCACATGAGCAGTCCCCACATGAGCAGTCCCCACATGACCAGTCCCCACATGAGTAGTCCCCACATGAGTAATCCCCACGAGAGACTTATGTCACCACGCCGAACCTTGTCGATTAGCATGTTGCCACCAACTTCACCAGTTCATCAGAATATCGGCAGGGCTAACAGCATGCCAATAATACAGCAAAACTCAGCAGTAGAATTAAGGAGCCAGTACAAGGTAGAATTGATTGTAAACTTCAGCAACGTAACCTACTTCAGCTGTCTCTGGCCATACATCAGACGTGAAATGCATATCTTTGACAAGGTATGGGTTTGGGCTAACTCCAAGAGTGAGAGAGCTTTAATGTATCTTCGTGAGAAAATGGAGGAGGCTGCTGTCCCTGGTCATGCTCATAAGGCCGAGATGTGCTGGCCTGACAAACGAACTGGTACCCCTGATGGATTCTATCCTGCTTATAAGAAATTCTCCAATCCCCATACCCTTTATATCAAAATTGATGATAGTGTGGTTTGGATTATGGATGGCGCATTCCAATCACTAGTTAATTTCTGTTTGCAGCGACGCCAAAAGTACTGTGTTTTCTCAGCAAACGTGATAAACAGTGGACCAATCGATGCTGAGCATCAATCTTGGGAGGCTTCTTTGGATACCCCACTCAGATTCAATCGCGAGAATCCCTATAAAAACTTGTTAACTGCAGAGGGTGCTACTCAGGTTCATCAGTCATTGATGATGTCGTTGGAAAAGGGTGAATTAATGGATTACCTTACCGATTACATATATCTCAGTGGTGAGAAGTGGGAGTTAAAGTGCATCGCTTGGTTTAGTAATATTTTCAACGAAAATGATCGAGCTAAATTGCAAAAGGGTGATCAGAAGTATATCACTAGCAAGCTATCTAGTGCCAAGGGTGGTCGTTACCCGGTGGTTGTTGGTGCAGCTCTGATGGCCAACTACATCCTTCGTGGACAAGAGAAAAATAAGAAGAGTACTGCAACAATTAAGAAGGTTAAGACTGGCTATGATGCTGATAAGAAGATTATTAATCGTTATATTGAGTGGGCTAATTACTTAGGTAACTAATTATTTCACTTATTATAAAGACCATAGGTCTTCAGGTGATTTATATTTAGTTTCAATGAAACTAAATATGACAATATTTTAGTTGGCACTTCATAGTCTTGATCATTTGGTTATAATTAACCAAAATACAAATACATGTAGTTCCATATGTATAATTTGTGGCTTTAACCCATACTTTATTTAGCTGATCGCCACCCAGGTCTCGCCGAAGCCCTGCACGCGGACGCTCTCGCCCGGCTGGAGGGCCAGCTTCTGGCCAGCGCCCTTAATCTTATCGCTATTGGTGGTGACGATGAATAACTTGCAGTTACCGCAGTTGTTAACCGAGATCTGCGGACCGCAGCCCAGCTCTTTATAGCAATGATTGTAGTAATAATCATGAAGGTCTGGCATCAGAAGGTACACCGTGTTCTCAGCGAACGACACGATAGCACCAGTTTTCTTTGGAACGTAGACCTTACCGCAGGCCTTGTCGTTCAACTCGAGAGTATAGACAAGGTTGTCTTTTTCGGCGTCTTTGCCGTTGCAGCCATCCTTACCCTTAGGCCCACGGGGACCAGGAGGGCCATAGCAGCCTTCATCACCCTTAGGTCCACGGGGGCCGCGAGGACCACAGGGGCCACGGGGGCCACAGGAACCATGACAGCCATCTTTACCCTTAGGTCCACGGGGGCCACAGGGACCACGGGGGCCACAGGAACCATGACAGCCATCTTTACCCTTAGGTCCACGGGGGCCACGGTGGCCACAGGGACCACGGGGACCACGGGGGCCACAGGAACCATGACAGCCATCTTTACCCTTAGGTCCACGGGGACCGGGATGGCCCTTAGGACCGCGCTTACCATCATAGCCGGAACATCCCTCCGGACCACGGGGACCACGGGGGCCACGGCAGCCATCCTTACCCTTGGGACCACATTTGCCACGAGGACCACAGGGTCCACAGGAACCACAGGGACCACATTTTCCACGGGGACCGCGGCAGCCATCATTAACCTTAGGACCACGGCAGCCATCATTACCCTTAGGACCACGGCAGCCATCCTTACCCTTAGGACCACGGCAGCCATCCTTACCCTTAGGACCACGGGGACCACGGGGACCACGGGGACCACGGGGACCACATTTGCCACACTTACCATTGCAGCCGTCCTTGCCATCGCAGCCGTCCTTACCCTTAGGACCACGGGGACCACGGGGGCCACACTTACCATTGCAGCCGTCCTTACCATCACATCCATCCTTGCCATCACAGCCCGGGTAGCCGCGAGGGCCACGCTGTCCATTCTTATGTTCACATTTCTTGTCATAATGTTCTTTGCCATCATAGTGTTCCTCACCATCATCATAGTCATAGTCATAATCATACTGTTCCTCACCACCATCATGGTCATAATCATACTGTTCCTCACCACCATCATGGTCATAATCATACTGTTCCTCACCACCATCATGGTGTACTTCATCGTTTCTGAAAGCAACAACATAGATGTTGACGCTTTCAGTCACATTAGTTGGCTTACCGTGACTGAACAGACGCACTGACAACTTAGTCTGACCGATAGGAAGCTTGAGCTGAGTCATAGACTTTCCACAGACAACCTTCTTAGCTTTCCTATGACCGGTATTAGTCTCAATGCCCCATTGTTGATAAGGCTTAACCTCTTGATTATTAATTAGCACCCGAACCTTGACAGGGTTGTACACAACATCATCATCCTGGGGATCGACGATCTTAATCTTTCCCATGCTTGAATCAGTCGAATGTCAAAAGATGGTTGTTTTTAAGACTGTATATTTTTTTTTTGTACTAATTTCTAAAACACCAAAATTATATACAGAGATTTATCAGTTTAGACTACTTTTCAAAATTAGGACTTCATAAATAAGTGTCAGCAATAGTCTAAGCGACATTATAACCTGACAAATATAAGCAAAATAAATTAACGTACGATAATTAGGAAATGCTGTGACAAACAACCATCCTAGATGGTTGTTTTTTTTTCTTATTATCTACTGGCGAGTACTAAATTGTCTTAAGCGCTCTTGTTGTTCCACATGGCCCACCACCCCGAGATCTTGTCTTCAGCATCATCCTGATAACGCTCGCAGAAGTAGCGGTACCAGTCATCGCGATCAGTGAAGACCTTGTACAGGATCCAGATGATGATGACCACAATGGTGATGAATACGATGAAGCCAAACAGCGAGTCCTTGGTGCCAAGGACCATGACACCATCATTCCACTCGCATGGATATACACAACAAAGGATGAGGGTGGCAAACAGAAGGCTAGCACCAACTGCACTGAACCAACGGATACCAATGGCACGCAATACCCAGATTAGGATAATGAGTACCACCAGCCAGATAACAAAGGCAACACCCCTGGAAATTGTATTCTCACAGTCCTTCCCCTTTTTGCTGCGATGACTTTCGTGATTATCGTCGTTGCTGCAATCGGAATCATAATCGTCATCATCCTTCTCATGACGAGTGCTGTGGCTGTAGTCGCCGCTCTCGTAATCGCTGTACTGGTTGTCAGACATGGTAGTCTGAAGTCTTGTTACTTCAGGGTTTTGATTTTTATAAGATGGCACTTTCTTTTTTCAAGTCCGAAATTTTGTCAGACTACAAACAATTCCCACAAACTCATTATAGACTATTATTCTAAAATATTATATATATATAACTATATGCCATTGTACGTGTTGATATATTTTAATTTAGTAAATTCTAAAATAATGTTAGAAAAAAAAAACAGTGCACTGATAGTGCATGAACTTATGATGTGATATATTTATAATTATTTTTTGATAGGGGACCTCTGTCGTTTACTGCCATAAAAATAACGTAAAAAATCAAAATCAAAAATGTAATTATGATAATTGTCCCATAAATTAAAATTTCATATCCCTTCTGGTTATCCATCTTGTCAGCTGACACATTAGGAGTGATAGAAAAGAGCATAGTCAACCCAATTAACAGTGCCAATACTAGAGATGAGAAAATATTAATACAAAATAAGCGAGCCACCACGAACACGATGAAGAATATAATAAAGTATATTATCAAAGAACTACTAAGATCCATGCTGTTAAACTAATATAAAATGTGTTTTATTTATCAATAAAAAATATTTATATTAATATTAATAATAGTTAGATGACCTGGCTGTGTTGTCTATCTATGTAAAGTAGCAATTTTTTTTATGGTAAACGTTCTCGAATGTATTGTGGAATGTTAGAGTGAGGAACATTATATGGAACTACGATCAGATAGATACCTTCTTCTTGACACCGTTTGTATTTGAATTGATCTTTGCTCAAAGTATATATGAAGTCTTCTCGACTAGAATGAAACTTATGAGGGTATTTGTAGTGTTGTTCGCCGTTATATTCGCAAGCTATCTTAAGTTCATCGTTATAACAATCTAGCTCTAGATTACGACCAGTTTTAGGATTTTTCAATAAATTAGGTCTGATGCGAGGAAATGGCTTATGGTAGTATTTCACAAGTGTCTCCCTACAAATTCGTTCCCCTAATGACTCATTAGACCGTTTCCGTTCAGACCTAGTCCCTATGTCTAGATCTTCAAAACGTGGTGTTATCAATCTTTCTTGAATATTATTGTTTTGATCTAAAATTAAGATGTCTGAATTATTTTTTACTCGATTCGACATGTTGCTAGTCAGTTGTTCAGTTATCTGATTGCTATCCTGTTTTGATTGCCTGATATGACTGTAATCAACTGTTGGACGGAATAATGAAGATCTACACGTTTTACGATTAGACTTTAAACCCCAAGTTCTCATTAACTCTGACTTTATAACTGAGCCTGGTCCTCTATGTCGGTTTGAGGAAAGTGTTTCAGTTGGTTGATCATTAGATTTATAAGCTACGGTTAGCATTATTATAATTACTATTATGATAATAACTACTATCCACCAAATAATATTGTATAATGATCTACCATATCCCATTATAGATCCTAGCATGACAGACTATTTAGGTATAATAAAACAATTTTATTAATGTAAAAAAACTATTCCAGTTAGATATTTGCGACATAATTAAAAGTTTACACAGTGTTAGCCATGCAGTCTTTTAATGATTCGCTATGGGATAACGACACTACTATAGTTCTTTATTATCGTTCGATAGACCCCGCTCAAATAATATCACAACTATTGAATCAACACTTACCTATTGGTAGATATATGAAAATAATGACTGAATATGATGTATCTAATCCTGATGATCTGATCTCGACCTCTCATGGTCGAGATGATTTTTACCTATCTTTAAAGACAAGAATATCTAGTTACTATGGTCGGGTGGTTCCTGAACAGATGTTTTTAAAATATGGTGCTAGTTCAGAGCTAGATCAAGTTATCAATGATGACAGTCTAATTATTATCAATGGAATTAATCATGCAGGCTCTAGAACAATGAAAAGAGCACTGTCTAGTCCGCGAGAAGCCAAAGTACTTATTCTAGTCACCATGGAGCCAGGTATTGAATATCTAATTCGGAATATAAAGTGGTTTACTCCTAGTGGTGGCCATCACCAGTACTTATACTACAATGTCAGTGATATCGGTCCCACTCTTAAACATTATAAGGTTAGTTCTGAGATGAAACCTAATCAATTAACAACCTATATTAAGACTAGGAACCGTGAGGTATCAGGATTTGGAGTAGTAAGTCCCAAGCGTGAAAGCTTCATTAGGGATAATTTCTATCGGTCTAGTCAGGTAGGAAACTTCTACTATCCGCCAGTTATTCAACAAGCAATTGTAGATAGTCAACCAGCACCAGTTGACAAAATTGTGGAACATGGCGGCTGGGTTGATGCTAGTGTCACCCCAATTTATAAATACTCTAAGAAATTTTGTCAAATTGTTGGTCTAATCACCATGCATCCAGAATCCAAACAAGTCATCTTAACTCATTATTATGACAGGAGTGGTGCACTACTTCTACAATCTTTACTGGCATTGTATAGTATCAAATCTATTATTTTACGGAATGAAGATCGACATGACCAGAAATCGTACTTGGCTTCAATTGAACAATTTAATTCGACTGACACCAGTAGCCCCAAGGTATTAATAGCCACTCATATACCCATGATACCATTGTTTAATGTCGACCAACTTCATCTAGTTGAACGATATGACAAGATAGAATATAACCAAATTTTAAACATACTGTATCGTAAGATCTACTACCATGATACTACACCAATTAGTCAACTCAACGTATACTTCCATGTTACTTCGAATAAACCTCAAGATAAATTGGTTTACGCTGACAACTACTTTTTCGATCGTTGGCATGACAAGTATCAAAAATGGAGATCTGGGTTTATTAATGCTGTTGGCCAGTCCAGACCTATAGTTCAAGGTGATTCTGGTAAATGGATGATCAGCAATCAATCTAGTTATGGCTCTATGATTACTAGTTATATGAATATAATTCTAGATAGTCTGGATCAGGCCCTACCATCAGGTCCAGCTCTAACATTATCACAATACCCATCACATGTAGTCGTAGCATCAGTTAAAGACCTGCCTTTGACCGAGACACTGATCTTGTTTCATCAAACACAAACTGTGTCTACAATTACATTGCCAACCTTCATACCTAGTTTACATTAATTTGTTAATATAAAGACTACAGGTCTTCACGATCGCCACCGGTGATTTATAAAATAGTTTATCAGTTCATAGTAACTAATAAACCACACATTTTTTAAATAGTGCATGTCTGAGACCTTATCGTAGTTATCTATAATATGATAAAATATTTTAATTAAGTTAAAAGATAACTAAGCACTATCTATTCAATTTTGAAGATGAGCAGTGAGTCGTGGGATGGTCACTTCCCAGTTGATCCCAGTATATGCTCTGACTCAGAGTCTGTGTGTAATGAGGAGTCTGTGTATAAGGAGGAGTCAGTGTGTAGTGAGGAACCTGTTCCACCCTATATTCACTATGATAAGAAGAAAAAGAAGCATAAGAAGCGTGTCTGTCTTGTAGTCAAGAAGGTTGTTGGTCCTATTGGCCCGCGCGGACCCAGGGGCTTCCCTGGTGATCGAGGACCTATCGGCCCTCCTGGACCGCCTTGTGATAGTACTACTATTCAAAGTATGGTCGCTACCGCTGTCGAGAATGCCATGTCACCCCTCAGTCTGTCAACTCCAAATGAATCTTTTCCACAAAGTCAATCTTGTGATAGTACTACCATTCAAACTATGGTCACCACCGCTGTCAATGAAGCAATGTCAACTCTAAATGAATCTTGCCATCAATGTCAATCTTGTGACAGTACTACCATTCAAACTATGATTACCACAGCTATCAAT
>Ga0114931_10007879_pt1 | contig 12960 bp, 14 predicted proteins | sample 2SBtaG_FD_89579 | JGI IMG/M metagenome (GOLD analysis project Ga0114931, IMG submission 89579) | Deep subsurface microbial communities from Kolumbo volcano to uncover new lineages of life (NeLLi) - 2SBTROV14_V59a metaG | ecosystem: Environmental > Aquatic > Marine > Volcanic | place: Kolumbo... | reverse complement strand
GGCGATCGCGGCCAATCGCGCGCGCTCCCCGGCTCCAACGATCACACAAACATCCTGGGCCATGCCCACAACTTCGCATATCCACGATGCTCTGTGAATCGTTCGTTTTTGTCAGTGCACTAGAGACAGTGAGCCGCTGCCACCCGAGTGCGACGCCTTAGATTTAAACAAAATGGCAGACCGTCAAAACTGGGCGGCAGGCAGCCTCGAAGAGATGTTTTATAAAGCGGGCACGGTCGAGGAAATCTCAGTCGAACGAGATGACACAATGAAAAGATTTCTGACCGAGCACGGTTATGATAAGGACGAAATTACGGTCATCGTCAATTATATGAATGTTTCTACGGAAATTGTTCAGGAGCTTGATGAGGTCGGCAAGAAAAGCGTCTATGACAGTATTGAACGCACAATCGCAGAAGGCCGGCACAAGCCTCCTGCACCATCTCCATAAGGTGGCGAATCCTTCTTAACCCTCAATGCGCCCTCTATCCCCCGTCCCTACCGAATATCCGGTGGCTTGCCGAAGGCATCGCCGGGGCCGGTGCCTCCGACTTCAAACTCCTCACCGGTGACAATGCTTTCCAGATTCTCAACGGCATTCTGAAGCCGGTACATGAGGGCTTCCGCCTTGCGCTCGTCTTTGTCCGGCATTGCGGCAATGGGGATGCGCTTCTCGCCGTAATCCATCACGACTTCCAGGGCCTCCCGGTAGGTCGTTTCCGAGCGTTTGCCGCGCTGGCGCTCCCGCCTTGCTTCTTTCTCCGCCTTGTGGTGCCGTTCCATGCGGAATCCCCGCACGGCGCTGCGATCATAGCGCTTGCGCTTCACCCGGATGACATCTGGCAGGATTCGGACATCGAGGTTTCGCCCGAACGTGCTGATCATGATGGAGCGCCCGAGGAACAGCCAGGCAATGATCATGCCGCCCGCCACGGCGACAGGGGCCTGCCAGTCCTTGGTCTCTTGCAGGGCGTAAACCATGGCGGCAATCACCGCGATGCCGAACAGAAGCCGCCCGATTCCGTCCAGGCTCGGGCCGGCATATTTACCATGCAGGCGCACGCCGCCCTGGCGTTTGTCGATCGTCATTTTCGGCCAGTCGGCGACGGCTTTTTCTGTTCGTCGGAACCATGCCATCATTTCTCTCCCGTCCGTGACCTCTCCCTTTGCCTTTCAAGCTCGCGACTGCGGGTCGCCCGCTTTTCGGCTCGAAGCGCGGAGCGCGTGAACCGGTGCGCCCACGCGGACTTTCCGCTTCGGGCGCATATGGCGGGCGAAGCATGGGTGGCGACTGAACGCCCCTGTCTCATTGCCGGCAATGAGACAGGGTTTTTAATCAACCGGATCGTAGAGCCCGGCAAACAGCTCATGCTTGTCGTATTTCACCCGCTGCACGATCGCGGGCGGCATGCCGGGCCGGATGATGAGCTGGCGCTGCTGATTGTCGTCGCGGCCAAAGAACCGAGCTACCTCTTCGGCGGTGAGCAGCTCGCGCACTTCGACCGACCAGGACTCCCCCGTGGCCCCGCCCTTGCGCTGGTCGGTCGTCACCTGGCCCTTGCGCTCGACAATGAGCGAGGTCTGGCCGCAGCGCTTGCTGAGATACTCCAGCGTGGTCATGTCGCTATTGCCGAAGAAGGTCATCACCCCGGCATTGCCCAGGAACGTCTCCCAGCCGTCCTTGTAGTGGCGCTTGAGCTGGGTGAGGTCCTGAAGCACGATCAGCAGCTTCATGCCGAAACCGGCGACAAGCGCCGCCGCCGTTTCGATTTGCTGCATGTGACCGAGCACATGGAACTCTTCGAGCACGGCCAGCACCGGAATCTTGGGCTTGATCTTCTCCCGCTCCATCGTTTCCAGGACCAGATTGACGAAGAGGCGAAACCACCGGTTGCAGGTCGCCATGCGCCCGGCAGGCAGGCAGACAAAAACGGTCATCCCGTTGGCGGCAGTCTTCAATTCTGCCAGATTGAAATCATGCGTCCCGAGCACCGCGCGTAGCGGCGGGTAGTCCAGAAACTTCGTATGCCGCCGTGCCGTCGAGAGGACAGAACCCCGCTCGTTATCCGGCTTGTCGAAGAAATCGCTTGCGGCGACCTCAATCGCCGCCGCGAGATCGGGATAGGCATCGGCGAGCATATTCGCGTTCGCCAGCATCTCGACCTTGACCTTGGGCGGGGCGGGTCCGTCAACGCCTTGTATCGGCGCGAGGATGCGCCCGAGCAGATCGCGCACCGTGGCGAGCGTCCGGTCCGCTCCCAGCTCTTCATAGGTGGCGACATGCAGGATCAGCCCTTCGATCAGGTTGCGGGCGCTTTCATCCCAATGAGGGTCCTGACCGGAACCCATCACGCCGGCGACCACGAGGGCGTCGGCGATTAGCCCGGCATCCTCCATGATGGTAGGGCTATCGGGGGTGAGTATGACGAGTGGATTGAACCCCACCCGAAATTCGCCGAGGCGGCCGGCCGTCACTTCGAACGGATCGAGAATGCAGACCCGTTGCCCGAGTTCCCCCCGGCGGCGGGCCGTCACATTGGCCAGCTCGCCCTTTGGATCGAGCGCCAGCACCGAGCCGCCATAGGTGAGCAGGGTCGGAATCAGGCAGCTCCGCCCCTTGCCCGCGCGCGAGCCCGCGCACAATACGGCATGGCGATCATCGCCCATGCCCAGAGGCGTTCCTCCGGTGACAGCGTACTGACCGTCATCGCGAACGCCGCCCCCGACGACGCCCAGGAATATTGCGCCGGGATGAAAACCGAACGCGGAGCTGGTAGCCAGGGCCGCCGGGTCTACCCAGGCCGATAGCGGCGTTTGTTGCTCGGCGAGGGTCTGGCTCCGTACGCCGCGCGGCAGGTCTTCAAGGACGGCCCCGGCGTCATGATTGCCCTTTGCCTTCGGTGCGAACATGGCCCCGCCTCAGATCAAAGCTGTGTCCCTGGTGGGATTGTAAGTGCATTCTCCCGTTTAACCAGCAGTTCGTGGCGTGCGGGAAAGTTTTTCGCGAGAGCGCATGGTCTTGTCACAATTCGAGACGGTCTGAAGGGATGGTAAGACCGGCGATATCTTGCCTGTGAGAATGTCCGAATCCAGTGCCAGGTAGCCAGGCTGGGGAGCTATGTGGCAGAATTTGAGATGTGGAGGGCGCACTTTTGGGTTTGGCTTCGCAAACCCGGTGCGCCCGCTCCGGGGGAGGGGTCCCCCGCCGCGCCGCTCTCGCGGCTTGGCGCCCCCTCGTTCCGGCCGTACCGGCCGGTGCCTAAGGGCTGCCCGCCCTTAACAATCCCGGCCAGAGGCGGCGCCCCTGGACCCGCTGTTATGGGGTGCCGGCATGGCGATCTATAGCTGCAATCTGAAGAGCGTTGGCCGCACCACCCATGCCCCCGGCACCGCCGGCGCGTATCTGCGCTATATCAGCCGGCCGGACGCCGAGCCCGTCTTGCTCGCAGGCCACATTCCCCTCGATCCCATAGAGGCCCGCACCTGGATGGATGGCCGCGAGCGGGCCATGCGCAAGAACGGCCGCGTCATCGACAAAATCCGCCTTGCCATTCCGCGCGAGCTTCAGCCCGACGAGCGGTCCGCCCTGATCGAGGACTTCATGAAGGACCTCGCCGGCGGACGCGTGCCGTGGTACGCGGCCATCCACCAGACCGGCAAGGACGCCCACAACCCCCATGCCCATGTCGCCGTCCATGACCGGTCGATCGATTCTGGACGGCGGCTCTTGCGTCTTTCCGACAATGCGCGTGATCGCATCAAGGCGGGCCTGCCCGGCCCCAAGGCGGTCGATTGGGTACGGGAGCGCTGGGAGGTTATGGCCAACCACGCGCTTGAGCGCGCCGGCCATGAAGTGCGGATCGACCGCCGCGCGTTAGAGGCCCAGGGCATCGATCGCGCCCCCACGATTCACGAAGGTCCGGGCGCGCGTCACATCCATGCCAATATCCGCCGGCCGGATTCAAGGCAGCGAGTGAACGGCTGCGGGCGCGTGATCGATTATCCGATGATCGACGCCGGCAGGCTGCGGCGTGAGTTCAACGCCGAGATCATCGACCTCAACCTCGCCCGCGCCGCCCGCGCGGGGAACCCGGTTGCCGCGGCCTGGGCCGATTACGAGAAGGAGCAATTCGCCAGGGACAGCCGCTTGGAAGAACAGCTTGTAGCCGCGAGCCGGCAGCGCATGAATGAGCGCCGGACCGTTTCCCGCAGGTACACCCAAGAGCGGGACCGGCTTCGCGCGGAGGCCCGCTTCGAAGCCCTGAAGGTTAGCGCCGGCATCCAGGCGAAGTTCATGGACCGGCGGCAGGTGTTGCGCCTGCGCCAAAAGCAGGAGCGGGATGCTCTGCGGGACAAGCATGCCCGCTTGCTTGCCCGCCTTGCCCGAAATCTCTCCCGCATGGTCAAGGAGCGCCAGGGTGCCGAGCGGCAGCGTCAGATTGACCGGCACCGGCACGAGCGCAGCCAGCTTGCCCGTGAGTACAGGGCGGAACGGGAGGCGGCGAAAGCACAAATCAAGGCCCGGTACGGTCCACAGATCGCACGCGTGGCCCGGCAGCGCACCGACCATCTCGCGCGGCTCAGAGGTGAGCACCGCCAGGCCGCCAAGGGCGACGACGCCATACGGCAGGAGCGTGAAGCCGAACGTGAATATGCGCGCAGGAAACTTGAGGAAAAGCTCAAGTCCATGCCCAACGAGGCGAGCCGGGAGAGTAGCCCGCAGCATTCAGATGCGCTCAAGCGCGCTCTGGAACAGGCACAGCGTCAGGAAGAGGACAGGGGCGAGCGCGGCAAGGGTGGCGGCCGCAGCCGCACCTAAAGTTCCTGGAGGTCATCATAGGTGCCCACAACGAATTGCATGCTAAAATCGCCACCATTGACAACCGCTATGCCGGTGCCTCGTGAAAGAGCCGCAGCACCATCGCGCTCCCGGTGACAGGGACCTTCAGCCTGAAGGCGACAGGCCGCAGGAGCCCTTTGCCAAGGCGGCCGACACGGAGGCAGGCCGGCGCGCGCAATTGGAGGCTGGGCTCACGCCGCAGCAGCGCCGCACTTACGATAACGCCTGCCGCAAGGCCGAGCAGGTGATCGAGGCCAAGGACAAGGACCTGGCCGCGCGCAAGCAGGGCGATATTCAGGAGAGAATGCGCAAGCTGCTACTCACCGAGCCGCAGCTCCGCCTCAATGTCCCCGGCCGCCGCGAAACGATCAATGAGGTTCTCGCAAAGCGTCTTGCCGCCCAGCAAGTCATGGGAGCCAGTCCAGCCCAGGGCATCCCCGAATACCTGCTACGGCAGACGGAGGACCGGGCCATCCGTGAGATCGAGCGTGAGCACGCACAGGAAAAGCAGGATTTTCGCGAGCTAAGCCGTAAGGACCTGGACAAGATGCTGGAGGGCTTTGAGCGCGCCCGGCAGTCTTCCCAGGACCACCGCCCGCAATTTGCCCGCGCTGCCGCTTCCACCAAGCGCAGAGCCGAATTTGAGAAGGCAGGGCGCAAACCCCAGCATTCAGACGCGCTCAAGAACGCCATCGAAAGAGCACGTCAGGAGGAAGAAGCGCGCCACAGCCATGAAATCGACCACGGGCGCACCCGCAAGTGATCTGCAAGGAACAAGCCGCCTGACCGGAGAGCCGGATCAGGCGGCCTGCCGATTTATGTCCGCAGCGCGCGCATCCGGGAGATCGTCTCCAGGCTGGCGAGCGCGTTCCGGCGCTCCGGCGTAGCCGCCTCTGTGCGAGCAAGCGCCCTTGAGATGTCTGTGAAGAGAGCTGTGAGTTCAGCCTCGCTCTTCCCTAGCAGTTTGCCTGTGGTGATCAGCTTCATTTTTTCCTCCTTTTGTGATCGGGCCGCGTCCATCACGGCCTTTCCTGCGGCTTCCCCGCGCACGGCAATCCCGCCGCGCCGCACCGCTTGCGGCCGTAACGTCAGAGGAGGACCTGATCCCATGCCCGCATGGTCAGGTTGCGGCTCCGGCGAACCGCCGTGCGAAGCCGGTCACTTGAAAGGCCGTGGACGCGAGCCCTGGTCTACGGTAAGGAGGAGCTGTGGAGCGAAAACCCCTGCGAATCCGCCAAAAAGGGGGGCGTGGACTTACACAGTTTCTTACACAGTCACAGTTTTCTTTGGGAAAAAGCACGTTATTTCAATAGGATAGCTATACCCTCAAGAGACTCAAAAACCCGTTCCCTCTGGGAGTGTGAGTTCGAGTCTCACCGCCCGCACCATCGGCCGCGGCAGCGTGCCAGGGGCCGCCGCAGCGTTCCCGGGTGGCGCGCTCGGCGGCCGTCATCGCCTCGGGGGTGAAGGTCCCCTCCGGCATGGCGAGGACGTCGCGGCCGGTCGCCCCGAGCTTGCCGCGCTCGACAGAGCGCCCGCCGCACTCTCCGCACCCGCCCCGCCCCCGCGTAATCGCGCGCGCCCTTCGGATACGCAAGGCCGGGGCCGCAAGGCGATCGCGGCACGAAGGAAAGAGAACGGGGCGGCACCCGGAGGCACCGCCCCGCCTCGGGGCGCGCGTGCCCCTACTGGCCGATGCGGAGGTTGCTGAGCTCGGCGCCGATCGCCTGGAAGACCCGCTGGAGGTCCTCGTTGGAGGGCGAGTCGTAGTACATGCTGGGATCGGAAGCGCAGCCGCGCATGACATCGCGCGCGGTCGACGAGCTCACCTGGAAGGTGATGGCGTAGACCCGGACATCGAGGTTCGTCATGGCCTGGCACACCGTCAGGAGCCGATTGTCGAGCTCGCGCTCGGCCTGGAACTTGCTGGTGGTGCCGAGCCGGCCATCGCAGAGGCTGCCGTAGGCGCCATAGCCGTTGCAGCTCGAGCTGATGTAGTTCGAGCCATCGGTCATGACGATGATGGCCTTGACCGTCTCGGGGTCGTCGTAGGGTGCGCCCTCGGTGAACGGGGCCTCCGGCGAGAGCACCCGCCAGCCCCACACCGCGCCGACGTTGATGTGGGTGGTGCCGCGGGCCTCCATCGCCGCGATGGTGGCGGTGATGTCGGCCTTGCGGTTGGTCAGCGGCAGAAGGGCGACCGGGCAGCTCTTGTTGGGGCCGCGAATCTGGCCGCGATCGCCGCGCACCCGCGGCCAGCGGTTGGCCGAGCTCCGTTCCCAGAAATAGGGGTCCCACGCACCGCCGACGGCGATGCTCGCGTCCTGGGTATCGAAGGGCGCGGCCCGCGCCTCGACGCAGCCGCGCCAGATGTCGGGCGAATAGTCGGCGTCGTCGACCCCGGTGAGGAGGCCGGTGTTGGCGCGGCCGATGTTGACCGCGGCGGCGAACGGCACCACCCCCACCTTCAGTTGATCGGCCTCCGTCTGGTCGCCGAACAGGATGTCGACCAGGGAGTTGGCGGCACTCTTGAGCGAGTCGATCTTGCTGCCCGCCATCGACCCGGTGTTGTCGAGCACCATCACCACGTCGAGGCCCTTGGTCTCGCGGACGATGACGCTGCTCGCCGCGACCTCGATCTGGTCGATCCCGACGATGCTCATCAGCATGGTGTTGAGCTCGGCGGTCGCGGCGAGGTGGATCTCGCTGTCGATCACCTGCATCGACGGCGCCGCCGGCACCCCCAGCTCTTTGGTCGGGTAGTTGGCTTGAAAGTAGTCTTGAAGAACCGCGTTGAGCTGCTCGTCGGTGCCGGCCGAGGAGCCGACCGCGAGCCCCGCCGCGTCGAGGGCGAAGGACAACCGGTTCTTGACGATATAGGCCCGGGCGAGGTCGACCGCGATGCCCGCACCGATGGTCAGCGGGATCATGGTGAAGCCGAAGATCAGGGCGACGCCGCCGCGGCGATCGCCGAGGAAGCGCCCGAGACCTCGTGCCAGCACCCGGCACAGGCCGGCAAAGACGCCACCGGACTCGTCAGACGGCGCGCAATGATTGTCCGTCATGTCAGCACCCTTGGCATTTTCTCGTGTGGCGGTGCCGACACGATGGTGCCGGCGGCCCGACCACGTTGCGCCAAGTGATAGAGCAGGCGGATTTACATCGAGTTAAGGTATTGGTAAGGGTTTTTGCAGCGTTTGTATTGTATTTTACTGTTATTTCGCTCGAAACGACGAAGGGAGAGATCCTTCGATCTCTCCCCTCGGAAGAACGAGCGGCGCCGGGTCAGAGGTTCTCGAGGTCGGTTTTGACCGTGTCGAAGAGGGTCGAGAGCTCGTCGCCGAGCAGGCCCACGGCGGTGACGATGGAAAGCGCGATGCCGGCCGCGAGAAGAGCGTACTCGATCGCGGTGGCGCCCGCACGGTGGCTCAGGTAGATGCGAAGGAACGGGATCATGGTGGGGCCTCCTCGTTGCCCGGGGACGGGCGGCCATTGGTCCCATAAGTGATAACGATCGTCTCTTGATCTTTTGTTAAGGGGTCTCTTGGCATCGGCCGCGTTTTTTATTGAAAGACGAAGCGTTCGCCTTTCGGCCGGCCGGCGCCCTCCCGGCGTCAGCGGCCCCCTCTTGACGATGCCGCCGCCACGCGCGCTATTGCGGCAACGGACGCGCCCCCCGACCCACACGACCGAATGCCGGTGCCGATCGACCCCCTCGCCTTTCTCGCCGCCCTCGCCCTGCTCGCCTGGGGGGTTCTTCTCGGCTTTCGCGGCGGCTTCTGGCGGGCCGACCGGCGGCTGGCGCCGACCCCGGCACCGCCTCACTGGCCGGCGGTCACCGCGGTCGTCCCGGCGCGCAACGAGGAAGCGGTGATCGCCGAGGCGGTGGCCTCGCTCGCGGCCCAGGCCTACCCCGGTCGCTTCGAGATCGTGGTCGTCGACGACGCCAGCACCGACGCCACCGCCGCCCGGGCGCGCGCCGCCGGGGCTGAGCGCGTCGTCGCCGCCGGGCCGCGGCCCGCAGGCTGGGTCGGCAAGACCTGGGCGCTCGCCCGCGGCGTCGCCGCGGCGGGAGACGCACCCGAGTTCCTCTGGTTCTCGGACGCCGACGTGGTGCATCCGCCCGACGTGGTCGCCCGCCTGGTCGCCAAGGCCGAGGCCGAGGCGCGCGTCCTGGTCTCGCTGATGGTCCTGCTGGAATGCCGCACCGCCTGGGAGCGGCTGCTCGTTCCGGCTTTCGTCTTCTTCTTCCAGAAGCTCTATCCCTTCCGCTGGGTCAATGATGCGCGGCGGCGAACCGCGGCGGCGGCCGGCGGTTGCGCCCTGGTGCGACGGCGGGCGCTGGCGGCGGCCGGCGGCATCGCCGCGATCCGCGAGGCGGTGATCGACGACTGCGCGCTCGCCCGGGCGCTCAAGCGCGAGGGGTCGATCTGGCTCGGCCTCACCGAAGGCTCGCACAGCGCCCGGGCCTATCTCGGCCTCGCCGGGGTGTGGCGGATGGTGGCGCGCTCGGCCTATGCGCAGCTCGGCTATTCGCCGATCCTGCTCGCCGCGACCGTCGCCGGGATGGGCCTTCTCTACCTGGTGCCGCCGCTGGCGCTCGCCGCCGGGCTCGCCCAAGGGGCGGCCGCGACGGCGGTGCTCGGGGCCGTGGGCTGGGCGGCGATGGCCGTCGCCTATGCGCCGACGGTCCGGCTCTACCGCCAATCGCCGGCGCTGGCGGCGAGCCTGCCGCTGGCGGCGGCGCTCTACACCGCGATGACGCTCGCCTCGGCGCGCCGCGGGGCGGCGTGGAAGGGCCGCACCTACGCCGGCCCCCGACGGTGACCCGCCGACAGCCTCAGGGGCGGCTCGGGCGGCCGAGGAAAGGGCGAGCCCAGGCGCCTCGATCGGGCAAACCTAGACCGAGACCTCGATGCCGGCGCCGAGCCTGTTTTCGGCCCAGCGCGCGAGCCGGAGCACCGGATAGCAGTAGACGAAGTACATCAGCGCGGTCAGGCCGTAGATCATCATCATGTCCGAGGGGTGGCGGAGCGTCGCGTTCTCGCCGGCGCGCACCAGCTCGGCGATTCCGATCACCGAGACGATCGAGGTCCCCTTGATGATGATGACGTAGATGCCGCCCATCGCCGGAATCATCAGCTTGACCGCCTGGGGCAGGACGACGTGCCACAGGCATTCAAGCGCGGTCAGGCCGACGGCGCGCGCCGCCTCGGTCTGGCCCCGAGGAATCGCCTGGATCGCGGCCCGGACGACCTCGGCCACATAGGTCGAGGTATAGAGGCTGAGGGCGATGACCGCCGCCGGGAAGGCCTCGAGCTGGAGCCAGGCTATGCCGGTCTCGGGAAGCATGAAGTAGATGATGTAGAGATGGACCAGGAAGGGGGTGCCGCGCAGCGCATGGATATAGAGCCCGAGGGCGATCGAAACCGGCTTGAGCCCGAGCGTGCGCAGCAGTCCGACCACGGCCCCGAGCGCGCTGCCGAAGAAAATCGTGACGGCCGAGATTTTGAAGGTCATCCACAGCCCCGCGAGAAGGAACGGCAGGGTGGCCCAGAGCACGTCGAGCACGGGCTCGCTCCCCGTCACGCCGCAGCACCGCCCAGCCGGCGCTGGGCATAATTGGAAACCGCGAGCATCACGCTGTAGATCGCCAGATAGAGGACGGCGACGGTGAGAAAGCCCTCGTTCGGCATCAGGCGCTCGGTGAGCACGGTGAGACCAGCGCTGAACAGCTCGAAGACGCCGATGAAGCTGACCAGCGAGCTGTCCTTGATCAGCACCGCCGTCTGGCCTAGGAGCGGCGGCACCACCCGGGCGATCGCCTGGGGCATCACCACATGGCGCATGCGTTGGAGATAGCTCATGCCGAGCGACATCGCGCCTTCGACCTGGCCGCGCGAGATCGAGTCGATGCCTGAGCGGATGATCTCGCTCATATAGGCCCCGGCGTTGAGGCCGAGCGCGAGAATTCCGCCTTCGACCTCGTCGAGCCGCCGGTCGAGGATCGGCAGTGCGGGCAAGGCGAAATAGATGACGTAGATCTGGATCAGCAGCGGGGTCGAGCGGATGGCCTGGATGTAGCCCGCGGCCGGGCGCCAGAGGAGCCCGTTGGCCGACCTCCGCATGAGCGCGACGATGGTGCCGACGGCGAGAGCGATCGCCAAGGCGGCCAGGGAAATCCAGCAGGTCGCCCACAGCCCGCGCTCGAACTCGGGCACGTACTGGGCGACCACGCGCCAATTGTAGAAGTCGAGGATCCAGTCCATGCAGCCGTTCGGCGCCCAAGCGAGAGGAGCCCCGCCGCCATGGCGGAACTCCTCGAAATCACCTCACGAGCGAAGACCCGTGCTCAGTGATCCTTCTTCCACGCCGGCGAGCGCATCCAATAGTCGGCCAGCGCATCGAGGCGCCCGTCGGTGCGGATCAGCATGAAGTAGTTGTCGAGCCAGCGCAGCAGGTGGACCTCGTCGGGCCGGGTGGCGAAGCTCAGCGGCCACCTTTTCAGCGCCCCCTTCAAAATGTGGAACTCGGGGTACTCGATGATGTAACCGGCGGCTGCCGCCAAGTCGTTGCTGGCGGCGTCGACGCGGTCGGCGGCCACCGCCTGGGCCGCCGCGGGACCGCCGCCGGCAAACTGCTTGATCGTCGCCTCGGGGCACTTGGCCTTGAGCAGGCCGACGTTGCTCGAGCCCTGGACGGCCCCCACCGTCACCCCCTTCTTGCACACGTCATGCTAATTGACGAAGGGCTTGCTCTTCTTGGCGTAGAGGACGGCATCCGAATAGAGGTAAGGCTCGGTGAAGCTGAGAACCAGCGTGCGTTTCGCGTTCGGCGTCATGTCGGCGGCCAGGAAATCGGCCTTGCCCGAGCGCACCGCGGGGATCAAGCCCTTCCAGTCATAATCGAGCATCTTGAGCTCGACGCCCATGTCCTTGGCCATCATCTTGATGACCTCGACCGCGAAACCGGTGCGCACGCCGTTCTTGTCGACGAAGCTCACCGGCGGCCCCTGGGTCTGCACCGCCACCCTGAGCTCGCCGCGCTTGATGATGTCCGCGACCACGTCGGCGCTGGCCTGATTGAACGCCGCCATCCCGAACCCCAGGACGAGGCCGGCAGCGAGCAAAATCCTTGCGACTCTACCCATGTCAGGTTCCTCCCACTCGATCTGTTCCCTGTCCGTCGGCCATACCCTTCCACCGGTGACCGACGGTATCACGACCTGTTTGGAGTTTTTGGTGTATCCCAGTTCCCCTGGCCGGTCGAGGCCGAAAGCCTCGTCGTCGGTGACACACGATCCGTCCGGTCCCGGTCGCGCACGATCTGTCCGCTTTTGGAACGCTTGCGATTCGAGGCGGGTCGGCCGGGCGCCGCTCTCATCGCGCGACAAGCTCGCCCGGGGTGGCCGCGACCCCGGCCGGATACGCCGCATCATCATGAACCAACGCAACGACGATCCTCCGCCGGCTCGGCAAATTGGAACGGACCCCATCGTCGCAGACAAGGGGGTCCGTCGCCAATCAGGGCCGAGGCATCAGGCAGAGAGCCGGTGCTCGGCCCCTGATCGCCGGCTCGGAGGTCGGCCGATCTGCCGACCGGCGCCGGGCCGGCAGGCGTCTCAGTTGTCGCGCGCGCCTTGGCTGATCCAGAAACGGATCGTCCGACGCTCGCACTTCGAGAGCTGCTTCTTCTTGTGCGGCATCCAGATCTTGGGATCGGTCCGATGGTCGATCACGGCCACCAGTTCGCTCTCCAGGACCCGATGCGGCAGGACGACGGGGCCGAACTTGGTCCCCGTCATCAAGCCCTCATAGGTTCGCATGTCCAATCCGCTCTTCTCGTAGCCCTCGCCTTTGGGCTGATGGCATTCGAGGCAGCGGATCTTGAGGATCGGAACCACGTCTTCCTTGAAGCTGACGGGTTCCGCCGTGGCCATCGCGGGCAAGGCCAAACCGGCCAGCAAGGCGATCCCCGCTACGGCGCCGAGATGTCGAGGATGACAAGGGTCTTCCCTTTTCATAGCGATCCCTCCCATTCGCATCGCCGACGAGAGTCGGCTCGATCGTGCCGAGGGACCGGTCGCCCGGAAGTCCTTGAGTGATCTCCTGTTCTTACCT
>Ga0114931_10007878_pt1 | contig 12960 bp, 10 predicted proteins | sample 2SBtaG_FD_89579 | JGI IMG/M metagenome (GOLD analysis project Ga0114931, IMG submission 89579) | Deep subsurface microbial communities from Kolumbo volcano to uncover new lineages of life (NeLLi) - 2SBTROV14_V59a metaG | ecosystem: Environmental > Aquatic > Marine > Volcanic | place: Kolumbo... | reverse complement strand
TAGCAAGTCGAATGCGGACGGAAGGTCGGCCTGGGCGGCGGAATCGGATAAGTGGCTTCACTTCCTTCCCTGGCTGAACTTGCCCCGCAGCTTTTGGGAAGAGGAATCAGATGCCGTCCGCTCATGGTTGAAAGATCCATCTCTCGATCCCTGGGCCCTCCAGAAGGACGTTCCCAAAGTGGCGGTTCCCAACCTTGACGTGATCGGGTGGTTCGACCATTGCAATGGCAACATGATGTTGGACAAGGCCATGTTTTCGGAGGCAAAAACCGAAGTGGCCCGAAAGAAATCTCGCGTCATTATAGGTCCCTGGAGTCATGTTGGCGCCGGTGGCCGAAAAGTCGGCAACATTGATTTTGGTCCCAACGCGGCTGTGACTGTGACAGCCGAGGAACTCCGCTGGTTCGATTATTGGTTGAAGGGAAAAGAAAATGGCGTGGCCGATGAATCGCCGGTTCGGATTTTTGTCATGGGTGATCAGCAATGGCGCAACGAAGCGGCATGGCCGCTGGCGCGGGCGAAAATGAAGTCACTGTTTCTCGACAGTGGAGGAATGGCAAATACTCCGGCCGGGGACGGCAGGATCGTTGAGGTGAACCCATCCGCGGAGTCGGCCGACCAATACAACTACGATCCCGCGGACCCGGTTCCCACTCTTTATGCAAAGGCCGCCTTCACCGTTCCCGCCGATCAAAAACCGCTGGCGGAGCGACGGGATATTCTTGTTTACAAAAGCGAGCCGATGACCAGACGCCTGGAAGTGACGGGCAATCCTGTCGTCGAACTTTTCGCCGCCACCTCCGCACCCGACACAGATTTTTTTGTCCGCCTGATCGATGTGCATCCCGATGGTGAAGCGATCGACGTTTCTCTGGGAATGATCCGGGCTCGCTACCGCAATGGTTTGGACCATGTCGATCTGGTGAATCCTGGCGAAATCCTGAAGTATCAAATCACCATGAACCCGACCTCCATCGCCTTTCTGCCCGGTCACCGTATTCGCTTGGACATCACCAGCAGCGACTTTCCCAATTTTGATCGGAATCACAACACGGCAGCCAATCCCAATGCGGATGCCGAATTGGTCGTGGCGAAGCAGAAAATATTCCACGGCGGAAAACACGGGACAGTCCTGCATCTGCCGGTGGTGGAGTGAGACTACGCCTTGTCTTCTGAATCGCCGTCTGTCTCCTGATGAGGGCTCACTTCACTCTCACCGGGGCTGTCACTCGCTTCGGCTCTTTGAGTCTCCACCTCCTTTTTGGCCGGCGCCGAGTTCGCCGCCTTTTTCCGGGCCCTTTTCTTTTGGGGAAATGATTGAGGGGATTTGCCCAGAACCAGCCGTGTATCGGGAAATTCCAAAACGAGGCCTTCTGACGTCAGCCAACGAAGGTCGGTCAGGATTTCTTTCGCAGCGTCGCTCAACTCCATCCGGGCGGCCTCTTCCCTCGATTTCGGCTTTTCAAAACCTTCCACCATGGTTTCCAGCAAAGTTGACACGTCACAGCGTTGAGGACGGGAAATCAGATCCACGATTTGTTGAATTCGCTCTGTCAGGACGACCGATTCCTCGAGGCTTTTGGGCCGGGTTGCTGAAACATGTAGCGACTTTTTCCCCCTTTTGAAAAAGCGAAGATGATATTTTTCCAATCCGTCGCAAATAGCCTGAATCATGGGCAAGGGGAAACCGCGGCGGAGCTGTTCGGATTCCTTCCTGATCAGGTTGAACAGACCGCGGGACAGGAGTTTGCCAGAAATAGTTCCGTTCACAGTGACTGAATCCGTCTCCCGGATTTCTTCTTCGACGAAATTTTCAAGAAAGTGACGCCTCAGCTCTTCCTGGGTTTTCAGCAGCAGAGTGTCTTCCTCCTTTTCCTCTGAAGCGGGGGCGGGTTTTTCTACGGGTTCTTCGCCGGACTCTTCGGACTCTTCGGACTCTTCCGTTTCCTCGTCGGAGTCTGAATTCTCGTTCAACTCGTCCTCGATTTCGGATGCTGGCTCATCGGTTTCCGGTTCATTCTCCGCTGGTTCCGCATCACCCGTTTCAGATTCCTCTTCGCGTCCTGTATCCGCAGGCGTCCCTTGCGGAGGGCCTTCACTTGATTCATCTTGCGGTTGGGACGCTTCCTCCGACTCCTCCGACTCCTCCGATTTTAAGCGGTAGTGAAGCGTTCGGCTCACCTGTTCTTTCCATTTCTCGATCACCTCTTCCTCCTTCGTCATGTGAATGCGCGACTTGAAGCCATCCAGTGTCATGTGAGAAAAATGTTCGGCGTGAAGCCGGGCAATTTTCGCCTGGTATTCATGATGATTCGGCGGGCCAACAATCGTTCCGCTCATACCGCAAACCGCGACGACGGAAAAACTTCCTTTGGGCGGTCCGGTTGCCACTTCTTCAACAGCGTAATACTGATTGAGGCAATCGGGAGTCCCCAGAAAATGAGAAACCGCTTCTTCCCGGCTCAACCAGACCGACTTGTCGCTCTGGCATTGAAAGAGCTTTGATTCCTGTCTCGAGTCAGCCTGAATTTCAATTTGATATAGCTCTCGCGAATTGAGGATTATTTTCGCCAGATCAATGACCGGGTAGGTCCGGAAGGAATCTCTGATATGCTGGTTGAGAGATGACAGAGCTTTTGGGGTCGGGCCAAACTTCAGGGCGAATCCCCGCGCAACAGGAGCCTCGCGCCGCCTCCCTCCACCGCGTTCTCTGCCCCCGTGGTCCCGCCTTCCGGGGCGACCTCCCTCTCTGCGCCGGTCTCTTCGGGAGTCTCCGCGATCACGTCCGTCGAAGCTTCGCCTGTTGCCTTGTCGCGTCCGCTTGTCATGACGCGAACCTCTCTCCCCTTTTCGGTCACGAAAATCGTGGTCACGCCGTGGTTTTTCTGAAGGGCGCTTTTGGTTTTTTTTAAATTCCTGGGCCCATTCCGGCATGAGATCCAGAGCGGAGAAATCCAGGGGAGGGGAATCTTTTTTGTCACTCATGGATTCGACAGTCTAATCAAACCGAGCCAATTAGCAAAAGGGGAAACCGGCAACAAGGATATCGTGACTTTTTCCACACCATAAAACAAAGAAAAGAACCTGATCTGGAAACTGATTACCCTGATGGGACTCCGCTTTTTCAGGAAAAAGCCGCCCTGAGCGCTGTTTGAGTTACCTCTCCGGTTTCAGCGATATCCTCAGCGGTGTGAGCCAGAGAGATGAAGCCTGTCTCATACGGTGACGGGGCGAAATAAACTCCTGAGTCCAGAGCTGCCCAGAAATACTTCCGGAAGGCCTCGAAATTGGTTTTCATCATGTCATCGACATTGGAAATTTCCCTTTCACCGAAATAGAGACAGAACATCGAGCCAATGCGATTGAATGTCAGATTTTTCCCCAGCGCGGAACAGGACTGGTGAACACCCTTCTCAAAAGAGGCGCCGATATCCTCCAACCGGGCCCATCCGTTTTGCTTTTCGAGTTCTTTCAACTGAGCCAGGCCGGCAGCCATGGCCAAGGGGTTTCCGGAGAGCGTTCCCGCCTGGTAAACCGGCCCGTCCGGAGCAAGCAGATCCATGATGTCCGCGCGACCTCCAAAGGCGCCCACCGGCAGCCCGCCTCCGATCACTTTGCCCAGTGCGGTCAGATCCGGTGTGACACCGGTCAGTTCCTGCACTCCTCCCCTGGCAACGCGGAATCCCGTCATGACTTCATCAAAAATCAGCAGAGCGCCATATTTGGTTGTGATGTCCCGGAGGAACTGCAAATAGCCTTCCTTCGGAAAAATGAGACCCGCGTTGGCCGGGAAGGGTTCCACGATGATTGCGGCGATGGAATCTCCCTCGTCGGAAAACACCTTTTCCAACGATTCCGGTTGATTGAATGGCAGGCTGATCGTCAGGCCCGCGAATTCTTTGGGGACGCCGGCACTGTCCGGTTCGCCGTGTGTCAGTGCCCCGCTTCCCGCGGCCACCAGCAGAGAGTCGACATGCCCATGGTAGCACCCTTCAAATTTAATGATCTTGTCCCGCCCGGTGAAGCCGCGCGCCAAGCGTATGGAGCTCATGGTGGCCTCGGTTCCGCTGTTGACCATGCGCACTTTTTCGACGGAAGGAACCCAGTGGCAAATGAGTTGGGCAATTTCAACTTCGTATGGATTGGGAATGCCAAAACTGACACCCTCTTTGGCAGCCTGATGCACCGCGTCGATCACCACATCCGGCGCGTGACCGAGAATCGCAGGCCCCCAGGTGCCGACATAATCGATCAATTCGTTTCCATCGACATCCCAGATGTGCGAAGCTCGGGCCCGCTTTACGAAAAAGGGTTCGCCCTTCACGTTGCGAAATGCCCGTACCGGAGAGTTGACCCCACCGGGGATCACCCGTTTTGCGGCATCGAATAGTTGGTGGGAAAGATCACGCTTGACCATTCCGGTAACAGAATCCCGCCTGACCGAATCGTCAACTGTTACGAGATGTCCCCGGTTCTCACCGGCGATGCCAGGCGAGCCACTTTTTCATCAGACCGGCAACGGTCGGGGTCAGGCGGGTGCGGGTGTAGAGATCGCCGGCCTTGCGAATGGCTTCTCCCTGGGTCGGATACGGGCTGATGGTGTTGCCGATTTTGCCGAGACGGGTTCCGGCAGTCATTGCCTGGGAAATCTGGCTGATCATGTCGCCGGCATTCCTGGCGACAATGGTGGCCGCGGCGATTTTCCCGCTTCCTTTTTTCGTGTGGATTTTTACAAACCCTTCGGTGTCACCTTCCAAAACAGCTCGATCCACGCCGGACATTTCTACTTTATAAGTGTCGAGCTGGTCCGCCTGTTCCTCCAGGGTCTGCCAGCTTTCGCCAACATGGGCCACTTCCGGGGAGGTGTAGGTACACCAGGGAATAATCAGGGACGACATTTTTGATCGTCCTCCAAACAGGGCATTACGAATGACGGTTCTTGCCATGAAATCGGCGGCGTGGGTAAATTTGAAGGGGGAACAAATGTCACCGGCGGCGAAGATTCGTTTGTTGGCAGTCTGGAGACGATCGTTCACCACCACGCCGAAGCGATTGTGTTCCACGCCCGCTTTTCCGAGTCCCAGGTCTTCCACATTGGGGGCGCGGCCAACTGCCACCAGTAAGCGGTCCACCTCCACCGTGTAGTGTTTTCCGCGGGCATCCACATCGCAGCGGACCAATCCATCCCCGGCTTTTGCCAGGGTCAAATTTTCTCCGCAACACAGGACATGGACGCCGTCCTTTTCCAATTGGGGTTGAATGACAGCCCCGACGTCGGGGTCTTCTCTCGACAAAACCCCTGACATGGTTTCAAACAATGTGACCCGCGAACCGAGACGGGCCAAGGTCTGCGACATCTCACATCCAATGGGTCCGGCGCCGACGATCCCAATATGTTGAGGAAGTTCAGTCAGGGAAAAAAGCGTCTCGTTCGTCAGATAATCAATTTCATCGATACCGGGGATCGGAGGAGCAGAGGCGCGGGCGCCGGTCGCGATCACTGCCCTGGAAAAGCGCAGTTCCTGCCCGTCCACTTCCACGCTGTCCCTGCCACTGAACTTTCCACCACCCAGAAAAACGTCGACTCCCAGTTCGGTGAATCGTTCAGCGGAATCATGAGGGGAGATTCCAGCGCGAAGTCGGCGCATTCTTTCCATCGCCGCGGGAAAATCGACCTCGACTCCTCTCGGAACGCTGACCCCGAAATCACCGGCGTCGCGTACCGCCGCCGCCGCATGGGCCGAAGCGATAATGGCCTTTGATGGGACACAACCGACGTTCAGACAGTCGCCTCCCAGAAGCGAGCGCTCGATCAAAGCGACTTTGGCTCCGAGGCCCGCCGCTCCACTCGCCGCAACCAGACCGGCCGTTCCAGCGCCAATTACGACGAGGTTGTATTTTCCATCCGCAACGGGATTCTTCCAGTCGGGTGGGTGGACGTTGGATTCAAGCCTCTGATTATGTTCGTCTTTCGGGAAAAGTGGCCCCATTGGTTCCTGACTCATCATTTTTGTGATTTCTTTTTCCGTTCGACGGGGCAACCCTATCATCGCTTACATTGAAAGCATTTCCCGTAAAAGTAGTGAAACGTCACCTTTTCAGCTTCATCGCCCTTTTTTGCGGTGTTTTGACCACCATCGGCTGGTGGCGGAGCACCCGCGTCTGGACGGCGCAGCATCTGCAGACGCCATTCGGATTTCTTCATTCCTATTCGGAATCCTCTCTGCTCGTGGTCGAAGCCCAGTATTCCGTGCATGAAAACCGCTGGTCAGCTTACAGCAACGCCGACCCGATTGAGGGTGATTTCATGCAGTTCCCCGCCCGCCTCCCCCTGACAAAAGTGGGCGCCGGCCAGATTCAATTGATGATTCCCTATTGGGAAATAGTTCTCTTTTTTGCGACCCTGGCTTTGCTGTTTTATTTTTGGACGGCCCGGAAAAAGAGGCGTTACCTCAGTTCCCTGTCGCATTCCCATCCTCAAGAGCCTTCGAAAAATCCTGAATGAGCGACTTGATCCGCGGATTTTCCTGAAGCAGTTGATTGAAGAAATCCGCCGCGGCGGGAGGCGCCGAGGGATCGACCGCCTGATCGGAAATTTTCCAGGCGGTGAGCCATGTCCTTGACATCTTTTGAAAGCCGTCAGCGATGAGCCGCTTTTCCAGATCGGGCATGTGTCCGGCGCCGTAAAAAACAGCGATCTTTCTCGTTCCTCCGCCGGAACGGGCCAGCGCTTCTTTGAGTTTGGCCATGACGACTTTGTTCCGTTCGCTGACAATGACAGTTCCATCATTCCCTTCGATTTGAGCGATCATAGATTCCGCCTCACTCAGGATTGGGGCGATCTTTCGTTTTAACCAGGCACTGTCTCCGGTTGAAAGGGCGGTCAGGACTTCGGAAAGCAGGTTGTTGACGGATGCGTCATCGCCGGGTATCCCGGCAATCTTCCCGGACTGGGCGAGATTCACGGCACGGGCTAAAAAGGTGGCCATGCTTTGGTTTTTTGCCTCCTTCAGTTTCTGATACTGCGCCCAACTGACGTCGGCGTGAACAAAATTGGGCGCCTTGTAGTCGATTCCTTCAATCTGGAATTCGAGGTTCAACAATTGGGTAGCCAGGGTCTGCAGGGTTCGAATGTCGGATAAATCGCCCTTGGTGCTTTGGGCTTCCTTTGAGGGATACCGACCGCCCACCATCTCATAAAGGACGGCGTCGTATTGTTTGAGACGCAGATTGAGATTTTCGAAATATTTTTTGTCGCCGAGATGAACGGCGGCGACCAGATCGACAATGACGTTTCTCCGTTGAAACCGGACCACGGCGGTTTGGAGAAGATCCGGCTCTCCACCGGTCCCGGCGCTCTGAAAGCGGATGTAATCAACTTTCTCCAATTCGGGATCCTGCTCCTGTGAAAGTACAGGGCATACCGGGAACATCAGCGAGAGCACTACCGGAACGTGAAGGTGAAAAAACTTCATGATGTTTTCACTGACTTTTCACATTGAACACGACCAAATGACCGATGGAATTGCGGCAGAAAATTTTTCCGTCCGCCAGAACGGGGACGGTCCAGGCTTTCGGACCCAGAACCCTGCGTTTCACTTCCGGCTTCCAACCGGACGGAGAGGCCGGACCCATTTGCAGTTCCCCGGTTTCGCTGATGACCAACAATTTCCCATTCGCCGCGCTGACGGCCCCAAACCCGACCGTCTGGTCCAGCCACATGGTTTTGCCCGTGAGAAATTCCATGCACTTGAGCCCCTGTGCATCACCGTGTTCACCGCCATCGATTCCGTAAAGAAAGCCGTTCAGCAAGACACAGGCATTCATCTGGGTTTTCATGTCGCGGTTCTTCCATACGGTTTTGGGGTCTCCATTGCCGTCCCATTTCAGCAAGGTCGCCCCTTTGCCATAGCCGCTGGAGATGAATATGTAATCTCCGCTGACAATGGGGTCGGCGGCATTGACTCCGTATCGGGTCATCCATTTCTCTCTCCATAACTCCTTGCCGGATGCCGCTTCGACGCACACATAGGCTCGTTTGTTGGAGAAAATCAGCAGTTCTTTCCCGCCACGGGAAAAGGAGTAGGGCGTTGAGTAACCCGCCTCTTCATTTTTAGATTTCCAGATGACCTGTCCGTTGCTTTTATTCAGGGCCAAACCGGAGTCGCCTGCCGTTATATAAAGCCGGTCATCCTGAACCAGAGGGGCGCCGGTGAATCCCCAGGTGGGTTTTGTGTATTGAAAATCTTTTTGCAAATGCACCTGCCAAATCACCTTGCCCGAATTGGTATCAAGGCAGAAAAGTTCGCCTTCCCGGGCGAGAGAATAAACCCGGTCCCCGGCCATGCTTGCCGAGCCGGTGGTTCCTCCCGGGAAATAGTGATCGCCCAGAGGCTGCGCGTAGGTGAACTTCCAATTCTCTTTTCCCGTGGCTTCATCAAAACAGAACAGGCTGTCCGATTCGGCCCCGGTGTGGCCGGAGACGACGACCTTCCCCCCCGCTACCACCGGCATACTGTAGCCCAGTCCAATCCGGGCTTCCCAGAGAACCGGGCTTTGGGATGAAAAGTGCCAATGGCTTTCCCGGGAAATTCCCGTCCCATCCGGCCCTCGAAATCTGGGCCAGTCTTCGGCCCGCACAAACTGGGAGGCAATCAGCCATCCCAGCAACAGGATCCACGATGAAAATTTGACGGGGCGAAAGAGAAAAGTCAGAGTGTGTTTCATTGTCGTATGATCAAACTCCCTCTGATTCTGCTATCCGCAACCATCATCTGTATGTCTCTTACCGTTCCGGCAAACGGTCAGAATGATGGCGGCAAACGCTGGGGACAGCTTTCCGACGGTCGGCCAGTCCACCTCTTTACCCTCCGGAATCAGCGGGGAATGACGGTGAAACTGTCCGACTATGGCGCCCTGCTGGTTTCCATCGAAGTTCCCGACCGTCACGGACAACCGGGAAATGTCACCCTTTCCTATCGATCTCTGGCTGAGGCGGAAAAAGGCGGTGTTTTCGGATCGATTGTGGGGCGTTTTGCCAACCGAATCGGCGGTGGCGGTTTTTCCATCGACGGAACCCGCTACGATTTGCCATCGGTCAACCCCAAAAGCGGAGTCCACATTCACGGCGGGAAAACCGGGTTTCAACGACAACTCTGGCGAGGGGTGTCCGGGACCAATTCTCAGGGCGCCTTTGTGCGATTCAAACTCCACGACCCGGACGGGCACGAGGGTTATCCCGGCAATCTCGATGTGGCGGTGACCTACACCGTGACCCCGGATAACATCCTGCGGATTCACTATGAAGCAACCACAGACCAGGCGACCCACCTCAGCCTCACCAATCACGTTTACTTCAATCTCGCGGGAGAGGGGGACATCCGCCAACACCGTCTTCGTTTGATAAACATCACGGAATATCTTGAGACGAATCAAAACAAAATTCCCACCGGGAAAAAGCGCCCCATCGCCGCCACGGCATTCGACTTTACCACGGAAAAATCTGTCGGCCGGGACATCGAAACAATTCCCGGAGGCGGATATGACCACTGTTTTGTGATAGAGAAAAAAGACCCCGACTCCACAAAAATGCCCCTTCCCTTTGCCATTCTCACCGACCCAAAATCGGGAAGAACACTGAAAATTTCCACCACCTTGCCGGGAGTGCAGATCTATACGGGGAACAATTTGAAGGGAAACCCGTTTCCGAAATGGGGTGGAATCTGTTTTGAAACCCAATACTTTCCGGACACTCCCAACCATGCCGGGTTCCCCTCCAGCCTGTTGCGCCCGGGCCAGAAATACGAGCAGGTGACTGAATTTCGGTTCGGGGTGGAAGGCCAGCCCTGACGGACCCATCATTGAGCTCGGCGACCGCCACAAGCCATTGGGCATCAGCAAGACCGGCAATGCTTGCCCGCGAAAATTGCCCGTCCAGTCTTCGCGGTATATCCTCGGGCCGCATGGCCTTGATCCGGGGCCATCCACGAGTGCGTCTGGAAACCCTATTCCTCGGTTCGTTCTCAGTTCGTTCTCCCGCTTCAAAAGAACATCCAGGCAATAAGAACGGTCATGCGAAAATCAATGTTCGTTTTTAATTTGATACACCTTCTCATGAAAGGGTTGGGTCACTCACCTGACAGGGTTCAGTCAGGAGTCTGTCGGTGATGCCCTGCATGTAGCTGAGGCTGTTTTCGCAGATCGTTTCGATTCCCGGTGAGTAGTCAAACACTTCCACGGAGACCCATCCTCGGTAGTCGATTTCATGGAGAGCCTGGAAAATGGGTTCGTATTGAATCTCACCCATTCCGGGACCGAGAAGGTTGGCATCATTGGCGTGGAAATGGACGATCCAATCGCTGCTGTCACGAATGATTTGGTCGATGGGCTTTGCCTCGCTGGACATGGCCTTCACATCGAGGTGAAGCCGACAGTTCGGAGAATCGACCATTTGAGCCAGCTCGATCCCGAGTTCCGCGGTGTTGAGAAAATCCCCTTCACCGGGGCCGAGCGGCTCGAGGGCCAGAGTCACTCCCTGGTCTTCCAGCACCGGCATGGCCTGTCGGATGGTGCTGGCGGCGGATTCCATGGCCTGTTCATGGGTGATGCCGGGCAGAAGGTTGCGCTGCTGAGGAGAACCCAGAACCATGATGGATCCGTCAAGATCACGACACAGCCGGGCCAGTTCGGCGAGGTAGAGGGCGGTCTCCGCCCGGACAGTATCCTCGGAACTTGTCAGGTAATAACCTTTCGTTTTGGCCAGCAGCCAATGCAAGCCGACACACTCAAGGGCGTTGTCTTTGATTTGCTGCCGAATCGTGGAGCGGGTTACGGCGGAAATATCAAAGGCCGAATCCGCGATGGTGAACGGGGCGATCTCGATTCCCGTATAGCCGCACTGCCGGGCATAGGCGAAAGCTCGATCAAAATTCCAGTCCTGAAAGGTCTCGTTGCAAATTGCGTATTTCATTTCCGAACTTACTTGCGGCGCCGTTTGGGTGGCCTGGGAGGACGACGTGCCCGAAGGGGTTTTTGGGGGCCGTCTTCCAAGAGGGCGGAATAGTTATAGTCAAAGTCTTCGAGTTTTTTCCGTTCGATTTTTTGATCGACAAAGTGTTCGACAGCTCTGGACTGGTCCAACTCGTCGGCTGTCAGGATGGTCATGGCTTCTCCTTCCTGATTGGCCCGGCCGGTCCGGCCAATCCGGTGAACATAATCTTCCGGGTTCTCTGGAACCCGGTAGTTGATGACGTGAGTCACGCCGGAAATATCCAGGCCACGCGCCGCGATATCGGTGGCGATGATCAGATTGTAGCGCCCGTCGCGAAACCCATCGAGGGCCTTGGTTCTGTCCGATTGCCGTATATCGGAGTGCAGCACGGTGACCCTTGGCCCCTCCTGTTTTTTAATTTGTGCCGCGAGAGAATCCGCTTCCTTTTTTGTCCGTGTAAAGATAATCATGCTGTCAAAATCGGTGTGCTCAACCAGAGCCTCGATGAGTTCATCACGCTGATCCATTCCCACCGGGTAAAAGGCGTGGCTGATGGTATCGGCGGGTGAACGCCGCTCTCCCACTTCGACTTCGACCGGATCCTGGAGCGCCCAATTGGCCAGGGTCTGGATGGCGCCGGGCATGGTGGCGGAAAAAAACTGCGTCTGGCGTCCTGACGGACAGCGGTCGATGATCTTTTTCACATCGGGCAGAAATCCCATGTCCAGCATCCGGTCGACCTCGTCGACCACGAGATGCTTCACTCTATTGAGGCGGATAGTGCCTTTTTCCATGTGATCGAGCAGACGACCTGGCGTGGCGATGATGATGTCGGGGTTGTTTTCCAATCCGTCATTTTGTTTGCCGTAACCCACTCCGCCGTGAATGAGGACGACATTGATCGGCCGGTACCAGGAAAAAATATTCATCTGGTCTTCAACCTGAGCAGCCAGTTCACGGGTTGGTTCGAGCACGAGACACTGCGGTTGAGTGTCGGGTGTGATTTGATCAATGATGGGGAGAGCAAAGGCGGCTGTTTTACCGGTGCCGGTCTGGGATGCTCCGATGATGTCCCGCCCGGCCAGAGCTTGCGGAATGGCTTTGGCCTGAATTGGGGTGGGGTTGATGTATCCAGCGCGTGCGATGGCGCGGAGGACAGGTGGGGAGAGCCCCAGGTTTTCGAAATCTGACATGATGAATGGATCAACGGGGCGACCGCTCTGCTATGCAAGGGGAATTTTGGCTTGTCAGTGCCTCTGAACGGCTTTTGCTTTGCGGCTGGCGAGGTAATAATCCAGTGAAAATCTGCCTGCTCCACTGAACAGAAGTCCCAATAAAATACCGATGTTCAGGGCCAGTGTCTGGGGACTGAGACTGGAAGAGAGCAGCCGGGGAGCCACCAAAACAAATCCTAGCAGAAGCGCCAGAACCAGGGCGTTGATACGGGTAAAGATGCCGATGGTGAGGCCCATCATGGATAGGCAGATCAGAAAAACGAGAGACACCGCGATCACCTGGGGAAATGGCAGTGTCAGGCCCTCAATCTGGTTGACCAGATCCCACTTCCTGTGATTCCACAGAAACGCCCAGGCCGACTGGATCTGGTTCAAAATCTGGTAATAAGCCAGGGCGGTGACCAAAACCAATCGAATCATCAGCAGACCCCAATCCGGGCTACCGAAGCTGGCTGGGTTTTTGTTGCTGGTAAATTGAAAAGACATGGAAAAAGTGGGTCCTACTCAAACACGGGAGACACTCTTTCTCCAATGGAAATCTTTCAGCTCGATCCTCTTCCTTTCTGGAAAACCCTTTAGGAGACTGTGGAAAAACCTTGAAACGAAAAATCTTCGGTTCGTTGGATTGGAAAACAGCGGCCTTGCCGGAGGTGTTTTTCAATCGACCCTTCGGGCTGCGGCCCTTTTGTCCGCTGGCCTCGTTGCGATTCAGTCAGGTGGCAGGCTACGTTCCTT
>Ga0114931_10007876_pt1 | contig 12964 bp, 12 predicted proteins | sample 2SBtaG_FD_89579 | JGI IMG/M metagenome (GOLD analysis project Ga0114931, IMG submission 89579) | Deep subsurface microbial communities from Kolumbo volcano to uncover new lineages of life (NeLLi) - 2SBTROV14_V59a metaG | ecosystem: Environmental > Aquatic > Marine > Volcanic | place: Kolumbo... | reverse complement strand
TGGAGGGTGAATCATCTCAACGGCAGTTGAGCCAAAGACTCGGATTGATTCTTGGCATAGCCTTCAGCCTGGTTTTTACCGGGTTGATCTGGTTCTTTGGTCCCTGGCTGGCTTCAGTTGAATTGCGGCCGGATCGTGAGATCGCCTTCTGGTACCCGTGGGTTAGCGCCTCCCCAACCATTTGGACCAGACTTTCGGTCTGGGGTTTGTATGCCGCGCATCAACTCACCGCTTGGTGTTTGATCTGGCGAGCACAGTCAAAAACAACCGGCTACAGCAATTCGCTAAGCCGCATCAACGTCTTGGCTCTCATTGCCAATGCAGCCTTCATCACGCTGCATTTCATTCAGACTCATGTCTTCTACGACGGACTCGCGATTGATGTTCCAGAGCAGAGCTCGCAATGGTCGGTGATTCTCTTGCTCGTGATCGTGCATCTGATGGAGAACCAGCGTCGCGGGTTGTTCTTTGGCCGAAAGGTCAAGGGCAGCATGATGGACGAGTCCGCGAGGGTGCTACGGAAGTACCATGGCTACTACTTTTCATGGGCGATCATCTACACGTTCTGGTACCACCCGATGGTGAGCACACCGGGACATCTACTCGGCTTTCTCTACATGTTTCTGCTGATGCTGCAAGGCAGCCTGTTCTTCACTCGAATGCACGTCAACAAGTGGTGGATGGTCACACAGGAAGTCCTTGTTCTGATTCACGGCACACTGGTGGCGCTCAGCAACGCGCCGGACTTCTGGCAGATGTTCTGCTTCGGCTTCGCGGGTCTGTTTGTCGTGACGCAAATGTACGGGCTTGGAATGTCTTTGCGCACACGCTGGGCATTCCTGATTGTGTACGTCGGCAGCGCCGCCCTTGTGTTCTCACGAGTTGGCCTGAGGCATCTCCACCAAATCACCTGGATTCCGCTTACTGAGTACGCAGTCGTATTTGTCATCGCTGCCGTTGTATGGACCGCCATGAAGGTCGTAAACGTAAATAATTCTCCGATCGCAAGACGTCAGAATGTCGACAACGGTCTTTCTGGCGATACTACCAATCACGACGTGTAGAATCTCAATTCAAGCGCCCTTCCAGCCGGCAGTGCATTTACCAATTCCTGAAGAAAAGGGCACATGCAACGTGTTTGGCCGGATGCGGAATGGCTACCGTTGACGAAACCAGACCGCAGCGCCCGATAGGAGGATGGCCCATTCCACTACGGCCAAGACGTACGTCGTTGTGTGAATTCCCGAAAACAGGAAGAAGCTCCCGGTCCGAAATATGACTAGGCAGCCGTGTAGGATCAGACAGAATCGAAGTGGAGCAGACGGATCGCTCGCACCAAACATCGGCCAGATCAGAAACAGGCCGATGGCAACTTCAAGCCCGCCGTAAACGACAAGGTACTCCGACTGCCCTGAGCCAGGTCGTAAGTCGAAGCCGACCGATTTAGAGGTCTGCTCAGGTGCAATTGAGCACCAGATGCCAAGGACCAAGTAGGCGGTACCGACAACTGCCAGATAAATTCGTACCATGACTCTTTCTCTGGTTTCACTTTCAGTGGGGTGATCGGTTGTTCGTCGCCTCGATTGTCTTAGTAGCCGCTTTTGCCGGAGGCCACGGAAAGAATACGCTTGTCGCTTGTTGGTACTCGCGATATGCATCGCCACGGGTGGCGAGAGCCCGCGCTTCTGTCGGCGGGATTCCCGTCACCTTTAACAGAAAGAACAGCATTCCCATTGGACCGAGTAGACTGATCCAGAAAAGTGGCGCGCCCCATGCAAACGCAACATAGCTCCACCAGTGGCACCACTCGAAGAAGTAGTTGGGGTGACGCGAGTATCGCCACAGGCCGTCGCGGCACACAGTGCTGGCATTCTCAGGGTTCGCTCGAAAACCGCGTAGTTGCCGGTCAGCAAGCGTCTCCCCGCAAATAGCCGCAACGAAGATCACCAGGCCGATTCCATCAGCGACTTGCGGGAATGTCCGGGAGTTTCCCATAGCCAGAAGCATCGGTAATGCGAACAACACGGCCCACGACGCTTGGAGATGAAAGAAGCCGAACAACAGCAGTTGATGTCGAGCACCCCAGCGTTCTCGTAACACGGCATAGCGACCATCTTCAGGCATTGTCAGCACGCGCCGAAGAATGTGCCCTGCCAATCGCAATGCCCAGATAAAGGCAAGCACTGCAATCAGAATTCGTCGCGTTTGGTCGCCGGATGAATTGCACGCGAACAACGCAGTGGTGGCCGCAACACCCAATGTCCATGCGACGTCTACAATCCCCGCATCACCGCTACGTTTCTGCACGAACCAGAGGATGACCATGACGACCGCCATGACGCCCCAGGCAATTGCAACCGTGGCCCAAAGGTTCATTGTTGAACACTCGCGACAGGCAATGAAACGGAAAGCAGGTCGTGTCGTGCGGACGTCTTGGCAAGTACAATCTGCGCACTGCCGACTACGCGTTCTCGAAACGCCGCTTCACTGTAGCAAAGGTAGTATTCCCACAGGCGAATGAATCGTTCCGAATAACCTTGCCGCTTCACCTTGGCAATTCGATCGAAAAAACGAGTTCGCCAATGTGAGAGTGTTTGGGCATAATGCGGCGCAAGTTCTTCGAAGTGCAGCATGCGCAGGTCGGTTCCACGGCGAATGGAATCGAAGATCGCTCCCACGGAAGGCAGACAACCTCCTGGGAACACATAACGCTGAATGAAATCGACCGAACGGATGTAATCCGCATACCGCTGGTCCGGTATTGTGATTGCCTGAATGAGCATCAGTCCGTCGGGCTTGAGCAGCCCGCTGCATGCGTCGAAGTAGGTCGGCAGATGCTCGCGCCCCACCGCTTCGATCATCTCAACCGAAACTAACTTATCGTAGCGACCTTCGAGGTGCCGATAGTCTTTCAGCAAGAGCGTCACTTTGTCTGCAACCCCCGCCGCCTCGATGCGACGTTGTGCCAAGTCGAACTGCTTGCGAGAGATTGTCGTTGTTGTCACGCGGCAACCATAATTCAACGCTGCGTGTATCGCCAACCCACCCCAGCCGCTGCCAATTTCGAGAAGGTGATCTGTCGGCTGCAAGTCCAGCTTCCGACATATTCGATCCAGTTTGTGAACCGACGCTTCATGCAGCGACGCGTTTGAGTTGGGAAAGACGGCTGCCGAATAGGACATCGTATCATCGAGAAACAACTCGAAGAATTCGTTGCCCAGGTCATAGTGTTCTGAGATATTGCGTTTGCTGCCCTTCACCGTGTTTCGGCGCGATTTGTGCCAAAGACGCGGAATCCAGCGAGTCCATCGCACTAGCCCTCTATCGACCGAATGAAGCGCATGTTCATTCCGGATAAACAGCCGAATCAATTCCACCAGGTCATCCGTAGACCACAAACCGTCAATGTACGTCGCACCGGCTGCCAGGCTGCCGCCAGAAACTAATCGCCGATAGAAGCTCGGCTTGGCAATATCGATTGTCAATGCCATTCCACCCTGGGGCGACTCTCCGACAAGAGTTGTGGGGACCCCCGACTCACGTACCTCAAGTTGTCCAGCGTCGATCCGCGACAGACGTTCAAGAATCGCGCGACGTGCAAATTGATCGATCAGAGAGCCTTTGCGAACCGCCTGCTTTGACGACGGCGAGATGGCAAGGTGTGTTGAATTCATAAGAGAGCCGCTTTCGTATCTTCGACGGTCTTCGGATGAGGGTAGTAGGTGGCTCCCTTGAGCCAGAGTCGGAGGGCCTGCCAGTAGATGCCGGCTGCAATCCGCAATGAGGCCAGCGGGTAACGCAACAGCACGCGAGAGAGATTCCATCCCGAGATCGGTCGTTGGTTTAGGACCAGCAAAGCATCGAACAACTTCACTCCCTTCTCCCGGTTTCCGATATGCACCACGAGCCTTCGCTCCGGTTTTTTGAGACGGAACGAATAGGTTTGCTGTATTCCCATGTAGGGAGAAACATGAAACTCCTTTTCCGTACAAATTCGTTTCGATGGGGAAGCGTCTTGCAAACACGTATCGAGCACATAGCAGTGCTGTTCGCCCCAGGGCGTGTTGTGGACTTCCAAAACCATCGCTTCCACCTCTTCCCCAGCCGCGTCATAGCAGTAGTAGAGGCTGATTGGATTCATCACGAATCCGAAATGTCGCAACTGTGTCAGCAGGCGGATGGGCCCATGCGGGCGGCGACCGAGCTCTCGTTCCACGAGATTTCGCACAGCATCGTTAAGAGGCTCAGAGGGATTCCCCAAGTGATCTTCCCGCCGAAACGAACAGAGATTTCGCCGACCGTTTGACCAGAACCATCTTCCACGAAACAGATCAGTTAGTTCATCCAAATCGAGATACATCCAGTACAGCCGATAACGAAACCGGTGTTCGATCGGTGCAAACCGTCGATGCCGAATCGTTCCTTCGTAGATCCGACTTTGCATGTCACAGCTCCTTGCCGAAAGCGCGACACACGGCCAGAGCGCTATTCACACCGTCTTCATGAAAGCCGTTTCCCAAGTAAGCTCCGCAGAATGATGTGCGATGATGGTCAATCAATTCGGCGTGACGCTCTTGAGCCGCTTTCCGATCGACCGTGAAAACGGGATGGTGATAGACGAATCGTCGCAGCACTTTCGAAGGGGAAATCCGTTCCGATTCATTTAGCGTTACCAAGAACTCGTGTTTCGATTGAATGTGCTGCAGGATGTTCATGTCATACGTTACGGTCGCCTTCGGTGTGCTCTGGGAATCGAGATGGTAATTCCAGCTTGCCCAAGCCCGTCGTCGCCTCGGCATGACCGATGTGTCGGTGTGCAGCACAGCCTCATTCCGTTCGTACGGAAAGGCACTCAGCAACTCCCGTTCGATCGGCATCGGGTCTGCGAGCATCCGCAGCGCCTGATCGCTATGGCAGGCGAAAACAACATGGTCGAACTTTTGCGATGGGCCGGTTCGCGTGCATAACTCGACGTGCTCGGTGTGACGAGTGACCTTCTTGACGGGAGTTGAAAGTCGAATACAGCCGTCGAGTTGAGATGTGATCCGTTCGACGTACGATCGCGAGCCTCCATCGATGACATGCCATGTCGGACGGTTGCTTATGCTCAGTAATCCATGATTGCTGTAGAATTCGACGATGAATCGCATCGGGAATTGGCGAAATGTCTCTGGTTGGCAGGACCAGATTGCTGCGCCCATCGGGACCAGATATTGGTCAATAAACTCCTTCGAGAAACGCCGGTCGCTGACATAGTCGTTTACAGTGATGCGTTCGTGCTCAAAACTCAACAGACGCGGGGCATCCCGATGAAACCGGATGATGTCCCGCAGCATGCGGTAGAATCGCCAACGCAACAGGTTTCGGCGTTGGGCAAACAGCTGTGAGATTGAACTGCCGTTGTACTCCAACCCCGTCCGGTCGCAGCGAACGCTGAAACTCATCTCTGTCGGCGATGATGATACGCCAAGTCGATCGAGCAATCGGCAGAAGTTAGGATAAGTGCGATCGTTGAAAACAATGAAGCCTGTGTCGATTGCGTGTCGTTCATCCTCGATCGAGACATCAACCGTATTCGTGTGGCCGCCGAGGTAGTCGTTCGCTTCAAAGACGGTCACCTCATGATCGTTGCGCAGCAACCACGCGACGACCAAACCAGAGATGCCTGAACCAACGACTGCGAGTTTCATGGGACCTCGCGGTTCTTAAGAGGACGATTGATCGGGGATACTGAGGAATCGCTACTCACTGACAATTAGCCGAAGTTTCTCGATAGCGCGCCACTGCAGCTGTCGCACACGTTCCTTACTCAAACCATACTCCACGCCGAGATCGCTGAGTGACCGGGGGCCATCACTCCCCCCAATGGCGAATCGTGCCTTCAGAATCCTGCGTTCTCGCTCTTGCAAGTCATCGCCAGCAGCGTCCAACAATTCGTTCAAGATTGCCGTACGGTCGAAAGTTGGTTCTTCGACCGGCTCTTCCGCGACCATTTCCGCCATCATGTCGCCGGGAATGTTGGCTGCACGCGTCGCATTGCGACGCCGCGACTGAGCAAGGCGATAGTAGAGTCGCTGTATCGCATGGGTCGCGTACGTGCTGAAACGAAAACCGCGTCCGTAGTCGAATTTGTCGATCACCTGAAACAGAGTCAGATTGCCCTCGCCAACGAACTCGTCGAAGTCATCGGACGACTGCGAGAGGCGACGGGCGATCGATACGACGAGTCGCAGGTTGGCAGTCGCCAGCGCATTGCGGGTCTGCAATGCCCGTTCGTGCAGCTGCTCGATTTCGTCCAGCAGGGCGAGATCGGGCAAGTCCGGGTCGATCGCCGTCCGCAACACGTTGGCTCGGTACTTACAGAAATTCAGCAAGCGAAAAGCCCTTCGCTCTTCCTCTTGAGTCAATAGCGGCGTTTCGTAGAGCGTGACGAAATAGGAGGGGATGTTGGCCGGACGCTTCGACATTCCGACTGCAGGAGGCTCGTCGGGTAGCCGTCCCGATTCGTCGCACGCAAGAAACTCTTGGTGCAAGGCGGCAATTTCGAATTCGGGATTGTGTATGAAGTCGCCTTCGCACAACATCAGCCTTCTGGCGCGACTCTTGTCTGTGTTGTTTTCTTTTGTCGTTTCAGCGACTTGCGATTCGTTGATTCTCGTGGTCATCATTAGAGCTCCAGAATTGAAAAGGGAAACCGTTGAAAGGAACGTTGTGGACTTACACATTTCGAGCGGGCACCAACCAAAAGGGCTGTGAGAGTTGACGTCGGCCAGTTGCCTCAGGAACTCGGTTGTCGAACCGGTACCGGCTTCGAATCCGCAGGTTTCATGCGAGAGACCGGAATTTGCACTTCGAAATAAGCACGACTTCCTGGAATGAACGGACTGTTGTAACCCATAACTCGGACCGTCCCGGCAATCATGTACTGACCTTTCTCCGCCTCGATCCACTTTTGCAAGGAGCGACGGCTCTGCTCGACGACGGCGGCCGTGGTTTTCCCACGCACGCCGATCGAAACAACCTCATGCGACGGAACATCAACGACATTGATACTGACGTTGGCCGGATCGATACCGATCTTGCCGAACTCAGCAGAACGGTAGAGAAACTCCATCGACCTTCGCTTCTGCGTTCCCCCTTTGTTGTCATAATCAACTCGGACCGGCGCGGTCATCGCAATGTCCTGACGCTTGATGTGCTTGAAAAGTGACCAGAATCCTCCGTCTCGCCGCTGCTGGCCGCTCTCCATCGAGATGCGTGCCGCCCGGTAGGCTGGTAGGGTCTTGACTTCGATCTGATGAAGGGGAGTGAATTCCGGGAATCCTTCCGGCGGATCGGCTTCTATCCAGGGACGAAATGTCAGCGATTCGACGACGCGATTCACTGAATCGAGTGCTCTCGGAGGTTGGTCGGTACGCCGCCGCAGCGCATCTTCAAGTGATCTCGCAGCAAGATCGTCAGGGCCAAGAAGTTGAATGGCTTTGCGAATGCCAGTCGCGAGTTCATCTGAGTCCGATGTGGTCCCAAGACGTTTCAAGATTGCGACGGCTTCAACGACCTCTGCCCGATCCAAGCGAGAGTGCTTCCCAGTTTCGCCAGCCCCGAGAAGTGAAAACCGCCAAAAGGCCATTCCCAGAACGATCGCGACGACGAGGGTAGTAGCAAAGCGCATCATGATTCTGCCTCCAGGCTCTGTTGTTACGAATTGGAAATTCTAGACTGTTCTGTTGTGTCAGCTTTCGACGGCTACTCACTTCAAAGAAGAGAAAATGTTATTTTCCTGTAGTAGAATCCCCCACAACTGGGAACGCTGGAGTTCTCTGCGGGCCTCCATCTGCGTCACTTCGAATCAGACCCTGTAGGTATCTCCAGGGAGACTTCAACGAGTCAGCAAGCGAGGGACGACGGCGCGTGGCTTCCAGCAGCAGAACCGTCAGATCATCCCGTGAGAGATTACCGGCGTTGAGGGAGTCGATTCGCTCCAGCAACTGCCTGATCAGCGAATCCGGAGAACCGCTGTCCAGGGACCGGACAAGGTCGAGAAGCCCGCGGGGCATGAGCATCTCTCCGAGGGCGTCGGCGGCTTCGCAGAGGGCGTCTGTGTAGCACAGCAACATGTCGCCGTGTTCTAGCTTGAGCGACGACTCAGTGTAGAGCATGCGACCGTCTATCCCGAGCGGCATGTCGCTTGCCACTGATCGAACGCCTGGAGGTGAGTCTGCAATTTGCCAGCTTCGATTTGCGGCACGAAACAACAACGGAGGGGGATGGCCGGCATTGCTGAGCGTCAGACGTGACGTCGACGAGAGCCAGGTTCCGACCATTGCTGTCGCGAAACGGCCGGAATTGTCGCTCGCGACAACCTCACTATTCAATGACTCGACGACACGACTCTGCCGAACACGATTCATGTTTCGACGCATCTGGCTGCGTAATTGCGAAGCGGTCTCAGCGACCTGCTCTCCATGACCACAAACATCCGCGAGCACAAAACGAGTCAGACGCCCTGAAGCACACGACGACAAGTAGTAGACGTCGCCGCCTTGATCGGCATCGCGAAACGGCCGACTATAGATTCGACAATCGACTCCGGGTCGCTCAATTACGACGTCAGTTTTGTGGTTACCACCCCATACCTCCGTGCAGGCCAGCCGGACTGGTTCAGTTTGTGTGTTATCTGTCATGATGTGCCAGTTGATTCGTGCCGTGTCAGCAACATCGATTCGCGATGTGCACCGACTGAAAAGGATAAAGTTCGCGCGTGGCAGTTGATGGGCTGGTCGCTAATTCAAATGCCCGAAAGACCCAACTCCGCCCGGCTCGATTCGCGTCTGCTGAACCGGGCGAAGTGTGGGCCACGGAACGGCGATGTTACGGGATCAACACGGTGTCGATGACGTGAATCACGCCGTTGGACGTTTCGATGTCGGTCTTCACCACGTTGGACTTGTTGATCTTCACACCCTTGCAAGTCACGTTGATGTGGACCTTCTTGCCGGAGAGCGTCTTGGCACTCGACAATTTGACGACATCGGCCGCCATCACTTTACCGGAGACGACGTGATATTTGAGGATCGCTGCCAACTTCTTCTTGTCTTTCAGCAGTGCCGGAATGGTCCCTTCCGGCAGTTTGGCGAACGCTTCGTCGGTTGGAGCGAACACCGTCAGCGGCCCTTTACTCTTCAAGGCGTCGACCAGGCCGGCGGCCTTCGCGGCAACGAGCAATGTCTTGAAAGTACCGGCGGCAGCCGCCGTGTCGACGATGTCCTTCTTGGGTTCCGCAGCTTGAGCTGTCAGGGAAGAGAGTGCGACCAGCCCTGCCAGACATGCAGCGAACGAACGAGTGCGGGTTTTGTGAGTCAACATTGGAAACGAACTCCTTGGGTAAACGTGACACCAGTAAGCGACCGAACGTCATGGCCATGACAGTGGACCGAACCAATCAGTCCAAAATTCGTTCAAAACGGTCATTCAGATTGTACTCATACCGGCCGAATATCCAATAGTAAATTCGTTCAATTCGTTCATTTTGGCAGATTTTGTCACAAGGTGTTTCTACACAAGGTGTTACGATACTTATTGTGGTGCGACTTGCCTCGTGGGTAATAATTACGGTACACCTTGTAAGTAAAAGAGCCGCACTGATTCGTTCAATTCGTCGCGATTCCAGGTATCTCTCGTATGTCGAAGGAAGCCGTCACTCCGAAACAGGTTGCCCGGGCGATCGGCGTCAGCGAATCGTCGTTGAAACGCTGGTGCGACGACGGCGTGTTGCCCGCGATCCGAACCGCCGGAGGGCATCGAAGGCTTCCCATCAGCGGCGTACTGCGTTTCTTACGCGACACCGGACGAGACCTGTTGCGGCCTGAATTGCTCGGCCTGCCGAGTTCGGTGGGAGCGGGAACACGAGTCACCGATAGGGCCGAGCGCGAATTTCGCGAGGCGCTGGTCAAAGGCGAGGAAGAAACTGCCCGTCGTGTGATTATCGACCTGTACCTGGCTCGCCAGTCGATTGTCACGATCTGTGACGAAATCGTTGCCCAGTCGTTTCACGAAATCGGTGACTTGTGGGCCTGTCATGAAGTCGATGTCTATCAGGAACGATGGGGCTGCCAGATCGCAGTCCGTGTGCTCCTGGAGCTCCGTTCGTTGATTGCCCCTCCGACAGGCAATGCCCCGATCGCGTTGGGCGGTGCTGGAGCAGAAGATAACTACACGCTGCCGACGACGATGGTCGAACTCGTATTGCGCGACGCAGGCTGGAACGCCCAGTCACTCGGCTGCGAACTCCCGTACGACAGCCTTTGCAAGGCGATCGAAGAGAACCGTCCACCCCTCTTCTGGATGAGCGTCAGCCACATTCAGGATGAAGCCGTGTTTCTCGAAGGGGCACAGCAGCTGTACACCACCGCCGAGTCCTGCGATACGGCTCTTGCGATCGGTGGTCGAGCCCTCACACCAGAACTCCGTCGCGAAATGCGATTCACGGTGTTCTGCGAAAACTTCACACAGCTCGCCGACTTTGCCACACCACTTCAAAAAACGATTTCGCGTTGATGACGACTCCTAATTGTTCTTCCGTCGCACTGGCCTTGAAGTCTCTCTGACAATCTCCAGAGAAATTGATTGTTCCGCTCTTGTTTTGGGGACGGCCGCCTCTATAACTCCGCGTCCGATTTCTCTCGCTGACTCTGGAGTTCCCATGCAAGCCATACACCTTGCCGCATCCCTGTTGCTCGTTCTTATCGTCATTAACCCGGTTCAGGCAGCCGACGGCTGGCCGCAGTGGCGTGGACCGACGCGTGACGGACAGTCGGTTGGAGAGCGTTGGCCAAGTGCGCTATCGGCTGATCACCTGCAGTCATCCTGGCGAGTCGAGCTGGGACCAAGCTACTCGGGTCCCATTGTCACCAGTGATCGCGTCTTTGTCACTGAGACGAAGGATCGTAAGACGGAAGTCGTCCGCGCCCTGCATCGTGAAACCGGCAAGGAACTCTGGCGAACGGAATGGCCCGGAGCACTATCCGTTCCCTTCTTTGCCAAGGCAAACGGCGACTGGATTCGCTCGACCCCCGCCTTTGACGGTGAGCGATTGTACGTGGCCGGTATTCGAGATCTTTTGGTTTGTCTGGACGCGAAATCGGGGGCGGAACTTTGGAAAGTCGATTTTGTCAAACAATTCGGCACGCCGTTACCGGCCTTCGGTTGCGTTTGTTCTCCGCTGGTCGATGGCAAGTTCCTCTACATGCAGGCTGGCGCTTCACTTGCCAAAATCGACAAGATGACCGGAAAGGTCATCTGGCAGGCGTTGAAAGACGGCGGAGGAACCTATGGCAGTGCGTTCTCATCTCCGGTCATCGCCACTCTGCACGGAACGCGGCAATTGATTGTCCAATCACGAAAGAAACTGGCAGGCGTGCATCTCGAAGACGGACAAGTTCTCTGGTCCGCCGACATTCCCGCATTCCGTGGAATGAACATTCTCACGCCGACCGTCGTCGGAAATCGCATTTTCACGAGCAGCTATGGCGGCGGTTCTTTCTTGTTTGCAGTCGAGAAGAACGGTGCTACATTCTCGTTGAAGAAGATGTGGAAGAACAAGGTGCAGGGCTACATGTCGTCTCCCGTCGTCATCGGCAACCACGTCTACCTACATCTGAAGAACCAACGCTTTGCATGCATCGACCTGAAGACCGGCAAAGAGGACTGGATCACAACACCGTTCGGCAAGTACTGGAGCATGGTCGTTCGCGACAACCGGATTCTCGCCCTCGACGAACGAGGTGATCTGTTGCTGATCAACGCGACCCCGAAGAAATTCGATTTGCTTGACCAACGTCACATCAGCGATAGCCCAACTTGGGCTCATCTCGCCGTCGTCGGTGACGAGATATTCATCCGCGAATTGAACGCGCAAATGGTGTATCGGTGGGAAGATAAGAAGCTGAATGCCGTGCTCCGGTAGGACACTGTCGAGGTCGCAATTCGGATTACTCCGTGCGATATTACATCGCATTCTGGCAGAACAATTGAAACACGGGCATGACAAGCGTGCGTCATCAGGAGATAGCGCCGCGCCGACACATGCCGCTGCAAAACAGGGGTCGGTGCCCCTTCCTTGCTTTATTCTAGATGATACAACAGTGAGTGAGAGAATCTCAATTGGGCTAGCCCATTGCGGAGATGATGGATGAGACAGGCGCGCCAGTTAACCTCTCATCCATTTCGCACCCGTCCGGAAAGGCCTCCGTACCGAAACGTCCCGTTAACCTAGAGCCTCTGCAAACCAGAGACTCAGAGAGTTTTGGCGGGTTCGGCAAGGGTACCGTGGCGAAATGTGGCATTTCGGAACGGACCCCGTGTCTCGGCTTCGAACGCGAGACTTTGGTCGAGCGACATTTGACATGCGAGAATCGTCGCAAACTCTGCGATTGTAGAGCGATTTAGAACGCGCACGAAAAAACGCCGAGCACTCTCGCGCTCGGCGTTTTTTGTAAACCAACGGGTAGCGAAAGTTCGCTCCCGAATGAAAGGCTCCCCGAGTAGGACTCGAACCTACAACCTAGCGGTTAACAGCCGCTCGCTCTACCAATTGAGCTATCGGGGAATATCGGACCGGGGATCGAGATCCGGCTGCATGGAGGAACCGATTGATATTCGGATCTGTCTTGTTGTGGACTGCTTTGTGCGGGTCGGGATTTCCAGAACTACGAATAAAGCATCGCGCGAAACGATGCAAGTCCACGGCGAGCGAATTCTGGTTGTTTTCGCAAGGCGTGTTGGGTGGACGGTGTGACACGCGTGGGCTGTTCTATCGTGGGACAGGGGGTGTCCGATGGTGGTGTTTTTAGTGGCTGCCGGTGAGTTCTTCGCGGATCTTTTCGAGCGTGACCCGGTTGCCGGTCTCATTGTACTCGACAAGCGTCAGAAACGCGCGCATCAGCATGATGCCTCGGCCGCAGGG
>Ga0114931_10007875_pt1 | contig 12965 bp, 9 predicted proteins | sample 2SBtaG_FD_89579 | JGI IMG/M metagenome (GOLD analysis project Ga0114931, IMG submission 89579) | Deep subsurface microbial communities from Kolumbo volcano to uncover new lineages of life (NeLLi) - 2SBTROV14_V59a metaG | ecosystem: Environmental > Aquatic > Marine > Volcanic | place: Kolumbo... | reverse complement strand
GATGAAAGATTCGGTGGAGCCTCTGTTAATGGGAACCATCCCTGGGATGCCTCCCGAACCGGTTGCCTGGAGGAATGTCTACGGACCCAATCGAGCAAAAATTTTCTACACATCGCTGGGCCAGGAAGAAGAATTCGCCCTGCCCTCTTTTCAAAAATTGCTGGAGAACGCCATGGATTGGCTGCTGGAAAGGCGCTGAACCAGAGTTTCAGCCTGTTGGTTTCCGGTGTGACAGTTCCAGATTGTCAATCCAGATTTCCGAATTCGCATCCGCCTGGCTGACAAATCCGATCCAGTCGAGGGATCTCCACTGAGGAGACCCGACCGGGAGATGATCGAACGAGCAAGATTGGGCGCCCGGAGTCTTCACGGTCAATTTCCAGGCCCCCGCCTTGTCACCCAGCAAGGCTTCCACTTCAATCCAAATCCAGGTGTTGGCGGGCAGATCCATTAATTCCCGGTCAGGAGTGCGTAACTTTCCGTTCTGGATTCGAAAACTGGGCCCGATCTTATACGTCGGAAACGAATCTCTCCACTCGTGCTGAAAATCGGCTTTCGGGCTCAAACGGAGATCAAATGCGCAGCGGCAGGCGCCATCCTGAAACAGGGGCGCCAGGGAAAACATGGGAAAATACCTTTTCGTCTGGCCAGGTGTATCGAGCATCCTGAGAACTGTTGATCCTCCTTTTGCCAGCGGGGTTGTCAGTAAATCCAGTCCTCCCAGTTTTTCATCTTTACTGATGTGAAAGGACGGAGGCAGAGTGCCAAATTCAAAAGCTTCTCGGAAATTGTCCGGGACCGCAGGCAGGGCTGGGGGAGGGTCTTCCATCGGGCCCAATGGCGGATTGGCAGCCTGTTTCCGCCAATTGGAATCTCCGTAAACACCGGCCTCTGAAAATTCGAAAGGATGGAATCCGATGCCGATTGCGGGGGATCCCTTGCGAAGCCGGAAGTCGAGTTTCCCGGCATCAACAAAAAGGGGATCGGCTACCAGAGAACCAGCGTCCTTCCCTGATTTCCGCCAATCCGCAAAAGATTGCTGAGCAAACAGAATCGGTTCGCCCGAGGTCTTCCAGTACAGATTGTGATCCAGGTGAACCCCGTCGTCGTTCCACTTTCCTTTGAAGAGGGGGCCCTTGTTCCAATACACGATGTTTTTCTCAAAGAGAAAAGAAAGGTGATCTTCCGCCCGGCTGCGTTGAATCTGCTGCTCGCGTCCGAAGGCGAAGATGTTATTTCGGATGAAATTCTCTTTACCATAATGTTGGTGGTAACCTCCCGATTTGGTCCGGTAAACGAGGTTGTTTTCCATGACAATTCCCGTGCTGCCTTCATCATTGTAAAGTCCCCAGCCGCCGTAGGTCCGCGAAAGTATGTCGTGGATGACATTGTGACTGACCGAGGTTCCCGGCGACGGGCCAAGGGTGTAAACGCCTCCCATGTCGCTGAGGTAACCCCAGCCCAGATGGTGAATGTGATTGAATTCGACCCGATTGCGCACGGCGATGCTTTGACCGTAACCCCATCGCCAACCGAGAGATACTCCGCTGTAGTAGAGGTCGGAAATTTCGTTGTGGGTCACCACATTGTCCCCACTCTGGCCGATCCACACGCCGACGGCGCAGGGGAAAATGCGGCCGCCATGACGGATGATGTTGTTGTCGAGTGTGATGTGCGAAGTTCGCTCCGCCTCGCTGCCTGCGATTCCGGTTTCTCCAATCCTGACTCCTCCCGCGCCCAGATCATGGAGTCTGCAGTGTGTCATGCGAGAATCCCGGCAGCCGCGACGAAACCACACTCCATAGATTCCAAGGTGGCCGATCTCACAATCTTCCAACACGATTCCGCGGGCGCCGTCCATCTTAATCGCCGCTTCAATGGGTGACGCAGCCTGAGACGGGTCGACTCCGCTTGCGGGCGTAATCCACTGACTGTAACGAAAACTCAGGCCGCGAAAGGTCAGGTGCTCAACGAATGATCCGGCGGACGGTTTACCGGCGATAACGAGGAGCTTTTCCGTGACCGGGGAGACAATTTCGGCGTTGCAAATCGATTCCCCCGGGAGGGGGTAATACAGCAAAGTGCCGTCCTTTTCCAGAAACCATTCGCCAGGCTGATCAAGAGCTGATCGATAATTTTCCAGAATGTAGGCGGTGTTCTTCGTAAGAGGGTTGTGCGGTTTCATTTTCCGTCCGGACATCACGATTCGACCGGAAACGGGGTCGATCGATTTGAGGAAGCGCCGGGTGTTGTCCCATTTATGAAAAGCGAGGATTTGGACGCGGCTCAATGCATCCGGGCTCAAACCCGCAAGGCTGGCGATGTCAGAGGGATTTACCAGCAGGGTCTGACGGGCAAGGGAAGGAGGCGCCCCGGTGATGGGCGCCTCTTTGCTCCGGAGGATATAGAAAAAAAAACGGTCCGGCTCTCTGGCTCGGGTCGCCCTTCGGCCATTGACCCAGAGTTGTTCGAATTTTCCTGACGGCCCGCCCGGATCGGAAATGTGAGTCTCCCAGAGACCGTCCTGATTGATCGACCAACCGCCAATGCGGCGCCCTCCCGACAAGATGGGGGTTTCACCCGATTCTGCCTCATAAATAATCGGAGCCGCCGCCGTGCCGCTGTCTTGTGGCTCGAAAACCAGAGGTTCCGACAAAAAGTAATTCCCCCCGCCAATGATGACGCGGAACGACTTTTTTCCCGGGGCTGATCCACCGGGGGCACGGATTTTTCTGATCTGGTCCCTTGCTTGAACAAGTGTCTTGATGGGGCCACTGGGCGACACTTTCAGAGTGACGGTTTCCGCCGACACGGCTTTCGGGACGCAAGTGGCGGCCAAACAGACCAGAGCCAGGGGAAACAGTGGCGCATGGAGGGAGAGGCTTTGGGGGGTATCGCTGAGGGGAAGGAAATGCATCTCCCGTCAATCTTGCAGACCGCGGACCTATCGCAACTGGAATGGGCCATATCAGATGGGATCAGTGGAAAAAAGCGGAGTGTGATCAGGATGGTGGAGGCGTCTGGACATCAGTATCCCGAATAGTCAGGATACTGGTGTGAAGTTCTTCTGGGGGTTGGTTCAGCGGCGGGTTCGGAATAATCCCAATCCTCGTCGCGGTATCTCCTCCTGTTCTGGGCCTCTTTTTTTCTCTCATACGCCCGGACACGCCCGGACTCGGACTCGTAGCGAAGTTTTTCTCCGGAAATGAGACTGAGAATGAACAGTCGCTCTTTCCGGTGGTGTTGGATCAGCGCATTGAGAATTCCGCGGTTCGTCCTGACGATCTTGTCGATGACGGAATCGGATTTTTCATGGCGCCCGGAGGCTTGTCTTTTTCCCTGATAAGGGTGATCGTCAGAATCTCTACCGCCCGCCTTTGCCTCCAGTCCGGCGGCCAGAAAAGCGAGGGTGATTATCAGGGCGGCCCATCCATTCCGGCGGGTGAGTTTCCGATCGATTCGAGATAATTGTCTGGTATTCATCTTGCGAGGGATTAACAGCTTGCCTGTCTCAATCTTATTACGGCTGAGACGGACATTTATTCAGGAGAAATTTTCCCAGCGTCTCTGAAAAGACCACGGAAAAAGGTTGGGATGAAAAGCAGCGGTTCGGGACAGTCACAGGTTGATATCCTTCAGCCAGTCAAGGTTCTCCAGATACCAGCCTATCGTTGAGTCGAGACCCTCTCCCAGATCGACTCGCGGTTCCCATCCAAGCAGGGTTTTTGCTTTAGTTATGTCGGCGGCGGTGTCCTGCATTTCCGACGCACTCATTTCTTTCCAGACAATCTCCGCCTTCTTTCCGAGGCGATCTTCGATCATTCCAATAAAATCTAATAAGGCGATCGGTTTCTTTCCTCCCCCGAGGTTGATGATTTCATAACCGGAGTCAAGCGCATCGGCGCCAAGGATCGCCCCTCTGGCGATGTCGTCAACGTAGGTAAAATCGCGGGTCTGAGAGCCATCTCCAAAAACAGTGATGGGCGTCCCTTCGTGGATCCATTTAATGAAACGGAAAGGCGCCATGTCCGGTCTCCCGGCGGGCCCGTAAACGGTGAAGAACCGCAGTATGGATACATCAAAACCATAGAGATGGTGAAAGGTGTAGGCCATCACCTCGGCGGCTTTTTTGGATGCCGCATAAGGCGAAAGCGGCTTGTCCGCGGGGATGGATTCTACAAAGGGCATGGCTTGTCCGGCATAGAGAGACGATGTGGATGCCTGCACGATCTTCCCGGGACCGAATTCTCTCATCAGCTCGAGAATGTGCAAACAACCCAAAGCATTAGACGTCATATACACCTGAGGGTTTTCGATGCTGTAGCGGACACCGGCCCGCGCCGCCAGATTGAAAACGGCATCAAAGCGGTGATTGGTAAAAACCCGACGCAGGGCGTCGCCATCTTCGATGTCCAGATCGTAAAAAGAAAATCCCTCCTGCGATGTGAGTTTTCCGAGACGATCATCTTTCATCCGGACATCATAGGCATCATTGCGGTTGTCAATCCCGACAACTTCAACTCCGCTGTCCAGCAGGAGTTGGGCAACCCGGCTTCCAATGAATCCGGCTGTACCCGTGACCAGTGTGCTTTTCATAAAGAATTTCCGCGAATGTCCTTCAGGGAGTGCGTCGGGCAACCAAATTTTTCAGTAATTGTCGTGCATCCCGCCTCCCAATCAGCGATTCCGGTTACCAGGGCCTTCGGGATGCGGGGATGAAGACTCAAGAGGGTTGGTTCAGCAATTGGACCCTGTTTTCGGAAAGTTCCCACCGAAATGGATCATTTTTCCTCAGGGGCGTATTTGCGGAGCTTTTTACCTCGTTTTCCCTCACCCCCCGGCGCACAATCCGGGGCTCGTTATGAACTGCCTCCCTGCCCCTCGTCTTTCCGGACTGTTGCTGATTTCTGCCGTGCTGTCCGGTTTCAGTCTGTCTCACCTCCCGGCCGGTGACTGGCCCACCTATCTGCGCGATAACAGCCGGGTTGGAATGACTCCCGAACAGTTGGCTTTCCCCCTGTCCCCTCAATGGTCGATTTCGCCTCCGACGAAGCCTGTCCAGGCATGGCCGGGCCCGAATGGAAGGGTGTTCGAAGGCAAGAAGCTGAGTCGCCGCAATACCTTTGACGATGCGTTTCACGTTGCCGTGGTCGGTCAGCGACTTTACTACGGATCATCCGTAGATCATGAAGTTCGCTGTCTGGATCTCAATTCGGGGAAAACAATCTGGGATTTTTTCACCGAAGCTGCTGTCCGGCTCTCGCCCACAGTTTTCAACGGAAAAGTCTATGTGGGCTCCGATGACGGTTACGTGTATTGCCTCCGGGCCGACGACGGAACTTTGCTTTGGAAAATGCGGCCCGGTCCCGCGGATGAACGGATTCTCGGAAGGCAGCACTTGATTTCCCGCTGGCCCGTACGAACGGGCATCGCGGTGGCTCCGGATTCATAGCACGGAGAGGTCGCTTATTTTGGGGCGGGGGTTTTTCCTCACGAGAATATTTATCTTTACGCGGTGAAGGCTTCCAATGGCGAGGTGATCTGGAAAGTCGACAATATCAGCCAGAACCGGGCGGAGCGGAACGATCTCTCTCCTCAAGGATACCTTCTCGCCACGGATGATCTGTTGATCGTTCCTTCCGGGCGTTCCCTGCCTGCCGTGTTCGATCGCAAAACCGGTAAATTCGACTACAAAGCCAATCACGGATGGCGGGGAGCCGGGGGCGGCGCCATCGGTGGAACCCAGGCTCTCCTGGCTGATGGTCAGATTTTCTCCTGGGGAGCGCATCACATCCTCGCCATGGATCAGAAAACCGGCCAAGTGGGTTTCGGGTGGTTCGCCGGTCGGCAAATGACGATTCAGGGAAAGGCGGCATTCGTTGCCGATGGGGAAAATATTGCACGCATTGATCGCGAGGTTTATGCGGAGAACAGTCGCGTTCGGCACAAGCTCGAAGGGGAGATCTACGACCTCAATAGAGGTCTCCGTGGCGCCACGGGCGAGGAGGGGGAGAAAATCAAGTCTCAGATCAGACAAAAAGCAGCGGAGATTGCCAGCATCAAAGATGTTGGATTTGTCTGGCGAACGCCTTCGCCACACCAGAGTCGGCTCATCGTGGCGGGAGACACCCTGTTTGCCGGTGGCCAGGACGAGGTGGTGGCCTTTGATGTGGAGAATGGGAGGCGAACATGGAGCGCGAAGGTGCATGGAGATGCCCGCGGTCTCGCTGTCGCCGATGGCAAACTGATCGTATCTACTGCCACGGGTGAGATCACCTGTTTTTCGACCAGGGGAAAGTGGGCCGGAACCGGGAATCAGCTGGTGAAGAACCCTTTTCCCAGGGATGAGCTGACTGAGAAATACGCCAGCGCTGCGCAGGCCATTCTCGATGTTTCAGGCGTCACGAAAGGCTTCTGTCTGGTGCTTGGGAATGAAGACGGGCGTCTCGCATGGGAACTGGCTCACCGTTCTGATCTCGAAATTTATGCGGTGGAATCCGACCCGGCCAAAGTTGCCGCGGCCCGGGAAAAACTCTCCGGAGCTGGTTACTATGGCAACCGAATCACGATTCACAGCGGTTCCCTTTCGAGTATCCCTTATCCCGATTATTTTGCCAATCTCGTGGTCTCCGATACTTTGGTGAAAACCGGGAAGCTTCCCGCCGACCTTCGGGCGAAGGACATGGCGCATTGCGTAAAACCTCTTGGCGGAGTCATCGCTCTCTCATCGGATCCCGCCCAAACCCCAGGCTTTTTGACCTGGCTGAAAGCCTCCGGACTGGGCGAAGACGAGGCGACCGTCTCGGAAAAGGATCACTTTGCTCTCCTGAAACGCGGTGCGCTTCCCGGTGCCGGAAGCTGGTCTCATCAGTATGGCGAGGCCGGAAACACGGCCGCCAGTTACGATTACCGGATCAAAGGGGGGCTGGGAGTCCTTTGGTACGGTGATCCGGGCCAAGACAAAGCGGTGAACCGCCACGACGGGGCAGTCAGTCCACTGGCGATTAACGGACGGCTCATCGTCGAAGGGGAAGATTCCATCCTGGCTTACGATGCTTATAATGGTCTTTTCCTGTGGGAACGGAAAAATCCCAAATCCATTCGGACCGGTGTTTTTAATAACATGAATCCCGGCAATCTCGTTGCCAGCGATGACAGTGTTTTTTACATGGAAGAAACCGTTTGTCACGAAATCGACGCCGCCACAGGCAAAGAAAAGGCGGCTCATCAGCTTCCTGAAGAATTCCGAAAAGGAGGTCATCAATGGGGATATGTTGCCTACAAAAATGGCATTCTTTTTGGAGCCGCTACAGTGCGGAACGAGGCCAAACTCAAGCGCCGCGGACGCCGCACGGAAGACGAGACAGACGGCGTCTTTGCCATTGATGTCCCAACCGGCAGGCACCTCTGGTCTTATCGAGGCAAAACTATCGAACATCAGACCATCGCTATCGGAGAGGATAGCCTCTACTTCATCGACAGCTCCATTACCGGAGAACAGCGCCAGAACATCCTCCGCCAGGACAAATCCAAATTTCAAAATCTCAGCGAAGAGGAAAAGAAAAAGGCGGAATCCAAACTCAAGACCGAGGACCTGCGTCTGGCCGTCGCTCTCGACAGCCGGACAGGAAAAAAGCGGTGGGAAAAGACAGTGGACGTTACCGACTGTTCCGAGATAGGAATCGGCGGGGGAAAACTCACCTTGCTCTACCGAAACAATATAATCGTTCTCTGCGGCGCCAATGCCAACGGCCATTACTGGCAGCAATTCATGGCGGGAGAATTCGCCAGGCGCAGACTGGTGGCCCTCTCGAGTGGTAGCGGCGAAAGACTCTGGGCCCGGGACGCCAATTACCGCCACCGGCCCATCATTGTCGACGATCAAATTATCGCTGAGCCCTGGTCCTACGATCTCTATTCGGGAAAGCAGAAAACCCGTAAAAGTCCACTCACCGGCAAGGACGTTCCCTGGAGTATCATGCGCGACGGACACCATTGCGGGATGATCGTCGGCACGCCGAATATGCTGACTTTCCGCTCACGGTTCACCAGCTTTTACAATTTGGAGGACGACATCGGGGCCAATCATTTTTCAGGACACCGAACTGGCTGCTGGATCAATGCCATTCCCGGAAACGGGTTGATCTCCATTCCGGAAGCATCAGGAGGCTGTGTCTGTCTGTTTTCCATCTCATCGACCATCGTCATGGAACCGCGTGCCGAACGTAAGGAATGGTCCATCATCAGTTCCGTCGGGGCAGAGACTCCGGTGAAGGAACTGCATCTCAATTTTGGCGCGCCCGGTGATCGCCGTGCGGCGGATGGCGCCGCATGGATCGCCTACCCGCGTCCCAGGCCGGAGCGGCAGACGGGTCTGGATCTGGTACTCGACCTGAAGGCCGTTTTTGCCAGAGGCGGCGGTTACGTCGCTCTCAATGATGCCGCCGTCGATATAGCGGCCCGGAAAGTCTCTGGAGCCGCGCCGGATTGGGCCTATGCTTCGTGGGCCAACGGGCTCCGTTCAGCGAGCATTCCGTTGCTGGGGAAAAACGACCTGCCCGCCAGATACACCGTCCGGGTTCACTTGGCGGCTCCGGCGGAATCAGCCAAAAGCGCCAGTCCGCCGAGGAAATTCGATCTTTCTATACAGGGCAAAAAAGTCGCCGGGGGAATCACCGTCAACAACAGTGACCCCAAACCTCAGGTGATCGAGGTCAAAGGCGTGAGAGTCACCGATGCACTCAAGATCGAACAATATTCCAAAGGGACAGACCTGGCTCCCGAACAACTCGCCGTCCTGAACGCCATTGAGATTCTCCGGGAGGATTCCCAGGGAAACAAACCGGCAAGGTCCGCCGCCGTAAAAGAGGACGGCGGGGTTTATGTCTCCAGTCATGCCTCTGGTGCAGCGTCGCAAAAAATACCGCCCAGATGAATGGGATAGGGACCGTGGACTTCGATGCGAATCAATTCCGAAATTTGGAGCGCCTCGCGGAGTATCTCTCCGACATTCTCCAAATGAGCCAGGACACCGGCGGCGCCCGCGTAAGCTTCGCGGCAGCACACCGTATCGTCGCCCACGGTGAAATCATAAGAGGCTGTTGAAAAACCCTGAAACGAAAAATCTTCTGTTTGTTGGATTGGAAAACAGCGGTCTTGCCGGAGGTGTTTTTCCACAGTCTCTTAGATAAATTGAGAAACAGCAAGGCGGGGGAACTTGCCCGCCATCCGCGAGGGAACCGAGCCTGGCATTTCTTGATCCGTTTCCCATGCAGCTGTGCAGGTATATTTGCGACGGGCTACCAGATTGTAAAAATGGTATTGAAGATAACCGGGTGGCGGAAACTGAAAATTTTACACTCGTTCTTCGATGGGAACGAGCGGTTGGTTTTCGGTTGGGCCGGTGTAATAGGTTAGAGGGCGATAGAGCCGGTTGTCATCCAACTGCTCCAGAACCTGCGCCGTCCATCCCGCGGCCCGGGAGATCGCAAAAATCGGAGTGAACAGATCGGTTGGAATACCCAGAGAGTAATACACCGTGGCGGAATAAAAATCGACATTGGCATTGAGCCCTTTGCGTTCCTTCATGATTTCGGCGATCCGCTGTGACATCCTGATCCACTTCCCTTCACCGAGCTCATCAGTCAGTCTGATGGCCATTTTCCGAAGGTGCGGGGCCCGGGGATCGAGCACTTTGTAAACGCGGTGACCGATGCCCATGATCTTTTTCTTCTTGGCCAGACAATCCTCGACGTAAGCATCGACCCTTTCTTCACTGCCGATTTCCTGCAGCATGTGGATGACCCCTTCGTTGGCTCCTCCGTGCAGAGGCCCCTTCAGAGTTCCGACGGCAGACGTGATGGCCGAGTAGATGTCCGACAAAGTCGCGATGGTGACCCGGGCGCTGAAGGTCGAGGCATTCATCCCGTGATCAGCGTGGAGAATGTAGGCCACGTCCAGAGTTTTGGTGGCTTCCACGCCGGGTTCTTTCCCTGACATCAGATAGAGAAAATGTCCGGCCTCACTTAAATCAACACGGACCGGCGGCAGTTCTTTGCCCTGACGGGCCCGATGATAGTAAGCGACTATCAGGGGAATTTTCGCAATGATAGCGAGAGATCTTTCCTCATTCAGTTTTCTGTTCTGATCGTCTCCCCGGGTGTCATACAAGCCCAGCATACTCACGACGGTCCGCAAAACCACCATGGGGCTGGCGTCTTTTGGAGCCGCTAGAAGAAAATCGATGACCCCTTGCGGGAGTGACCGAAGATTGCGCAGCGTCTCAGTCAATTGATCCAATTCAGCGACGGTTGGAAGATGACCCCGGTGAAGCAGGTGGATCACCTCCTCAAAGCTGCAATGCTCAACAAGATCGTCGATGTGGTAACCACGATAGCGGAGAATTCCATCCAAACCAAGAACCTGGCTGAGACTCGATTCGTTGGCGATGACCCCTTCCAATCCTTTGGCGTATTCCGGTGCGTCTGACATATTCTGTTTTCTGGTGCGTGCTGGCGTTCTCAATTGGTCACCCTATATAGAGAGTCCCGTGGAAAGAATCAACCTAAAGCCTTCAGCAATGCTGTTCCCATCTCGGCCGGCGTTTCCGCCACGGTTATTCCGGCGTTGCTAAGAGCGGCTTTTTTTGCTGCCGCGGTTCCATGCCCTCCGGAAATAATGGCTCCCGCATGACCCATTCGCCTTCCGGGCGGGGCGGTTGCTCCCGCGATAAATGCTGCAATCGGTTTATCGCAATTGGCGGCGGCCCAAGCGGCAGCCTCTTCTTCGGCATTTCCACCGATTTCACCGATCATGATGATCGACTCCGTTTCCGGGTCGTCGTTAAACATTTTCAATATGTCAATGTGCGATGTCCCGTTAATGGGATCCCCGCCGATCCCGACACAGCTACTCTGGCCCAGCCCAAGGGCGGAAAGTTGCCAGACGGCTTCATAGGTCAATGTCCCGCTCCGGGAAACCACGCCCACGTTGCCCCGTTTATGGATATACCCAGGTGCGATTCCGATTCGGCATCCCCCCCTGGAATCCTCTCCCGTTCCCGGAGTCACGATTCCAGGACAGTTCGGACCGATCAGTTGTGTGCTGGATCCGGCCATCCCGGCTTTGACCCGCATCATATCCATGACGGGAATTCCTTCGGTTATGGCAACGACCAAATCGACTTCGGCATCGACCGCCTCCAGGATGGCATCCGCTGCAAAGGGAGGCGGAACAAAGATCGCCGAAACAGTGGCTCCGGTTTCGGCAACCGCTTCCTCCACGGTGGAAAAAATCGGAACCAGGTCATCGAATAGCTGGCCGCCCTTACCGGGGGTGACTCCCGCGACCACTTTCGTTCCGTAATCCAAACTGAGCCGCGTGTGCCGTGCTCCAAATGAACCGGTGATTCCCTGGACAAGAACTTTGGTGTTTTCGTCGACTAAAATGGACATGAGAAGAAGGTTGGAGTGAAAAACAGGAAGGATTTCTGGAGGCTTCAGCTTGAAATGGAGTTCACCGCTTTTTCCGCGGCATCCGCGAGATCGTCGGCGCCGATAATGGCGACTTCGGAATCCGCCAGGGTCTTTTTCCCCGCGGCTACGTTGTTGCCCTCGAGCCGGACGACGAGGGGGATGTTTAAATCGACTTCACCGCAGGCGGCGACGATTCCTTTGGCGATCACGTCGCAATCCATGATCCCTCCGAAAATATTCACCAGAATGCATTTCACATTGGGGTCGCTGAGGATGATCTTGAAGGCATTGCCGACCTGTTCCTGAGTAGCTCCGCCTCCCACGTCGAGAAAATTGGCAGGCTCTCCCCCATAGTATTTGATAATGTCCATCGTTGACATCGCCAGACCAGCTCCGTTTACCAGGCAGGCGATGTTGCCGTCCAGCCCGATGTAATTGAGGTGATATTTTGCTGCCTCGACTTCCCTGGGATCATCCTCCGTGGGATCATGGAGGGCCGCGATATCGGGATGACGGTACAGGGCATTGTCGTCGAAGTCGAACTTCGCATCCAGGGCCAGAACCTTTCCCTCCGGAGTCGTCACCAGGGGATTGATCTCCACCATGGAGCAGTCGCATTCCATAAACAGACGGAAGACGCCTTTCAGGAGTCGCCCGAATTGTTTGGCAGTGTCCCCGGAAAAACCGAGTTTGGACGACAGTTTCCGAATCTCATAGGGCTGTAGGCCCAGCAAGGGATGCACTTTTTCCCGAAAGATTTTATCCGGCGTTTTTTCCGCGACTTCCTCAATATTAACCCCGCCCTCCGTGCTGGCGACTATGACGGGAGACTGATTCTCTCTGTCCATGAGAACAGCGAGATAATATTCCTTTTCGATATCCACCGATTCCGCCACCATGACTTTGCTGACGAGTTTCCCCTCTTCCCCGGTTTGGTGAGTCACCAGAACCTGTCCCAGCATTTTGTCGGCCACTTCGGCAGCGTCGGCTGCTGAATTCACCAGATGGACGCCGCCCTGAAATCCGTTCTTAAAGGTGCCCTTCCCCCGACCACCGGCGTGAACTTGGGCTTTGACCACGAAATTGGAGCCGAGTGCATCAGCCGCCTCCCGAGCCTCGTCGGGAGTCCCGGCGACGATGCCCTTGGGAGTGGGAACGCCGAATTTTTCAAAGAGGTCTTTGGCCTGGTACTCGTGAATGTTCATCGGTCGTTGAAAGGAAAGGGACTGCCTCCCAAAATGGAGGCGCGGCAAACTTACGGCGGGCCGTTGTCTGGTCAAGGTCGAATGGTCGGCGCCATACCCAATTCTTTTGGACGCAAAAGCGCGGTGGTATCGGCCCACTAGACAGACTACGCTCACCGTAAATGAAACGACGAAATTTTATTCAACTTTCCGCTGCAGCAGGCATTGCGCCCCCGGCAATTTACGCAGCGGAATCCGATCTGGTTCAATCCATTTCCAAAGAAACTATTTTTCGCAATCGCGATGG
>Ga0114931_10007874_pt1 | contig 12965 bp, 12 predicted proteins | sample 2SBtaG_FD_89579 | JGI IMG/M metagenome (GOLD analysis project Ga0114931, IMG submission 89579) | Deep subsurface microbial communities from Kolumbo volcano to uncover new lineages of life (NeLLi) - 2SBTROV14_V59a metaG | ecosystem: Environmental > Aquatic > Marine > Volcanic | place: Kolumbo... | reverse complement strand
TCGGCCTGGTGGCGCTCGGCCTCGGGGTGGCGGCGCTCGGCCGCCGGCGGCACCGCGCGCGGCGCCCGCAAAAGTAGAACCCCCCCGGGGTCTCCCCGTTCGACGTACCGAGCAGCTCGTGTCCCGGCGAGAGGACATGCGGGCCGTTGAGCAGGGTCTCGTGGCCCGCGAACGCCTGCGGTGCCAGGGTCGCGGTGCGCTCCCGGCAGAAGAGAGCGGAGGTCGCCGTGCCCACCGCCCGTGCCGGTGCGCGAACCAGCGGCCCGCGCGGTCGCACCGGGGCGTGACGGCGGGCACGAACGGCCCCTCGGCGGCGCGGGAGGCGAACGCCCGCTGATCGCCGGGACAGTGGCTGGCTTTCCTTCGTCGTCTATTACAAACTTTGCCGGGATATGATGGACGACGCCCCCCGACCGGCCGGTGTGCGACGAGCGGGATCCGTCCCGCGTAGCGTCTGGGCGCTCGGCCTGGTCAGCCTGCTCATGGACACTTCGTCGAAGATGGTGCAGGGACTGCTGCCGGTCTTCCTCGTCTCGGTCCTCGGAGCGAGCGTTTTCTCAGTCGGGGTGATCGAGGGCATTGCCGAGGCGACGGCGGCCTTCACCCGGCTCCTATCCGGTGCGCTGAGCGACCGGCTCGGCCGGCGAAAGTTGCTCGTCGTCGCCGGGTACGGCCTGGCCGCGGTGATCAAGCCGCTCTTTGCGATGGCGGCTAGCGTGGGCTGGGTGCTGCTCGCCCGTTTTCTCGATCGGGTCGGCAAGGGGATCCGGGTGGCGCCGCGCGACGCGCTCATTGCCGATCTGGCGCCGACCGCGGTGCACGGTGCGAGCTACGGGCTGCGGCAGTCCCTCGACAGCGTCGGCGCGTTCGCCGGACCGCTGATCGCAATGGGCCTCATGGTCCTGCTCGACGACGACATGCGGTCGGTGTTCTGGATCGCGTTCATTCCGGCGATCCTCGCGGTACTGGTCCTGTCCGGGGCGGTCCGCGAACCCCGGAAGGCCCGGACCAAAGCCAGCCGGCCGCCTCGAGTCAGGCGCGAGCGGGTGGCAGATCTCAGCCGGGAGTTCTGGGTCGTGCTCGCGGTGGCAACGACCTTGACACTCGCGCGCTTCAGCGAGGCATTCCTCGTCCTACGGGCCTCGGGGCTCGGTCTTGCCCCCGGCCTCGCCCCCGGAGTCCTCGTCGTCATGAACGTGGCCTACGCGGCGTCCGCCTATCCGGCCGGCCGCCGGTCAGATCGGGTCGGGCGCTGGGGCGTTCTCGCCGCCGGTGTCGCCACCCTTATCGGAGCCGACATCTTGCTCGCGGTGTCGGGGTCCTTGGCAACCGCCGCGGCCGGTGCCGCCCTCTGGGGCTTGCACATGGGCATGACCCAGGGGCTCCTCACCACTCTCGTCGCGGATTCGGTCCCCGGTGAGCTCCTCGGAACGGCATTCGGGCTGTTCCACTTCTCGAGCGGCGTGGCCCTGCTCGCCGCGAGCGTGCTGGCCGGATGGCTATGGGAGGTCTTCGGCGCACCGGCGCCATTCGTGGCCGGCGCGGTCCTCTCGAGCGTCACGCTTCTCGGCATCCGCGTTCGCGGGTGGCGGAACCGCGGGTAGCACCCCGCGGACGATACCGTACCCTGTCGGAGACCCTCAGCGGGCCTTCGCGAGCAGGCGATCGAGGGCGTTGGCGAAGGCCTGACGGTCGCGCTGGCCGAGCGCCGGCGGACCACCCCCGATCGCTCCACCGGCCCGAAGCTCGTCCATCATGTCGCGGAGCGCCAGCCGCTCGCCGATGTTCTTCTCGGTGTAGAGCTCGCCCCGCGGATTCAGCGCCGCAATCCCCTTCGCCACCACCTCGGCAGCGAGCGGAATGTCGGCCGTCACGACCAGGTCTCCGGGCGCGGCGTTGTCGGCAATATGGTGATCGGCGACATCGAAGCCGCTCGCCACCCTCACCGCCCGGACCCAGCGCGAACGCGGGATCTTCAGAGGCTGGTTCGCGACGAGAATGAGCGCGACCCCGACCCGCTCACAAGCCCGGTAGAGGATCTCCTTGATGGCCTTAGGGCAGGCATCAGCGTCGACCCAGATCTGCATTACGGCGGGAGCCCTCTCGCTTCGCTCTACACGGAGTCCCGCCCATGAAGCGAGAGTCCGAACACTAGCCAATCCGGCGCAGCGATGCACGCCGCGAGCCATCGAGCCCCGAGGCCATCAGGCCGCACCGAGCGGCTCAGTTCTGCGCGAAGACGGGAGGTCGACGGCCAAGACGTCGACGAGGTCCAGGCGCTGAGAGTCGTTCGCTCGGATCGAACCCGCGAGCTCGACCTGGCCGGGTTCGTGCCCCATACGGCAGTGCACGCCGCTCATCCCGACCCGTTCGATCGGTGACCGCTTGGCGCCATCGATCGACGTGGCGGTTGTCGAACCCGATCAGCCGCTCGCGGGTTGCGGGTCGGCCGGATGACTCGGAACCTCGAGCTTCCGCGGCCGGGGCCAGAGCACGGGCCAGAGCTCGCAATCCAATCGACCGCCCGGGGTGAGCCTGGGGTCGAAGAGCATCTTCTGGATGTCCGGCCGTGGATAGTAGGTGGCGTCATCCCCGGCCCAGCGAGTGACGTACGCGCGCCGGTCCACGTGCTCGGTGCTATTTCCAGGCGCCCAGTGCACGGTCAGGCCATGATGGACCGTGCAGTCCCCGGGCTCCATCTCGAACTGCGCGAAATCGAGAGAATCTCGCATGGCCTCGATATCCGGCACCGGCGGCAGGTCCTCGCCGTAGGGTTCGTTCGCATCGAAACTCTCTGCCCTGAAGCGCTGGCCCCAGCGATGGGAGCCTTTGACGAACTCCACCGCGCCGTTTTCGTCACCGACCGGGTCGAGGGCGAGCCACACCGTACAGATCTGGTCGCCCGCCACCGGCCAGAAGGGCTGGTCGTGGTGCCAGATCGTCGGGGTGCTGGTGCGAGGGGACTTGGCGAGGATCTGATCGAACAGCAGGTTCGTCCGTGCCGCTCCCATGATCGTCGCGGCGAGCTCGGCCACCGGGGACTCCGACAGGAACCGGCGAAATCCGGGAACATGCGCCCAGACGAAGGTGTCGCCAAAGAAGTACCCCTTACCGCCACGGTTCACGTCCTTCCACATCGGGCCCGGGTGCGCCATGTCCTCCGCGACGGCGGTCCGCAGGTGTTCCACCCAATGACTCTCGAACAAGCCCTTCAGCAAGACGACGCCGTCATCACGATAAGCGGCGATCTCTTCGGCCGTGATGGCGCGCGGCAAGGCATCGAACATCGAGCTCTCTCCTCGCGGCGAAACCGCGAACCCACCTCGGGCTCAGACCGGGATCCCGCCGGGGGCTATCTCCGTGCCCTTGGCGAGCGACGTTTTGCGACTCATCGGGATCGGCTCTCCGGCGAGCCGCATCGCCCCGACCGCCATGATCATCTCGCTGACCGCTACGGAATGCGGCCGTTCGGAGACCCGGTCGAACCATCCGCGCAGGCGCGGGTGCCTCCCCCAGGCCTCCGGAGAGATGATCTTACCCGCCTCGTGAGAAACGAACTCGTGATAGCCCATGAGATCGGCAAAGCTGATCTCGGCGCCACAGAGATAATCCTGCTGGCTCAGCCATCGCTCCATGAGGTCCATCGACTCGTTCAGGGTGTAGCGGCCTTTCTCGATCTCCTTCGAATAGTCCCGGGGACCCCAGATGCACTCGGCAAAGTGGGTGTAGAAGAACGCGCCCGCCCCGCGGCGCAGGGTGGTGGAGTGCCAGTGCAGGTACTGCTGCACGATGGCTCGCTGTCGAAGAGAGGCTCCGAACCAGTTCGGCGGTGCTTCGAACTTCTCGTTCAGATAGAAGCCGATCGCGGCGCTTTCCCAGACCACGAAGTCGCCGTCGCACAGAATCGGAACCTGCCCGGTAGGGTTGTAGCGGTCCTTGAAGCTCTGCTGCTCGTTATCCCCGTCCATCAAGTTGACCACCTCTTGCTCGAACGGAATGCCGGCCTCGAGCATGAACTGGTGAACCGTCCGACACGGCTGTGAAGTGGGATGATGCAAAAGACGCAAGGTCATGGATGTTCTCCCATGGTAGCTGGCGGGCCATCCGTGGAATGCTGGATGGCCGGCCGGCCGTCCCTGCCCGGCCTGCAGAAACCCCGGCTATTCACCTCGGTACACCGGGGTGGTGCGGGCGAAGAAGCCGAGAAGGATATCGTAGACCATCAGGTAGTTCTTCTGCTGGAAGCTCGCGTGGGCGATCCCGGGCATGATGGTGAAGGCTTTGTCGCTGCTCGGCAACGCCCGGAAGAAAGCGAGCAGGTCGTCGATCCCGGCAATGCCGTCGTACTCCCCGCGCATGATCAACGTGGCCGCGGTCACCTTCGTCGGATCGACGATGGGCAGGCCCGTGCACATGTCGATGTAGGTGCCGTTCGGCATCGAGTCGTCGAGCGCCGTGATCGCCTCGGCAAAGGCGTCGACCACCGCTTCGTCCGCGGTTCCAGGGTGATCGCGGGTAAAGATCGAGTGCACGAACGCCCGGTCGATGGGGCGGCGGTTGCTGTTCAGGAACTCGGGGAGCTTCTGGCGGCGGCGCTCGAGCGTCGGACTGCCCTCTCCGGTCCAGACGAACGCGTCGAGCGCCAGGCGCGCCACTCGCTCCGGGTGGTTCTGGGCGAACAGCCCGGCCCTCAGAGCGCCCGAGGAGATCCCGTAGACCAGCAATCCGCGATCGTCGCGGAGGGACTGGATGTAAGCGCTCGCCGCCGCCAGATCGTCGGCTCCATTCGCGATGTCACAGGTGATGTCCCGGTGCTTCGAAGACCGGCCGTAGCCCTCCATGTCGACACACCAGCAATCGAAACCGTGGGCGGCGAAGAAATCCATGACCGAACTGAACGGCCGGCCCTCGACCTGCAGGTCGAAGGTCGGCTGGGAGGCCATCGAGGAGCCGTGGACGAACAAGACGGTGCCGCGCGCCTCGCTCGGCGCGCCGCGGCACTTCTCCCACATGAACAGATCGACCTCCTCACCCTTGCGGGTCCAGTGCTCTTCCCCCCGGATGCCGTCGGTCGTCAACGATGTAAGCATTTCACCTCCCCCTCCTCGCTCTCAGCCACCACCTGATGGCCGGGGTCGACAGTGACAGGACCAGCGCGGCCCACAGGATGTTTCCGAGGGTCGACGAGAACAGGACGCCGAGGTCGCCCTGGGAGATCCGCAGAGCCCGCAGGAAGTAGTTCTCGAGCATCGGCCCGAGAATGATGCCAATCAGGATGGCGGCGACGTGATAGCCGGTGCGCCGGGCGATGTAGCCGATGATACCGAAGACGATGGCGATGCCCATGTCGAACAGATAGGCACGCGGCACGAATGCGCCGACCAGGGTGAAGGCAATGAGGATCGGCACGAGATATACGGTCGGAACGACCACGACCCGGGCCAGATAGCGGCTGAGCGGCAAGATCAGCAGCCCCAGCAAAACGTAGGTGAACGCCATGGCGGCGAACGAGCCGTACGCGATCATGGGCTCGGTCTCGAAGAGGTCCGGGCCGAAGTTGACCCCGTGATACTCGAGCACTACCGCCATGATGGCGGCGGTGGCTCCGCCCGGAACGCCGATGATGAGCAACGGGATCAGCGTACCGGAGGTGACGCCGTTGTTGGCCGACTCCGGAGCTATCAGCCCGTTGATGTGCCCGGTCCCGTACTTCTCCGGGGTCTTCGACCACAGCCGCGATTGCTGATAGGCGACGAACGAGGCGATGGCCGCCCCGGCGCCGGGGACCACCCCGATGAGGAGTCCGACGAGGCTCGTCCACACCACCTACTTCCACTCTCGGAGGGTATCGCGCAAGCCCTCGAACGTCGCCGCCCAGCCCGGACTGCCCGCCTCGCTTCGCCCCTCCTCGGAGAGGACGGTGTCCCGTTCCACGACCACGAACGCCTCGGAGATGGCAAAGAGTCCGACCAGCGCCGGAATGAGCGGCACCTTGTCGTAGAGCTCGAGGAATCCGAACGTGCCGCGCGGCGCCTCGTAGACCACGTCCGCGCCGATATAGCCGATCATCAGCCCGAACAGACCGGCGATGAGGCCCTTCAGCATGTCGGCCGCCGAAATGGTCGCGATCAGCGAGATCCCGAACAGCATCACCACGATCATCTCCACGCTGTGCAGGTAGAAGGCGAGCTGCGAGAGCCACGGAAACAGGAGGAGCGCGAGCACCGTGGTGATGATGCCGCCGAGCACCGAGGAGACGAACGAGATGGTGAGCGCCTGCTGCCCGCGCCCGGCAACCGCCATCGGATATCCGTCGAGCGGAGTCGCGGCCGCCCCGGCGGTCCCGGGGATATTCACCAGGATCGCGGGAATGCCGGCCCCGAGCCGGGAAGCGGTGTAGAGGACGACCATGAAGATCATCCCCGAGGTCGGATCCATGGTCAGAGTGATCGGGAGCAGGATGATGATGGTGTTGGCAGCGCTGAAACCCGGTACCGCCCCGACCAGCAGCCCGAGCCCGGTCCCGATCAGGATGAGCCACCAGTAGGAAAGGGTCCGGCTGAAGAGCTCCGCAACGAGTGCGACATCGACTTCCATGTCAGAGCACACCTCTCAGGAAGTTCTCGATGGGACCCCGGGGAAACCGAGTGTGGAAAAAATAGATGAAGACGACGTAACCGAGCACGGAGCAGGCCAGGCTGACAGCGAGCGCCCGGCGCCAGTTCGCGGCCGAGGAGAGCACGACGATACCGAGGAAGACGAAGCTGAACGTCGTGATCGTGAAGCCGAGATGATCGATGACGAAGACGTAGGCCGCGGTCAGGGCGAGCAGCATCAGACGCCTGGCCTCGACGCCGAGCCGGACGCCACGGCGCTCGAGCGCGATGCGCTCGCGCCCGGCCCGGATGCGCAGCGCCGTGCGGACGGCATAGGCGGCGATGGCGGTGAACAGCAGGACGCTGACGGTGACCGCGCTCGCCTGGGCAATCCAGGGCACCCCGGTGATCGTGGTCAGGTAGTAGATCGTGAAAGAAACCGCCAGGACCGGTATGACAAGATCCGGCAGGACGTTCCTGGGAGGAGGAGGCGGCCGCGGCGGCGGCAGAGTCGGTCGTTCGCTCATCGAGAGGCGCTCGTCTCGGGGATCCGGGCACGAACGCCGCGCGCGGACCAGGGCCCGGCCCGCGTGCGGCGTTCCCGGACAGTCGGAAAAACGGAGCCGGTTCTTCCTCAGCTCATGAGCAGTTCCCGGTACTCGCGCCCCACCGCGGTGATGTTGTCGACGTAGCGCTGGCAGGCCTCACGGGTACCCGGCGTGATCAGCTCCCAGGGCGCTTTGCGCTTGATGACCGCCTGCTTGTAGGCCGGGTCCTCGAACACTTCCAGGCCCGTGGAGACCAGCTTCTGGAAGCGATCGGGGTACTTGTCGGCGGCCGCTTTCTTGATGCCGAACGCACGCGCGCCGGCGGGAAGCGGCGGTATGCCCAGCCGATACTCGGTGTTGATGAGGATCGCCTCTCCAGTCCGATCGGCGATGGGGTTTTTCTCGTCGAAAAGCCCCAGCACCTTGAAGCCCTTGCGGGTCATCACCGAGGTCACCGGCAGCACTCCGAGCTCGACCTCGCCGGTCGCGACCCCGTTGCGGGTGTTCTTACCGCCGGATAACGGCACGAGATTGACCTTCATCCCGGTCTTCCGGGCGAGCACCAGCATGGCGAGCGAGGCGGGATGAGCGAGCCGGCTGGTGCCCACGGTCAGCGTCTTCTTCTTGCCAGCACCGATGACGTCGTCCACGGATTGCAGCGGGCTGTCCTTCTTCACGAAGATGCTGCCGGGATCGGCATCGACCTGCAGGAAGTAGAAGTACGCGTCGAGCGGAAACGAAGGCGCCTTCACCACCCAGTTCAGAACCTCGGGGCCCATGTTGCCAAAGATGAGATCGTGGCAGTCGTCGCCCGCCTTGCCCATGTAGGTCTCGTAGCCCACCCGTCCGGCGGCGCCGGGGTAGAAGCCGGGCTCGAACTCGGCATTCAGGTGGTGTTTCCAGACCTCCGCAAAGGAGCGGAAGTTGCGGTCCGCCCCGCCGCCCGCCCGGGTTGGGATATAGACCTGGAGCGGGCGCTCCGGAAAGCCCGCGGTGCGCCCTATCTGCGGCCACGAAAGGGCCGTGGTCGTCGCGGCCGTCGCTGCGGCGACCTTGAGAAAGTGCCGTCTGGAGCTATCGATAGTCATTTTGCCTCATCCCTTGTCGTTGTCGATGTTTCTTCTGGTGGACCGAAACGCCCGCGGGCGCCGCCTCGTTGCGGGGTATCGATCTCCGCTAGAGGGTCGTCGGACAGAGCCGCTCACCGCAAGTCGATCGGATCTCCGGTCAGCCCGAGCGGTCGTTCGAGGGAAATAGCCATGGCTTTTCGACGAAAAGGACCGTGCCAGCTGGCCGGAGACCGTTTTGCGCGGTAGAGCAGTCTCAAGTCCGACAGCCTCCCGGCCCCGCCAGTTCCGTGCACACCCTCACGCCATGCCGACCGGTCCGGCGGTCCGGCCCTCGTAGAGCATCGGCCCTTTGAGCATCAGGCCGTGATCGCCGAGCCAGACTCCTTCTGAGCGCCCGTCTTCTTCTGATCGCCGGTCTCCTTGTGATCGGTAGTGTAGATGACGAGGGTGTCCTCTCCGAGACCGGCCTCGTCGAGCGCGACCATCGCGAGCAGGGACCCGGAGTTGCGCCCCCGAGGCTCGGAGTGTAACCGCTTGGGTGCAAGGACCGGGATGCAAGGAACGGAGGATCGCACGGCCGATCCCGGGATTTGCCCCCGAGACCTCGACGATGCGGCCATGCGGATCCCGCGTGCGAGCCGTCCTCGGTCGGTGGGCCGTATCCCCGCCCTGGCAGCCTGTCGGACTTGGGCGCTCGCCGCGAGGGAGAGCGGCTCCCGGTCAATTCACTGGGTCGTTCGAAGAGCATTGCCGCTGGTCTCTGGCGAACACGGCCCTCATAACATTGCCGAAATCCACCTTTCCGTGGTCGCCCAGTCTCGAGTCCGAGACGTTCCCGGCATGCTGAGAAGCATTCCCCTGCACCAAGGGATAGGATCGCATTCTTTCGATGCCTAGCGGAGCGCACCCATGACGACCACGAGCCGCGAGATCCGGCTGAAGAGCCGCCCGGCCGGATTTCCAGAAGAGGACGACTTCGAGCTTGCCGAGACCCCGGTGCCCGACCCTGGAGCACGGGAGCTGCTCGTGGAGAATCGCTGGATGTCGGTCGACCCCTACATGCGAGGACGGATGATCGAGCGCAAGAGCTACGTCCCCCCCTTTCAGATCGGTGAGCCGCTCCAGGGCGGAGCGATCGGCGAGGTCCTCGCCTCCCGCCACGACGGATTCTCCGCCGGTGACTTCGTCCTCAGCATGAATGGCTGGCGCGAGCGGTTCGTCTGCGACGGGCAGGGCCTCACGAAGGTCGATCCCGCGCTCGCCCCCGTGCAGGCGTACCTCGGCGTGCTCGGCATGCCGGGCATGACCGCCTACGCGGGGCTTCTCAGAATTGGCGAGCCGAAGCCCGGAGAGACGGTCTTCGTCTCCGCCGCCTCGGGGGCGGTCGGGGCGATCGTCTGCCAGATCGCGAAGCTGAAGGGTTGCCGAGTGATTGGCAGCGTCGGCTCCGCCGCCAAGGCAGCCTGGCTCCAGGGCGAGCTCGGGGTCGATGCGACCCTCGACTACAAAACATGCGGCGACCTGACCGCGGCGCTGCAGGCCGCCGCGCCGGACGGGGTCGACGTGTATTTCGAGAACGTGGGCGGTGAGCATCTTACCGCCGCGCTCGAGGCCATGAACCCCTTCGGCCGGATCGTCATGTGCGGCATGATCGCGGGTTACAACGACGTCGAGCGCCGCCCCGGGCCCCCGAACCTCTTCCACATGATCGGCAAGAACCTGCGCATGCAAGGCTTCATCGTCACCCAGCTCTGGGACACCCACGAGGCCTTCCTCGAGGACATGTCGAAGTGGATTGCAGCCGGCCAGGTCAAGTGGAAGGAGACCGTGGAGCACGGCATCGAGAACGCGCCGAGAGCGTTCATGAAGCTCTTCACCGGTGAGAACTTCGGCAAGATGCTCGTGAAGCTGACCTGAAGCATGCCCCGGATGCGTTGATGCCCCTCAGCATCCTCTTCGTCGGTGACATCCACCTCGGCCGGCGTCCGCCGCGATTGCCGGGCGCACTCACCGAACGCGCCCGGGAGTTCGGGCCGGCCGAGGCATGGCGGCGCACCGTCGATCTGGCCCTCGAGCGCCCGGTCGACGCGGTCGCGCTCGCGGGGGACCTCGTCGAGCGCGAGGATGACTTCTACGAGGCCTACCGCGAGCTCGACCGTGGCGTGCGGCGGCTCTCCGAGGCCGGGATCCGCGTCTACGGAGTGAGCGGGAACCACGACGTGCAGGTGCTGCCTCGCCTCGCCCGCCAGATCCCCGACTTCCGCTTGCTCGGGCGGGACGGGGAGTGGGAATGCGCGGTGCTGGAAGCGGGTGGCGAACGGCTCGGGCTCTGGGGATGGTCGTTTCCCCGCCGGCAGGTGATGGCGAACCCGCTCGAGGGCCACCGATTCGAGCGTCAGGCGGCGGTCGACCTGGGGCTCCTGCACTGCGACCGGGATCAGACCGGCAGCCCGTATGCGCCGGTCGGAAGCGCCGCCCTCGCCGCGGCCGGGCTCGACGGCTGGCTCCTCGGGCACATCCACGCTCCCGATGCGCTCGTGCCGAGCCACCCGATCGGATATCTCGGCTCGCTCACCGGCCTCGACCCCGGCGAGCCGGGTCCTCACGGTCCGTGGTGCCTGACCGTGGAGCGGGGGCGGATCCACACCCTCCGGCAGCACGTGCTGGCCCCCCTGCGCTGGGAGACGCTCACCGTCGACCTCGAAGGGATTGCCGGTCCCGAGGAAGCGAAAGACCGGGTGCTCGAGGGCGTTCGCGACCTCGATGCATCGCTCGAGGCGCTCGACACCCCCCCCCGCGTGGTCGGTCTGCGGATCCGGCTCGGCGGGCGCACGCGCCATGGCGAGTCGGCCGGGGAGTGCTTCGGAGAGGACGACCGAGGCGAGCTCTTCCCGGGCCGGCGCGGGACCCATTACTTCATCGAACGTCTGCTCGTCGAGACCCTGCCCGAGGTGTCTCTGGAGACGCTCGCGGCCCGCAACGACCCGCTCGGCTTGCTCGCCCGGCGCCTGCTTCACCTGGAGAAGCCTCCTGCCGATCCCGAGCGCCGTCGGCTGATCCGCGAAGCGCGAAGGCGGCTCGAAGAGCGCGCGTCCGTGAGGCATTTCGCGGCGCTCGACGAGGTCGCTCTCGACGACGCGGCGGTCGCGACCCGTCTCCGCCAGGCCGCCCGGCGCCTTCTCGAGGAGATGCTGGCCGAGCAGGAGCCCGGAAAGTGAAGCTCCAGTCGCTCGAGATCCAGTCTCTGCCCGGAATAAACCCCGGCTTCACCGTCTCCGGGCTCTCGAGGGGGACGAACCTCGTCACCGGACCAAACGCCATCGGCAAGAGCAGCCTCGTCCGGGCGCTGCGCTATCTCCTCGCCAGCACCCCCGACGATCCGCCCACGCTCGCTCTGGTCGCGGTCTGGGACGATGGGGGCCACCTTACCGTGCGGCGCACCGGCCGGCAGCTGGTATGGGAGCGCGACGGACGAACGAGCGAAGCACCGGCGCTGCCCGATCGCGATGCCCTGGGTTGTTACCTCCTCTCGATGGAGGACCTGCTCGTCTCGATGGAGAATCTGCTCGCCCGGGACGGGAGCGACGCGCGGCTTCTCGCCGAGCTCCAGCGCATCCTGGCCGGCGGCTTCGATCTGAAGACCGCGCGGGACCGGCTCGAGACCCGGCCCGTGGCGGCGGCCCGACCGGCGCGCGCCCTCCAGGAGGCGGAAGGCCGGCTCCGCGATGTGGAGAACGAGCACAGCAGACTGCGCCACGAGGAGGCGCGGCTGCCGGAAATCGAGCGGGCGATCGGCGAAGCGCGGGCGGCGAGCGCCGAGGTGGAAGCGCTCGACCACGCGCTCGAGCTCGGCCAGATCCGCGCGAAGCGGGACGAGGGCCGCGCGGGCCTCGGAAAGTTTCCAGCGGACATGGCCCGCCTGCGCGGCGACGAGGGAAAGCGGCTGGCCGAGCTCGAGCGCAAGCTCGGCGAGCGGCGGGACGCCCTCGTCGCAAACACGGCGCGCCGGGACGACGCCCGCGCGAAGCTCGAGCACACGGGTCTCGCCGGAGGAAGGCCCTCGTCCCGGGAGCTCGACACCGCGCGCGAGCGCATGGGCGAGCTCGACGGACTCCTGGAGCGTCTGGCCGAACGAGAGCGTGACCTCAAGCGGGCGCGGGCCCGAGAAGCCTCGGCGCGGGCGGGCCTCGGCGGGAGCGCCGAGCGAGCGCCGCGGCTCGACCCGGAAACACTCTCCTCCGCCGAGACGCTCGCTCGCAACCTCGACGCCCGGACACGCGAAAGGGACGAGATCAGGGCCAGGATCGGGGAGACCGGCGAGGCGCCCTCCCCCAGCGAGATCGACCGGCAACGGGAGGCATGGGAGGCCCTTCGCGAGTGGCTCTCGGCGACCCGGGCGAACGCCGCCGCGTCGCGGGGGGTGCTCTGGCTCGTGCTCGGGGCGAGCGTCGCCGCCACCGTCCTCGCCGCCGCCGCCGGGGCCTGGGAGGCAGCGGCTCCGGTGCTCGTCGCCAGCGCCGCCGCCCTCTGGCTGCTTCTCGCCGCCCCGGACCGGCGAGCGGCTCAAACGGCGCGGGCTCGATTCGCCGCCACCGGGCTTGCCGAGCCGACCGCCTGGGCACCCGGGCCGGTGACGGAACGGCTCCTCGGGATCGAACGCTCGCGCGCCGATCTCGAGCTGCGGCGCCAGCGGGCCGAGGCGGTCCTCGGCGACCGGCGGCGGCTCGCTCGGGCGGAGGACCGTCTGGAGT
>Ga0114931_10007873_pt1 | contig 12967 bp, 8 predicted proteins | sample 2SBtaG_FD_89579 | JGI IMG/M metagenome (GOLD analysis project Ga0114931, IMG submission 89579) | Deep subsurface microbial communities from Kolumbo volcano to uncover new lineages of life (NeLLi) - 2SBTROV14_V59a metaG | ecosystem: Environmental > Aquatic > Marine > Volcanic | place: Kolumbo... | reverse complement strand
GAACAAAAACTGGCTGAAAGCATCCGCGTACAATTGACTGTTCTGGGCGAGGAACAGCCGACACCGGAAACACAACAAGCATTGCTGGAAAAACTCAAGCAGCGGAGGGAGGATTATAAAATTTATTCGGCCAGACAAGCCAGTCTGCAGGAAGAAATTCAAGCCATTGAGGTTAAAATTTCAGCCTGCCATGAAAAAAATGATGCCTTAAAGCAGCAGCTGACCCTCTGCGAAAATGCAATGCAGCAACAAGAATCCAGTGGCTTGCAGTTGGCGCTGATTGAAAAACAAAAAATCATTACCGAAAAGGAACAACTGACGCTGCAGATGGAACAAAATGCCGCAGCATTAAAACAGGAGATTGAGAACAAACTGGCCGCATCAGACTTCAAAAGTGTTGCTGCGGTAAAAGCAGTCATGGCATTAATCAATCGCCAGGCAAGTGTCGAACAGCAAATTTCCGCACTCGAAACAAAACTCGAAAAACAGGCCATCGATACTGTTAAATACCAGGCGCAGTTGGAGGCAGAACAAGCGCTGGCAGTTACCGAACAATCAGCAGAAGAGCTTATCGCGAGGCGGCATGAAATCGATGAAAAAACAGCTATAGCGAAACAGGAAATCGTTCACCTGGAAAAAATATTGCAGCAACAAAGCAGCCTGCATGATAAAGCCAGGCAATTAAAGGCAAAAATTACCGAACAGCAGCAAATCTGTGATAAAAACACTGCGGAGCTGGAGCAAATTACTACCGGGAATGGCAATGTTTTCCGCCGCCGGGTGCAGAAAAAAATGGCGGATCAACTGCTGCAAATCAGCAATAAAATCCTTGAGAAAATCAATGGCCGGTATTATGTTCATCAAGTTGCCTGTGATCATGGGCTGGCGCTGGAAATCGAGGATACCAGGCAACACGGTCGCCGCCAGCCAAATACATTATCTGGTGGAGAAAGCTTTGCGGTCAGTCTGGCGCTGGCGCTGGGCTTGTCGGAACTGGCCAATAATGGCCGGGCAGTGGATTCTTTGTTTATCGACGAAGGCTTCGGAACGTTGGATCCCAATACCTTGGCTTCTGTCGTCAACACCCTGGAAGACCTGAAAACACACGGGAAGACAATCGGTGTTATTTCCCATGTTGAAGCGGTCAGAAAGCGCTTTAAAATTCAGATTGAAACCCTAAAAAAAGCCAATGGTCTGAGTGAACTAAAAATCCAAAAAACCGGGATAAAAAAATTCAAATTGCTGAAAAAGTAACTAACTGGCGCAAGCGCTTTTTTTGAGGATGTTCAAAAAGCCTATGGGCTTAAAATTTGCCTGGATTGTGGAAATCGCCGGTTTTTTTCGGAGGGCATTTTAATCTCAGATAACCTGATCTCACGGAAAATAACGTGCTGACAAATTATTAAAGGTAGGTTGGCGCTGAGGTACGAAGCGCGACAAGGGCGGTACAAAATCATGTTGGGCTTCGCAAGCTCAGCACCTATCTACACCCTGTTGTCTCATTTTATTATCCAGATAAAACAGATAAGGCTTTGATTATATTAAGCCGGAGTCAGGTGTTCTTAACCTGGGGGTGAAGCTAAGATTTTTTTAAAGCAGTGTGAACCCCATAGCTTGCGCTATAATTCCGCATTCAACTGATTTTTCTAGGATAATCGGGTATGATTAAAACAATGTTAAGGATCCTGGGCAAGACGAAAACCAAGATTAGTGTTCCGGTTGGCGGGGAAGTCCCCGTTGCGGCTTGCCGAACGGGCGACCCTCGGCTCGAAGATCCAGGAGCCGCCGCGAATCACACGCTGGTTGCAAAGCTTGATTTCTGCAGCAGTTCCGCTATCTGGCGCATTGGTATAATTATTCTGCCAGCAATCCTGCACCCATTCAAAAACATTACCGGCCGTATCATAGAGTCCGAAAGCATTGGCGCTGAATGAACCTACGGGCGCTGTTTGCTTATTGTTCCATTGACTACCACAGCCAGAACAATTTGCTTTTCCCTGGCCAAGTTTATTGCCCCACCAATAGGCCGTGGCGCTGCCGGCGCGTGCGGCATATTCCCACTCCGCTTCCGACGGCAGGCGAAAATGTTTGCCGGTTTGCTGACGCAACCAGTCTGCATACGCCTGTGCATCCTGCCAGCTGACATTAATCACCGGTTGACGGCCTCTTCCCCAGCCTTGATCTTCCGGTAGTTCCCGGCCGGTGGCCACAGCAAACAAATCATATTCTTCAAAAGTGATTTCATATTTGCCGATATAAAATCCACGTTTAAAAACCACGGGATGTTGCGGCGTTTCGCTGGCATCCGCTGCAGGGTCCCGGCTTGGATCGCTGCCCATCAAAAACTTACCCGGTTTGATGAACAGCATTTCCGGCTCTCTAATGCTTATTATATTGCGCTTTTCCGACCTGTCGGTCGTCAGGGACTGCTGTTTGCTCAGGCTTTTAACACTGTCGTAGTCAGGGTTGCTCTCTGTTTTGTGTTTTTCATTGTTTTGGAGGGTCTCACGGGTCTCATTCAGCGCCTGAGAAAGCTGTGTTTTTTGATCAATTAAAGACGCGATCTGAGTATCACTTGTTGCCAGCGCTTCCCGTAATCGCCGGTTTTCTTCCAGTTGCGCCTGCAGTACATCCCGGGCAACGCTGTTGCGTTTGTCTTCACTGAGCTTTGCCTGCTGGGCTTTATTGGCGCGATCCATTGCCAGCAACAGCAGACTCAGTATGATCACCAACACGATTAACGCTCCACCAAACAGACCATAACGCTGTTTTTTTGACAGCTTGTTCCGGCGTAATTGCAAGATGGGTTCGGCGAGACTGTCATGCGCCAGTTCATAGGAATAACCGCCCAGTTTGGGTTCGCGGCGCAGCAACCGATGGTCCACCAGGATATTCAGGTCATCTTCGTGTAATGCAAAATCCTCCAGGATGCGCTTATCGGGCATGTCCAGACGGTGTCCTTCCCGGGTCAGCAGCCCCCATTCACATAATTCCCGCGCCGCCTGACGTGCCCGGCGGGTAGTTAAATGCTTGATGGAGCTTAAATAAAACCGGCCCAGCACAGTATCCATACCACTGCTGCCGCCCAGATAATTACCCTCTATTTGTAATGTCTGTAAACCTTTTTCCTTCCTGTTCTGCGCTACGACCTGACGTTCCACATGCTGACAAAGTAATTGCAGTTGATAGGGTTCGATAACACCTTCATTACCTGTCAGATAATCCAACAGTTCGGTCAAAACTACCGGATTGTATTCAAAGGGTGGAGATATAAACACCGCTTGCTGTTGTCTGGCCGGAGCCACTACCGCCACTTCAGCCTGCTCCCGGGACAAGGGCTGCAACAAAAAGCGCTGTGCCAGGATGGAAGGAATCGCTGCAAACAATTCTTCCAGACGTCCGACATATTCCCAGCGCAGACTCAGGACCACTTTAACCGATGGTAATTTTTCACTGTACTCGAGGTTTTCTCCTGCTTTGATCCGCTGCCGGATTGAGGCCGGTAAACCACCGTTCAGCAGTTCCCCCAATTGCGCAGCCAGAGCGGCACGACGTTGATTATTCTGCAGGGTAAATATTTCTTCAAACTGGCCCAGAATCAGCACCGGTATCAGGCGGGTTCGCCCCCGCCAGAAAACGGAGGTCTTAAAATGTTCCCACAGTCCCTGCTTACTTCCCTGGCTGTAATCGATACCTTGCTGCCGGCACAGTTGCTCAATCTGCTGAAAAATGTCTGCCAGCAACGATTGCCCACTGGCGTTAACCCGTAAATGCAGTGGCAACAGCTTATGTTGTCGTAAAAGAGGAAACACGCCGGCATTGAGCAGCGAAGTTTTCCCCAGGCCGGATTTACCATACAACACCAGCAATGAGGTGGTGCGCAATTGTTGCACAAATTGCTCCACTTCGCGCTGCCGGCCAAAAAATAATTTCTGGTCCTGCTCGGTATCCTGAAAGGAATACGCCCCCGGATAGCGCCGCTGCCGGGGCAAAACTTCCAATTGCACACTTTTTTCCTTATCCAGCATCCGGTTCTCCCGGCAACGCCTGACGTTTGCGCCAGTCCTGATGGATGCTGTCAATCAAACGCTGCTGACCACCAGCCTGGGTAAGATCTGCGGTATTTAAACGCGCCAACCGTTCAAAACTGCTGCACTCGACCAATATTGCCGGCAATAAATATTTAAAATCCCCAAACTCCTGCTGCACATCCAGGGCAATGCTGATTTCCTTTTTACAATAGCCTTTTACTTGAGAGACCATATTTGGGGTCTGCAGCACCAGCATATAATCGGCCTGTTTATTTAATACATCTTTGATTACATAGTCCCAGTCATCACCGCCGCGCAGATTTTGTTCGTCCCGCCAGGTATTGATATTCGCCTGATGCAGTGTCTGCTCCAATGCAATAACTTTGTCCTTGTCCATGCGCCGGTAGCACAGGAACACAACGGGTGCATCCTCAGTCAGGACCGGTTTGGTTTTTTCGGACTCTGCTGTTCCGGTAAACTGTTTGCGCAGTTCAGAACTGAACACCGGCAGGGACATTTGGCTGAAATTAAAGTGGTGCGACTGCTGAAAATAAACGGCGGCGCATTGTTGCTCCGCCGATGCGAATGCCTGTTCGTTGACTAACCCTAGAGAGGGTTCACTATGTGCGTCGGTCTGCAATATATGTAAAAGCACCCGGGCATGCCAACTGTCAAAACGAAACCCAAGGAACAGAAAAGCATTTTCAGGGTCTGCAAATTCGCTGGCAATGCCGGACTGCAAAGGCGGGTTCCGGGTGATGATTTTCACCAGGCATTGCAGCAGATTTTCCTCACTGATAATCATTGAGCGGGGATCATCCAGGCTGCCGAAAAGATTGAACAGCACCGGCTCCTCGATCGTCGCGGGACCTTGCAGCTCATGGCCGGTTGCGCGGAAATTATAGTAGCTGCTTTGCGGTTGTTTGCCCGCCTGCAACAGTGCATTCCGCAGCAAGGGATCGAAACCCAGATTGACATAATAACGGAACGGTACAGCCGCTAGATTTTTATGCAGATCAGTGGTTTTTTGTACGTAGGGTTGCAGTAGTTCTTTGATCTTCAATTCCAGCCGGGTGCGTGAACCACCGTTGGCGAAATATTGCTGACTCACATGCGCCAGATTGCCGGCATCGACAATATTAGCTCCCGTAATGTTTTTGTCTGTGGCTAATGTGGTGGCCAGAAAGGCATTTAATGATGTATGGCTACCCGTCAGGTCAGGTGAAGCATCGGGACCTAGCACCAGTATGCAGTTGTCCTGGCGAATGAGTTCGCTTAGCAACTGCCAGTCGATTTCAGTATTTTGCTCTGCCATTCCGTTTTAGCCCAGTCCAGTTTTTTACCATGAAAGGTACTGATATAAGAAGTGCTGAGGGACGAAGCGCTTCAATAGCGATAGATGCGCCGCTTTCGCCGGTACATCCTATAACGCTTTTATTTTAAAGGGATATTGGGTGTTGTTCATTGTCGTTAAGTTTATACACAAACGGGCCGGAAAAGGCAAACAATGATTGCGGGCTATGGTTTTTAGTTGCAACCGCTGATATTTTCGCTTTTACCGTGATACTGTTTCGGCAATATATCACCTAATCAAGAGCCATAATCTATAATTGCCTTTACAGCGCCTATTTTAAAAATGAGAGATGATTAATGTTAGTTTTCTTCAGAAACATTCCCCTGGATGCAAGAAAAGCCGATCTTGAAGCTTATATTGAATCCGCCTTGCATAAAGGTCTTTTGGCATCAATTCGTCGAACCGGCCAAATAATTGAACTTAAAATTCAGTATTTTAAAAATCCGGACTTAAATAGTGAAGAAGCGCATGGACTGGTCCGGATAGAGCCCGATTCGGCCGCAAAAAAACTTATTCTACAGTTGAACAGAAAACCGTTTCTTGGCAAAAGAATCAACGTTCGTGAATATTATTCGCGCGCCTGGAAAAATGATCCCAGAACCGCAAATGCACACCTACAAACGGGGATTAAAGAGCGCCGGAAAGGCGAGCGGCGGCGCAAAGGCTTGGTAGCCATCCGGTTGAGGCCGGTTAGATTGGAAAGCATGAAGGAATCAAAAAACTGACGAAGGCGGCCGCAGTCAGCCGGGCTGCGTCAGCCTTTTAATAAGGCTTCGGTCAAGTCCTGCAGTTCCGCTTCGCGCCGGATTCTGCGCAGGCGGTTTGCGTGGACAATACTTTGCAGCTCAGCCAGCGCCTCCGAAAAAGCATCATTGACGACTAAATAATCATATTCCTTATAATGCCTCATTTCTGTGACAGCATCACGCATACGCCGGTTAATGATGTCTTCGCTGTCAAGGCCGCGTTGTTGCAAGCGCTGCTGCAGCACCGCAATTGACGGTGGTAAAATAAAGATTGAAATACATGCCGGGCACATTTTTCTTACTTGCTGTGCGCCCTGCCAATCGATTTCAAGTATTACGTCCAGCCCTTGTTTAATACTGTTCGCAACGGTTTGCTGTGAAGTTCCGTAATAATTATCAAAAACCTGGGCATATTCGAGAAAATCATTCGTATCGAACATGGCGTCGAATTCAGCCGTGGAAATAAAAAAATAGTCCTGCCCATGGATTTCACCTTGCCGCTGAGCACGCGTGGTATGCGAAACGGATACCGACAATTTGTCCATATTCGCAATCAGGCGTTTGACCAGACTGGTTTTTCCTGCGCCTGAAGGGGCGGAAATAATAAATAAACTACCGTTATTCATTCGATGTTTTGGACCTGTTCCCGCATTTGTTCGATTAAAACCTTAAGCTCAATGGAAATCCGGGTCATTTCTATATCAGCGGATTTTGCACCGAGGGTATTGGTTTCCCGGTTCATTTCCTGCAACAGAAAATCCAAGCGGCGGCCTATAGGTTCATCAATATTCAATACCCGCAACACTTCAGAAATATGCGTATCCAGCCGGTCCAGCTCCTCATCGACATCAAGCTTCTGGGTCAGTATGACTATTTCCTGTTCCAGCCGGTCATTGTCAGGTTTGTTGATTATAGCGGAGACCCGCTCACGAAGGCGCTTGACTATCAATTCCAGAACCAGCGGCATTCTTTGTTGGGCTTCGACCACATAATCCCGCATTCGCAAGCAGCGGCGTTTAATCAGCACGCCTAGCTGTTCACCCTCCCTTTCGCGGGCAGTGACAATTTGTTGCACAGCCTGTTCTGTTAGTGTGGTAATCGCCTGCTTTAAAAGCGCATTGTCTGTGCTTGCTTCCTGTTGCACACCGGGAAAATTCAGAACATCCAATGCCGTAAACGATTGCGGCTTGTGCATCTGTTGTTCAATTTTGGCTGTGGTTTCAAGCAGTCTGCTGAGCATAGCCTGATTGACAAGCAAGTCTTCCGTGCCATTGTTCTGCAGTTTATAGCTTATCAGACATTCAATTTTTCCCCGTTTAATCTGCTTGCCAAGTAAGTTGCGGATATCATCCTCCGCAAACTTCAAACGTTCTGGCAGCTTTATTGAAACATCGTAATAACGGTGATTGACTGAACGTAATTCACAATTTAGCGTTATCATATTGCTAACGGTTTCACTATTAGCAAATGCAGTCATACTTCTAATCATTTTTCACCTATAATTCTAGGGTCTTTGCCGGACACCGGTAAGTTTTTTGTCCTGCTGAGAACCGGGTTTGCAGTAGATGCGGCGGATAAAATTATAAACCATGACAAATGAGCCTAAATGGCAGAATATTACGATCCTGAAACTTATCCTAAAGAATGGAATTACCTGCAATCAGGTACCATTATAGACCAGTACATGATTGAACGGGAATTGGCGCATGGTGGTTTTAGCTCAGTATACCTGGCCCGGCAATTGGCCGATCAGGAACAGGTGGCCATTAAGGAGTATTTGCCGAGAAAGCTGGCGCATAGAACGTGGAACAATTCCGTTGTTGCCAATGATGATGATTCAAAGGCTTTGTTTCTTAAGGGCAGGGCGTTGTTTTTTGAGGAGGCTAAGGCGCTGGCAAAACTAAAACATCCAAATATAGTGGATGTCATTAATTTCTTCCAGGCCAATTCAACCGTATATATGGTAATGACCTATGATTATGGTGTTACACTGGATAAACTATTGCAACGCAGGCTCACTGTTACCGATGCGTTTTTAACCACCATCTTTAACGGCTTATTACATGGACTGGACATTATTCACCAACATAAGCTGATTCATCTTGATATCAAGCCATCCAACATTCTGGTGCGGCCCGGTTACGATCCGGTATTGCTTGATTTTGGCGCTATTCAGCCCTATCCCAGACAAGAATGGAATAAGACAGCCAAAGTACTGACCCAGGGGTATTCGCCTGTTGAACAATATTCAACCAAAGAACCGCTGGGTCCGTGGACGGATATTTATGCCGTCGGTGCCAGCATGCGCGCCTGCCTGGATGGAAAAACCCCGCTTCCGGCCCCGGAACGGGTCGAACAGGACACTTTGCCAGCGGCGGCAATGGCCTATAAAAATAAATATTCCGCCGCGCTCCTGGATGCGATTGACTGGGCGATGCAAATAGAACCCGATAAACGTCCCCAATCCGTTGCGGAATTTAAGCAAATATTAGACAATCTTTAAGGTACACTCTTCAGGCTCAGGAAGCCCAACAATCGCGGGACAATGTCCTATTGGACTTCGCAAGCTCAGCACCAAGCGATACCATGCGTTCTCATTTTATTGTCAAGATAAATATTTGATATTTTTAGGTTAAACCAGATCCTGGTGTTCTGAAGTTGGAATCAGGAAAGCTGATCTTACGCTAAAAATCATGTCCACTAACAGACTGGATTGCGACTTATCGATATAGCCCGCCTGGATAGGAAATGCATAATGATAATGCACGTAGTGTTTTGCTATAGGTTATACTGTCACGTTTTATTTTGCTGAGACAGAGAATGAGACCAAGTGGCCGCAAAGCGGAACAACTTAGAGAAATTAAATTCACCAATGACTTTACTAAACATGCGGAAGGCTCGGTATTAGTTGAATTTGGCGAAACGCGTGTGCTTTGTACCGCAACAGTAGAAAACCGGGTGCCGCGCTTTCTCAAAGGCAAAGGCGAAGGTTGGGTGACTGCAGAATACGGGATGTTGCCACGCTCGACACATGAACGAATGGGCCGGGAGGCCAGCCGGGGAAAACAAGGAGGGCGTACCCTGGAAATTCAACGTTTGATCGGGCGTTCATTACGAGCCGCGGTTGATTTGGCGGCATTAGGTGAAAATACCATTACCCTGGATTGTGATGTAATTCAGGCTGACGGTGGAACCCGGACAGCATCCATTACCGGTGGCTTTATTGCTTTGTCAATGGCGGTAAAGCATATGTTGCAAAAAAGGCTGATCAAAAAAAATCCCTTACATGGACAAATTGCATCCGTTTCAGTGGGTATTTTTCAAGGCGTGCCGGTATTGGATCTGGATTATCTGGAAGACAGCGCCGCAGAAACAGACATGAATGTGGTCATGAATGATGCTGGCGCATTTGTTGAGGTTCAGGGTACTGCAGAAGGCCACGCATTTCGTAAAGATGAGCTGGATGCAATGTTGCAGTTGGCCAGTAATGGCATCGCAACCTTGTTGGAAAAACAACGGCAGGTTATAGCCGGTAGCTGAGCGATCAAAAATGCCTTTGAATGCAACAAAGTCAATCGTATTGGCCAGCGGTAATAAGGATAAGATCAAAGAAATTCAGGCTATTTTCACGCAGCATCCGATTGTTCCTCAGTCGCTGTTCAATGTCCTGGAGGTGGAAGAAACCGGCTTAACATTTGTTGAAAATGCCATTATCAAGGCTAGAAATGCGGCGCGGCATTGCAAAATGCCCGCCATAGCTGACGATTCCGGTTTAGTTGTGGATGCACTGGCTGGCGCTCCCGGCGTTATTTCCGCGCGCTATGCCGGCAGGGGGGCAACGGATCAGGAAAACCTTGACAAGCTGTTGCTGGATTTAAAGGCTGTGCCGGAGCCGCTACGCAGTGCGCGCTTTATTTGCGTTATGGTGTTCATGGCACATGAAAATGATCCTTTTCCTTTGATTGCCGAGGGCGTTTGGGAAGGGCGTATCCTGCAGCAGCCGATTGGCAGCAATGGGTTCGGTTATGACCCCGTGTTCTGGGTACCGGAAAGCCGCTGTGCTTCTGCGCAATTGTCCTCCGAAAAAAAGAACACCATTAGCCACCGGTCCCAGGCGCTGAGCAGGCTGGCGGCAATGCTGAAGAATACCGCTGGGTCCGGTTCTGCAGCTGATTGATCAGGAATACCGGGCTGCATCATTAAAATACAATATTTTGCGCCCTGTTTTCGGCTTTGAAGTCACGGCTTCAGGTTAAATACAAATCTCCCTTTTTCTGCGTTAAATCCACAAAATACCGTCTAAAATCATCCGGTTACAATAAGCCTGGAAAAAATCAGTTGAACGTGGAATTAAGGCACACTGAAACCCATAGCTTGCACTATAACTCTGCGCCCAACTGATCTTTCTATATGATAAATTGCTGCTGAATAGTTATAATAAAAACAAATTTATGTTATCTAACCAGCATCAGATCAGGTTCCTGACCTGCCGTTGCAGCGCGCGAATTTTTATATACTTTTTCGAAATATCCGTCAGTGTCAAATTATAAGTATTTATTATCCGGAATTTTGATCGTTACACTGACGTTGAACACCGGCTATGGTTTAATTGACCGATTTTTCCAGCCTCTGCACCTGGATACGCTGCTGTTATTTTGTAATGGCTTGCTGCTATTGTCCGCTGCAGTCAGCTTTTTCTTTTCCTTAAGAGCGGGCGTTGAAATAGCTACTGCCTTCACAACACACAAGAATACAGATAAACCACGGGCAGTTTCATACAGCGACCAGATTTTAATAGATAATTTTCCCAATATTCTTTGTATTAAAGATAAAGACGGGCACTGGCTAAATTCCAACGATAATTATCTGCACAGCTTTAATTTGCAAAATGTTGATTATGCCGGCAAATCGGATCTGGAACTCGCACAACTACCAAACAGCAATCTCAGCGCCTTACACGCCAGCGCCATACAGGATAAACTCGCTTGGAAACATGGCGTTCCGACGAAGGAAACCCGTTTAATCACCTACACCAAACTTCCTCCAGAGTCCTTCGAAATCACTAGAATTCCGGTTTATGACGCAGCAAAGAATCCCTTCCGGTTAATTCTGACCGGACGGTTTCTTGAGCAGAATATTAAAGAACAGAGTGAATTTGAATTAATGTCGGCCATATTTCATGGCTGTCACCTTAGTCTGTTGCTGCTAAATAACGCGTTCGTAGCCACAAAAATAAATTCGGCCTTTACGCTGCTGAGTGGTTACGTCAGAAAGGATGTCGTTGACAAACCTATTACGTTTGTCAGTCCAGAGGAGAAAGACGAATTATCACAAGCACTGGTTCGGGCTTTTACCCGATCCCCGCAGGGTCTGCATACCCAGGAAATCAAATTTCTGCGTAAAAATGGCAGTCGCTTCGCAGCCAAAATTGAAATCCAGCGGATTAACATCCCGGGCGACAATGCGGCCTATTTAGCAATCGTTTATGATATCACTCAGCAAAAGCTGATAGAGAAGCGTCTCACTCAAGTTGCACATTATGACGATTTGACCAGTTTAGGCAACCGGGCCATGTTTCTGGATCGCCTTATTGAGTTTTTATCAGCATCTAAACGGCATAATTTACATGCGGTGGTTTTCTTTATCGACCTTGACCGCTTTAAAGCAGTTAATGACTCATTGGGACATGATGCGGGCGATGAATTATTGAAGGAAACCGCCGCCCGGTTGCTCTCTATCATGAGAAAAGAGGATGTCGTGGCCCGTTTAAGCGGTGATGAATTTGCCTTGCTTTTGTTAAATGAAAAATCACACGAACAGGCTATTTATTCCTCGTCCATGATTGCTGAAAAAGTTATCAGCCTGCTGTCGGAGGTTTTTTTCATCAATCGTCGGGAAGTGTTTATCGGCGCCAGTATTGGCATTTCAATTTTTCCTGAAGACGGCGATAGCGCCGAGGTGTTATTAAAGCATGCGGACATTGCCATGTATGAAGCCAAGAATCAAGGCCGCAATAATTATCAATTTTATAAAAAAGCCTACACGGATGCCTCTAAAGACCGGATGTCCATGGAAATCAACCTGCGAAAAGCAATCGAAAATAACGAATTACAACTTTTTTTCCAGCCGCAATACCATGCTCAGGAAAAAAACCTCTGGGGCGCCGAAGTGTTAATCCGCTGGTTTCGCCGGCAGCATCATGGCGTACGTAAAATGATTCCCCCAGCCTATTTCATCCCCATTGCCGAGGATACCGGCCTGATTATCGAAATAGGTAAATGGATCCTGGAGCAATCCTGTCTGCAAATAAAACAATGGTTGGAGCAGGGCTATCCCTTGAAACAATTATCAGTCAATATTTCCGCCCGTCAGTTTGCGGATATAAATTTTTTGCAGATTGTTGAAGACGCATTACTGAAAGCACAACTGGCGCCCCACCATCTTGAGCTTGAAATTACTGAGTCCATGCTGGTTGGCGACACCAAACGTATTGAATTACAACTAAATCACTTAAAAAAAATGGGTATTAAAATTGCCCTGGATGATTTTGGCACCGGCTACTCTTCATTATCGTATTTAAAAAACTTCCCAATAGATATTTTGAAAATCGACCAATCTTTTGTGCGCGATATGACGACGGATTCTAAAGATGCCCGCATTGCCTATGCAATTATCGATATGGGCCATTCGCTAGGTCAAAAAATAGTCGCAGAAGGTGTTGAAACAGAGGCGCAGCTTCGCAGTTTAAGCCAACGCGGATGTGATATTATTCAAGGCTACTTCTTCAGTCCACCGGTGTCTGCGCCGCAAATGACTTCAATATTACAAGGTGAAAG
>Ga0114931_10007872_pt1 | contig 12967 bp, 11 predicted proteins | sample 2SBtaG_FD_89579 | JGI IMG/M metagenome (GOLD analysis project Ga0114931, IMG submission 89579) | Deep subsurface microbial communities from Kolumbo volcano to uncover new lineages of life (NeLLi) - 2SBTROV14_V59a metaG | ecosystem: Environmental > Aquatic > Marine > Volcanic | place: Kolumbo... | reverse complement strand
TCATTCTCTGGTACGCACGCTGGTCCAAGCGGCGGGTCAGACTGTCGCTCCGTCTCGCGCCGTGGTACCGAAACAAGAAGGCACCAAGCTTCGCCGACATGCTCGCTGATCACGCGGGCGTAGACCGCATAGATCAAAACAAACTCGAGCCGTTGCTCGACGCTGTCGGCTATGCCTGAGCGGTTTTCCGACCGCCAAAGTCGAGCCTAGGAGGCAGTAGATCGCAGCAGGTATCCGTCCCTGCGCGCCCAGGAATCGCTGTCGAGCTGGGTGGCCGGCGAAGTCGATCCCGCCGGACGCGCGTATCAGGCCGAGCTCGAGGCGGTCGCGATTCACGGCGCAGGTGACGTCGCGGCCACGGCGTGGCCACCGCGCGAGCGGTTGCGCCAGCTGCGCAAACGCCGCCGCTAGAGCTAGACACAAGCGCGCACAGATGGCGGCCATAACGAACGCGCGCGCACGAGTTGCGCCCGCGCACCTGTCCAATCGTTGTTGCCGTGCTCAGCTGCGTCGCGTCATTGCCATCCACACCAGCCCGATCGCCGTCAACACGGCCAGTGCCATGACGATCGTCATCAACGTGCTGTCAGCGGCGACGAGCGACACGGCGTCGTGGGGATGGGTGTGGGGAAGCAAGCTGGCGTGGGCGGTGAGAACCAGGGTCTCCATGATGGCCAAGGATAGTGCAATCTGGGGACCAGGTCTCGTCAGCCCGACGCGGAAACGACAGCGGCGCCCAGGGCACGCTTCAAGGACAGCGCCGACGACGGTCGTGCCCCGGGATCGCGCTGCAAACAGTCTTCCACGACCTCCTACAGCACCAGCGGCAAGTCTGGCACCCGCCCGCGCAGCGGCAGAATGTCGGCTTCGAGCGCCAGGGTGAATGGCTTTCCGCTGAGATCGCGGTACGGCAACTGGCCGGACAACGTTTCGTACAGCGTCTCGAGCGCACCACGGAGGGGCTGCTACCTGCGCGGGCTCGGCTCCAGCCAATCGTAGCCGGTCAGCAAAAATCGCTGCCGTGCCAGGTCCACGCTGGGGTCGATCAGCGGCCGCGACCGCCGGCCATTGAAAGACACGCGCACATCGGCCCGCACCTGCACTCCCGGGTGGCCCCGCGCCGCAAAGTCGGCGGCGATGTGGTGCGCCAGCTTCAACACCATGTCCGGGTTCACCGACATCATCTTTTCCTGCCGCTGGCTCAGGTACGTGCGCGGATACACCGTCCACTGGCGGCCACTGGCCGGATCGGTCACGTAGAACCGGGCGACGCCGGCCTTTTCCACCACCATGACCTTCCACGAAAACCGCAGCCCCTCCTCGCTCCACAACACATCGCTGCGGTACAGCATGTGGCGAAACGGCAGCAAGATCTGCAACGCAAAATGTGCTGCGAGCAACGCAAACCCCAACCGGCGAATCCGGGTGAGGCTACGCGGTGCCGGCACCGACCGCGGCCGCCGCGGCCGCGACAACAACCGGCGTGGCCAATCGGCGGCGAAAAACAACGTCGCGTTGGCGGTCATCAGCCACGGGAACAGACCGAGGGGAAATAGCAACGCGGTGGCCACATGGAATACGAGAGCGGCCGCGAACGCATACACACGCGTCCGTCGCCACAGCAGCACAAACACCAGCGACAGATCGAACAACGCCGCAGCCCAGCTGGCCGCAAACGCAACCCAACGCTCGTCGAGCAAGAACCCGACCAGCGGAAAATCGGTATTGTTGGCCAGCCAGATGCGCAACGGCTGGGCGTGCAACAGCCAGTCCGTACTGAGCTTGGCGACGCCGGCGAAGAAATACACCAGCCCCACCTGGGCGCGCAGCGCCCACAAACACCAGCGCGGCACCGTCTGGGCGCCGCGACCGATGGGCATGAACACCAGCAGCAACGCGACGATGCTGACCAGGTAGTAGTGGTTGAGGTAGTTGCTCTGATCGAGCAGCTCCACGTACGTAAACCCGATGAAGAACAGCGCCGCGCTGAGGCGCAAGCGCACCCCGGCGGCGATGGCCAGCGCCAGCACACCGAGCGCCGCGAAATGGGCGTACATGCCCCACCGCGGCCACGGCTTCACCCAGTCGAAGTACGGATACGAGAAGTAAAAACTCGGCTGCACGTACAGCTGGTCGATCCACCCGTAGGCAAAGAACCGCACCACGCCGACGAACATCAGCACGCCGAACGCAACGCGCCAGGTGCGCATCGAAGCGCTGTCGATGGGCTCGAGCCCCCGGGCGCACAACCGCTCAATCACCGTCGACATCTCCGATGGTCGGTGTCACGCCGAGCGCGCCGGCCACGTCGGCGACGAACAGGGTGTACAGCTCCTTGGCACAGGTGAACGCGGCCTCGACTCCGGCCGGGTCGTTCACCACCGCGTCGGCCAGCGGCCGGCCCATGGCCTGAAACGCCGCCGCACATGTGTCGAACTTGGCGCGGACGTCGGCGTCGAGCTGGGCATCGAGGTCCGCCACCGCCTGGCTGAAGCTCATCCCGGTGGCGCCGCCGTACTCGGTGGTGTACACGGCGCGGGCGCCGGCGAGATTGGCTGCCATGTCCGCGGCGCCGTTGTCTGCAAGCGACGATTCGACCGCCTCGGGCTGCGGGATGCCGCCGTCGACGTGGCCCAGCGGCTTGGCCAGCTTGGCCGCCTCGAGCTCCTCGAGGATCGCGAACAGTCCGTTGGCCGCCTCGGCCACGGCGTCGGACAACTTGGCGTACGGGCTGCCGCCGCTTCCCGGGTCGATGAGCTTGCCCCGAAAGTCACCGCCGCTCGGCTCCCACGCGGCGACCAGCTCGCGGGCGCGCCGATCGACATCCCGGGCGAGCTCGACCACGTAGTCACACGCGCGCATAGCGCTGCCACCGTCGTGCAGGCGCTCGAGCTCGCCGAACAGCAAGTACTCGAGGACCGGCAGCCCCTTGCGCGTGGACCCCAGACCGCCGACATACGTTTCGGTGATGGGCGCGGTCTGCGCCAGCTCGTCTTCGATGTCGGCGCTGCGCGCGGGCCAAAAGTCGATGGCGCCGGCCACGCGCAGATCGGCGACGGGACCAAAACGGAACGCTTCGCTGCGTTTGTACGGCGCCCGGGCGGCCCGCCACGCCTGCCGGGCCGCGTCCAGGGTCGCCTGGGTCGGCTCGGCACACAGAGCTTCGCTGCGCGCGACCAGCTCGGCGGTCTGCGGTGGCAGCTCCCGCAAGATCGGCAAATAGACCACGTCGGCCAGATCGTGGACGAGCTGGGCGCGCCGGTCGGGCCCGGACGGGCCCGCAGAACAACCCACCGCGGCAATCACTATCATCGGCAACAGACGTCTCACAACGACTCCAAAAACCGGAGCAGCGCTGCGCGGTCCCCGGCGGCCATGGCGCGAAACTGTTCGCGCGAGGTTTCGGCTTCGCCGCCGTGCCACAGGATCGCCTCGGCGAACCCACGGGCGCGGCCGTCGTGCAACAGCAGCACGTGACCGTTGACCGAGCGCAGCAGCCCCAGCCCCCACAAGGGTGGAGTCCGCCATTCGGTCCCGGTGGCGTCGTAGTCGGGGCGACCGTCGGCTAGATCGGGCCCCATGTCGTGCAACAGCAGATCGGTGTACGGGCGAATGGTCTGGTCCGCCAACGCCGGCAGCGCGGGAACCGGACCGGTCTGCAACACGGGCGCGTGACAGGTGGCGCACCCGGCCTCGCCGAACAGCTGCTTGCCGCGCAGCACCGTCGGGTCGTCCCAGTCGCGCCGCGCGGGCACGGCGAGCGCCATGCCGTAAAACGCCACGTCGTCGAGGATCACATCGGCCACCTCGGGCTCACCGCCGCCGGTGGCCGCGGCGCACTCGGCCTGCGCACTGGTGCAGTTTTGCGTGGCGAACAGCGACGACGTCATGCCGATGTCACCGCGAAAAGCGCCGGCGGTTTGCTGGTGAATCGTCGGCTGATTGGCCTTGAGGCCGAACCGACCAAGCACCCGCGCGCCCGTCGCGGCATCCGGGACCAGGTTGACGCGGCCCGAGATGCCATCGCCGTCGCGATCGTCGGGGGCGGCCAGCGCCGTGATGGTCTCGGCCGGCACCGCCTGGAGCAGACCGAGACCGAACACCATGGGCGCCACCCGGGGAGACAACAACACCGCCGGATCCATGTCGCCGTAGCCGAGCTGCTCGAATTGGTAGTCCGGCCGGCGCAGCGAGTACGCTTCGCCGTCGGCGTAACTGCGAGCCACCTCGGTGTAGGTGACCACCGCTTTGCCCTCAGCCGGCACCCCGGCAATGGCAAACGGCTGCAACTGGCCACCGTAGCGCGGCTCGGCCAACGGGCCACCATCATCGACGGCACCCGGAACGCTGAGCCGGATCAACATAGACGTCATGGCCTCGCCGGGCTCCGGCGGCCTGCCCCGACCGTCTCCGTCATGGCACGATTCGCACGCGCGCGTGTTGAACAGCGGACCGAGCCCGTCGCGCGTATTGGTCGACGCCGGTGCCGTCACCCACTCGTCGCGAAACAAGGCGCGGCCGCGAAAGAACCGACGCTCGGCGTCGCGGTCCAGGTCCGGCAGCGGATGACCGAACGCGGCGGCCGACACGTCGAACACGGTCGCGCCGCCCCCCGACAGCTCCTCGCCGGGCTCGGCCGCCGGCTCCGTTGCGCAGCCTGCCGCGAGCGCCAGGCCGGTGATGATTGCGGTTGTTTTCATGACCTACTCCGGCAGCTCCACGCCCACGCTGAGGCCCAACACCGTCCCGGCCGCGACGATCTCGCCGGCCTGATCGAACAAACGATCGACCGCGGTATCGACCGCGTTCCAGCCCGGAGATCCACTGCTGGAAATCGCCCGGTCGAACGGCGACGGAATTGCCGCGATGGCCTCGATGCTGGCGCGAATCGCCGCATCGGTACGCGCCGCGGCCTCGGGGTCGAGCGCCCCGACGAGCTCGTCGATGCCCGGACCGTCGTGCCAGCCGTAGTTGCCGAGCCACACGTTCTGGATGCCCAGAGCGTCCATCATCAGGTCGGTGTGCGTGTTGTCAGAGAAGCACGACTGTTCGTCCTCCTGATCGAGGGTCTCGAGCGCGACGTCCATGCGCTCGGCGGCCAACTCCCCCTTGCTGAGAATGCCGGCCCCCGTGAGCATCTTGGTCAACGCCTCGTCTACGGGCAGCGCGATGAAAGCGCTGCGGTAAGCGCCGTCGGGCGCCCACTGATCGACGAGGTACTGCAGGTCGTCGACGATGAGCGCCGCCGCCACCTGCAGATACAGGCCGCGACGATCGCCGTTGGGCGCCGTCGCTTCCTGCGTGGTGAGAAAATCCGTGTAGGGCCGACTGCCCGGGCCGTTGGGATCGCGGTCCTGGCCCCACAACAAGAACTCGACCGCGTGATAGCCGACCGAGATGGCCTTGTCGCCATCGAAGCTGTTGCCGATACCGGTGATGTCGCCCATGCCACCGGCGTTGAGGTCGACCAGATTCTCTCTGGTGATGGCAATCGACGGATCGTTGACGATGCCCGCGTCCGCGGCGCCGTCGACGTAATCCACGTAGGCTTCGTCCAACGGCCACGAGTTGAGCGCTCCCTCCGGACCGTTGGCGTCGTCGATGGGACCGCCGTAGAACCGAAACGCCTCGGTCTGGCCGTAGGGTACGCGGGCGTCGAGCCAGGCGCGCTTGGCTGCCTCGTGGCTGGCCGGTGTCGGGTCCGAGACGAAGCGATCGATAGCGGCCTTCATCGCCTCGGCGGCGGCCAACGTCTGCTGGTAGTTGAGTTGAACGATCTCGGCGTAGTTGGCCACGACCTGCTCGCGGTTCGGCCCGTCGCCGTCATCACTGTTGCCACAGCTGGCGGTGAGCACGACGAACGCGCCCAGCGCCAACATCTTTCCACTTGAAACACACACGGTTACCTCCTGTCGAGGACCGCTGGCGCGCACTGGGGCTCGGGGTCTCTAGGTCGCTGAGTCCCCTGGTTTTACCTGAAAGTGACTTTCAAAGTCAACAGAGTTTCAGCGCGGCGTCGGCTTGCCGTCGTGGCGCCACAGCGACTCAACCTCGAGCCGAAGGCGGTGGCACCCAGCGCTCCACCCCCGGGCGCCGGCGCGCGATCATGCGTACGTAGCCGAGATACGCGCCGCGATCCGCGTCGATGGTCTCGCGATACCAGGCGGACGCGTCCACAGCGATGGACCACTCCAGCCAGCGCTTCCAGCCATCGGCCATGACATCGGCGTGCTCGATATCGACCAGCCCCGTTCGCAACCAATGGGCGCGCCACCAGTCCAACGTGTGAACGCACCATGCATCCTGGCTCCAGAACCGGCGCAGATGCTCGGGAACCTGGTCGCCCGGAAACTCCTGCATCAGCCCGGCCGATGCGAACGCGATCACCCCGCCCGGTTTGACGAACTGAGTCACGTAGTTGAGATACAGATCGTCGTTGCCGTAGTACTGATACGAATCGATGGCCACGATCGCGTCGAAGTAGTCCTGCGCGAATGGCAGCGCGCGTGCGTCACAATGCAGCGGGAACACCCGATCGGCAACGCCGTGCGCCTCGATCGATTCCAGGTTCGTCCCCGCGGCGGTCCACAGATCCACGGCCCAAACCTGAACGCCGAGCTCGCGCGCCAAAAAAACGGACGACTTGGCCCGACCGCAACCGAGGTCGAGCACGCGCACGCCGGGTTCGAGCGCGATGTCCTGGCACAGCCACTCGCACAGCCACAACGGGTTGGCCCCCATCGGCTCGTCCACGAGCCACGCGGTGTCGTATTTGGCCGCGCGGGGATACGCTTCGGCGTCGACCGGCATGCAGTCAGCTGCCGCGCACGCTCAGCGAGTCGACGTGGTAGTTGCCGACATCGAAGCACAGCGGGAAGCCGTCGCTGCCGGTGAGCACGACAGCCGCGGCACTGTCCGCCGGTTTGGCGGCCTCGACGCGATCGAGCAACGACGGCTCGGCGCTGAACACCACGTCCGCCGGAACATCCACGGGCATCTGGATCAGATCCTGTTTGGTCAGCGGCACCCGCGAGTCGGCCTTCCACAGCCGCAACAGCTGCGAGCGATCGATTTCGGCGCGCAGGGTAATGTTGACCAGCGCCCCGTCGGCATTGCGCTCGACGCTGACCGCCGCGCGATTGGCGGTGACCAGCGTATCGCCACCGGCGCGCAGCTCGACCTCACCGGGCGACTCGAAGGTGTCTCCAGTCGTGTCGTTTTTGGCGTCGTACCACTCGGCCATGGCTCACAGTCCCGCTATTTTGCGCAGCTCGTCGTACTTCTCGCCGAAGCCGTGCTTGCGCGCGACTTTCTCCAGCTCGGATAGCTCGACGGCGTAGTTGGGCAGCTGTTCGAACAAATAACGCAGCAGCTGCGGATCGTTTTTGTACTTCTCGAACACCTCGAAGATGGCGCCGAGGTGTTTATCGATGGTCGAATCGAACCAGGTGAACATCGAGGTCGCTTCGTCCAGATGCTTGCCGATCTCGGCGCAGTCCGGCGTGATGTCCTGAACCTGTTCGTTCTGCTCGCGCCACACGGCTTCCAGCGCGGCGATTCCGGCCTCGTAGTCGCCTTCCTCGCCGTACGCAGCTTCGACCGCCGGGTAGTAGTACAAAAAGCCCTTGGTCGCGCAGTTCTTGACCAGCTTGCGCAGCTGCGACTCGTTTTTGGCCTTGAACGCCGACCACGGGCGGGCGTCGTTCGAGTAGATGAACTGGCGCTGCACGTAGCTGATGGTCTCGGTGCCGATGCTCTCGTAGACCACTTCGGACTTGGACGCGGACAGCTCCGCCGAAACCCCGGCGGCGACCGCGTTGGCCTCGCCTCCGGCCTTGAGCGCCAGCTCGACCAGCGTGCGGAAGTACATCACGTTCAGATCGCCGGTGCTCTCGCCGTACTCGTTCCAGTTGAAGTGCAGCGTGACCTCACCGCCGACACCGAGCTTCGACCCGGTACCCTCGTAGATCTTTTCGACGATGTGGGTGAACAGCTTGTAGGTGAGATTGTTGGCGGCCGGGACCTTGCCCACGGCCTTCTCCAGCGCAGCGAACGCGTTGACCACCAGGTCCTGGATCTTCTCGGGGGGCACGACCTCTTTCTCCGGGCCCTTTTTGAGCAGCTTCTCCAGGCCCACGCTGATCGAAAAGTCGTGCTCGTTGAAGATACCGTTGGAGTAGTACATCGGGCTGCCCACGGTGTTGGACCAATCCCGGGTGTAGTGCGCCGTGAACGTGATCGGGCCCGCCTCGCCGCTCAGACCGAGATCGAGCTTGCGATGCTCCTCGGTGGACGGAATCTCGTGGTGCTCATCGTCGTGATAGGTGCGGCTCAGCTTGGACACCGAGTACTCGGCATCCGCCGACACCACACCGGCGTCCGCCTCGGCGTACACCCCGGCCTTCACTTCCTTGTCGTGCACGTCGAAGCTCGGATGTTCGGCGTGGCCGCCGGAGCCTTCGATGTGGAACAGCTTGCCTTTGGCCAGCTTGTTGATGCGCGCGAGCTGATCGACGATCCACTGGCCGGCGCCTTCGGGACTCTTGTACCACTTGTTCATGAAGTCGCCGCCCAGGCCGACCTCGACCCCGGCACCGACGAACCCGGCGAGATCGAAACCAGCCCTGATGGCGCCTTCCCAGTCGACCGCCAGCACATGGAAGTTCTGATCGTTGACCAGGTATTGGAACTTGAGCTCCGCCAGCCCCTCGAGCTTGCCACTGAGCACGCCGCTGCCGACTTTGCCGAACGCAGACACCTCGAAGCTCAGAACACCGGCCTCGCCCGGCTCGTCCGCCAGGCTGTCGAGCACCGAGCCGACCGTGGACGCATTGATGAGGCCACTTAGATCGAGGACCGCGTGCTTTTTGGCTGCCGCATGACCACCGTGCCCCGCGGCGGCACCATGGCCGTCTGCGCCGGTCTCCGGCTGTACACACTGCAACCCCAGCTCGTCCAGCCCCGCCCCTTCAGAACTGCCGCTGCGCGCCGCGTGCGCTTCGGCTGCGACCGACGAATTGGTCGGCCCCGCACCGATAGGCTCGGCAACACACATGGTTTCTTCCGGGTTGGTGGTGCTGGCGACCTTCTGCGTCTGTTGTGAGTGTTCCACGCTCTACCCCAATCCTAGCTATCGTACGCCCACATTACGCTCCGGATGCTCCGGATGTTCCCTACCCGAATCAAAAATACAATGCTTTCAATTTATTACAAGTCAAAGTGTCAATCCGACCACTCCGCTACACCAGGCGTCATGAGTGATGCTTCCGTCGCTCTCGCGAGCGAGGCTTTGTACCGCGCGGTGTTCGAGGTCAACACGGCGGTCAAGCTGCTCATCTCTCCGGAGACGGGACGCATCATCTTGGGTTATACACGGGCATGCGTCACGTGCTCGTCGGGGTGCTCGCGGTGGTTGCGTTGGGTTGCGGCAGCGACCCCAGCCCCGCCGCGGACGCGACCACCTCGGCCGGTGATGCGGCCACGAGCGACGGCCCCCGGGCAGTCGAGGACGCCGCGACTGCCGACAGCAGCGCCCCCCAACCCGACGCCGCCAGCGACGCCACCTATCGCAACTCGCTGGCCGTGTGCTGGACCGATACGGCTTGCCCACGCGTGATGGCGATAGCGCATGGTGGCATGTGGGATGCCACGTCGGTGCCCTACGATTCGGACGCCGCGATTGCCGCCGCCTACGCCGCGGGCTACGAGGGCGTCAAGATCGACGTGCGCATTACCAGTGACGGCGTCCCCGTGATCGCCCACTCCAGCCCCATCGAAGTCTACGAGTCGCTGGACTGCGCCAACCAGAAAATCGAAGACATGACCGCGGCCGAGGTCACAGCGTGCCATCGCTTTCCGTCGTCGACGGAGACATTCCAGCGGCTCAACAACGTACTCGACTACCTGCGCGGCAAAATGGTCGCGCAGCTCACCGTCAAACGCTCTGTGGACTACGCGGCGACGATCGCCGATGTGCTGGCACAAAATGCCGAGGGCTTCGCGTTCTTCGAAGTGTCGACCGACGAGCTGCAAAACCAGATACCGACGATTACCGGTGGCGACCAGGTCTATTACTTGATCAACGTGGCCAGCAACCTGTCCGAAGTCGACGTACTGATCGACACCATCGCCAACCCGCGCGCGTTCATGTACGAGTTCGACCCCGGCATCGACCTCGGCGATCTGATCGCGACGCGCCTGCACCCGGCGGGCATCCGCGCATTCACCTACGACAGCTCGCCGACGCTGTCGGTGGCGCAGATAGAGGGCTACTACAATCAGGGCTTCGACGTGGTGTCGTCGCAGGCCGCCGACAACGGCGTGACGGCGCGCATCCACATCAACCAGAGCCGCGGCGTATCGCCGCCGTGATCACACCAAGCGCTCGAACACGGGCCGTGCGATCGCCTCGATGTCGGCGAGCTCGGCGGCGCTGCGGACGGTCGATAGGTCGCGGCGCAGCCAGGCGGCTCTCGAGTCGTGCCAGGCGGAGCAGCACAGGCGCGACTGCCCGGCTCACGCGCATCATGTGATACGCGTACGCCGGCGGCTCGAACGACTTGCCGGCGGGATCGCGGGGATGGCTCGGGACGATGCAGCACATCGCTCGCGAAGGACGCTGCTACGCTGCCAATTGCTGCACCGCCATCGCTCAGAACGAGCCAGAGACGCCCACAGTGCCGGGACCGACGCTGACGTGCAGCGGCGGGCCCTGGTCGCTGCGCTCTTTGCGCTGCCGGTAACGATGCTGTTGCCACTCGTAGAAGATGGCCGAGCACGCCGTACCGAACACGGCTCCGGTGATCACATCGCTGGGATGGTGGCGATGGTCCCGAACGCGCGTCCACGCCACCCAGGCCGAGCCAGCCGCCACCGCGGCGTCTGGCCCCAGCTCCCACCAGGCAAAGGTGCTGCCTTGCGGGCGCCAGTGAGAAAACACATGGTCGTGCAGATACAGCAGCAGATACGTGTTGGCGGCGAAGGTCAGCGACGCGTGCTCCGAGAAGAACGAGCGCCGCTGTTCGAGGTCGGTTGGGTCGTTGTAATACGGTCGGTGGCGGCCGAACGTAACCTTGATGACCTCGGTGATGGCCGACACGGTCGCCAGCGCCTCCACGTAGCCTTTGAAGTGGTAGCGGCGGGTCGCCGACGGCAATAGCGCCAGGCCCAGCGCTGCGCTGTAGCCCGCCACCACATAGGAAGGCACTGTCTCGCCACGCAACGGCTCGCCACCTTCGGCCGGATCGAACAGCCGGGGCCTGGCCGCGGGCTCGAAGCCAAAGTGCGCCACCGCCGCGACCGCCAGCGAGCCCCAGACAAACGGCAGCGCACCGCCGTCGTACAGGTCCTGCACCTCAAAGCCGGCCTGACCCGCCCTCGCCTCGTGGCCCGAGGCGACGACCGCGACGAGCCCGAGCATGGTTATCCAGCGCTTCAGTGTCATGAAGTCGCTCAGCACGATATCATGGCGCCGTCTGGACGCCTCGACGACAAGGCTGTTTTCCAACCACCAACCTGTCGTGGACGACCTGTTCGGATTCGTTTTTGCCGCTGCTGTGCTCTTGGGCGGCGTGTCGTTGGCCCAGGTGGCGACCGGGAAGGACGGCGAGCTCGAGCTCGTCGGCAGCCAGCGCGAGCCGCTGCTCGTGCGCGATTCGCAGGCCTGGTCGGCGGCTACGGCACGCGCACCAGCGTGTGCTTGGCGCCGGCGGTGACAAACACCCGGCCGTTGTAAATGATCGGGAACGGACAGTGCGGAAACGTGTCCGGGCGCAGGTGCCACAGATACTTGTGTCGCGCCAGGTCGATGGCGACCACACGGCGCTCGAAGGCGACGACGAGCACATCGTGGGACTTGGCGAACACGGCCAGGTTCAGCGCGCCACCGAAGAAATCGGGGAAGTACTTCAGGCCCAGGTCCGCGGCCAGGTTGCGGTGCCAGCGCAGGCGGCCGGTCGCCGGGTCGAGCGCGAACACGTGTTCGTTGGCGTTGACGTACAGCGTGTTGTCGATGACCTGAAAGATCATGCGGGTGAGCGGATACGCCCGGATCCGACCGTGAAAGCGCGGCCGCGGTCCTGGCGGCAACAGCCGGTTGAGATCGACCGTCCACACCGGCTTGGCCCGGCCGGCGCGGTGCGCACGCAAGATGCCGTCGTGGCTCAGATACCCGTAGGCCCAGAACACCAGGTTGCGCCACGCGGCGACGCGATATGGGTAGCCCGGGGTGCGCAGGACCCATGTGGTTTTGTTCGTGCGGGGATCGACGAAGCGCAGCTGCTTCGAATAGCCGGGGCGGAAGCCACGCAGCACCCACCCGTTTCGCAGCGCGAGTTTTGGCAACGGCCAGAACGTCGCCGATTTGGCCAGCGGCTGCCGCCGCGACGAGAACGCCCGCAACCGCTTGCCGTTGCGATAGTCCAGATAAATGGCGTTGCTGCGCTTGTTCCCGGCGTAGTGCGGATAGACGATCAGTCCCGCTGCATGGGCCTCGAAGTGGGCATCGCTGAGGTGCTTGGGTTTGTAGCTCCACAGCTCTTTGCCGGTGCGCAGGTCTAGCGCGACGACTTCGTTGTCGGTTTTGGCCGCGTAGGTGGACGCCCGGGTGGTTCCATGCACCACAAGCAGCAGCGCGACGAGCAACATACTCCGATGTCGATGCGCGATCATGCAAAGGGGTAACACGGCCCCTGGGCACGAGCCACGCTCGTTTGATCGTTTTCCGCGGCCAAGCGGTTGACGTAGCAGCGTCAAACAACCGAGCATGAATTCCTCGGACGGGTCGTTCTGCACCCGCGAGAGTCTGCAGAAATGGGAACGACCGAGGTCGGGGTAGAATCACATCCCAAGCTGAGTTGGCGTGAGGGGCTTTTCCTGGTGGGGCCGGATCCCCTCACCTCGCCCTATTACTCGTCGGGCGCGCTCATCGTGGCCGGCGCCGGCTATGCGACGCCCGGCTTCCAGGTGG
>Ga0114931_10007871_pt1 | contig 12968 bp, 14 predicted proteins | sample 2SBtaG_FD_89579 | JGI IMG/M metagenome (GOLD analysis project Ga0114931, IMG submission 89579) | Deep subsurface microbial communities from Kolumbo volcano to uncover new lineages of life (NeLLi) - 2SBTROV14_V59a metaG | ecosystem: Environmental > Aquatic > Marine > Volcanic | place: Kolumbo... | reverse complement strand
GCACGGCCCGACCCACGCCCTTCGGGCGCGGGTGCCCCCCTTCGTTAGCCCTCCTCGGCGTAGCTACGGCTATGCTCTCGTCGGCCTGCCTCGGAGCTGAAGCCGTGGCACCGCAATGAGGCCCGCCGTAATTCTACCACGGGCTGCTAAGGGCCAAGGTTCCCCCGCGCCCGGGGAAGCCGCGGCTCGGGTGTGGCTCAGCCCCGTTCCTCTGGCCGGCACGGTGCGGCCTTCCGGCGCATCGCAACCTCGTCCGGAGGCGGCAACTCGATCCGCGCCCCGGGGGCGGGGGTCAGTGTGCCCTGTGCGGAATCGATCCGCGTCGCGTCCGGGGCGTCGGGCACCCGGGCTTCATCCGTTCGCCGCGGGGACCCCAGCGCCAGCAGCGCCACCAGAAGCGGGACGATGACGAGGGGAGCCCCGAAGGCCGCCCACCAGGGGATCGTCGCGTTCTCTTTCATGTGTGCCTGAATCATCGCTCTGCCTCCCGTCCGCCCTGCGTCCCGGCCGCTCCGCCGTCTGGATGTTCGTGTGTCGCCCGGATGTTCGTGTGTCGCCCGGATGTTCGTGTGTCATCAGATACTTCGTGCGGCGGGGCCGAAAAGTTTCGCACCCGCCGGCCCGCAGCCGCATCACCGACCGCCGGAACCACCGGAGGGCCGGGCGACGGTCCCGCCGCCGGCCGCACCGCCCCATGCTTGATGGATGCCCCACACACGCGAAACGTTGCATGGAGCGCGGTCGAGCGATGTCTCGTCCACCCCTTGCGGTCGGGCCTCCGCGCGCAGAGTCTCCATCGACCCGACACCTCTTCCAGGATCCGAGCATATGGAGCTGTCCACCGCCGAGCGGGAGCCCGTGCAGGTCGCGACGTGGAGCCGGCTCGCCGACCGAACGCCCGCCTACGCGCTCGTCGGCGGCGTGGACCTCGTGGTCGTCCGCCACGACGGCACCGTGTCGGTCCTCTACGGCAGATGCCTCCACCGTGGCGCCCTCCTGGCCGATGGCCACGTGGACGGTGCAAACCTCATCTGCGGCCTCCACGGATGGGACTACCGCTACGACACCGGCGTCAGCGAGTACAACAACGCCGAAGCGCTCGAGCGCTTCACGGCGTGGGTCGACGAGGCGTCGGACGCGGTGTACGTGGATCGCGCGGAAGTGGCGGCGTGGGAAGAGACTCATCCTCAGCCGTACAGGAGAGACGAGTACCAGGGCCTCTACGCGGACGTCCACGGCACTCCGGAGGAGCCGTACAACGGCTACATCCGAGCCCTCGCCCGGGACGGGTTGGCCCGGACCGGACACCACGGTTCCGTTGCGGCGATGGGCGTGCCGCTCACCGAGCTACCGCGGTGGGACGATCTGCAGATTCTCACGGCGCAGCTGGCCCGACGCCCTCTCCAGGACAACGCGGAAGTGGGCACGGAGCTCATCGTCGGGCCGGCCGCGCGGCGCCCGCTCAAGCTCGAGATCCCACTCCTCGTCAGCGACATGTCGTTCGGTGCGCTCTCCGAAGAGGCCAAGCTGGCGCTGGCAACGGGTGCCGAGATGGCCGGCACCGGCATCTGCTCGGGCGAAGGCGGGATGCTGCCCGAGGAGCAGGAGGCGAACCGGCGATACTTCTACGAGCTGGCCTCTGGACGCTTTGGATGGAACCTCGACCTCGTCGCACGATGCCAGGCGTTCCACTTCAAGGGAGGCCAGGGCGCGAAGACCGGAACCGGGGGACACCTGCCCGGCCCGAAGGTCACGGGGCGCATCGCCGAGGTCCGTGGGCTACCCGAGGGAGAGCCGGCCATCAGCCCCGCACGCTTTCCCGACCTGGCCACCCCGGCGGATTTCCGCGAGGTGGCCAATCAGGTGCGGGAGGTCAGCGGGGGCATCCCCGTGGGCTTCAAGATGAGCGCCCAGCACATCGAGGACGACCTGGACTTCGCGCTCGAGGTCGGCGTCGATTACGTGATCCTCGACGGCCGGGGCGGAGCGACGGGCGCCGCGCCCGAGGTGTTCCGTAACAACATCTCGGTACCGACGATCGCGGCGCTGGCACGTGCCCGGCGTCATCTCGACGCTGCAGCAGCGAACGAGGTCACGCTCATCATCACCGGAGGGCTCCGCACCGAGTCGGATTTCGTCAAGGCGCTGGCGCTCGGCGCCGACGGCGTGGCGGTGGCGAACGCAGCGCTGCAGGCGATCGGCTGCCTCGGCATGAGGGCGTGCCACACGAACAACTGCCCGGTGGGCATCGCCACCCAGCGCGATCACCTCCGGGCGCGCCTCGTGGTGGAGGAGTCCGCCCGGCGGCTGGCGCGGTACTTCGAGTCCACGATCGAACTGATGCGCGTGCTCGCGCGGGCCTGCGGCCACCATCACCTGCGCGAGTTCGATCCCGGCGACCTGACGACGTGGAAAACCGAGATGGCGGATCTCACGGGGGTCGCCTACGCCGGCGTCGGGCGTGGGAGTGCGCGCGCGTGACCGCTCCCGGCGGTCCACCGCTCGTGGTCCTCGCCGCGGGACTCTCCACCCGGTACGGTCGCCTCAAGCAGCTCGATCCGCTCGGGCCCCACGGAGAAGCGATCATGGACTACAACGTCTTCGACGCGGTCCGTGCGGGCTTCTCCAGGATCGTCTACGTCGTGCGTCCGGAAATCGATGAGCAGATCCGCGCGCACGTCACGGACCTCGTCGGTGATGCGGTGAACGTGCGCTTCATCCGGCAGCGCCTCGACGAAGTCCCCGTCGGGTTCGTGCCGCCTCCCGAGCGGCTACGACCGTGGGGAACGGGCCATGCCGTCCTGTGCGCGGCGCACGATCTCGAGGGTGTGTACGCCGTGTGCAACGCCGACGATCTATACGGCCCCCACTCGTTCGAGCTCCTCCACCGCCACCTGACGGGGCCGGTGTTCTCCGGCGCATCGGCCGGGGAGGCCGGTTCCGCCGCGCGGGCGGCCGCGACGGCACCCTGCCCGTCGGCCGGCCCGGCCGATGCCGCCCTCATCGGCTACACGCTTGCCGACACACTCTCCGGCACCGGAGGCGTGGCCCGCGGCGTGTGCGTGCTGGGCAGAGACGGCCTGCTCGAGGCCATCAGCGAGGTGCGGGAGATCCGGGCCGTCGATGGCTGGATTTCAGGCGTCGACGAGGAAGGCAACCACGTCGAGCTCGGCGGAGAGGAAATCGTGTCCATGAATCTGTGGGGATTCACGCCGCCCGTGACCGAGCTGCTGGATCTTCAGTTCGCGCGTTTCCTGGACCGCACGGGCGGAGACCCCGAGGCGGAGTTCCTTCTCTCGACGGCCCTCAACGACCAGGTGCGCATGGGTCGCACCCGCGTGGCCGTGCGCCATTCCCCGGACGCGTGGTTTGGCGTCACGCACGCACAGGACCGCGCGCTGGCGGAAGCGACTCTGAAAAGGCGCATCGAGGACGGCGCCTACCCCGCGGACCTGGCGGCGGCATTCCGCTCGCTGTCCTGACCCCCCCTCACCGTGCTCCGGCGACTACCATGCACCTGACCTCTCTGGACTGGACCGTCGTCGCCGCGTACGGCGTCGTGGCGCTCGTCACCGGGCTCATCTTCGCTCGGCGTGCGAGCCGGGGCATGGACGAGTACTTCCTCGCGGGCCGGCACATGCCCTGGTGGCTACTCGGCACCTCCATGGTCGCGACGACCTTCTCGACCGATACCCCGAACCTCGTCACGGACATGATCCGCAGCGGCGGGGTATCTCAGAACTGGCTCTGGTGGGCCTTTGTCCTGACCGGCATGTGCACGGTCTTCTTCTACGCCAAGCTCTGGCGGCGCTCCGGTGTCCTGACCGACGTGGGCTTCTACGAGCTACGTTATTCGGGCAAGCCGGCCGCCTTTCTGCGCGGCTTCCGGGCGCTGTACCTCGGCGTGTTCTTCAACGTCATGATCATGGCCACGGTCACGCTGGCCGCGATCAAGATCGGCGGCATCCTGCTGCGGGCGGACAAGTCCGCGGTGGTTCTGTGGGCGGGCACGATCACGGCGGCGTACTCGGTTACGTCCGGGCTGTGGGGCGTGCTCGTCACCGATCTCCTGCTCTTCGTCATCGCGATGGTGGGCGCCCTGGCCGCTGCCTACTACGCGGTGGCGCACCCCGCGGTGGGCGGGCTCACCGGGCTGTTCACGAACCCTGCTGTCGCGGGTAAGTTGAGCCTGCTGCCGGACTTCAGTGACATCCACACGGCGGCCGCCGTGTTCATCGTGCCCATCGCCGTGCAGTGGTGGAGCACGTGGTATCCGGGGGCGGAGCCGGGTGGAGGAGGCTACATCGCCCAGCGCATGCTCGCGGCCAGGGACGAGAAGAACGCGCTGCAGGCCACGCTGTGGTTCAACGTGGCACATTACGGGCTGCGGCCATGGCCGTGGATTCTCGTGGGGCTGGCCTCGCTGATCGTCTATCCCTCTCTGGACTCGATCCACGCGGCCTTCCCACACCTCGATCCGTCGATCCTGCGCAACGACCTGGCGTACCCGGCCATGCTGGTCTTCGTCCCGCACGGTCTCCTCGGACTCGTCGTCGCCTCCCTCGCTGCGGCCTACATGTCCACCATCAGCACGCACCTCAACTGGGGCGCGTCGTACGTCGTCGACGACGTCTACCGCCGCTTTCTGGCGCCGGAGCGCTCGCAGCGCCACTACGTTGCGGTCGGGCGCCTTACCACGCTCGCGCTGGTCGTCCTGGCCAGCGGGATCGCGCTCTGGCTGCAGAACGCGCTCCAGGCGTTCCGGATCCTGCTCCAGATCGGAGCGGGTACGGGCCTCGTCTTCCTGTTGAGATGGTTCTGGTGGCGCATCAACGCCTGGAGCGAGTTGGCCGCCATGGTGGTGTCGTTCCTGGTGGCGATCCACTTCCAGTTCGTCCATCTGCGTCTCGGGCTTCCGCCGCTCGATCCGTCGCTCCAACTCGTCGTCGGCGTGGGGATCACGACGATCGGGTGGGTGACGGTGACGCTGCTCACGCGTCCGGCGGATTCGGCGACGCTGCAGTCGTTCTACGACCTGATCCACCCGCTCGGCCGGGGGTGGAGGGGCTCGGGGATCGCCACGAACCACGCCGGGGACCGGGAAGACTTCTCCGCCTCGCTCCTGGGGTGGTTCCTGGGGTGCGTCATCATCTACGGGGCGCTGTTCGGCACAGGATTCCTCCTGTACGGCCGGATCGGGACCGGGGTCGCCTGCCTGGGCGTCGCCGTCGCCGCAACGGTCATGATCTTCCGCCTGCTGCCCCGGCTGCACCTACGGTAGCGGCGGATTCGGGAGCCGCCGCCCCGTTCGGAGCTTCACGAAACTCGCGCCCGGTCCGGGCGTGGCCACGAACGCCCGATCGGCCAGCGGCCCGTCGATCCCGCGCGGGCGATAGTAGCGTCCGGACAGGGCGTCCAGGATCGCGTCCGCGCCGGCGGCGTCCGCGAGCGCCACGATGCACCCCCCGAAGCCCGCACCGGTCAGCCGCGCGCCGGCGGCGCCGGCCTCCCGCGCCAACTCCACCAGCTCGTCGAGTTCCGGCCCGCTCACCTCGTAGTCCACCCGCAAGCTCTCGTGCGAGGCATCCATGAGGGCGCCGAAGGCCGCCGGGTCATCCTCGCGAAGGGCGGCCTCGGCCTCGTCGACGCGCGTCGCCTCGGACAGCACGTGACGGTACCGTTCCCGGAGCGGGGAGGGCAGGAGCGCCACCCCCGCCTCCAGCGCGCCCGCCACGCCGCCGTAGGCGCGCATCAGCGCCGGGTACCCCTCCGGCGGATGCGACGTCAGCCCGCTCGCCACCGCGTGCGCTCCGACGCGCGCCAGGGCCGCCCCGCACTCCCGCGTTCGCAGGTTGTACGCCTCCTGGGCCAGCCCGGACTTGCGAGCCTGCACCCCGGTGTCGGCCACCACGAAGCGCCAGGCGGCGCGTACCGGCACATAGCGCATCCGGAGCGGAGCGAAGTCGATGCGGGCGGCATACCCCGCTCGTGCCGCCAGCGAGATCGCCTGGTCCATCCCTCCGCCCTGCGTCCCGGTGTAGCGCTCGGCCGAGCCATGCGGTCGGCGAGATCGAGCGGCTCGATCTCCACCCCGTTCAGCCGTGCCAGCGCCAGCCCCACCGCGTTGACGAGCGCCGAGGACGAGGAGAGGCCGGACGCTACGGGCACGGTCGAGCCCACGACGCCGTCGAAGCCCCGTGCGGCGCCGAACGTGCGGGCCATCTCCTGCGCCGGCGCCTTCACGTAGTTGCCCCAGTGCCCGCGCGGACCCGGAGGTATGTCGGGCCCCAGCCCGAACGAGACAGGCTCGAACGCGGGGTCGACGTTGGCGATCCGCACGGAGGCGTCGTCGCGCGGGCGCAGCGCCAGGAAGACTTCCTTGTGGAGCGCCATCGGCAGCACGGGAAGATCGTTGTAATCCGTATGCTCTCCGATGAGGTTGACCCGGCCCGGGGCGCGCGACACGTAGGCGGGCATGGCGTGGAACGCCTCGCGGAAGCGATCCGTGAGCACGGCGGCCGACACGCGGCTTGACATCACGTCGCGGGCGGCTTCGGTGTAACCGCCGCGCCCGCCGCCATCCCCCGTGCCACCACGCTCGTCGTCGCACTCGTCCCGGAGCCCACTCCCGGACCGCCCGGGTCCGCCGTTCACGCGCGCAGGATGCCCAACTCGGGCCAGCTCTTCCAGCGTCCGCGGGTGAAGTCGGGAAAATCGGCCGGACGGCTCCGGTTGGCCACCGACCACTCCGACAGCGGGCACACGGCGCTGATCGCCGCCGCGTCGTAGACGTTCATGTCGGTCGGCAGCCCCTCGCGGAGACACTTGATCAGCCGGTAGTCCTCGATGTAATCCATACCACCGTGACCGGCCCCGGCCGACAGCTTCCGCAGATCCTTCCAGAGCGGATGCTCGAACTCGTCCCGGTAATCCTCGACCGATTCCCACCGGTGATGAGGGCTGCGCCCCTCGATATAGACGCGGTTCGGGTAGCCGTGGAAGAGCCCCCTCGTGCCCTCGACCATGTGGATCCGGGAGTAGGGCCGCGGGAGGTTGGTATTGTGGCTCAGGTAGATCGTGCGGCCGCGCGCCGTGCGGATGAGGCTCCCGTTCACGTCGCCGAGGGCGAAGGTTTCACGGCGCTGCGGCGCATCCTCGGGAAAGTGGTCGCGGGCATACTCCTGGAGGCCCCGCGACGGGCTGCTCATCGACACCAGATAGTCGAAGCGATCGCCCCGGTTGATGTCCATGACGTTGGCCACAGGACCTAGCCCGTGGGTCGGATAGAGGTTCCCGTTGCGCACCCATGAGTGGGCTCGGCGCCATAGGCCCTCACCGTGGTCCGAGAACTTGATCGCACGCAGGTCGTGGAGGTAACCGCACTCCGCGTGCAGGACCTCGCCGAACATCCCCAGGCGCACCATGTGGAAGACCATCATCTCGGGGCGGTAGTAGTTGCAGTTCTCCATCATGACGCAGTGCTTGGTGTACTTCTCGGCGGCCTCCACGAGCGCCCAACAATCGTCCAGCGTGTACGCCGCGGGAACCTCGGTGGCGGCGTTCTTGCCGTTCTCCATCGCCGACAGGCACACGGGTACGTGCCACTCCCACGGCGTCGCGGTGAATACCAGGTCGAGCTCCTCCTGCTCGCACATCCGCACGAAATCGCGCTCGGCGCGCCCGTAGAGTCGCGGCTCAGGCCGGCCGTCGGCGACCACCCACGAGGCGACCTCGCGGTTACGGGCCTCGTCGATGTCACACAGCGCTACGATCTCGACGCCCTCGATGGCAAGAAAGTTCTTGACGTGCGAGCCTCCCTGCCCGCCCACCCCCACGAACCCGATGCGCACGGTCTCCATCGGAGCCACCGCGAGAAGGTCCCTGGGCGCCGGGCCCGGACGGGGCCGCTCCTGGGGCCCGGGTCCGCGCTCCGGTGTGTCGAGCGCGTTCGCCTCGGTGCCGGGAGCACCCGGCGATCGCCGGCGGGCCACGCCGCCCACTTCGGCCGCGCTCAATCCACGAGGTCCATCCGAGCCGAAGCCCGCGACGGCGCCGAGTCCCAGTGCCGCCCCCGCCTTCAGCGCCTCGCGGCGGTCGACAACGACGTGGGTGCGCCCCGCGCTCGGTTCTGACGGCGGATCGGATGATGGTGGCGATAGCATGATTCAGCTCCAGCGAGAGAGGTCGGCCGTCGGAGGGGATCCATCGCCGACGGATCTCGCCATGATGTGGACCCACGCCCCGACCTACAAGGGGTGGGCGCTCTTGAGTGGGACGGACCCCTCCGGTTAGCTTGAGATGTGGACGAACAGCCTCTCCGGATCTCCTCGAGAGGAGGGCATCATGCGTCGGACCGTTCCTTCGGTCGTGGCGTTTCTCTGGCTCACTGCGTGTGGGGGCGAATCCGCGCAGAAGGCTCCCCAGGGCCCGACCCGGGCCGACTCCGTCGCGATCGCGACCCAGCAGTTCGACATGGCGGCGTTCGACACGATCCACTGGAAGACGCCGCAGGAAGCGATCGATCGCGGTAACACGGTATTCCGTATCAGTTGCTCCAAGTGCCACGGCAACTCCGGGCAGGGCAACGGCGGGTTCGTCTATCAGGGAGACACCCTGCGCCCCCCCTCGTTCCTGGCCGAGGACTGGCGGTACGCGAATGACCCCGAGGGTCTCCGCCGTAAGATCTTCACCGGCAACGAGGCCGGGATGCCGTACTGGGGCCTGGTCGGCCTCCGCTACCGCGACATCGACGCCGTCGCCACGTTCATCACGGAGTTTCTGAGGAAGAACTACACGGACGGGTCGTAGTTGAAGAAGGCCATCGCATGCGCAACCGACCCCCGCAAGGAGGGTGTCACGATGTCGCAGGACGACCCGCTCCTCAAGCGCAACCAGGCGCTTCAGGAGATGCTCCGGCTCGCTCGGAGCATCGTCGCCGACGACGAGGTCTCGGAACTCGAAGCCAAGGTGTTCCGCGCGTGGATGGAGCGCCATCCCGACATGCACGGCGTATGGCCCACGAGCGAGCTGGTTCGGGTCTTCCGAAGGATCTTCGCCGACGGAAAGGTCACGAAGGCGGAGCGCGAGGAGTTGCGCCGGTTACTGCGTGACGTGGCGGGAGGAGAAACCTCGGGCGTGAGCGGCGAGCGCTGACCCTCCGTGCACGGTAGCGTCGACCGGCGGCTCACTTCGGCGCTCTGCCGCCAACGCGAGTCGGCAACGTAGCCGAGCGATCCGGGCCGTCATGGGCGGAGCATCACGCCGGGGGCTTCCGGTTGTCCGGATCCGGCAAGAGAGGCAGTGATGAGTCGAGAGAGTTTTCCCGACGCGTATCCGACGCGGTTCTGGCACGCGCTCGACGACGGGCGCGTCCAGTGTGACGTCTGCCCGAGGGCGTGCAGGCTGCGCGATGGACAGAGGGGGATGTGTTTCGTGCGCGCGGCGCAGGACGGGCAGATCGTCCTGACCACGTACGGGCGATCGAGCGGCTACTGTGTGGACCCGATCGAGAAGAAGCCGCTCAACCACTTCCTTCCGGGCACGCCCGTGCTCTCCTTCGGGACGGCCGGCTGTAACCTGGCGTGCAAGTTCTGTCAGAACTGGGACATCTCCAAGTCGCGCGAGATGGATACGCTGATGGATCAAGCCTCGCCGGAGCGGATCGCGGACACCGCGGTGCGCCTGGGATGCCGGAGCGTTGCGTACACCTACAACGACCCGGTCATCTTCCAGGAGTACGCCGTCGATGTGGCGCACGCGTGCCGAGAGCGCGGCGTCCGTAGCGTCGCGGTCACGGCGGGTTATCACAGCCCGGAGGCGCGCGCGTCCTTCTACGAGGCGATGGACGCCGCCAACGTGGACCTCAAGGCGTTCACCGAGCGGTTCTATCACGACATCTGTGCGGCGAGCCTGGCGCCCGTACTCGACACGCTGCGCTACCTGCGCCACGAGACCGATGTCTGGTTCGAGACCACCACCCTTCTGATCCCCGGGGAGAACGACGGCGACGAGGAGATGGAACGCATGACCGCGTGGGTCGTCGAGGAGCTGGGCCCCGACGTTCCGATGCACTTTACCGCGTTCCATCCCGATTGGAGGATGCGCGACCACCCGCCCACGCCCCCCGCCACGCTCCGCCGTGCCCGCGAGATCGCGCGAGCCGCCGGGGTCCGATACGCGTACACCGGGAATGTCTTCGACCCCGAAGGGCAGAGCACCTACTGCCACGTCTGCGGCGCCGTTCTCATCGGGCGTGACGGCTACACGATCACGACGTGGAATCTGGACGAGGAAGGGCGATGCACGAAGTGCGGCACGCCCTGTCCCGGGGTGTTCGAGGCCACGCCGGGTACCTGGGGGGCACGGCGCATGCCCGTACGGCTCGGGCAGGCATAGCCGCCCACGACAGGATCGCGGCGGGCCGCGTCGCGGGGGGGGTCACGGCCCTCGATCCCGGGGGGCGCCGGCGGCTACGCCTGCGCCGGCGAGAAGGCGAAGGCCCCGTAGCCCACGACCTGGTCGCGGGGACCGGCGGTGTCGCCCGAGTTCCTCAGATCGATGGTTCGCGCCTCCAGAACGCGCCGCCGCGCTACCTCCATCAGCCCGCCCAGGGGGATGCGCCCGCACGCGGAGTTGTCGCCCAGCGCGCCCCAGTCGAGCGCCTCGACCGCGGCGGCCGTCCGGCGATCCACCCGCTCCGCGGACTCGTACGGGAGGTAGTGGCTCAGATCCGAGCTTACCACCACGAAGGTGGCCGGATCCGACCAGAGCCCCTCGAGCAGCTCGGCCACCTCGATCGCATCGGCAAGGCCCACGACGATCGGCAGAACCGGCACGCCGGGAAGGATCGTCTGCAGGAAGGGAAGCTGCACTTCCAGGCTGTGCTCCTGCGCGTGGGCCTGGCCGGAGCGGACGACCAGGGGGCGGGTCAGCGCACGCTCGGCCGCCTCATGATCGATGCGCACGTCACCGAGGGGTGTGCGGAACGACTCGGACTCCGGCACCGCGAAGCCCCGGAACGCCACCCGGTGGCTCGGCCCCAGCAGAAGAACCCTATCCACCGGCGCGCGCCGCCCTTCCACCCGCGCGTACGCGCTGCCCGCCACCGGACCGGAGTAGACGTACCCCGCGTGGGGCGCTACCACGGCAACCGGGTCGGGACCGTCGTCGGATACCGCGTCGCTCAGATAGCGCCGCACCGCGTCGTCCAGTACGTAGGGATCGGCCGGATAGAAGCTTCCCGCTACGGCGGGAGGACGGATCAGCGTGGACGGAGTCATGGCGTACCCTCCGGCGAGCATGGGTGGGCTGTCCGTTCCTCCAGTACCCCCCGTCCTGCCTGTGGTTCAGCGATACTCCACTCCCGCGCAGGACACTTCGCACGAACGGACTCAGCCTCCTTCGTGGCGCACAATCCGGTAGTCCGCAGGCGGCTCGATGCCCATCAGGTTCTTCACGAAGTAGTCCCAGCGACGTCGGATGAGGTACGGCTCGTTGAGCCCGTGTGCCCCGGAACCTGTCAACCCCGATGAGACAGTCGGGCATCGGTAATTAGTGAGCATCCTCCTGGGCTTTGGGTCCGTTGATCCAGACTGCCTCGGGCAGTTGGGGTGGCTTGGGTAGGCCCTTCACGAAGCGCTCGGGGTGGGCCGCGTAGGCGGCGGCCAAGACCCGCGCCCTCTCCTGCCGCACGGCCTCGGCCAGGCCATAGTGGACCGTGGCCGGCGTCATCAGGCCGATGCCGGAGTGGCGGTGCTCGTGGTTGTACCAATCGAAGAACACCCGACCGAAAGTCCGGAAATGAAGGATGGAGTCGAACCGATCGGGAAAGTCTGGCCGGTACTTGAGCGTCTTGAACTGGGCCTCCGAGTAGGGGTTGTCGGTCGAGGTGTAGGGTCGGGAATGCTCGTGAGAATGGGTGGGGCATGCTGGCGAGAAGTGACACAGTCTCCACTTCAGCGCCGGACGGCTTACGCCGAGCAGGCTCGCCACGGAGGCTGCCCAATCCGTCAGGAGCGCGTCGGGCCGGAGACTCCACGCTTCGCGGACCGTTGATTCGGGCATCAGGAGCGCCGAGGCGAAGTTGTCGGCGAGGCGCTCGACGCGGCGCCCGAGACGCCGGAGTGGGAGTCGAAAAAGAAGACGGGGATACCCCAGTCCCGCCCGAGGGCCAGCTCCAACTCGTCGGCGGGATACGGGCCGAGCCCGAGGCTCCGACGCACATCTTCGGCCGCGGCGAGGGCGTCTTCAAACCTGGAGCCGGCGGTGAGCGAGAGAGCCGGTAGCAGTAACGAGCGTCGTTCGCCGCGCTCCTCCTCCAGCTCACGATAGGTGGCGATCCAACGCCCGGCGAGATCCTCGAAGTCGGTGATCTTGTCGTCCTTGTCGATTTCCGCCCGAAAGGAAAACACGGCCACGCCCGTCGCGACGAACCGATCTGTAAAGAAGGTGACGCTCACCTCGAGGGTCTCCGCCAGCGACGCGAGCTCATCCGGCGAAATCGACCGCTCACCCGCTTCGATGGCCGTCCTTGACAGACAGGTTCGTGTTTGTGATTTCTTCCCCCCGACCACATGTTCGGCACTCCACCTGTAGCAACGTCGTCACATCCCCGGTGGAGGGCGCCGTCCATCCGGGCTCAATTGAAGCGGGTTCGTGAGTTTTTGCACACGGGAGAATGGATTCTTCCATGGGCGCCTGCGGGCGCGCCCTCCTTGGTACGACCCGGACTCCCCGTGTGCGAAGATGAGGGCTTCGGCGCGTGTATCAGGAACCCACTCACCTGTTCGCAGCACGCACGGTACACTCAGCCCTGATTGGTAACACTCGACTCACCCCTGATGGGTGACAGTCTCGAACCGTAACATGGCGGCATTTCCGCGCTTTTCTGGAGCCGCCCAGGCCCTGGTTGGAGACCGATCCCATGACCGAACGCAAGCGATTCATCCTCGAGGCAGAAGGCGGCCTCT
>Ga0114931_10007870_pt1 | contig 12968 bp, 10 predicted proteins | sample 2SBtaG_FD_89579 | JGI IMG/M metagenome (GOLD analysis project Ga0114931, IMG submission 89579) | Deep subsurface microbial communities from Kolumbo volcano to uncover new lineages of life (NeLLi) - 2SBTROV14_V59a metaG | ecosystem: Environmental > Aquatic > Marine > Volcanic | place: Kolumbo... | reverse complement strand
GCACCGGGATGCGTTCGTTCATGCCGTGGGCGAAGGTATCCCCGTAGAACAGACCGGACACGCCGTAAACCGGGATGCCCGCGTTCCGCAGGTACAGGCCGTCGGTGGCCCCCGTGCTCATGGTGGGGATCACCGGGACGCCCGGCCACATCTCTTCGGTGAGTCGCTCGACACTCTGGAGGAGTCCTGGCGTGAGGGGGGACGGGGGGCTGTCGGTGGCCTGTCCCACCGGGGTTAACCGGACCTGGTCATCGGCGATCAGACGGGTGAGGGTTTCTTCAACCGCAGCCTGGGACTCGTCCGGAAGAATGCGACAGTTGACGATGGCCGTAGCCCGCTGGGGCAGAGCGTTCTGGGCGTGACCGGCGGTGAGCATGGTCGCCACGCAGGTCGTCCGGAGCCGGGCGTTGTAGGCCGGATCCCTGGCGAGCGTGGCGGCGGCGGCGGAATCCGCGGGATTGTCCAGGATGGTCCGCATGGCGTGGGCGAGATCCGCCTCCACGATGGCGGCGGTCCGTTCAAAGTAGGCCCGGGTGACCTCGTTGAGGTGCACGGGAAAGTCGTAGGCGCCAATCCGCAACAGGGCAGCGGAGAGCCGATAGATCGCGTTGTCCTTGACCGGCCGAGAGCTGTGTCCGCCGGGGTTGGTCACTTCGAGCTGAAAACTCAGGAACTTCTTCTCGCTGGCCTGGACGTTGTTGGAGATGCGCCGTCCGTCGATCAGGGTTCCCCCGCCACCCTCGTTGAGGGCAAACGCGGCGTCGATCAACTCCGGTCGATTGGCGAGCAGCCACTGCACGCCGTTGTTGGGACCACCTTCTTCGTCGGTGGTCAACGCCACGATGATGTCCCGGTCCGGGGTGTACCCTTCCTCTTTCATCCGGATCAGGTTGGCGATGTAGATGGCGGCTTCGTCCTTGTCGTCGGCGACGCCGCGCCCGTAGAAGGTGCCGTCCCGTTCGATGAACGCAAACGGCGGGAGGGTCCAATCGCGCGGATCAGCCTCGACGACATCGATATGGGCCAGGAGGAGAATCGGTTTGCGCCCGGTGGTCCGGCCGCGCAGGCGGGCGACGAGGTTGCCCTTGCGCGGGGTCATGGGGGTGACCACCACATCGCTGTCCGGGAACCCCGCGGCGCGGAGGCGGGCCGCCATGGCGCGGGCCGCCTCGAGCGTGCTCCCCCGGCTTTCCGTGGTGTTGATCTCGATCAACTCCCGGAACACGTCCCGGGCCAGCTGCTCGTGAGGGGTCCGGGCATCCTGGGCGGCCGCCGCCGCCGACAGGGTGAGGGCCACGGCACACCATCCGGCGGCAACACGCATGAGGTGACTCCTTGAACTGGTTCGGGAGGAGGGTAGCGTTGGGGCCGCCGACCGGGCAAGGGGCCCCAACCCGGGTTTCCTCAGGCTGGAGCCGGCTGGGGGCGCGCCCGGCGCACCGTGAAGGCGATGATGAGGGCCAGTGCGAATGCGCACACGACCACCGGGCCGGTCGGCAGGTCGGTCCGGTAGGAGACGTACAGGCCCACGAGGGCGGCCACCGTTCCCGTACCCCAGGCGGTGATCAGCAGGGAGCGTGGCTGTTCGGTGAAGAGGAACGCGATCACGGCCGGAATGACCAGGAAGCTGAACACCACCAGCACCCCTGCGATCGCCACGGATGACGTCACCACGACCCCGAACAGGCCGTAGAACAGGAAGTCCCACCAGGGAACCTTCCACCCTTCGTGTTCTGCCCGGTCCGGATTCAGGGAGATCGTGAAAAACCGGTCCCGAAACGCGTAGTGGAACAGGCCGATCACCGTGTAGATGCCCGCGGTCTTGATGATCTCGGGCCAGGTCACCCACAGGAGGCTCCCGGTCAGGAGCTGTTCCACATGCTCCGAGCCGCGCGGAGACTGGGCCGCGAGCAGAATGGTGGCCGCCGACGCCACCACGTAGACAATGCCGATGATCGCTTCCTGGGGGACGTATTTGTGACGGATCCGGCTCAGACTGAAGAGTGCGGCGGCCATGAGCGTGGCCACGACCCCGATGACATACCCCGCGATGCCTTCCGGTAACCCGATGGTCCGTTCGACCCAGGCCGCCAGTCCCAGGTTGGCTGCAGCCCATCCCGTGGCCGCCACCTGGGCCAGGGCGAGGTCAACGAAGATGACCCCCCGCGCGATGATGTGAATGCCCAGGTAGCCGTGGATGCCCACCAGGATGAGGGAGGCGACGAGGGCCGGCAGCATAATCTCGATCATGGTCTTCTCCGCTGGAACGCGATTCAGGAACCGTGCTGTTTGAACGCGGCGCTGAGCCGCGAGATCCAGGTATCGACGAGCGTGAAGTAGTCATCGACGCCGTCTTCGCCGCCCTCGTGCATCGGCACGATGACCGCCGTGGCCCCCGTACGCTGGGCAACGCGTTCGACCTGCGAGCGGCTGAAGAAGTTGGCCGCGAGGAGAACGGGGATGTGATTGGCGCGGATGAAATCCATCACCTCCCGGACATGCCCAGGCGAGGGAGGGATCCCGGGCTTCGGCTCGATGTACATCGAGCACTCCACCTTGAAGCGGGCACTGAAGTAAGCCCACTCCTTGTGGTAGCAGATCATCCGCTGATCGCGGAACGGTGCCGCCTGGGCCAGCCATCCGCCCAGGTAATACGTCAACGGGTGTCCGTCGAGTGACTGGCCCTCCAGGAACGACCAGAACTCCGTGCCCATCGCCAGCTGAACCAGGGTTTCGCCCCCCAGCATCTCGACGAGGCGGTCGCCGAACAGCCGGTGGGTGATCCGGTTCTCGAAGTCGGCGAGGTTCCGGTCGTAGGTGTCGGCGTGTCCGGGGTCAATCCGCTTGAGGCCGGCCGCTACGTTCCGGGCGATGATGATGGCGTTGATGGGATCGGTGTGGATGTGGGGGTTGCCGAACACATGGACGTCCCCCCCGGATCGGGAGACGTTGGTGGGCACCTGGAGCAGCCGGATGCCGGCGTACGCGACCACATGACCGGGGCTGCCCTCCCGGATATTCGGATTGTTGGCCCGATCCAGGAGGCCGGGCAACCAGAGTTCGAGATCGAGGCCGGTGCTGACCAGCATGTCGGCGTTGCGCATCATGCCGGCAAAGCTCGGTCGGGCGGCTACGAAGTGGGGATCGACGTCGCCTCGAGCGATCGACCGGACGTTGGCGAGGTCGCCGGTCACCTCCCGGGTAATGGACGCGTACGTCGTCAGCGTCGTGACGATGTCGAGTTTTTTCTGCGCGGCCGCCGGGGCGGCGGCCAGCGTGGCCAGCAGCGCGACGCCGCGGGCGACGGTGCGGCCGGAGCATCTGGGTGCAAGGGTAAGCGACATGATATGGATATCCTTCCGGGCCGACTGCCGGGGGGCGGTGGCACCGTGGAGGTGAGTCATCGGGTGCGTCATGGTCAGTAGGTCTCGTGCTTGTGGGGACCGATGGCCCACACGAACTGCATCAGGACCGTGTGGTTGGCGCCCAGGCCGTTCGGCTTGAGATAGTTGTACTGGAGACGGAGCCGGACCCACTCGCTCTGCCACCAGGTGAGGCTGGGTACGACCTGCACCAGAGTGGGATCGGTGCCGTATCCGTCCACGTAGTCGACCCGGGTGCCGAGAATCCAGCGCTGGGTGGCCTTGTAGCTGGCCTGGACGTACCCTCCGCTCCCTTCATCGGTCGGTCCCACCCGATCCCGTCGGGCGATGTACCACTGGCCCTTGAGCTGGAAGTCGTGGTACAGGACGTTCCCGCCCGGGATCCACCGCAGGGCAAAGTCGAGATCGAGGAGGCGGGAGTTCATGCCGTCATGCCGTCCGTACAGTCCCGTGGCCCCGAACTGCACATAGCTGTTGCTGCCGAGATCCCAGAAATTCTGGAACCGTCCGAGGTAACTCGCGTCGCCGTTACCGCCGAAGAGCACCTCGTTGTCGGCGTGGGTGACCTCGAGCACGAGGGTCTGGGTCGCCCGTCCCACCGTGACCGGGGGGAGGGTGAGCGAAGCCCCGGTCTGGATCAGGCCTTCCTCACCGAGGAGGGCCATGGTGGCGAGCGGCCGGGAGATCTCGAACAGGGCATGCGTATGCCACCGGTTGTAGAGCCCGAGCTCCTGGCGGAACTTGCCGACCTTGAGGCCGAGGCCACCGGGCAGGCCGACCCAGTACATGTATCCCTCTTCGATCTTGAACGTGCTCGGCTCCTCGTCGGCGGCGATGGCCGTGTCTCCGGGGGCCGGCAGGGCACCGGGCGCTTCGAATCCGGCGATGGGAAAGTCCGATTCCTTGCTCCCGAAGACCTTGGTGTGGGTATAGGGGTCGAGCGCTGCCTGGAACGAGAACTCGAACTCGCGCGGGACCGCGGTGAACCGCGCGGTTTCGCCGTCCGGCGAGAAGACATCTCCTACCACGTCGCCAGTGACACTGATTTCGGGGTTGAGCCGCTGGAGGTTGCGCGTGCGACTTTGGGCCTGATCTCCCCCTTTGGCCTGCGGCTGGTTGGCGCCCGCGGCGCGCCGGGCGGCGGCGCGAAGTGCGGCGAGCGCGTCGGTGGCAGACGTTGTGTCCTTCCTGGCGGCGCGCAGTTCGGCAATGGTCCGTTCGAGGGAATCGAGCCGCCGCTGGAGTCGGCGAAGCTGGATGAGCACGGAGTCAGGGCGCTCGGGCTCCTGCGCGCGTAGTGATCCGGGCAGCGTGACCATGGCGAACAGCACCGCGGCCGCGAGATACGTTTTCATGGTGGTCGTGACGCTCCCCCCGGGACCTGCGGGTCCGGGCAGACGTGATCGTGGTGTGCGCGTCGGACCCGGCTGGGAGCGAGCGCGATGATCAGACGAGAGACGTCAGCGAATCGGGGGGGCGCGGGAGTGGTGCGGGGCGAGGGCACTGAGCCGGCTGGTGCAGTGGGCGGTGTCCGGCAGGCCGACCCGACGGACCAGCAGTCCGGTGTCGAGGCGGTTGGAGCCGGGGCCGGCCGCCGGGAGGTCGACGAGCCGGCACAACTGGCACATGACCTCGTCGTGGCCCCGATGACACGGGCTCGATTCCGCCGATTCGATGTGGGATTGGCGATCCTGGGTCAAAACCTCCGCGAAGGCGTCCGCCACTGGGGCAACGACCAGCAGCCCCAGGTAGGCCAGCATGCCGGCCACCCGGAGACGTCGGTCCAGTCGTTTCCAGTACCTGCGGATCAACACCTGATCGAGCCCTCCCTTGGAGACCAATCTCGGACGGGCAGGGTTGTGGAGTCAAGCCTTCCCGATATTCATTAATAACGGACGGACCGCTTGGGGGTTCCGGCAGCCCGGTTAAGGGCTGGCGCCCGAGCTTGGCGATGACGGGACCGAATGGGTTCCACGCGGCCCGCGTGGGAAGGAGACCGTGCGCGGTTACAGCCTGATTGCCATTCCGATGACGGGCCTGCTGGTGTGGCTGGGTGCGTCCGGGGTACCGGTACGCGGGATGCCCACCGGACGCGAGGCGGATTCGGTCACGTTTGTCCGCGATATCGCCCCCATTCTCCATCGGCGGTGCGCCGGATGCCATCATCCCGGTGGCTCGGCGCCGTTCCCCCTCATCTCCTACGACGATGCCCGATCGCGGGGCCCCCTCATCGTCGACGTCACCGCCCGACGATACATGCCGCCCTGGCTCCCGGCGGACATCGGAGTGCCCTTTCGCGGCGAGCGCCGTCTCTCGGATGACGAGCTGCGCGTGCTCCGGGAATGGGTGGATGCCGGGATGCCGAAGGGATCGAGCCCGGACCGGTCCGCTCCCCCCGCGTTCCCCTCCGGCTGGACCCTTGGGGAGCCCGACCTCGTGGTCGAATTTCCCGTCTACGAAGCGCCGGCGCGGGGACGGGACATCTACCGCAATCTGGTGGCCGCCATTCCCGTCACCCGCCTGCAGTATGTGGCGAGTGTGGAGATCCGGCCGGGAGCGAGCGTCGTCCACCACGCGCGCATGATGGTGGATACCACCGCGTCATCCCGGCAATTGGATGCTCGGGACCCGGAGTCGGGGTTCAACGGCATGGACCTCAGGTCGTCCGCTACCAATCCGGACGGGTTCTTCGTGGGTTGGACCCCGGGCAAGGTCGCGGCCCGTGGCGAAGGCGACCTCGGCTGGCCGGTGCGGCCCGGGACCGATGTCGTCCTGCAGTTGCACATCCGCCCCAACGGTGAAGTCACCCCCGTGCGGCCCCGGATCGGTTTCTACTTTGCCCGGCGGGCGCCACGTCATCTGCCCGTGCTCGTCATGCTGGGATCGGAGACAATTGACATCCCCGCCGGGGATTCGGCCTACGTGGTGCGCGACAGTTTCCCCCTTTCCACCGATGTCGATGTGCTCGGCGTGTATCCGCACGCGCACTACCTGGGACATCGCCTCTACGGCTTTGCCACACTGCCGGGAGGGAAACGACAGTGGCTGCTGCGGATCGACGACTGGGATTTCAACTGGCAGGACGAATACCATTACCGCCGTCCGATCCACCTGCCGCGGGGTTCGGTCATTCACCTGGAGTACCGCTACGACAACTCGGGGGCCAACCCCCGAAACCCCAACCACCCGCCCCGCCGGGTGCGGTACGGCCCCAACTCCACCGATGAAATGGCGGATCTGGTGGTCCAGGTGATGCCAACCCACCCCCGTGACCGGGCGGATCTGCTCGAACGGCTCAACCGGAAATACTACACGGCGGGCATGGTGAGCCTGGCCTTCGGCGAGCGGATCACGGGGGACTCCCTGGTTGAACTCGGGGAGCTGGACAGCGCCCTGTCGCACTATCGCGGGGCGCTCTCCTTCCGGGCCGATGACCCGGAGATCTTCACCCGGATGGTCCGGGTCCTGGTCCGGCAGGGGGATGCCGCCTCGGCCCGCACGGTGGCGGAGCATGCGGCGCAACTCACCGGATACCAGGATGCCGGCGTCCTCGGGGGCCTGGCGGCCGCGTACGCTGCGGGCGGGCATGTGGGCGAGGCCATCCGGGTGCTCGAACAGGCGATCCCGATTGCCGAGGCGCGCCGGCAGGGAGACGTCGCGGAGCGACTCCGGGCCCAGCTCACCCGGTACCGCGCGCGTCTCTGATCGAGGGCGTGCCCGGCGTCAGTCGGCGTCGGGCCGCCGGCGACGCTCCTCGCGGGAACGACGGAGCATTTCCCGATACTCCCGGCGGCGATCCTCTACCCCATCGACCGCTTCTTCCACGCTGTGTCCCATGGATGTGCTGCCGGGTATCCGGGAGTCCGAGGCAGTCCATACCTCGTTTCCGTGCTCGTCGATCTCCATGGAGATCTCGACCCCGGGGTCAGTGGGGTGTTCGGGGGCCGGAATGAGGTCGTCGTCGTCGCCGTTCCCGGGTGCGTCGAACGCCCCGCTGGCGTCGCCGGCGTCGCTCGGCAGGTTGTCGTCTTCGTCGTGGTCGTACACGGTTCTCTCGTCCCCTGGGAGCGTCCGTGGGTGTCGGTGGTGCGGCGGCGGATCCCCGATGAGATGAAGGGGAAAATACACCGGTTGGGAGTCGGCTTCGAGGGTGGTGCTCGCGGTGGCCGGTCCCCGGGGTGGCCGGTGTGCCTCGGCAGTCCCTACGGGTGCCGCGGTGCGGAAGTTCCGGCGGGTGGAACCCGATCGGTCCGGCCGCGTATCACCCTGCTCCTGCCCGAGCCGCGACGGTCGGCACGGTTGATTTTCGGGATTTATTCGGTTAGATAGGATCCCCACGACCGGCTGGGCCGGTCGATTCCATGCACGACAGACCCGGAGGAAACGATGGCGGACACCAAGCGCGGCCGGTTTGTCTGGTACGATCTGATGACCACGGACCCGGAGCAGGCCAGGACGTTTTACGGGGAACTGACCGGCTGGACCACGACGCCGTGGCAGGGCGACGAGCCGTACGACGTGTGGGTGAATGGTGAGCACCCCATTGGCGGCCTCATGCAACTGCCTCCCGAGGTGGCGCAGGCGGGCGCTCCGCCCCATTGGCTGGGTTACGTGGAGGTTGCGGATGTGGGTACGGCGGTGGCGCGGGCCGTGAGTCTCGGGGGGGGAGTCCTGAAGTCGGCTACGGAGATCCCGGGTGCGGGTGAGTTTGCGGTTCTCTCCGACCCGCAGGGGGGGGTGATCGCCATCTACCGGGGAACGGGTGACTCACCGATGCCGGAGGGTGAGCCCGGGCCGGGTCAGGTATCGTGGCATGAGTTGATGACCACGCATGTCGATGACGCGTGGGGGTTCTATCACGCGATGTTCGGGTGGGAAAAGACCGAAGCGATGGATATGGGTGAAGCCGGCATCTACCAGATGTTCGGGTGGGGGGATGGGGTGCCGCAGGGAGGGATTTTCAACACGCCGCCCGGGATGGAGCTGCCGGGGTGGTTGTACTACATCATGGTTCAGGATGTGGATGCCGCCGCGGAACCGGTCAAGACCGGCGGCGGCCGGATCCTCAACGGCCCCATGGAAGTACCGGGTGGTGACCGGATCGTGCAGTGCATGGATCCCCAGGGAGCTGCGTTCGCGCTTCACGCCCGGGCCGGATAAGAGTTCGCCCGTCCTCCGTGCCGCCAACCGCCCTGGCGGTGGAGGGGGCACGGCGAAAAACCGGTCAGGAGTCCGCCGGGGCCGGGCCGGGCGGGTCCAATGCCGGCGGCTCAGCCGACCGTGATCTCGGTGGGCGGAAGCCGAAGGATGAGGGGCACGCCGTAGGTCAGGCCGTCCAGGTACCGGGTGATGATCTCCAGGACGTCGGGGGGTTGGACGTGATCGGGCTTCGTGTCGGGATGCGGCGTGTAGACCCATCCGGCTACGGCTTCTCCGCCGTACACCACCCGGCAGCGGCAAAAGGAAAAATCCTCGCCGGGGTGGAGAGACGTCCACGCCACGTTGCGGAACGTGTAGCAGGGGGCGCGCAGGGTGAACCGGCGTGGTGCGATGGACACATTGATGGTGGCGGGGTGCCACCCGGTCAGGTCAAGACCTCGGCGGGCGAAGTGGGGGATCTGAAGACGGATCGTGCCCAGCGGGTGTGGAGTGGCCGGGTTCAGTCCCGACGCCACCCGATGGCCGCGGACCACCACGCCACGTACTTCCTTCCAGTCGGGACCGTCATCCGGCATGCTCGAGTATGCGGGTCTACCGGGCGGGACACAATCCGGTTTCCGCCGCGGGGTTTCGGGGGATAGGTTTGCGGAATCTCCAACCCTGCCCGGAGGACCCCATGCGACTGTCCGTGTTGTTCGCCGTGATGCTGGTTGGTACCGGTGGAGTTTCCGCCCAGACCACGCCAACCGAACGCGCTGCGGCCGGAGACATCCTTGAACGGATTGCGGCGCTGCAGGAACGGCTCGCCCCGGCAGTGCATGCGCGGGGGCTGGTCGGTACGCGGGATGCCGACCGGGATGCGGTTGTCGACCGGGCCGGTGCCGTGTGGGACAGCGATATGGCGGCGTTGAGCGATTACATCGGCCGACACCCGGAGGTCGGCTGGGAAGAAGCGGCCACGGTGGACACCGTGACCGCGGTGTTACGGGGAATGGGGTTTGAGGTCACCACGGGAGTGGCCGACCTCGCCACGGCGTTCGTAGCCTGGTGGACCTCGCCGGCCGGTGCGGAAGGCCCTGCGCTGGGGTTGATCGGGGAGTACGATGCGTTGCGCGATACGCGGGGCCCGTTTCACGGCGACCAGCACAATGCGCAAACGCCGGTGGCAATCTCGGCAGCGGCGGCGCTTCAGGCGTTCATGACCCGGGCGGGGGTGGCGGGGACCATCACCATCTTCGGGACACCGGCCGAGGAGGTGGGGCCGCCGGCCAAGACGCTCATGCAGCACGCCGGCGTGTTCGAGGGGACCGACCTCCTGGTGCGGAGTCACTCCGCGACGGAGACCGCGGCGGCCCGGGCCGGGTTCGGGGTCTGCTGCCTCAACATCAATGAGGTCCGCTACATCTTTACCGGACGACCCTCCCACCAGCTCACGTCGTGGAATGGTCGGAACGCCCTGGAAGCCGCCGTGCGGTTTTACACGTCGGTCGACGGCCTGCGTTCCACCTTCCGGCCTGAAGCGTCGATTCAGGGCGTGATCCCCGAGGGCGGGGTGGCTCCCAACGTGGTCCCCGAACGGGCGGTGGTGGACTACTACATCCGGTATCCGGATGGCGTCTACCTCGATCACATGACGCGCATGATCGACGACGCAGCCCGGGGTGCCGCGTTGGCCACGGGCACGAACGTCAAGATCGATCGGTACGGGGAGTTCCGCGACGGCCTGACGTTGGGAACGCTGGAAGAGTTATACTTTGCCTACGCCGAGGCCCTGGACGCGCCGCGCCGCAATCCCGAACGAGGGCGCCCTGCCGGATACGAAGAGACCGGCGGGTTGTCGCACGACGTGCCGGGTATCGGTGTCAGCGTATTCAGTTCGCGTGGGACCTATCACACGCACGAGATGGAGGAGGATGCACTGGGGCCGGTGGGTCACACCGGGTTCCGGCTGGACGCGCAGATCATGGCCGCCATCCTCTACGATTACCTGACTGACGGCGGGTTGCGGGATCGGGTGGTGGAGGAGCACCGCACCTTGAAGCGTCTCCTGGACGAATACCATCGTCGGCTGGAGGAAGCGTACGCCCCGGAGATTGCCCGGTGACTGGAAGGCAACACTCGGCCCGGTACGGGAACTTCATCCGAACCGGGGGTACAGCAGGTGATCTCCTCCGAATGGCAGTGACATGAACGGTTTCCAAGAACTCAGGGTCTCCACCATGATCATTGTCGCGGTCCTGGGATTGGCCCTTCACCCGGCGGGTGGTGCGGCCCAGGAGCCGGTGCGGGTCGTCGGGCGCGTGCAATCCGCCGGCGGCGCTGTGCTCGGCGATGCGGTGGTCTATGTTGAGCCCGGGGAGCGCACGGTCGTGACCGGACCGAACGGTGGGTTCACCCTGGACAGCATGCTGCCCGGTCAGTATACGCTGGCGGTGAACGCCCCGGGGTTTGCCACACGCCGGCTGCGGCTGACCGTGTCCGGGGACCAGCGGGGAGTGGTAGACGTCGGGACGATTGCGCTCGAACCCGGGGATGAGGGGGCGGTGGTGATTCGGGGCATCGTTCGGGATGCCCGGACGGGCCAGCCGCTGGCCCGGGTGCCGGTGCGCCTCAACGGCCTCGCGTCCGCGCTGACCCGGGCGGACGGATCGTATCGTCTGGTCACCGACGATGCGTACCGGGATCGCCCCAATCGTCTTGTGGCGCGGCGTATCGGGTATGAGGCCCGGACCGTGGAGTTCACGCTGCCGGCGACCGCGCCCGCGTACGAGGTCGACGTGGCCCTTGAGCCGTCCGCGGTGGAACTCGACCCGATCGATGTGGCCGGCAAGCAAGAGGTCAACCGGCGCCTCGCCGGGTTCCGTCGTCGCCGGCAGATGGGCCTTGGGACGTTCTTTACCCGAGTCGATATCGAGAAGATTGGCGCGGTCCGGGTTTCGGACGTCGTGCGTCGGGTGCCGGGAACGATCGTGATCACCGAGGAATCAGTCAACGCGGATCCGATGGGAGCCCAACCCGTCTTTTCCCAGATTCCGCGGACGACGATTCAGTTTTCCCGCCGGGGCTACGCCCGCGATGCCGGTGAGCGCCCGTGTTCGCCGCTGATCTTCGTCAACGACATGCAGGTCAATCAGCCCGATATCGACATGATTGGCCGCGCGCGCGATCTGGAGGCGGTCGAGGTGTACACGTCGGCCGCCCAGATTCCGGCGGAATACAACCGACTCGGCAGCGAGTGCGGGGTGATCGCGCTCTGGCTGGACCGTCCGCCGGGTGGCGTGGGTCGGCTGGCGGCCGGGTTTGAGATCGGTGGTCAGTACGGATCGCGTTTCAGCGACGGCGGCCTGACCACCGGACGGGTTGGCGTGCAGATGCTCGTCCCGTTGTTCTGGCGGGTGGACCTGCGTCCGGCGTTCAACGCGATCGTGAGCGGGAGCCGCAACCAGGACCGGGGGTGGCAGGCCGTGGCGACCGTGGCCGTGCATCCGGTCCTGGCCGTTGCCCCCTGGTACGTCGGGACCGGGATTGCCGTGACCCGACTCCGATCAAGTTTCGGGGGCGTCCTCGAACAGCCGAGGTCCAATGTGGCGCACGTGGTCTCGAGCGGGGTGTCCATCCCGCTCGGTCCCTTCCGTCCGTTCGTGGAATTCCAGGTGCTCGATCCGCTGGCCGGGTCGAGTCAGGTACACGGGTTCATGGGTTTCACGATCCGAACCAACCGGCCGCCCGATCCGTTTGGACGGCGGCGGTGACTCGAACCACGTTTCCGGTCAGTCGTTCCGGATCTCGCTGATCGCCCACACCGCCATCTGACGGACCTGCGGGTCCCTGGAACGGGTGGCGCGAACCAGGGCGTCCATCGCCCGGTCATCGCCGATCTCCCCGAGGGCCCACGCCGCCATCTGGCGCACCTCCGCGTTGTCGTCGTCGAGCAACGCCCCTCCCAATGCGTCGACGGCGGTGGCGCTGCCGATCTCCCCGAGAGCCCACGCGGCCTGCTGTCGTACCTGAGGGTTGGCATTGTCGAGGGCTCGGCTCAGGCCCTCGACGGCCTGCGCACTCCCGATCTCCCCGAGCGCCCACACCATCATGTTGGCCGCCTCGGGGTGCGATTCGCGGCCGAGCGCCCGTCCCAGCGCGTCGACGGCGGCGGCGCTGCCGATCTCTCCGAGAGCCCAGGCCGCTTGTTGCCGCACCTCGGGACTGGAGTGTTGCATCGCCGTGGCCAGGTATTTCACCGCGTTACTGTTGCCGATTTCTCCGAGGGCCCAGACGATCGCTCCGGCCACTCCGGGATTCGCTTCGCGGGCGAGGGCCCGGCCCATGCCGTCGACCGCTTGGGAGTTGCCGATCTCCCCAAGGGCGCGTGCCGCCGCCGTCCGGACGCTCGGGACCTTGTCGTCCCGGAGGACGCGTTCGAGAGCG
>Ga0114931_10007869_pt1 | contig 12969 bp, 13 predicted proteins | sample 2SBtaG_FD_89579 | JGI IMG/M metagenome (GOLD analysis project Ga0114931, IMG submission 89579) | Deep subsurface microbial communities from Kolumbo volcano to uncover new lineages of life (NeLLi) - 2SBTROV14_V59a metaG | ecosystem: Environmental > Aquatic > Marine > Volcanic | place: Kolumbo... | reverse complement strand
TGAAAGCCCACCAACACAGGAAAGAGAAATTAATGACTCTCCACCAACAGAAAGAAACACGAAACATAAATTTGTAGAATTAGAAGAATGGGAACCTAATGATAACTCGAGAACAATAGTACCACCAAGAGCACCCAACGCCCCACGTAGAGAATATCCTACAAGCAAATCTATACAGAATAAATCAGAACCTGTTTTTGTAAGAATAGATAAATTCCAATCTGCAAAAGAATCGCTAGAAAAAATACAATCCAAAGTTGAAGAGATGGAGTCAATGTTTAGAGAAATAAGAGAATTGAAACGTAAAGAAGATGAGGAAATTGCAGCATGGGAAAGAGAAATAGAAATTATAAAAGGAAGAATGGAAAACATTAATCAAGAAATCTTCGAGAAAATATAATGGAATATATAAGATTTGAAAGTTCTGAAAAAAAATACGGGAAAAAGAATTTGCTTCAAGCTGAAATGGAATTCTTAAATATAATGAAAAAGCTCAAGTACTATAAATCTCTACGCAGGAAAGAATCAAAAGTAAAAACATCTTTCAAAAAACTTATAACTGAATTAAAATCAGAAATGAAAAACTTTGACAAACTTCTGCCTGAATCTCATTACAATTCAAATACAAAAAAATCAATTCCTCAAAAAACAAAATATAATAAAGGTAGAAAAAGTCTAGAATTTGAAATAGCAGAAATACAAGCTAAGCTTTCAAAATTACAATAAAAATCATCAACTCACTCAATAAATATTTGGATAGACCAGTGAAAATTTTAGAAAATTTTCACAAGAATTAAAAATCCTTATTCCTAGGAAAATCCATGATAACTCGCAAACAATTAATCAATAAGTACATTAAGTTTTTTGAATCAAAAAAACATAAAAATATCCCTTCAGCCTCGCTCATTCCTGAGAACGACCCTACAGTTCTCTTTACAACAGCAGGCATGCACCCTCTTGTTCCTTTTTTATCTGGACAAAAACACCCATTAGGAAAACGCCTTGTAAACGTTCAGAAATGCATCCGTACAGGAGATATAGAAGAAGTTGGAGATACCACACACCACACATTCTTTGAAATGTTAGGCAATTGGTCTCTCGGAGATTACTGGAAAAAAGAAGCAATACAATACTCTTTAGAATTCCTTACAAAAGAAATAAAGATATCAAAAAACAAACTGACAGTTACATGTTTCAAAGGTGATACAAAAAATAAAATTCCAAAAGACAACGAATCTGCAAAAATTTGGAAATCATTAGGAATAAAAAAGATAAAATTTCTCGATAAAAAAGAAAATTGGTGGGGGCCTGCAGGAGAGACTGGACCTTGTGGCCCAGACACTGAAATATTTGTAAACAATGTAGAAATCTGGAATGATGTTTTTATGGAATACAATAAAACAAAGTCTGGCAAATACTTGCCACTCTCTCAAAAAAACGTCGACACTGGAATGGGTGTCGAAAGAACTCTCGCTATTTTAAACAAATTAGATGATAATTATCTAACTCCCCTTTTCTTACCAATAATAAAAGAAATAGAAAAACTTTCTGGGAAAAAATACAAGGGAAATGAAAAATCCATGAGGATAATAGCCGACCATATTAAAGCGGCAACTTTTATACTTGGAGATGAAAAAGGAATCTCCCCATCAAATGTTGGACAAGGTTATGTGCTACGTCGTCTAATCAGAAGAGCAATAGTTCATGCAAATTCATTAGGAATAAAAGAAAATTTCTCAAAAAGCTTTCCTGAAATAATAATTAAAATTTATCCTGACTATAAAGAACTACAAACAAACAGAAATTTTATTCTAAAAGAATTAGAAAAAGAAGAAAATAAATTCCGCCAAACTTTAGAACGTGGGTTAAATAAATTTAAAAAATTCTCCAAAAATAAAAAAATAAGTGGTAAAGAAGGTTTCCTTTTATTCCAATCATTTGGTTTACCAGTTCAAATGATTAATGAGTTAGCAAAAAAAGAAGGCATAAAATTTGACACTTCAGCCACTTTAGCTTTAATTTCAAAACATCAACAACTATCTAGAACAGCTTCCGCAGGAAAGTTCAAATCAGGTTTAGCAGACCATTCTGAACGCACAATAAAATTACACACAGCCGCGCATTTAATGCACGCTGCAATTCAAAAAGTTCTTGACCCTGAAGCAAAACAAAAAGGCTCAAATATAACTCCTGAAAGATTAAGATTTGATTTTGCCTTCGATAGAAAATTAACTGACAAAGAGAAAAAAGAAATAGAAGATTTCGTCAATGACAAAATAAAAAGAAAGCTTGAGGTCACAAGAGAAGAAATGCCTTTAAAAAAAGCATTTTCCTCAGGAGCTCAAGGAGAGTTCGGACATAAATATCCTGAAATAGTTTCTGTTTACACAATAAAAGATCCAAAAGAAAAATCTGGTTACTGCTCAAAAGAAATTTGTACTGGACCTCATGTTAAAAACACAAACAAATTAGGCAAATTTAAAATAATTAAAGAAACTTCATGTTCATCAGGTGTAAGAAGAATTAAAGCTACAATAGAAAACTAAATAAACAACAAAATACAGAAATTAAAATGGCGGAATCAAACGAAAACAAAGAATCTTCATGTATATTTCCAAATTGTCCATCATGCAACGAGGGAAGATTAGTACCTTTCTCATTCAAAGAAGACGTTTTTGAAAAATGGAAATGCACAAAATGCGGACACACTATAAGAAAAAACTAATTCCTCTTTCTAATTAAAGCATCAAAATCAATTAATTTATATATCTTAAAAACTAAATAAATTAATGAAAAAATTAAATTTTCTATCAATCTTTTTAATATTCCTAATAATTCCTGTTGTATTTGCACAAACCCAAAATGTAGCAAGCACCGAAACAGTAACAAGCCCAGGAATAACACCAGATAGTCCTCTTTGGATAATAGACAGAGCATCAGAGAGAATAAGTCTTGCTTTAACATTTGGAGCAGAGGCAAAAGCAAAGAAAGGATTGGAAATAGCACAAGAAAGACTCTCGGAAGCAGATAAGATGATTGCTGAAAATAAATTAGATTCCGCCGAGAAAGCTACAGAAGCACACAAGCAAATAATCTCAAACGCTCAAGCAAATATTGCAGCCTTAAAAGAAACAGATAACTTAGATACAATAGTTGACTTTGAAAATAGAATTGATAATCAACAAGATAAAATAGATGAGATTAGAGCAAGAGTAGAAATAAAAATAAATGGACAACTTACACCCGACCAAAAAGCCAAACTGGCAATATTCTTAGATTCATTAGACTCTAGCACAAATAGTGTAAAGCTAGAATTGGGAAGGAAAGAAGACCTAACTATAGCAGCAATAAGAAAAAGAACTGGAAGAAATGCAGTAGATGTAGAAAATGAAATTGATAGACTAAAAGAAAGAGCTATAATCGAAGCTAAGATTTTTGGAAACTCATCTAGAGTAAAAATTGAGAGGAGATTTACTATACGAATGGACAATGGAAGAAAAGACCCTCAAAGTGGTTTAACTAATACTGATGTAATTCCAAAACAGGTTAGGACAACAGCAAATGCAAACGATTTAGTAAAGAAAATAATTAAAAAATTCTCACTTAATGAAGAAAAAGCAGATTCACTTCTGAGAATTAAAAACAGTGATGAAACAGAAAACGAAATAGAAAACCAAAATGAAAGACTAGGGATTAAAGTAGAGATAAAAGAAAGAGGGGGTGTTTCTTTTGCAAGAGTACAAATTAAATCCCAGTTTATTAGTGGCTCAGACAGACAGACAATAATAAAAGATATAGTAAGTAATACAAAACTCACAAGAGAAGAAATCCTAAATTCCATAGGGTTTGATAGACAAAAAGAAGCAAAAGATAATGAAAAGAATTCTGGAAATAGCACGAATTTTGATAATGGTAGCGAAGGTGATGATAGAGAGGATGATGGCTTAAATGAAAACGGTAATGGCGGCAACGAGGATAATAATAACAATAGTATAGGATTTGGGGAAGATGATAGAAATAATGGTGGCAACAACGGGGAAGATGATAATCCCTCTGACAATAACAACACTAGTAACAATAGTGGATCTAGCAATAACTAAAAATTTCTATTTTAATATTTTAGCAAACACAAAGATTTAAAAATAAAATATTGTGAATTTAAAAATGGCTTCAAGATATGTTTCAAATAGTCAAATAGAAAGAATAGTAAAAGACATAGATGAAAGAATGACTGATAAGTTAGCTCCAGGAAAACTTGGAAAAAAAGGATTCATTATGGGAGCTATACAAAAAGAGGTAGGCAAAGAAAGAGTCAGTTATGTTCTAGAATCTGATGTAATTAGAGAAAAATATGGTCAATATTTTATTTAATAATCATCCAAACCCCAATCGCTAAAGCTAATAATAAAGCATACAAACCAAACCATCTAAAGTTTTTTCTTTTAACTAATACATATTTAAACATAATATGTATTGTAAGAAGACCTACGAAAAAACTAACCAAGGTAGCCCAAATAAGCTCCTGAGGCAACACATTATTGCCTATGACTAATATATTAGCTCCAAAAATTATTGGAATAGAAAGCAAAAAGGCAAATCTCATAGCTGCTTTCTCTGACAAACCAAAAAAGATTCCAGAAGATATTGTAGCTCCACTTCTAGATATTCCAGGGATAATTGCAAGCGCTTGGAAAATACCAATAACAAAAGAATTTCCATAACTTAATTTCTTTTCTTTTTTTCCAACACTAACAAAGGAAGCAATAAAAAGCAAAAGTCCTGTAACTCCAAATCCTAAAGCAACAATTCCAAAATTAGTCAAAACCTTTTCATATATATTTCTAGAAAAGAACCCGATAAGAGCGGCAGGAACTGAAGCAATAATCAAAAGCCAACCAATCTTTCCGTTTTCTGTGTTCCATTTTCCAGAAAAAAAATCTTTAATAATATCCATAATATCTTTCCCAAAATAAACAAAAACCGCAGCTAAAGTTCCAAAATGCAAAGCAACTTCAAAAAGCAAACCTCCCTCAAAACCCAAAAAACTTTGAAATAAAACTAAATGTCCTGAACTAGAAATTGGCAACCATTCAGTCACTCCCTGTATAATTGCTAAAATAATAGCTGAAATTAAATCGTTTACCATAAAAATTCTGAAAAAGAGAACTTAATAAATCTATTCAACATAAATCCCAGGTCTTCCAGGTTTAACTTTCTTACTCTTTCCTTCAGGATCATACTTCTCAGAGTCATTCACAGCAAAAACTGCAACAGGTAACCCAATTTTAGAAACTAATTTATCAGCATCATAACTCTCAAGTTCCTTAGGTAAAACATACAAATAAACTCTATTTGATTTTTTCTTTCCAAGAATCTTTAAAATATTCTTCACATCTTCAACTACTTTCCCACGTTGATTTTCTTCCTCTTCAAGTTTATCATTAATTTTCTTCTTATCTTCTTTCGGCCAATCTGCTAAAGAAATAAATCCTCTTCCCTTAAGTTTACTCCAAAGCTCTTCTGCAACATGAGGACAAATCGGCGAAAGCAATTTCAAAAATATTTGCAAACTTTTCTTATCACATCCTTCAGCTTCAAACACAGAAAACAATTCTCTCAATTTTATAACTGCCAAATTATATCTAAAGTTTACTATATCTTCAGTATAATCTTTTATGGTTCTATTTAACTTACTCTCTTGTAGTTTACTCATTTTACTTTCATTGAAATTCTTAACAAACTTCATGATTCTCAAAATAAATTTCCAGCTTCCTTCAACTCCTTTATCACTCCAGCTAAAATCTTTATCTGGTGAGGCTACACTAACCAAAAAAAGCCTAACACTATCAACCCCATACTTTTTTGCGACTTCTCTAGGAACAACAACATTCCCCAAAGATTTACTCATTTTCTTCCCATTCTCTCCGTAAATAAAACCTTGATTAAACAAGCTCAAAGCCGGCTCATCCACATTAACTAATCCTAAATCTCTCAAAAACTTGGTGTAAAATCTAAAATAAATATCATGTAAAACTGCGTGCTCTTTTCCACCAATATAAACATCAATAGGCATCCAATAATTTACTTTCTTCCTGTCAAAAATTTTCTTTTTATTTTTAGGGTCACAATACCTAAAGAAATACCAACTTGAATTAACAAACGTGTCCATTGTGTCCGTTTCTCGACGTGCTTTCCTATGACCACACTTAGGACATGTAACATTAACAAATTTATCATTTCCCACTAAAGGATTCTTAACACCAGAAAATTTCACATTCTCAGGAAGTTTAACAGGAAGATCTTTTTCATCTACAGGAACAATACCACATTCATCGCAATAAACTACTGGAATAGGGGTTCCCCAAAATCTCTGTCTAGAAATTAACCAATCTTTAAGCCTAAACTTAATTACTTTCTTACCATATTTTTTACTAACAAGTTCTTTAGTTATTTTATCAATAGCTTCTTTACTCCTCAAGCCATTAAACTTACCAGAATTTATTAAAACTCCCGGTTTTGTGTAAGCAGAATTCATTTTTTTAACATCTAAAGCTTTTTTCTCAGGTTTAACAACTAACTTCATAGGAAGTTTATGCTTTTGAGCAAAATCGAAATCTCTCTGATCGTGTGCGGGAACTCCCATAACAATCCCACCACCATAATCAGCAACAACAAAATTGCCAATAAAAACAGGAATCTTATCTCCATTTATTGGATTAATAGCGTAGCTCCCAGTAAACACTCCTTTCTTCTCCATTTTCGATAAGTCTTCTTCACTAACTGAACTCATCGTTAAGTTCATTAAAAATTTATCAACTTTCGACCTCTCTTTATCAATAACAAAATCCATAACTTTAGGGTGTTGAGCACTTACAACTAAAAACGTAACTCCAAAAAGAGTATCTGGACGGGTCGTAAAAATCTTCCAATTTAAATCATTAATTTTAAAATCAATATCTATCCCCTTACTTTTGCCAATCCAATTCTTCTGTAATTTCTTAATAACTTCCGGCCAACCTTTAAGCTTCTTATCTATATCTTCATAAAGCTCATCTGCATACTCAGTAGTCTTAAAAAACCACTGCTCTAATTCTTTAATCTGCACGTTTGTATCTTCATGTCTCCAACAGCATCCATTAACAACTTGCTCATTAGCAAGAACAGTCTTGCATTTTTTACAAAAATTAACTTTGGATTTCTTTCTATATGCTAATCCTTTCTCAAGCATCTTCAAAAAAATCCACTGGTCCCATTTATAATACTCAGGGTCGTGGCTCTTAATCATCCTACTCCAATCATAAGAATTACCAAAGGACTTAAAATGTTTAACAAAATTCTCAATCGCAGCATCTGTAAATTTCTTTGGATGTGATTTAGCCTTAATAGCTGCATTTTCCGCAGGCAATCCAAAACTATCAAATCCTATAGGATAAAGAACGTTAAAGCCTTGCATTCTTTTCAAGCGAGCATAAATATCTCCAATAGTATAAATGAAAGCGTGACCCATATGCAACCCACTTCCAGAAGGATAAGGATATTGTTCAAGAACATAATACTTCTTTTTCCTACTAGTCTCGCTAACTCTAAATGCTCTCTTTCTTTCCCATTCTCTCTGCCATTTTTTTTCTATACGAGAAAAGTCCAATACTTTTACCGCGCCAGGAACCTTTAGTTCACGAGCTTTAGAAAAATTACCCTTTCTAACATTAACCATACAACAACAAAAGAACCACAGATTTAAAAGTTTGCTATCCCTAACATAAAAATGATACAAGCACAATTTTCATCCGGAAAGGTATACTCTACCTCAAACGACGCTTTCTCACTTTACCAAAAATCAAGGTTCGGAGAAAGAAAAAGAGATAAAATAGAATACTCTTTCGTAGAAGCACTCTTCTTACTAGAACAAGAAAAAATGGAAATCTTCTCTGGAAAAAGTAAACTCAATGAATACAGTTTTATAAAAAAAGCAAAAAGAAACGACAAAAAAATAGAACTGAAAATTCCAGTATTTAGGAGTATGAGAGAGAAAGGATATATTTTAAAAACAGCATTAAAATTTGGAACAGATTTTAGAGTATATAAAAAAGGAGTTAAACCTGGGCAAGACCATTCTCCTTGGTTATTACACTGTGTAAAAGAAAATGAAACTCAAAACTGGCAAGAATTCGCAGCAAAAAATAGAGTAGCCCATTCAACAAAAAAGAAATTACTAATTGCTGTAGTTGATGACGAAGATGATGTTACTTTCTTCGAAACTAGCTGGTTAAAGCCTTAAAATAAAACTTTATACCCTGCCTGAATAATATGGGTAGTTAATATGCCGAATCCAAAAGCAATACGAATAGAACGAGTAAACTGTTTTTTCAAAGGAAAATTTTTATGCTCTATAATTCTGTAAAATCCTTCAATAATAAAAAAGAAGGAAATAGAAAATGCAAGCACATCTATAATTATTTTTCTAAATAACTAGCGTTTGTTTCTAAGCTATTCTGTCCATTTAATTGAATCTTACCTATTAGAACTATAGATATCAAAACAATTAATACAGTAAATAAAATAGTCTTATGGAAATTTTTCATAAGTCAAATAACAATTTTAAATATAAAAACCTTGTCCACAACAATATTTATACTCACAGCTTTGTAAAAAGCAAAAGTCAAAGAGTGTTCACAATAATCTTTATATTTGAAATTTCTTCAGAAATGAAAACCAAAGATTATTGGCACAATAATCTTTATATTCAAACAATTTCTCATCTAGTTATGCCAGATTTACAAAAAGTCGTGCAAGATAAAGAAAGAATAATGTCTATGATAAAGACAGATGGCCCAAGTTTTCCTGGAAGAATAGCCAGTCAAATAAAAATGAGTTCTCTATTCGTTTCAGCCCTACTTTCAGAATTAGTTTCGGAAAAAAAATTAAAGATTAGTAATATGAAAATAGGCAGTTCCCCAATCTATTTGATTCCAGGTCAAGAAGAAAACCTAGAAAAATTCACAACCCATCTAAACTTCAAAGAAAAAGAAGCCCACGACTTGTTAAAAAAAGAAAAACTCTTAGAAGACTCAAAACAACATCCTGCCATTAGAGTTGCTTTAAAAAAACTAAAAGATTTTGCAATTCCTGTAAAAATAAATATAGACAAAGAAACCAAATTATTTTGGAGATACTTCAGTTTTCCAGAAAATGAAATTAAAAATAAAATCCAAGAAAACATCCATCCAACTAGCGAAAAAATAGTTCAAGAAACTAATCCTAAAAAAGAATATCAAACTTCAAAACAAAATATTATAGGTAAAAAAATTATATCTTCAACACAACCTCAAACAAAAAGTGAGTTTTCAGACGCAATAAAAGATTACCTTAAAGCAAAAGACATCGAAATAATGGATGAACTTTCAATTAAAAAAAGAGAATTCATCTCAAAAGTTAGAACTGATGTATTATTTGGCAAGCAAGAATATCTTTTAGTAGCAAAAGACAAAAAGAAAGTGAATGAAAAAGACTTAACCACAGCCTTAGAAAAAGGAACGGAAGAAAAAATGCCTTCTTTGTTTATATCTCCAGGAGAATAGATAAAAAAGGCCAAGTTTATCTAAGACAATGGAAAAACATGCTAAAATTTGAAAGAATCAGTCTATAATAAGGTTTAAATACCAAATTTATGAGTTCTAAGTATGGGAAGAATAAAGTCAGCATTAGTTAAAAGAACTGCAAGACATTTAGTACAAGAAGACTTAGAGTTTAATACTAGTTTTGAGAACAACAAAAAAATGTTAGGTTTAACTATGCCAAGTAAAAAAATGAGGAATAAAATTGCAGGCTATATTGGCAGACTAAAAAAACAACAAAAAGAAGAGTCAAAAAATTAGTAAATTAAATTCTAGAAATAGTTCTAAATAAAATCACCATCCAACAGACTTAAAAACCAATTTTTATTTCTAATCTTGGCTCTGTAGCTCAGTGGTAGAGCGCCTGTCTCATGACACGTAGCAACTCGTGGAGTTGTGAGTGTGAAACACAAATCCACAAAAGAAAGTGAGAAAGCAGGAGGTCGAGAGTTCAATTCTCTCCGGAGCCATTAACATTAACCACTGACTCTAAAACCATCTCCTTCTTTTCTAGGAAGAACATGTAAATGCGCGTGAGGAACAACTTGTCCTGCAGCTTCTAAATTATTCATAATTAGATTAAAACCATCAGCCTTGTAATCAACCATTAATTTATCAACAACTTTTTTTGTAAATCTTAAAAGTTCTTCACCCCAAGTATTAGGAATATCTAAAACGGTAACAAAATGATTCTTGGGCACAATTAAAGTGTGTCCAGAAACTTTAGGCTTAGTATCTACAAAAGCAATAAATCTATCTCCTTCCAAAACAATTTCAGATTTTATTTCTCCTTTTACAATCTTACAAAATATACAATTTTTTTTATTTACCATTTTTTAAAAGTTGTGTGCTCAAAAATTAAAAATTTTTGTTGTATGTAATTTTTTTCTAAAGACATAACTACTTCCTAAAAGCACTTTTATAAAAATCTTCCCTCATAACTTCTCTATTCACTCGTTCTCTCTTAGGACTTCCCAAGAACTTTCCAAAAGAACTATTTTTTTCTTTTTCTCCTGCTAAAGTAGATGCAATTCTATTAACCTCTCTAGAAAATCTAGATCTCTTAGAATATAAAGTTGCAGGTTTTCTAAAAAACAAAGCACGATTAACACTTTTATCTTGCCTCACTCTTCCAATAACCGGTATTCCAGTAGACTCTTGAATTTCTTCCAAAGTAATCTCATAAGCAGGGTCAGAAACTTTGTTAATAATAATACCATCTATAGGTTTATTTCTCTGTTTCGCAAGCTTCGCAGCTTTCATAGAACAAGAAAGTGTTGGATAATCAGGGGTGCTAACAACAAACAAATGATCTGAAGCAATCATTGTACTTAATATTTCATCATTCAAACTAGGAGAGCTATCAAGCACAATAAAATCATATCCTTTTTTAGCTCCGGCAATTTTATCCTTTAATTTTAAAGGATTTATTTCTCTAGAATAAAGAAAACTTCCTGGAACTACATCAACTCCATATTGTTTATGTATTGCTCCTTTAAGTGTATAATTCTTTTCAGATAAAACATCATGAATAGTCGCATTAGGTGCAACGACATCCATATGTAAACCTAAATTAGGTGCAGAATAATTTGCATCAACTAACAAAACTTTTTTACCATATTTATTTGCAAGCGTTTCAGCTAGACTTGCAGAAAGTGTAGTCTTACCGACGCCTCCTTTAATAGAAATCAATCCAATTGTTTTTCCTTTACTTATCTTTTCTAAAGCCTTTTTTAGAAGTTAGCGAAGGCGAACGCTACTTTTGAATAACTGAGAATTTCCTATTCTCAATCCCTCTTTCAAAATCAACAGAAAAAATGAATTAGATATTATAAATGTTTTCAAAGAAAATAAAGAGCTGTTCAACCGAAGCATCACAGCTCAAATTGACTCTCGCAAGTTCAGCCGAAGCCTCCCTCGCTCAAATCAGTGTCCAATTCAAGCCTCCAAACTCTTCCGAAGAAGAATTCTTTGACTCAAACCAAACAAAAATACACATAATTTAGCGTATTTAAACCTTTCTATTGTTATCATTATTAAGTGATACTAAATATTATATCTTTTCTTCCCTATTCAATAACCTCTTCAACCTATCATTCAACTCAGAAATCTTAACTCTAATTTGTTTTTCAGAATCTCTATCTCTAATCGTAACATCTTTTTTTCCCAAAGAATCATAATCAATAGTAATTGCAAATGGAGTTCCAGCACTCGCACTCCTCAAATATCTCTTTCCTATACTCCCTGAAATATCATAGTCAACAACAAAGTCTTTCTCTAGTGACTCTTTTACATCCCTAGACAAACTCAACAACTCCGTCTTCTTCATCAAAGGAAAAACAGAAACATCAATCGGCGCCATTTGATAAGGAACTTTAAACATAGTCTTTCCTTCTCCTTCTTTTTTCTTATCATAAAACAAATCAATCAAAGCGTAAGTAGGTCTATCAGTACCAAATGCAATCTCCAAAATATGAGGAACAAATCTCTCCCCGTTTTCTCTAATTGCTTCTAACTTCTCTCCAGAAGCTTTAGTATGTTGAGTTAAATCATAATCAGTTCTGTCATGTACTCCACAAACCTCAACCCATCCATAATTATTCAGCTTAACTTCAATATCCCAAGCATCATCAGCGTAAAATGCTTTTTCATCTGGAACATGTTGACGCAATCTAATTCTATCTTTAGGAACTCCAAAATTCAAAAATTGTTTATATGCTAAATGCAAACACCAAGCATAAGCTTTGCTCTTGACAAGTTTTTTTTCAATCATTTCACTTAAAGTTAAATCATGCCAACTCCCTTGAACTTCTTGGTCATGCGCACTCCAAACAGGCAACTTCTCATCTTTAATTTCCTCAAATTTTTCCCAATTGTTTTTTTCTTTTGGGTCAACAAAAATCTGACCTTCTGCTTGTGTAAATTCTCTGCCCCTTAAAACACTTTGTCGAGGAGAAATCTCATTCCTATAAGCTTTTCCTATTTGATAAACACCAAAAGGCATCTTCTTTCTAAAGTAATTATAATTTCTCAAGAAAGGTAAATAAGTTACTGTAGCAGTCTCCGGACGCAAAGAAGCATCAACACCAGAAACTTTAGTTTTCATCATTAAACTATATCTTTCAATTTTACTTGTAAGTTCTTTTCCATCAGGGGCTTTAATTTTGTTTTTCTTTATTACATTCAATAAACTAGCATCATCAAATTTCTCTACTTGTATTCCCGCATCCTCAAGAAGTTTATCTGCCCTATAACTTTCTTTTCCATCTTTAGTTAAAATTAAAGGATCAGAAAAAGTATCTAAATGTCCAGAAGCTTTTCAAACTGTAAGGCAAAACAGTAGGTCCTTCTATTT
>Ga0114931_10007868_pt1 | contig 12972 bp, 13 predicted proteins | sample 2SBtaG_FD_89579 | JGI IMG/M metagenome (GOLD analysis project Ga0114931, IMG submission 89579) | Deep subsurface microbial communities from Kolumbo volcano to uncover new lineages of life (NeLLi) - 2SBTROV14_V59a metaG | ecosystem: Environmental > Aquatic > Marine > Volcanic | place: Kolumbo... | reverse complement strand
CAGTCTAGACGCACCCAATTCACTTCCGCTGCACCTCCAGTCGATCGCCCACTTCCGTCTTCGTTCTCGCCACGGCGCCCGCGGGCAGTTCCACAGCATAATGACTCTGTGGATAGATGCGGCCGATGCGCCAGGGTTTCATTTCCGCATCGATGGCCACAACTTCATTCTCCCGGCTCAGATACACCACGTCGATGGGAATGGACATGAATAGACAGTGAACCCCTTTGCACGGCTCGATCAGCAGACCGTCGCCGTCGGGCAGATGGCGCACGCCGATCAGGCCGCGCAGTCGAGTCCACGGATTGGCCGCCACGCGACCGTCTTCAACCAGGGTTGTGTTACGGGCCTTGTTATCAATGCGAAGCATGGTCAATTCTCCATCGTATTCGGTTTGAGGAGACGCTAGAATGCGGGCGTCAAAGCAGACAACCAAAACGCACCCAGCGCGCCCAGCGCCAGATAGGGCGCATAGGCCATATAACTCTTCCGCGTTGCACGGTGACTGACTAGCAGGAAGATCGCCGCGATCCCGCCCAGAAGCACGCCGAAGATCAATGCGTTCAGCACGGAGGGGTAGCCGGTCATCAGGCCGATGACGCCCGCGAGCTTGACGTCACCGGCGCCAAGCTTGCCCCGGCTAAGTGCGGCCAACAGCAAGAATAGCCCCAAACCGACGATCCCGCCAAGCAGCGCATTGAACAGCCCGTCGGCGCCGGTTCGAAGACCGACAAGGAGCGCAAAGATCGCCGCCGGTCCCAGCATGCTATTGAGCACGCGCCGGTGGCCGTAGTCGATGGCAAGAACAGTGAGTAAAAACGTGATGTATACGCACATGATGACCACTTCGATGGTCAGCGCACCCTGGATGCGAAGCGTGATGACAAAGCAGGCGGTGGTGGCGAGTTCCAGCAGCGGATAGCGGATGGATCGAGGCGTTGCGCAATGAGGACAGCGGCTGCCGTCCAGGAGGAAGCCGGGCAACGACCAATAGTGCAGAGGGCCGCAGTGGGTTGGCGCGCCGCCGCCGGCGCGATAGGGCAGTTCGTCGACAAGCCAGTTGGCCAATGCCCCGCAAACCGAGCCAAGCAAGATAATGAAGAGATAGGCGAAGACGTTCATTTTATCAGACTCACAGCCGAAAGTTCCCAAGGGTCAGGCAGTCGCCCGTCCGTGGAGCCGCAGGAGGCCATACACTGGCCGCTGCAATTGACTCTGGCCCAGATCGCTTTACCGCGCACCGTTTTGTACAGAGCGGGATTCTGGGGTTCGAGCACAAAATGCTGGTCCCATCCAATCACCTCGATGCAGCCAAGGCGGATCACATGATAGGATTCACCTCCGGCGCAATTCGAGGTCTCGCAGCCTAAACTGTCATAAAGCGCAATGTTGACCAAGTCGCCTGCGCGCGAATCGACATCATCCTTGACGCCCGCTTTGACGCCGTTATCGCCGGAGATGCAAGTGGGCAGGACAATATGAGCGCCTTCATCGTAGCGGAGATGGCAGGCCAGTTCGAAAGCGCCGCAGCCGGGGGCTGTGCAGGCGTCCGTATACGGCGCCACCGCTTCGGAGAAGTCAAGCCAGGCGCGCCCTTCAGTCGCCATGACGCGAAACGGCTCTCCCTCATCGTCCTCACAGACGTAACAATCGCAGATGTCATCGTCGGCGACGCCGTCCTGGTCGAGGTCACATTCAAGTTTCTTCTTGCCCTTCTTCTTGCTGTTCTCTCCGGTCCAGACTGCGAATTTTTCGCCGCAGCCAGCCCCTTCATCATAGAGATTGTCCCAGGACGTCACATCAAAGGCGACAGGCCACAGGCCGCAGGCCGAGGTGGCGGCGCCGCATGCGGCGGCGGCATCCGCCGCCACATCAATATTGTCGATCCCGATCAAATTCAACAAATAGGTCTCAGCAGCCACGCGCGCGGTCACATCCACCACATTGTCGTCGATCTGAATGTCGTCGGACTGAATGTGACTGTCAAGCACGTCGTTGAGCAGCAGATATTGCCGCGCCCTGGCGCTGGCCGCGGTCGGCCCGTTGCCAAGACAAAGCTCCCGCGCGCCGGCCAACGCGGCGGCGTCCGCTGCATTTTGCATCAGCCGTCGTTTGCTATAGGCGTTGCCGACATCGATCGCCAGCGCGACGAAGAGCAACAGCACAACCAACGTCAGCGCCACTTGAATGAGCGCCTGTCCCTGTTCCCTGTTTTCAATTCCATCCTCGCCCATCGTCTGTTCGCCTTTCATCGCCTGTATGCGCCTAACTCTCCAAGATAGCTTCGCACAAACCAGGTTTCTGCCAGAAACCTGGTTTGTATTTTTCATCAATTCACGCTTGATGCGCCACTAGTACACTGCGGCGCAAATAGGCCGACAGTTCGTAGTACGCGCTTTAGCGCGGGGCCTGCCGACAACCGCGCTAAAGCGCGTACTACGAACTGTATGGGTATTTACACCCGGCTGTACTAGTCGCTCCCAAAAAAGACCATCTGCACTTCACTTTGCAGTGGGATTTCACCATATCCCAGAATGCCGCCCATGATAGTCGTCATCTGAAAGTTGACCCGCACGACTATCGGTGCGCCGGCCGCAGCGCAACCGTTGGCCACTGGGTCCGGAAGGATCGTCACGTCATCACCCGTCAACGCGATGCCGCTCTCCGTGGCTTCGCGCAGAACCGCACTGACGATGGCATTGCGTAGCTGCGTGTGATTGTCCTCTTTGCACGGCGTACGCGAGGCGGTGCGCGCCCCCTCACGGGCGGCATTGGTGATGATGATGTAGTGGTTGAACGCCCTCCCTATGTCAACGGCGCCAGCCATCGCGATGAGCAACAGCATGATCACCAGCGCCATTTCCACGAGGTTGACGCCGCGTTCGTCTTCGTTGAATCCGTCGAACAGTCGTTGGAACGCCATCATGTTGGGTAGACCGCAGCCCCTCGTTCACGCCAATGTAATACGATCGTCAATCAAGTGTTCATGAACAAACCCGCCTTGGCTGATCAGGCGAAAATGGGCGGCGTCCAGCTGATATTCCATGTCCACCGCCGCCTGGCCGGCGCGATTCTTCTCGACGGTCAACACGATCCAGTTGCGCAGCGTCCCCGCCTGCTGGGGATTATAGATCATGTGCTCCCGGCTGATGATCGCATATTTGTTGTTCATGATCAACCCAATATCGGCCTCATACTGAATCGCCGAACTGCCGCGCAGGTCAGAGAAGCGCATGCGCTTTGACTTGAGGCCCGCCCGGTCTGCGGCGGCGATCGCGATGATGCGCAGCCCCGTTTCCATGGCCAGTTCCTTCAGCCCCTGGGTCAGATAGGCGGTCACCTCGGTTTCGGGCTGTAGTGCGCGGGATTCGACCGGAATCTTCTGCAAATAGTCGACAACCATCAAAGCGTTTTTACTCGTGCGACTGAGCGACCAGGCCCAGTTGGAGATCTGAGCTAGCGTCGAATTGAGGCCGCTGGCTTTGACGATCTGAAGGCGAGCGGCGTAGCGCTCGACCGCTTCGACGGCAGGGGCATAGCGCCGCTCGCGGCGCAGCCGCGACAAGACCCCCCCGCTATCGTTCGCCTGAACGGCTAACCCGTTGAGCTTGACGAGGGTCAACCCGGCATCGAGTCCACCCTGTTCTCTGCTCTCCAAACAGAGCAAGCGGGACAACAAATGCGTCCGGTCATGCTCGTAACAGATGTACAGAGCCGCGGTCTTGTCATCGTGGTGGACCACGTTGCGCGCCGCCTGCAACCCAAAAATCGTCTTGCCCACGCCGGACGGGCCGCCGATGACCAGGAGTTCGCCTGGACGCAAGCCGCCGCCGACCACAGCATCCAGGGGCTGGAACCCGATCGGAAGCGGACGATAGCGGGCCGTATCGCCCCGCGCAGTCTGTTCTTCGACCGTGGCCATAACCTCGGCGAGCGAAACCGGTTGGATGACCTGAACGTGTTCAGGCAATTCGATTGCTCTGAAGTCGACGGATTGATCCATCATGCCCTTTGTTGCGCAGTCGCAATCTCTATCGATCTACCAAAAATGCTTGCCATTGGCGGCGGGTTTGCTGGGAACGAACAAGTCCGGCGCCAGCGGTATCCCCATGCTTTCGAATCGCTTCACAAATTTAGGTCGTACGCCCACGGCCGTAAAGCGCCCGTGCACTTTCTGTTGAACAAAGCCTGTCTGTACGAAGCGGAAGATGTCCTGCATCACAATGATATCACCTTCCATGCCCTGCACTTCGCTGATCTGAACAATTTTACGCGAACCGTCGGCCAGGCGCGCCAGATGAACGACCAGGTCGAAAGCGGCGGCGATCTGCTCGCGTATGGCCCGCAGCGGCAAGTCCATGCCAGCCATCAACACCATGGTCTCCACGCGGTGCAACGTATCGCGCGCACTGTTGGAGTGAATGGTGGTCAGCGACCCTTCGTGTCCTGTGTTCATCGCGTGGAGCATATCAAGCGCCTCGCCGCCGCGGACCTCGCCGACGACGATGCGATCCGGACGCATACGCAGGGCGTTGATGACCAGCTGACGGATATTCACTTCGCCCCTACCCTCGACATTCGGCGGCCGCGACTCCAGGCGGACGACATGGTCCTGCTGTAGCTGAAGTTCGGCCACATCTTCGATAGTGATGATGCGATCCGTATTGGGAATAAACGAAGAGAGTGTATTCAAGACGGTCGTCTTCCCGGTCGACGTACCGCCCGAGACGACAATATTCAGTTTGGCTCGAACACAGCTGCGCAGAAAATCAGCGCCTTCAGACGTCAACGTACCCAGGCGGATCATGTCTTCAACCGACAACGCGGTTTTAGCGAATTTGCGAATGCTGAGGCACGGACCGATAAGTGACAGCGGTGGAATGATGACGTTGACGCGGGAACCGTCCGCCAGGCGCGCATCGACCATGGGGCTGCTCTCATCTACGCGCCGGCCAATGGGTGCGACAATACGCTCGATGATGCGCATGACATCTTCGTTGTCGCTGAATTCCAGCGTTGTGCGTTCCAACACGCCGCGCCGTTCAACGTAGACGTTGTGCGGCCCGTTGACCAAGATCTTGGTGACGCTCGTATCACGCAGCAACGTCTCCAAAGGACCCAATCCCAAAATATCCGCGATCACCATGTCGAGCATGGCCGCGCGTTCGCTACGACTCAGCGGCAAGTTGCGTTCGATGACGATTTCGCTGAATATGCGCTCGACGGCTCGTCGAACCTCGTCATTGTCCGCGCCGGAAACGGCCGGATTCAACTCTGAGAGCAGCCGATCCTGAACGTCGTCTCGTACGGTGGAATAATCGCCGTTGTCGGCGGCGCTGCGCGCGGACGAACGGTTACTGCGAGTGTTCGTTTTGGCTTGACGGTTAAAGGGTGGCACGAAAACTCCTCACCTGCCTGTCACTCCGACAGCCTGCTAGCGAATCCAAACGGGATCGTATTCATCCCATGGCACATTGCTGATATTGTGTACATTCTGTCCGCTCGCATCCATCATAAAAATCTGCTTTGTCCCCTCGCGATTGGAGAAGAAAGCGATACGCGTGCTATCGGGCGACCACGTGGGGTGCTTGTCCCACTGCCAGGGATTGCGCATCAGCGCCTTCTGACCCGACGAATCCGGCCGGATGACCCAGATGTCATCGCTCTCGTTTTCCTCGGTGACGAAGGCGACCAGGCTGCCGTCCGGCGCCCAAACCGGGTCATAGGCGATGCCGGTCAGGCGCGTCAGCGGCCGGTCGGGGATCTGGCCATACGTCGGATGTGGCGGCGTGTGAATAAAAATTTGGGCCCTGCCGTCGAGCTTGCCCACGTAGACAAAGCGCTGGCCGTCCGGCGCATACCGATGCGCCTCGATCTGGGCGTCGAACTGCGCCCGAAGCGCGACATCGTCTAACGATCCCACATACTCGCGATTGGCGCCATCGGGATCCATCACCCAGAAGCCGGGCCGGTCAGGGTTGTCTGACTTGAAGACAATGCGATTGTGAAATCCGGCCAGCGGGAGCGGCGTGGGCGTGGGCGGCGCTGTCGCGGTCGGCAATGGCGTAACCGTGGGTTCCGGCGTGTTCGTCGGCGTAGGGGTCGGCGTTAGGCAGGCGGCGGACTGCTCCAGGCGCGCGTTGGCCAGGGTTTTGTCAGCGACCGGCAAGGCTGAAGCGCGGCGATAGTACTCATAGGCCAACGCACAATCGCCTGCCCTCTGGTAGGAATCGCCCAAGCCAACGTAGGCTGTATAGAGCGGCTCGACCAAGGCGCCGTCCAAATAATTGGGGCGTATGTTGTAAGCGACCTGCAGCGCATCGACGCCCCGTTCATACTCCTGGCGAGCGACGGCGTCCCGCCCGGTGATATAGGACTGAGCCAGCTTCTGCTCCTCGTTCACCTCAGGATCGCGCGGCTTTAACTTAAGCGCGGCGCCAAAATGCTCCATGGCCTGGCGCACGTCATCGATCTCGACCGGTGGCTCCGCCAATGCGGCGCGCCCCTGACGCAAGTGCAGTTTCACCAGGCGATCGACCACCAGCGTCGTCTCAAGCTCAGGCGCAAGCGTGTGAATTTGCTCATAGGCGCTGAGCGCCTTATCCGTCAATCCAACTCGGTAATAGATATCTGCCGCGGCCAACAGTTTATCCATTTCCAGAGAGCGACGGCAGAGATGCACCCGCTCGTTCACATCCCGATAGTCCGAGTGCTCCAGGGAGAGGGCGCCGAACGCTTCCAGCGCAGCCTCGCAATCGCCAGCCTCCTGGAGGGCCACAGCCCTGTCGTACCGGAAAGCGAGTTTGCGCTCCTCGTCGATGTGCACCAAGCCGGCGAGCGCTTCGGGTTGGCCTGGCGCTTGGGCGAGCAAGGTTTGAAGACGCTCCGAGGCTTTATCGAATTGGCCTGCATCCAGGAATGCGGTGGCCTCCTCCAGCAGCAACGTTTGGGCCTGCGCCACCTCGTGTTGTTGACGCAGAGGCTGAATCCCGCGCAGGAGGACAATCCGACCGAGCCCGACTATCAGTATGATCCCCAGCAAAAACATGGACAGCGCTGCATAGCGACGCCAAGGGAATATCCACCGTTTGGGCTTCACGTTGGACTCGGCGTCGAAATGTGCGCGGAACTTGGCGTCGTCGAGCGCGGCGCGCAGACGGGCGTCATGCGGGTGGGCGCGCGTCAATTTCTGCAACAAGCGAATGGCCTCACTCCATTCCCCACGATGAAGGTGGGCCATGGCCTGCTGATAGTCGCGATTTTGCTGTTGATGACTTCGTCCTGATACCGTTGTGGTCATGGGCCTCTAGCTCCCTGATTAGCCTCCTGCCATGCTGTTCAACAGATCCATAATTCTCGGCACGGCTGGCCCCAAAATGACAATAAACATCGACGGAAAAATGAAAAAAACCAATACCACCACAATCTTGACGGAGGCCTGACGCGCCTGCTCCTCTGCTCGTTGGCGTCGTATCGTGCGCATCTGCTCGGCCTGGCTGTGCAGCACCTGGGCGATGCTCACGCCCAGTTGGGTCGATTGCACCAGCACCGCAACGAAGGTCGCCAATTCGGCGACGCCTGTCCGCTCGACCATGCGTTCGAGAGCGCGCACCCGCCCGCTGCCCATGTGCATTTCGCCGACGACGCGGTTGAACTCATCCGTAAGCGGGTTCTGCCACTGTTGCCCGACCCGCAGCAGCGCCGATTCAAAGGCCAGGCCTGCTTCGACGCCGATGGTGAGCATATCGAGGGCGTCGGGCAGAGCCCGGCGGATCTCGTTCTGCCGCCGGCGCACCCGTGATCGCAGCCAGAACCACGGCAAGAAATAACCGAACACGCCCAAGAGGAACGCGTTACGCAGCGTTGTGATCGATAGATCCGACGTCATAAACAAGCCATACCCCAAAGCCAGCGCCAAAGTCGTCAACAGGCGCAGCCCCAAGAAGTCCAATCCTGTGATGCCAACTGGATTGCCGGCGTAGACCAGTAGTTGCGCCACCTTATCGAGATTGCGTTTGGGCATGAATGCGCCCAGCATGCGTAATGCCTTATGGAGTAGCGGCGCGACCACTCGTTTCCGAAAGGGTTGGGAAAGCTCAGTCTCCTCGATAATATCGCCGGTGAGAAAAGTTGTCAGGCGCGCATCGACGGTTCGATTTCCTCGTCCCGACGCGACCGCCTGCCAGATACAGAAGGACGCGACGGAAATCAACAGCGCAAATGTAATAGGTGACCCAAGGAACGATGATTGGATGATCATGTTACGCCCGCCATTTAGACGTCAATATCGACAATTTTGCGAATCAACAAAAAACCTGCCAGCATCATGACCACGGCCCCGGCGGGCAGCAGTCGGATCAACCCTGGCTCGAAAAAAGGATCGAAATACCCCGGACTCAAAAACGACATGACCACAAAAAGGAATATCGGCAGGGATGCTAAAATATAGCCTGTCAAGCGCTGTTGCGCCGTCAAGGCCCGCACTTCGCGCAAGATGCGAATGCGATCTCGAATGGTGTCGCCGATGGTCTCCAGCACGCCGGCCAGATTGCCGCCGGTCTCATATTGCACGTTGATCGCGGTCACAATCAGGTCGAAATCGTCGCTGCCAGCGCGGCGCGCCATGTCGCGAAGGGCGCGCTGGAGGGAAACGCCGAGATTGACCGCCCGCAGGACGCGGGCGACTTCGGTCGAGGTGGGCGCGGGCGCCTGCTCGACCAGCACGCCGAGCGCCTGATTCAGGCCATAGCCAGCGCGCAACGCCCCCGTCAGCAGGGTCAAAATATCGGGCAGTTGTTGGGTGAAGGCCTGGCTGCGGCGGCTACACTGAATCCGCAGATAGATGAAGGGAATGACCGCCAGCCCCGCTCCCACCAGCAACCCAAAGATGAAATTAATCCGCACGGTCCCGATCACGAAGCCGATGACGGTTGTGGCCAGCAGAATCAGGCTGAACTCGGCGACGGTGAGCGGGACGCCGGCCTGGACAAGCATACGCGCCAAGGTCGGACCGACGCCGAAAAGATTGACGAGCCGGTCAACCAGATCGAAAGCTGCGCCTTGACGTTCATCCTCCGCCCACTCGGGGGCGATGTTTTCCCAGCCATATTCATCCAGACGTTCAGCCACAGGGTCGCGTTGCGGGGCGAGACGCCACACCCCAACAAAAAAAATGAGAACGGCGATACCGACTAGGATGGCAACAAACAGTGTTTCAGTCATGATAACAGTCAGTCATAAATGATGGATGATGGCGGATAAACTCATCGGTCCACAGCCTAGGCTTTGGCTGTACGCTCGAAGCGTAGCCAGCGTTGGCGTGTGGGTTTTGTCGCAACAGCTGGCGCAGGCCGAATGGGGATCGTCGGCGCCAACGACATGGCGATCTGCTTGGCCAGTGCATTGATCGAGCGTCCAACTGCGCTCTTGGGCTTGGCCAGCATGATGGGCACGCCCCGGTTGATGCTGTGGCTCACAAGCGGCTGATCGTCCGGCACGGTATGCGTGATCTTAACGTGCAGCCGTTGTTCGATATCGCGTCTACTGATGCCGCCCTGGATAGTCGCCCGGTTCAGCACGAGCCAAATTTTACCCTCTTTATAACCGCGCCGGCCAAGCTCTTCCAGCATCAGACGCGTATTGCGCAGGCCGGTCATCTCCGGCAGGACGGTCATGATGATGCGATCGGCGGCGTCCAGATAGGCGAAGGACATCTCGTTCAGCGGCAGCCCCAGATCGACCACCGTCCACCCATACATGCGCTTGAACTCGGCCAGCATCTGCTGAATCTGAGGCGAGGTGATGGACGTTTCCAGCGTGCCTGGCGGCGGAGCCAACAGGACCCGCATACCCGATGTATAAGGGACGAGAATGCTGTCGGCCAATTCCTGATCTAATTGAGAAAGGCGCGGCAAGAGATCGGTGATATCCCGGTTGTCATGAAGATTGAGCGCCACATCCAGGGCCGGCGCGGCCAAGTCGGCGTCGACCATTGCCAATGAACTGCCGGTGTTCTGATGAAGTGCGATGGATGTGTTGATGGCTAGGATCGTACGTCCCGTCCCCCCTTTGGGAGCGCAGAAGACCACAACTCGCCCCCTACTCTGGCCGTCGATCTGATCGAGGCAGGATTGGGCGACGTCACCATCGAACCGACGCTGTCCGAGCGCTTCACGGATGTTAGCTACGAGTTCGCCCGGGGCGAGGGGTTTGGTCACGAACCCCCTCGCCCCCGCCAATACGGCCGCGCTGGCCTGGGCCATGGCCCTCTCATCCAACAGCATGATGATCACCGTCCCGGGGGCAAAAGCGAGCACCTGCTTGACGAGAAAGGGGGCGTTGACGTCGCCCAACGCATCGTCGATAAGCGTGACGTGGGGGAGGAGATCTTTGGCGCGGATAGTGGCCAAGTCCGGCTGTGAGACCCAGTATAGGCTTACCTCACCCCGGGCTTGGCTCAGCGCTTCGTGCACGCCGTCCCGAATCGCTTCGTCTTCGGAGATCAGGAGCACGCGTAAAGCTTCGGTGGCATCGATCATTGGCACGGTCTACTCCTACACTAACGCTAGCAAAAAATTCTATTACGCATGATTGTCACTGACCGACGGCTGCCGGAATATCGTAGCGGTTGATCAGATAATCCACATCCACCGGATCGATCGTGAAGATCTGGTCGGCATCCGGTGCGCGCAACACCACATCCATGTTGCCGCCGGCGTCAATGGCGTACTTCAGTGTCAACGCGTCCTGCGGGGAGAGGGCCAGGAGAATGGCGTCCGGGCTGGACGGGCTTTCGCCTGCGCTCTGATCGTTGCCGCTCATGCCCGGAATACCACCCTTGCTGACCGGCTCCTCGGATTTGCGCAACAGGCCGGCAACCATGACGTTTTGGAGCAAATCGAAGGTGGCTTGCTCTGCGTCGGCGCTATTGCTTTGACCAGGCAGACGCTCGGTTGGTACATCTAGGGAAAAGAGCAAGTCAACGCGATCCCCTGCTTTCAGCACCTTGATCTGGCTCAGTAGATCCTGGGCGGGGATAGCCATGAGCACGACGTCGTCGGCCATGAAGAGGGCCAGCCGCCCGTTGCTTGCGACCACATTGGGATCGAAGAGTCGCTCCGGCATGATGACTTCGCCGGGATAGAGAGCGGTGATCGTCACCTGGTCGATGACCTCATCGAGATCATGGGCGGCGTTTTCAGGCGCCGTCGCGGCCGGAACCGCGATCAGGGCGACATCCTCAGCGTTGATTCGCGTGCGAATGGGGATGGTGCGTTGGGCCGCAACCACTTCGATTGTCGGCCCCCGCGCCCCCCCTTCCGCCACCGGCGTCTCAGCCGCATTTGTGAGTGTCTGATAGGCGATAAAACCGGCCAGCAGAGCAACCATCAGCCCGGCCGCCAGCCAAAGCACGCCGCGTAATCTACCCATGGATCACCACTCTCATTCTCGTTGCATGGTGGCGACAGAGCGGAGCCGGATGCTGTCGACTCCGCCCAGCGCCTGGATAATAGGTCCCGTGATCAGACCGGCGTCGTAGGTCACCTCGACCTGAATCGCATCCGCCGTCCGGCTGACCGTGACGCCAACCGCTGCGCTATCCAGCCCAGCGGCATGCGCATTGGCCGCAGCCACCGCCTGGGCGTCCAGGCAGGCAAGATCGCACGCCTCGCTTGGTGGCAAAATGCCTGCCCGGGCGCCCTCGCGTGCGGCGTTGGCCACTGTGTTGTAGTCGAAAACCAGGATCCCGGATTCAATGACTCCGAAGAAGAGCAAAAGTAGCAGTGGCAACACCAATGCATACTCGATCAAATCCTGGCCGTCTTCACGGATATAGCAAGATCGTTTGGGGCAATCAGTTGCGGATTTCATCCAGTTCGCCCCTCAAGTTTACCCTCCGCCTCCCCCCTGGAGCCCGGCGACGATTTCGGTCCAGATGGCTGAGATTCGCCCGCCGACGGCGGCCATGCCGACGAGAGCGACCAACACGATCACCACGATGATCATCGAGTACTCGATCAGATCCTGACCTTCCTCGTCGCGCAGCCACTGCTCAAGGCTGTTGTACATGGTGAGATAGTAGTTCAACATTTTTTTCCTCCTGCTAGATTGGTGAATGGATCGAAGAATTTGCTTTGCCAATCGAATTCCCGGGTCTGACAAGCGGTCAATGCTCGTTGCAGACATCCTCACGATGCAACTGGCTCAGATGCGATGGCATGCACCGTACAGTTGCAAATCCCAAAAACACGCGTGATGTTACTGGTGGCGAACAGACCTCCTTTCTCGCACAGCGAACGTCGCACACAAAATCAACCAAACAACGAAACAATGGATCAGGGGCCCCAGTTGTGGTCAACAAAACCGCGCCGAGGCAGCGTCGATGGCAGACGGATCGCGCGTATGAAGTTGTGGGTGCAAGGGATCAGCCGGAGGAAGTAGCCTGATATAGATGGAGCGGTTTGCAGAAACCTTACTATCCTATAGCAGGGATCGCTGTGATTCAGTCAACTGTGCGAACAAGATAGCCAAGCGATTCGCATAGCGCCTAAAATCGAATGTATGACCAGCGATAACCCTCTCCGACAACCTGCTAGAACACATTTCATGTCTGCCAACCAATCAGAATGACGACTACAGACAAAAAAGGTTACGCATGATTTTGACAATTTTTCAAAAAAGTGGGGACACAGAGGGCTATAGAGATTTTTGAGGATTTTTATCAGTCAGACGGCCTACCGCGGCAGATGCTCCTCCGGCGGGCAGGCCTCGGCGGCAGTCTCTGTGACAAGGGCCGGCGCTGGCTGGAGTTCATGGCCGAAGTAGCGACGCTGGAACGCCAGGGCCACATTGACCAGCCCGATCATGACCGGCACTTCGATCAGCGGGCCGATGACCGCGGCGAAGGCCACGCCCGATCCGATGCCGAAGACGGCCACAGCCACGGCGATGGCCAGCTCGAAATTATTGCTG
>Ga0114931_10007867_pt1 | contig 12973 bp, 9 predicted proteins | sample 2SBtaG_FD_89579 | JGI IMG/M metagenome (GOLD analysis project Ga0114931, IMG submission 89579) | Deep subsurface microbial communities from Kolumbo volcano to uncover new lineages of life (NeLLi) - 2SBTROV14_V59a metaG | ecosystem: Environmental > Aquatic > Marine > Volcanic | place: Kolumbo... | reverse complement strand
CACTTTGTTGTTGAATGAAATTGCATCTCATTTTGAAATGATTGGTGAATCCCAATCTATGAAGGAAATTTTTCAAACGATAGAATCCATAGCGAAAACTAATGCAAAAGTTTTAATAACCGGCGAAACCGGAACGGGAAAAGAGTTGGTTGCCCGTGCAATACACATGCACAGCAACAGGGCAAATCAACCATACGTTAAAGTAAATTGCGCTGCAATTCCTGCGGAATTATTGGAAAGTGAATTATTCGGTCACATAAAAGGTTCGTTTTCCGGTGCCATAAATGACAAAATCGGAAAATTTAAAGCAGCCGATAACGGAACACTTTTCCTTGATGAAATTGGAGACATGAGTTACAACTTGCAGTCTAAAATTTTGCGTGTTTTGGAAGAGGGCGAAATAGAAGTAATTGGCAAGAATAATTCTGAAAAAGTTGATGTGCGAGTTATTGCTGCAACAAATAAAGTTCTTAACGATGAGATTAAGAAAGGAAGCTTTAGGGAAGACCTTTTTCACAGACTGAATGTAATTAATATTCATATTCCTCCATTGAGAGAAAGGAAAGCAGATATAAAACCGCTAGTTTACTTCTTTTTAGAAAAGTTTAATTCTGTTTATAACAAAAAAATTGTAGGTTTAAGTGAAAGAGCCTTTGCCATTCTTTTAAAATCCGAATGGCGAGGAAACGTTCGGGAACTGCGAAATATTGTTGAAAAATTAGTGCTCTATTCCCAATCGGATTATTTGGATGTAACTGATGTATTAAAAGTATTTGAAAATAAAACTTCTTTTGTTGAAGGAAATGAGTTTCTGGAACTAAAAGAAGCAAAAGCAAATTTTGAAAAAGATTATATCACAAATGCTCTAATTCTTCATGATGGGAAAATATTGGAAACAGCAAAGAGTCTAGGTTTGGACAGATCAAATCTTTTCAAAAAGATGAAAGCTCTTGGAATTGATAAATTTGAATTAAACTCAAATTCTGATTCACAACATTAATCAACCTGCTATAAAAAGCAATAAATTATACTCATCATCGCAAATGGAATGAAACCGACTTGCTGATAATCTTTAGGATTTAGCTCAAATTTCACAGATTAATTCGGCAAAAAACACCTCACAATGAATTTTCCTTCATCGTTGGCTGAGCAAAATTATTTTTTGACATAAACTTAATTCTCCATAATTTGATTATTAATATCAATTACATTTTAAGTCTAAAAGATTAAAAGTCAAACCTAGTTGGAATTTAACTGTTGACCGTTTTTCAATTTCAATAACGGTTAAACCTGTATTGTGTTTAGAAATTTAAACAATACTACCAAAATTATTTAATTATTATGTTCTATATTTATTAAATTCCTACATGCAACAAATAATTTTCTTTTTAAAAACTGGCATAATAATTCTATGAAATTATCATCTTTATTTACAACAATATTTAAAATTATTTTTAGCAATTTGTCAGCTCAAGTTAAACAGGTAATTTATCAATACGATTGTTCCACTGTGCCGAAATTTATAAATTTTGAATTTATAAACTTAAATATTGAATTAAAAATTGATTCATTTCAACTTAAAACCGGTTCATTTTATTTTAGTAGGATGAAATTAAATTTTTTACAAATATAATAATAACGAGAAATATTTCTTTAAAATTGAGGGATTATAAAAAACGGGACACTGATTGCTCTGATTTGTTATGATAAAATATGCTCTTAGAAAATAATAATAAATCATCAAAATCAGCGTACCAAAATCTTTTAATAAAAAAATAAACAAATGAAAAACAAAGACAAGATAAAAATCCACAGTAAACCAAACTGGGTCCCTGATAATGCCGGAAATGAATTTGCGGTTAATATTGTTAAAAGAAATATTCAAATGGGGAAAGACGAAAAGACGATTTACAAAGCAGAAACAAAAGCCGTTAAGTTTTCCGTAGAAATGTTGGTAAACGGAGTTTTAAAAAATGACAGGACACTGCTTGCAAAAACAATCACGCTGATAGAAAGTCAATCGGAACAGCACAGACAAAAAGCGGAACAAGTTGTTCAAAAACTTTTACCGGAAACCGGCAAATCAATTAGAATCGGAATTACAGGCGTTCCCGGTGCAGGCAAAAGTACATTGATTGAATCGCTCGGCTTGTATCTGATTTCACAGGGACACAAAATAGCTGTGCTTACAGTTGATCCGAGCAGCAGTCTTTCAAAGGGCAGTATTCTCGGCGATAAAACCAGAATGGAAAAATTATCGCGTGAAGACAATTGTTTCATTCGTCCTTCACCTTCGAGCGGAACTCTTGGTGGGGTAACGCGCAAAACACGCGAAACTATTCTTGCTTGTGAAGCTGCCGGTTACGATGTTATTTTAATTGAAACAGTAGGTGTCGGGCAAAGTGAAATTACAGTCCGGTCTTTGGTCGATTTTTTTCTGCTTGTTCTAATTTCCGGAGCCGGCGATGAATTGCAGGGAATCAAAAAGGGCGTAATGGAATTGGCCGATACAATAGTGATTAACAAAGCCGATGGTGAGAACATACAAAAAGCCGAACTTGCCAAATCGGAATATGAAATTGCGCTACATTACCTGCAACAAGCCACAAAAGGTTGGAATGCAAAAGTTTTGACAGCATCCGCTTTAACGGGAAAGGGAATTAAAGAAATTTGGGATACAGTAGAAAAATTTTTAAGCGTGGTTAAACCATCCGGTGTTTTTGACGAAAGAAGAAAATTTCAAACAGTAGATTGGATGTTTTCCTTAATTGAAAATAATTTAAAACACAGTTTTTACAGCAACAGCAAAGTTAGCAATAACCTGTCTGCAATAAAAAAGCAAGTGCTTAATGGTGAAATTTTACCAACAATTGCCGCCGATAAATTATTAAAAATATTCTACAACTCCTTTGGTGATAAATAGTGGTTTCAAAAAAAAGCAAGAAGATATTAATTGTTGATGATGATTCTTCAGTAAGATATAATCTACGAAAAGTCTTGAATGAGTTTGACTTAGATATTTATACGGCAAAAGACGGAGAAAAAGGATTAAAAGAATACGAAGAAAGAAATCCGGAAATTATTTTAATCGATTGGCTTATGCCGAAATTAAACGGCATTGAATTGATAGAAAAGATTAGAGACAACAACGAAAGAAAACCAGCTATTATTTTTCTTACTGCAGTTTCTTCGCAATCTGCAAAAATGATGGCATTAAAATCCGGAGCAGACTTTTATTTAACAAAACCGGTTAATAAATTAAAACTTTCTAAAATAATTAACAAGATAATTCGAAATCCAAATTATTACAAATCATTTACTTTAGATAAAAACAAATTAGCTGAAACGTCAATTCCATTTGTTGCTGTTGGTGTTGCAGCAAGTACAGGCGGACCTCCGACTATTAAGTATTTATTTAAAGAACTTGGTAACATTAATAACGCTGCTTTTTTTATTACACAGCACGGACCTGAATGGATGCTTAAAGCTTCAGTCGAATTTTTGCAGAGAGAAACAAAAATGAAAGTCTTTCTTGGGAAAGAAGACTTGAAAATTTTACCTGGACAAATTTATATCGCTCCAGGCAACAGACATCTTGCAATTGGGAAAGACTTAAAAATTCATTTATTGGATACACCACCGGAAAATTTTGTAAAACCGTCAGCCGATCCTATGTTTAAAAGTATTTCCGAAGTTTTCGGTAGTAAAGCAATTGGCGTTGTGCTTACAGGTATGGGTTCCGATGGCTCCATTGGATGCGGATATATTTCTGCGGGAGGCGGAAAAATTATTGTTGAAGATCCGTCAACCGCTATTCTGCACGCAATGCCGAGTTCGGTTATTAAATTAAAATTAGCTGATACTATTGTCCCGATAGACAAAATGTCATTTGAAATTATTGATACAATAAATGATATCTTAAAAATATAAATTATTGATTTTTGTAAATTTTGTTAAGCTATAATTTCTACTAACAAGAAAGAGACTGATTATGATTTTTTCCAAAATACATTCCGCTAAATATTTTATTTTTATTTTAATTTTGCTTTTGACCTCACTTTATTTTACGGATGAAAATCCGGTTCCGCAAAACACAAGCGAATATAATAAATTGTCAAACGGACAAACAAAAGATTTCCCTAATAACTATGTAATTATTCCAATTAAAGTGCCGAAAAAATTATCATTCTGCGGAGAAAAAGTTCCTCTGCAAATAAGAGATGTTTGGGAAAGAATGGACAGGGAAATGACGGTAAATACCTATTGGCATTCGTCAACTATACAGTTCATAAAACTTTCCCACAGATGGTTTCCGGTTATTGAATCAATCCTAAAACGAAATGGTGTACCTGATGATTTCAAGTACATTGCTTTAATTGAAAGTGGTTTCAGAAATGTAACATCGCCTGCAAAGGCAGTTGGGTTTTGGCAGTTTCTAAAAGGACAGGCTAGAAAATACGGGTTGGAAGTAAATAAAGAAGTTGATGAAAGATACAATGTTGAAAAATCAACGGAAGCTGCTTGTAAATACTTGAAAGAAGCTAAGGAAAAATTCGGTAATTGGACGCTCGCGGCAGCATCATTTAACATGGGAATTAATGGAATGGAAAAGCAATTGAGCCGCCAAAAAACACATTCGTACTATAATCTTGTTTTGAGTGATGAAACTTCACGATATGTTTTTAGAGCTATTGCCGTAAGAGAAATTATGAAACATCCGCGAAAGTACGGTTTTAAAATTGGGGAAAAAGATTTATACAAACCACTTAAAACAAAGAGTTTTACGTTTAGAGGAAACATTAAAAATATGGCCGAATTTGCAGAAAAGTATCATATAAATTATAAAATTTTAAAATTGTATAATCCTTGGTTAAGATCGGATAAACTTACAAATAAAAGAAGAAAGAAATATAAGATTTTACTGCCGTTAAAAATTGACAGTACTGTTTTATTAAAAGAATAATTTTTGTTTGTACGGCAATTTTATTAAATAATTATAATATTTATTCGATAATTAATTAAGTTTTTTTGAAAAGTTGAATGATATCGATATTGAAATTTAAAAATCAGTGTAACACCAAATTTCAAAGCATTACGTTAACTAAAGTTCCTTTAAGTTTTGTATGATCGAAATAAATTTTAAATTTTGAATTTACTTGTTTTTCTTCAGGGATTAAATCATAAATACCCTGTTTTCCGGAAGGAACGGAAATATAATATCCGGTTCCGATAGTTTCTGAAGAAGAAGAAAATATTTGAGCGGGTGTCAAATTCCGTTTGTTGAAATTTTTACGCGTTAAACTGCTTTTATTTGTTACGGCAGTTGATTTTTCAAAGACCGGATTCCTGACATTTCCATTTTTTGATATAGGAGAATTTACTTGGAACTGAGGCTGCATCTGTGAAATATAAGAAGCTTCTGGTTGCCCATAATTTGTTTTACCGGGCTCATATTTTTCAGTTGTAACTTTAGATAGTTTATCTGAAAAGGGCGAAGAAAAATTCTTTTCATTAAAATTTTTCTGCGCAAGAAAATCACTTTTTAAACCTGCTGTACGCAGCAGTGTATTAAGTGAAGGACTATTTAAAGGAAATGCATCCATAAAGATATAAATTTGGTTTATTAATTTTATAAAATAATTAAACAAATTGCAATGTAATATATCACAAATCGCAACATAAGGTAACGTACACAAATTATGAAAGCAAAAATATTAATCGTTGAAGATGATAGTTCAAGCAGAAATCTTCTGGTCCGTTTGTTAAAAAAAGAAAATTATCAAATAGAAATTGCTTCTAACGGCATGGAAGCATTTAAGTTAATGGAGCGAAATAATTTTCAGGCAATTCTTACTGATTGGATGATGCCCAAAATGGATGGTTTGGAATTAATTCATAAAATAAGGCAGTCAAGCCATCCCGATACTGTGATTTTAATGATAACAGCTTTGGCATCACGCGAAGCTAAAGAAAAAGCTCTGGAAGCCGGTGCCGACGATTATATTTCAAAACCAATTGATACAAAAAATGTATTGAAAAGATTGGATAACTGTATCAATCGGAAGAATTTAGAATCCGCCCGGCAATTAGACGATAATTTACCAGCAACAAGCGGAACCCCGCCGTTTTTTGCAATTGGATTTGCTGCCGGTACAGGAGCACCGCCGGCAATTACAGAAGTGATTGCTAAATTCCGAATGTCATTGCAATCGGCAATCTTTATTGCTTTTAACGGTCCTGATTGGATGTTGGATTCCTTTATTTCAAAACTTAAAAAACACACGGATATGAAGGTTCATTTAGGATTTGACGGACAAACAATCAGAACAGGTGAAATTTATGTTGCTCCTGAAGACAGGCACATGGTAGTCGATCCGACATACTTAAAAATTAAAATTGTTGATTCTCCACCTGAGAATTTCGTGCGTCCTTCTGCCGATCCGTTATTTAAAAGTTTATCTACAGTTTTTGGCGAAAACTGCATTGCCGTTGTATTAACCGGAATGGGAAATGACGGAAGTATCGGCTCCGGTTATGTTGCCGCTGCCGGAGGTTATGTTATTGCACAAGAACCCGGTACCGCTGCAGCACCGGCAATGCCGCGTTCAGTGATTGACTTAAGAATTGCAGATATTATTGTTCCATTGGAAGATATTTCACGCGTTCTTTCAGAAAGAATTAGAAAAGTAATGCACAGTTAATAATTTTTCAGGAATATTTTAATTGTGCAATAACAAATCAAAAGGTTAAAATTATTAAACATTAAATATTAAAGGAATAAATCCCGGCTTATACCGACACATCGGGATTGGTTTGAACCAAAATGGTTATTTAGGGTATGTGTCAGTACCTCTGCTCCGCTTCAGAGGGATTTTAGCCATTTACACAAAACTTTTTACACTACCTCAGAGGGATTTTATCCATTTACACAAAACTTTTTACAGTCTCTTTTATTCATTTACATAAACCTTTTTTACGCTCTCTAACTTTTATGTCAAATTACACAAAAGTTAAAGCGACCTACAACCATTTATATTACTACTGTCTTGTATATTTTTCATAAACATTGTCACCACACCTAATTCTTATTTCATAAAATCTTTAAAGAATTCTTTATCAATATCATAAACTACTTTCTGTTTAAGTCCTAATTCATTTTTCTCGAATAAATCAACTAACAATTCCCCGTCAACTAATTCAACTGGGGGAGCACCATCTCTCATCGCCTCCTTTTTTGCCTCTTGTGTAAATCTTCCAGTAGTTATTATTATTCCTTTGTCTGCTCTACCTTGTATTGCTCCTCGAAAATCCCTAATCGTTGAAGAACCAACACTTCCTTGATATCTTTTCGCTTGAAACAAAACCTTAAAACTCATCAAAGGATTTATTTCTAAGATTCCTTCTCCGTCAATTCCACCGTCACCAGATTTTCCAGTTACTACAACTTTTTTAAATCCAGATTCTCTAAGTAATCTTTGGCAAATTCTTTCAAATCCGTTTGGCGATAAACTTTGTAATACAGTCAGCAAATCGTCTGACAATTCTTCGTCTTCAGTAGTTTGTTCATCTATGTCAACAGCTTGAGCCTTTATTTCTTTTTTATTCTTAGTGTCCTTTGATACAAAAGTTGAATGAACATCTTTAAAAAGTTTCAATGAATCTTCAAAGGATAATTTCGTTTCAGCCCCTTTTTTTGTAAGGCTCCAGATTCCTCTTTTTGAAGAATCATCAAGCAGTCCGGATTTAACCAAATAAATTCTTGCCCAAGCAATTTGATTTTTTACTCTGGATGCTCCACTTTTTAACTTTTCTTCAAGTTCGGATTCGGGAATATCCATTTTCTCAATTACTAAGTCTTTTACCTCTCCTGAGTTCCCCGAACCTCCAAGTTCATTAAGAACTTTTAGAATCGGGTCAAAAAACCTTATAAATTTTGGTCCTTTAATATCGCTCATAATTATCTTATTGCTCTTCGTTTCTTTTTATGTGTGGTAACATTCAACTATATAATAATTTCACTTATTAAATAAAGTTTTATTCTTTCTTCGCTCTCATTGAATCCCAAATCATGTAACCACAGAGTAGTATAAACATTGCCAGTCCCAATAATTCGGCTCCGTGAGTTTCCGACCAAGCATGCAATTTCCAATCAGCTCCGAGAGATTTAATTATAACACTAATTACTCCCATCAAAGCTCCACCGGCAATAAATCCGGAAGCAATTAAAATTCCTCTTTCTTTTCTTGCTTTATTTAATCTTTCGTCTTTGCTTCTTGTCGAAACAAAATGAGCAATTAAGCCACCGACGAGAATCGGAGTATTTAATTCCAAGGGAAGATACATTCCTAAAGCGAAAGCCAAAGCAGGCACATTAATTGAGGTTAAAATCAAAGCAAACAAAGCACCTGCAATATACATCATCCAAGGTGCCGGTTGATTCGACATTAGCGGTTTGATAACCGCAGCCATTGCATTTGCCTGTGGTGCAGGAAGTTCGTTTCCGGTAAATCCATAAGTATTGTTCAACAACATAATTACCCAAGCCACGGTTGCAGCTGAAACTACCGTTCCGAGAAATTTCCAAGTTTCCTGTTTATATGGTGATGAACCTAGCCAATAGCCTATTTTCAAATCGGTTATAAACGAACCTGCAACCGATAGAGCGGTACAAACAACTCCGCCAATAATCAAAGCCGAAATCATACCCGCCGGTCCTGAAAGTCCGGCAGCAACAAGAATAACCGAAGAAAGAATGAGTGTCATTAAAGTCATACCTGATACGGGATTTGTCCCTACAATTGCAATTGCGTTTGCAGCAACAGTTGTAAACAAAAATGAAATTATAACAACAATCAAAAGTCCTATAATTGCATAGCCGAGATTACTGACAACTCCGAATAAAAAGAAAATAAAAATAAGCAATGCCGTAGCAGAAATACCGATTGCAATTATTTTCATTGGCAAATCGCGTTCAGTTCTTACCTTTGAATCATCAGTGTGCTTTTTACCAAACAGTTCACTAAAACCCATTTTGAAAGCAGTTTTAATAATTCCTGAAGATTTAATAATTCCAATCAATCCAGCCATTGCAATTCCACCAATACCAATATGACGAACATAATTACTAAATATTTGTTCGGCGGTCATATCTTTAATTAACATATGAACATTAGCTCCGACCGGCATTGTAATGTAAGGTCCGAGATAAGCAAATACAGGAATAATAACATACCAAGCCACAAATGAACCGGCGGCAATTATAGCAGCATATTTTAGTCCGACAATAAAACCAAGTCCCATAACTGCTGCACCGATATTCATTTTGTAAACAAGTTTAAATTTATCGGAAAGTGTTTGACCGATGGCAACAACTCGAGAAGAAAAGACCTCACTCCACCAGCCGAATGATGCAACTATAAAATCGTAAAGTCCGCCGATAATTCCGCTAACAACCAAAACAAACGCTTGATTACCGCCTTTTTGCCCTGCGACAAGTACTTCAGTTGTTGCTGTTGCTTCGGGGAATGGAAATTTTCCGTGCATTTCCGAAACAAAATACTTACGGAAAGGAATCAAAAATAAAATTCCAATAAATCCACCGAAAACAGATGCCAAAAATATTTGGAAAAATGCGACATCCAAACCAAGTATGTATAACGCCGGCAATGTAAATATCGCACCGGCAACTACTGCTCCTGAAGTAGAACCTATTGACTGAATAATCACATTTTCACCAAGAGCCTTATTTCTTTTTACTGCTGTTGAAAGACCTACGGCAAGAATAGCAATCGGAATAGCAGCTTCAAAAACCTGCCCGATTTTTAATCCGAGATAGGCTGCTGCTGCAGAAAATAGAATTGCCATAAATAAACCCCAGAGAACTGACCAAATATTTACTTCCGGTACTATTTCGTTCGGGGACATTACCGGTACAAATTTTTCGCCCGGTTTTAATTCCGTATAAGCATTATCAGGTAAACCAAATGGTTTAACAATTGAACCGTTATCACTCATAAATACTCTCCTTAAAAGTTAAAAACTACAGGTAATAGATATTGTAAATCATTTTTATTCTGCATTGAAGTAAATTTAATTTTTCCTTCAAATTTAGCTTCGTTAGGAATAACAATTTCGGGCTGCGTTAAATTGCAAGTTAAATCCGTTATTACCGACGGGAAAAAACTTACGCGGCTTCCGTTATTATTTTTTACACTAAATTTAATTGGTTTTTCCAGCACGGTTTTTTCCGTTACTTTTACATTCATTCTCCCATCTTTAAATGCAAAACCCGGAATCATTACAAAAGTTAATTTTGTGCTGTCGGCTTTAAAATTATTTCGCACACTAACCGAACCTTCGTCATAAGTAAGACCTCCAATTCCTACAGCCTTTCCATCTTTATCATAAATCATAAGTGCAAAATCGGTAACTTTGTTAAAGTTTTCCTTGCTCATTTTAACTTCAAATTCTTTTAATTTTTCACCCTTTTTGATAACGAATGGAATTTTATAATGATCATATCCGTGAAGTTCAGCCGAAAAGTTCTGCGAATAAGAATCTATTTCACCGGAAACATTGTAAGTTTTTGTATCGTTATAATAATTTACCATTTGAATAACATTATTTTCTTTATTTAATTTTGAATTATCAATTCTTGTAACACCATCGAAATGAACTGATAAATTATACGTTGATTGGGCTCGTCCTCTGTAATAACCCATTACATCAAGTTCGTAAACACCCGGTTTTAAGTTAAAATATTTCCTTTCAACCGAATCACTATTTTTATCTGAATTTAGGAATGCCATTCCAATTTGCGGTCCGGCAGGTTTACTCAAAAAATACCAAACTTCGGTATAACTATTTCTGTCAGAACTTAATTTAATTGAAAGTGTTTTGCCGCCCGCCGGTACTTTAATGAAATAACGGTTTAATTCACCTACTCCGACTTTGACACCTGATTTATAAAGCGAGTAATCATTTTCATTATTAAATTGATATGGAATAACAACAGTAGCCATTACTTTGAATTCGGGGAAATGTGTTCTGTCGGCACGCGTTGCATAAATTACGCCATTATATAACCCCGGTTCTTTCATCTTCGATTTATCAAATTCCACAGTTATTCGTGCTCCCTGCGAATTACGAAAGTGTATTTTCCTTTGAATCGGTTTTAACCAATTCGAATCACTTTTGAGATTACAAATTCTGTAAAATTTCTTTTTGTTAATTGTATTGTTTCTTGATATAAAATATGAAAAAGTTTCGTTGCCTGTTAAAAACGAACCGTCTCGAATATAAAGCTGCGGAGCTTTTTGTCCTGGCATATTCGGGGCAAATGAGCTGGAAGTGTAAGTCTCAAATTTTTTAATTTCACCTGCTTTAATATATTTTTTGAGCAATTTATAAGCGTTCACAACATTAATGTAACCACCGCCTTGGTCTAAGGCATCGTATTGTTTTAAGTGCGTTGCACTCTGACGTAAAACAGTGTAAAGTAATTGAGCCGGCACTTTCACTTTCGGAAATTCCTGTTTTGCAGCACTTAGCAGCAAAGACATAACTCCGGCAGAATAAGGTGAAGCCATACTAGTTCCCCACATTCTGTCACCACTCATAAAATTAGGAATAGTTGATGCGGAAGCACCAGGCGAAACAACATCGGGCTTGAACACTTCGCCGCCGCGTGAACTGAAATGCAGAATTAAATCATGATTGATTTGTGCACTATATTCATCACTTGCTACAAGTTTGTTTAATACCGCACCGGAAGAAAAAACCGCCGGTGTTGATGCAGGCAATCCCGTTGTTGAAATTCCCGGTCCCTCGTTTCCGTTAGAATTACAAATATATAAATAGGGATTTTTCTTTGTAAGCTCTTCCAAATATTTTTCAATTTCCGAACGTCCTTCAATTTCCGAACCGATTCCGAAGCTCATATTTACAATACAAGGTTTATCTGTGTTGGCTGCATAATTTGCATAATAATCAAATGCTTTTTTCATGCTTTCGGTTACGGTTGCACCTCCGGCAAAATTGTTGTTCCCGAGCTTTAATCCTATTAAATTAGCACCCGGAGCAACACCGTAAAAATCATTTCCTCCGATTCTATTTCCGGTAGCAATTCCCGAACAATGCGTTCCATGCCCGCCGTCATCAAAAAAGAAACTAACTCTATTTTCTTTTGGAAAAATATTTATTGCAATTGTAAACGGCGGAAGTTCATCTTTTGTCTCAAAGTGGAAAGTGTCGTATTTTATCTTGTAATTTCTTAAAGGTTTTTCGTCTGACAAATCTCCGTTGTTATTTGTGTCAATATAAAGCACCCAAAATTGCTTTCCGTCTTGCTTTGTTTTAAATGTAACAAAGTAAAAATTGTCATCTGTTTTTCCGTTACCGTTCACATCTTTAACATGTGAGCCTGAGTTCATCCATAGTTTTTCGGGTAAATCCCCAATAAAATAATTATCATCAACCGGTTTAAATTTAAGTTTATTTGCTCCGTTAACTTTGAAATTGTGTTCCTCGTTTTCAAAATAATAAATGGAATCATCGTTATCTACATCGGCAGGATAAAAAGAAATATCACCTTCGCCTGTAAAATCCTGAACATCAATGACTTTTGTTTTTCCTGTGGATGTTTTTGTAAGTCCGTCAATTCCCATATCAACACCCGTATCCAGAACAAATACTATCGTTCCGCGTCCGTCAAATTTCGGATTCGTTTTTCGGAATTCACTAACGCCGGTTGGTCCCAACGCAAGAAATGTCTGTGTTGAATCCTGTGCAAACATTGCTGTTAGTGATAATAAAAAGATTACTAAAAATGATTTAAGCTTCATGTTTCTCCCCAATTTTAAAATAATTTTAATTGATTTGAATTAATATTTATTGAGATATATACTTAATTACATTAATTCACAGAACTCTGTTCGCAGAACTCTGTCCACGGGACTCTGTGAGTGAGCAATTG
>Ga0114931_10007866_pt1 | contig 12974 bp, 7 predicted proteins | sample 2SBtaG_FD_89579 | JGI IMG/M metagenome (GOLD analysis project Ga0114931, IMG submission 89579) | Deep subsurface microbial communities from Kolumbo volcano to uncover new lineages of life (NeLLi) - 2SBTROV14_V59a metaG | ecosystem: Environmental > Aquatic > Marine > Volcanic | place: Kolumbo... | reverse complement strand
CCGAAGCAGGTGGTGAACCATCTCCCAAACAGTGAGCCGCATGTCCGTGGCGGGATCCCAGTCATTTGGCAATTCGTGAGCCTGGAGCAGACAGACCCTCCCACCCCTGGATCGAAGAATGCCTGCATCCTCCAGTCCCCGAACACTAGTATTCTTGGCCTTGGAGAGGGTCTCGGCGATGCCATACTCACCCTCCGCAAAGCCATGCTCCTCGAACCATGTCAGGGCCCACCTGCTATCGGGATCGAAATCACCTTCCTGCTCCGCGAGCACCTCATCGAGGACCTGATTGATCAGGGCAAGTGCGGTGCGGACGAAGAGCGGAGAGCCGTCGCTTTCAAGAACGCGCGAGTAGCGTGTGTAGACAGCCATCCCTGGTCCGATCGCCGCCTGAGCGAGGTCCACTGGAGCGATGTTGCTCTTCTGGAGATGGGAGAGCGCCTGCGGGAGCTCCGCCTTGAGCGCCTGGAGAAACTCACGGCGGGATGTAGTCGGTGCATCTTGGCTACGCGGGCAACAGACGAGGATTATGCTGGATGCCAATGCGTTGGTGGTCATGCCAATGAGACGCGTCGTCCCCTCTGTGCGCATGGGCCATGTCCCGGTGACAGATAGTCCGGCGCGTATCACGGCATCGAGGAACGTCTCCCAACCTGTGCTGGCGGTCCCGGACTTACCCGCTTTCTCAGACTGTTTAAATGCGTAGTAAATCGTGATAGGGAAAGCCGGGTGTGCCTGCTCAGCGAGCCGCTGCATCGCGCGCGTCATACCATCCATGAAAAAGATCTCCGCATGCTCCTTGCTGCCATGGCGGTATGGGGTGGCCACCAACTCCTCAGCCTTAGGCACGGCGACTGTGGCGAAGAGTCCTGGAAAGAGCGGTCTTAGCAATCGACGCAGCCAGACATAGAAGTAATCAGAGAGGTCGGCGTAGCCAATGTTGTCATAGTATGGAGGATCTGTTGAGACGACGCGACTGAGTGAAGACAGCTGCGTCATTGCGTCCTCCTGCCTGGAGAAGGCACGCGGCCTACCAGGGAATCCCTCCAAAGCCCTCATTCCGCCGTCAACTACACCAGTGAAGTCGCCACCCGCACCGGCGAAGGGGTTGATGTCTGCGTAGTCCCACACCATGGGAATTGCTTGCCGACCAAATGCCGGAGCTGACTTTCCTTCTCCCGCTCGCCACCTCGCAACGGTGTTCAAGAACCCGGTTTCTTTGCTTACAGCAAGACTCAGATACACCCCCACTGCCTCTGCGTAGGCGAGCGCGCCGGTACCGCCATCGCGAAGGGCAATGTCATCATCGGGAAGGCCGGCAGCAGCGGCATCCTTCCGGATGCGCTCACGGGCTTCACCGACCAGGTCGGAGAAGGTCCCCAGCGCCACCAGCTGGCGTGGGGTGAAGAGATCACCGAACGTCGTAAGTCCGTAGGGTGGTGTCCACAGAGCACGCTTGTCGGGAGCAAGCGGTGTTTCGGGCCTCCACGTGGGACGTGCGCTGCTCGCCGCGGTTTCATGTTCTTTTGTAGGATCAAGATAGACCCGGCTACGGGCTCCTTCCGTCACAATTGCCATCAGGCGAGCCCCCATGCGCCCCGCACGGCCCTCCGCCTTGATGTAGTCACCGCCCATTGGAGCTGCAGATAGCAGGCAACGAAAACTCGCGCCTCGTCCCAGTTTCGTTCCAGCCTTCACAGCAGCCGGGTCACGAGGTGTTCCCACCCGCACAGTGAATCGGTAGCTATCCCCCTCGATGACCGGCTCAACATAGGCCTCTTTCCCCTTCTTCGTCGACAACATGAAGGTCGAGGCGAGGGGGACATCAACATGCGCGAAGGCAGGGTTTGGGCTCTGCACCGTCCGCGCCCACAGCCATGCGATCACGGTCAGCTCCTGGTCTACATAGGGCTCGAGATCTGGCCGCTCGGCCACCATCTCGGCCGTGACCTTCACCTTGGGATATAGCTTTCCGATCCGCCGCTCGGCCTCATCGCGCATCCATTGGCCGTAGTGCCGCACATCTTCAGCGAGGCCCTGGGCACGAGGCCAGACCCTAGCTGCACGCTCCTCTGGTGACTTGGATCGATAAGCCAGATTCACCGGTTCCTGCCCCGAGAAACGCGGAGGAATCTCGATCATTGCCTTGTTGATCAGGACCGCCACGGGATTCAGATCTGAAGCATGGGATTCCAGTCCCAGCCTCTGTGCTTCGAGGGGCAGTGCACCACCACCCGCGAAGGGGTCGTGGAAGCCTGGGAGCTTCTCAGGATCGAACAACTCGTTCGCGCGAGGATGCTCTGCGTTGTCTGCGCAGATCCGCTGCCAGCTCGCTCTGATCTCAGCCCTGGCCTTCTCGATCACGGTCTCATTGGTCGTGTTCTCCCATAGAACTAGGTCAGTCATGATGCCAAACAGTCGCTTTCGCTCTCTTTCCTGCTCCTTCTCTGAGGGGAACCGCTCAGGTTGAGAGGAAGGGTCGTCGACCATCTGCGCAAAGATCACCGCACGTGCCGCGGCAAGCGGGCGCCGAGCCCACCACAGGTGTAGGGTGGAGGGGTGGCCATGACGAATGGATTTCTCCCTCGCAGATGCGGCATTGATCTCATCCAGCGGAATCGCGACCTCGATGAGTTTCTTGCGGATCTTCACATCGGTCACGAGGGTGGACCTCCGTTCTGGAGCAATTTCTCTAGGGAATAGGTGGCGCTGACCTGCTCAAAGGTCGGCTTGCCGAAGTCAAAGGTTCGATCCACGTAGACAGGCGCCTTCGCTGCGTCGTTCTCGACCAAGACGATGCAGAGCCGGAAGTGATCGGGCACATTGCTGGCCTTGCGGATCTCGTTGACGGTGAGGGTCACGCTGCTTGCTCCCACAACACGGCCCTTCACTTCCAAGAAGTGCAGGCGGTCCGTGCTGGGATCGCGGGATTCGATGTCATAGCCCACGTTTTCCGCACTGACATCTCGGGGCTCGCGCCCTAACTGGCGCTCGGCCTTGATGACGGCCTCCATGGCCAGCAACTCGACACGGCGGCGGGCTTGTGCATCGGCATTCGTGTGGGTCTCAGCCTCGCTGGGGCCGTTCTGCTCCCCACGCAGCCTTCGCATCAGGCCAGCGGGAACGACTAGAGCTGCGCCACGTAGCCGGGGGGACTGCGCTGTGATGGATCGTTCTCGTTCGATCTCGGCGAGACGCACCCGCAAGCGGTCGCGTAGGCGGTCCGCGCGATCCTGAGCCTGAGCACCGGGGAGGCGTGTCTTCTTCCCCGCCCGCTCCCGCTCCTTCATGTCCTGGGCCTTGCGCTCCCAGTGATTGATCTCGAAGAGCAGACGCTTGTTGACCTGTTCCTCCGTCTTGTCCAAGAGCGGTAACTTGACCGCCTTGACCCCTTGCAGATGTTCCGGAACGACCTGGGCCGAGGCAAAGGCGAGGGCACGTTCGTCCCAGGACTCCTTGAGCCAATCCGCGTCCAGGATCGGCTTCATCAGCTCAAGCTCCTCTGCGGCTGCAGCCTGATAGTCCAGATAAGGGGCAGCACCCGCGTCCTGGAACTTGCCATCCGCTCCCACTTCTACGAAAAGCATACGTTCCGAGACGACATTGGGCTCCTCGTTCCTTCGCTCTCGCCCATCCTGGATCGAGTGGTGGAGATAGAGGAGGAGACGGGGCTCCGTGCCGGGGTCCTGCTCGTCGATGAGGATGGCTCCACGCTTGAGCAGTTCCTCGTGCTTCTCACGGACGAGGGAGATCGTGGCGTCCAGCAGGGGATGCCCTGGGCAGATCAGTTCGGCACGTGGCTGCTGATTGGCATATTCCTTGTCGAAGCACACACGCTCATATCGTTGGGTCACAGGCGTGCCCATGCCGATCTGCCGGTCTCGCTCCCGGATCGTAGCGGGCACATGGGTGATCTCGAATCGACCTTGCTCCCGACCATGGATCTGCCCCCCGAATCTAGGGAATGCATCGAGGAAGAATGCTTCGATGAATCCAGGCTGGAGCTTGCGCGCCTGGGCACGCTCCATCTCTTCGCGGAGCTGCTGGATCCGAGTCGTATCCATGGTGTCCTGAGCCAAAGCTCGGAGATCCAGGAGTTCTTGAAGATGCTCTCGATCGACAGCACCCTCGACCTTTTCGAACAGCTCGCGTTGTCTCGCAGGATCGCTGCCGTAGCGGATCGCGTCCATCAGCATGTCTCGCAGCGCACGCCGATCGAATAGCTGGCCAAGCACGTCGAAGACCTTGCCATCGAGCGCCTCCGATTCGGCCTGGATCTTCTCCAGCAGGCGGAAATAGACATCGCCCTCCTTGGTGTCCTTGGCAACCAGGTTCCAGAGGTGGCAGACCTCTTCTTGTCCAATGCGGTGAATGCGCCCAAAGCGCTGTTCCAGGCGGTTGGGGTTCCATGGCAGGTCGTAGTTGACCATCAGGTGGGCACGCTGGAGGTTGACACCCTCACCCGCGGCATCGTTGGCGATCAAGACCACGACACTGGGATCATTCATGAATGCGGTCACGACCTTGCGGCGTTGGTCGCGGTTGACGCTACCGTGGATCTCGACGACTGCCTCGTGACGGCCAAGCCGGGTCCTGATCTGTCGACCGAGGTAGGACAAGGTGTCCCGGAACTCGCTGAAGATGACGAGTTTCCGACGATTGCCATCGGGGTCGATCATCAAGGGATCGTCGAGGATTTCGTTGAGCTGCTGCCACTTGGCATCCTGGCCCGAGTTGAGCACGCGCTGTGAGAGAGCTTCCAGACCCTTGAGGATATCGATCTCGACAGCCAGCTCTTCGATCGTGCGCGCCGCGGTGGCATTGTCGGTCAACGCCTGTTCTGCCTCCTCTCGCTCCTCCTGGGGAGCCTCATCGTAGAGGTCATCCAGATCCCCAGCATCGTAGTCGTCTAGAGTGTCGTGGATCTCCCTGCGACCCTCCGCGGACTGCGTCCCTGTGGTTGCCTTCCCCCCTCGCAGCTGCAAGCGCTCGTCGCGGAGCCTTGCTTCGAGTCGAGCGCGTCGACGCTCCAAGGAGCGGTGAATGGCCTCGGAGGATGATGCGAGGCGCCGCTGCAAGGTCATGAGTGCGAACCCCACGTTGACACGGCGACGCTGACCGTTCTCGTCATCCACCAATCGCTCTGCGCGGTTCATCTCCTCCCGGACATAGTCCGTGACGGCGTGGTAGAGCTGCGCCTCGAGGTCGGTCAGTGGATACTGCACGGTGTAGCTGCGACGCTCCGGGAAGAGCTTGGAGCCCTCGAAAGTGTAGAGGTCCTCCTTGACCAGACGACGCATGAGATCGGAGGGATCCACGGAATGGACCCCCTCACGGAAGCGCCCTTCGAATCGATCCCCATCGAGGAGGGCCAGGAACAGCTGAAAATCCTCGTCCTTCCCGTTGTGCGGGGTGGCCGTCATCATCAGCAGGTTCCGGCAATGGCTACCCGCTTTTCGCCCCATTTTGTAGCGCTGCGTGAGCTTGACCTCTCCGCCCATGTAGCTACCACTCATCCGGTGGGCCTCGTCAAAGACCATGAGGTCCCACTCGGGTGCCGCGAGCAAACGCTCCTGCAGCTCCTCGTTGCGGCTCAGCTGGTCCATCCTGGCGATCAACAGGTGCTTGTCGTCGAAGGGGTTGCCCGTGCGAGACGCATTGATCATGTCCCGCGTCAGGATGTCGAACACGAGACCAAACTTCTCGGACAGCTCGTCCTGCCACTGCTCGGTCAGACTACCCGGTGAGACAATCAAGCAGCGCTCCAGGTCACCACGGACCATCAGCTCGCGAATCAACAAGCCTGCCATGATCGTCTTCCCCGCCCCGGGATCGTCGGCAAGCAGGAAGCGCATGGGCTGCCGAGGGAGCATCTCCTCATAGACAGCGCTGATCTGATGGGGAAGAGGCCGGATCAGGGAGCTGCTCACTGCGACGTAGGGGTCAAAGAGCCAGGCCAAGTGGATCCGGTTGGCCTCGCTCACCAACCTCAACAGCTTGCCGTCACCGTCGAAGGACCAACGGCGGGCAGGAGCGGCCAGCTCCAGGCCGGGCTCGTCATCCCGGGACACGAGACGGTCCCGCAAGGCACCGTCCGCAGTGCGATAGATGACCTTGAGCATCCCATCGCCCACCCAACTCGCAGCTTCGATGGTCGCCACTGCGCCAGCATGCAATCCGCGGACTAGGGCACCCTGGGTGAGTTCTTCGAGCTTGGTCATGGTCATAAGCCGAGCGAGGGATTGGTGATTCCCATGCGAAGCCGGGCACCGCAGTCACGCGGGCGCCCGACTATCGATTCGGAGTCGGATAGTGAAGCAGGAGTTCGACCAATACGCCATGCTTGAATCAGAGGGCCAGGGTCAATTCTAGGCACTCAGCATGGTAGCTGACAGCTCTGCCCACCCTTCCCCGGTCGCGGAGCCCGAGAGGTTGCCATCTTAGCCGACCTCAGGGCTATAGCCCGCTCGCTCCACTCACCTTCATGGCCCCAGGGTGCCACATGAAGCAATCTATGGCTCCTTTGGACCTCTCAACATCAGCTTTCCCTTGGGACTTGCCGCCTTGAACAGTCTCTCAGCCCGACGGAACAGCTCGATGTCTGGAGGATACAGGACCAACGCAACATCCTGTCGACCATGAGCCAAACACAGGGCCCTTAGCTGTCCTGGAATCTTGTTCCCAATGAGGATTTGGAAGTAGAGGCCACAAACTCCAAACATGTGAGAATGGAATAGTCCATTGTTCGTGGAAACAGGGAATGCAGCCATCTGGCAAAACCCTCGTGCTCTGCCATCATTCTCGCCGAGATTGGGATCCAACACCGCCATCAGTATCGTGACATTGGCAGGTGATGGTCGGTCTCCGTTGAGGAACCCCCGCAGGGCCTCAGCATAGGGACCTAGAGCTGACCCTCTCCCTTGAAGGGTGGCTGCCGTATCGGCTCTCCAGATGACGCTTGCGGCAAATCTCACGATCTGATCAACATCCATGCTAGACAGATCTGCGAGTTCGACGTTGGCAGTTGTCTTCGTGCCGAGCTGCTCGGGGAGCGGAAGTCTCGGGAAGGTGTGCGGGGTGCCGTCTTCGTGCGAAGCCAGTCGAGCAACGTATCTCTCCCATCGCCCGATGATCTGTTCGCAGTCCACGCAGAGCATGTGTTCCGTCTCTTGCTTCGACGTCTGTATTGCCTTGCCCCGGGCTACAGTCACTGGATCTCCCGATTTCGCCGTCTTCTCTCTCAGCTTCCTGTTCACCCATGCAGGAACGATGTGGCTTACCTGCAAGATGACGCCTGAGGAGAGGCACAGCGCGCAGGTTCCCGGAACAGTCATCGAGAGTCCAGCCTAGGCTCCAGAGCCACGCTGAGTTCTAGCCATGGGTGGCCCATGCGATGAGGACAGTAGCCCCAGAGCAGAAAGACACGGTTGAATTGGTGCACGACCCCAAAGTCATGATCACGAACCTCATCGTCGAACTCCCCAGGAGGAATGCCAATATCGTCCGTATGGACGACCAGCCACCTTTCGACGTAGGGACGACCTGCATCTTCTTGAAACCACTTGCGGTCTTTCTCTGCGATGATCTCTCCAAGGCGCTGAGTGATCTCAGATGCAGTCCAATCCCAATACATCGCTGAGCTTGACACAAAGACCTTGAAGCGATCATCCGCGTTCCTCGCCCCCCTCAACCCCTCGATTAGTGCCCTTGCGGCCTTGATGTTGCCGGGAATGACTTCTGATTTCACAAGCTCCGTAGCCTCCATGCCGATCCACCCACCCTGCTCATCAATTGCCAAGCAGTCTGGCGGAGTAGCTGGAGAGGTCTCTTGCCGGGGCTGGACATCGCGAACAACACGCACGCCGTCTCGTTGTAGCTCCTCGACAAGGTGACGGCACGCTGACAACTCCACCAGCTTCTGGGGTCCACTCCAGAATCCACCACCGGCACCCATCTTGGGGTAACGCGCCATCATTCTCTGGATCCTCTCGGATAGGCTCATCTGCTAGATGATCCCGCCTCGGGGATGGGTGACAAGTGGGTAGACAGCAGCCACAGAACACATTACCGAAGGAGGGCTGTATGACGAGCATGGTCTGGAGTAGATCATGTTCCGCGGACTTCGGCGTGGACCGCATCCGAGTCACCCCCCGCTCGGGTTCCCGAGATGATCCTGGATCGATGTGGAACCTACCATCGCGACCGAGTTGTTCGGCTTTGGAGTGAAATTACCTGGCTACAGGCGCAACCCTACGAACTCTGGCGTGTCACCTTGTATCCTGTGGCACAACGACTTATGATCGACACCCTGAACTCCAAAGGGTTTACGAAAGTCGCTCTGGTCGCACTGAAAATGCTGGGGTCGGCAGTTCAAGTCTGCCCCTGCCCACCACCGCCGACGAACGCATGACACTGGCCGGAAGCCTCAGGCTTGCCGGCCAGTTGCGTAGAAATCGACCAGGTGGCTGCGATGGAATCCGAGACCGAGGCCACACCCTGCGCGTTCGTCCAACCGAACTGGATCCGCGATGGACGCAGGCCGGGCATCACCGAGGAGCTCCCTCCCGAGCCCACCGTCCTCCTCGAGTCGCCCCTTGGCGTCCTTTCTCCCCGTCCTCGGGCGTTCGCCCGGATCGACGTCTTCGGGGCTCCTCATGGCTCTGTCCTCCTGGGCCTGGACCTGATGCACGTCCTTGGAGCCGAGCCAAGTTCGGGAGCCAAGTTCGGGAGGGAGCCAAGTTCGGGAAGCCAAGTTCGGGACACCCATCCACTGCGTTCGGGGCTCCTCATCGGCTGGCCTGCTGCTTTGGTCCTCACCAGGGAGGGCCGATGGGCTCCCGTCCATGACCACTCTCCTTGCCGCACCGGTTTGTCATTTGACTACGGTGTGGACGGCGGCAGTCGAACGCAAGCCACAAGGCTGCCCTGAACCCTGCGATACGGACAGCAGAGGGCTGGCGTCGAGCAACGCTTACGAATGTGGAGGCTTGGCTCATCTCCGGGCACTGGTCGTCGTCCGGGTTCCATCGATGGGTGTCCCGTTCCGTTCGCCGGTGTCCCGTTCCGTTCGCCGTTCCGTTCGGACCTCCGGCAGTCGCGGTCAGCGGATCGTCAATGTCGCGCCGGCACGCGTCAGAGTGACCTTGCGATCGGTTACGGCACCCCTCGCGTCGGTGATCGCAGCGCGGTATTCACCTGGCGGTAGTTGGACGGTTTGGCTCCACTTGCCGGTGACTTCGCGGCGGCGCACCAGGGCACCCGAGGCGCTGTAGAGCCGAAGCTGCGCGTAACCACTGCCGACACGGTTTTCGATGTGCAGCGGTGCTCCAGGCTTCAAGTCGAATCGGATCGCCGGGGCGGGTGAGACCTGCAGATTCCGCTCGAGGATGGCAACGCCGTTCGGAGCGGAAGCCAATAGGGAGTAGCGGCCGGGATAGAGCGTGATCGTCCGGGATGGTGCACCACTGTTGCTGAGGTAGATGTCGTCGAGAGTCATCCCTCTCGGCGGCCGATCGCGCCAGTGGATGCGGACAGAACCCTTGCCGCCGAAGTTGTCCATGACCACCTCGGCACGGATCCCCGGGATCATGACGATGTCGCCGAGATCGAGCTTGGCCCCCATTCCTACATCGACCTGGACGGGTGGCGCACGAAGATCCTGGTGCCAGATCTCGAGATCGAGCCTGCCTGGTTTCAGGTACTTCAGCGTAGCACACCCATCCTCTCCGGTCTTGACACCCCCACCACCGGTCTGCGCATCGTTGAGCGCTACCCGGATGCCGGACAATGGCGTGCCACGTCTGTCGACGAGACGAAGGTGAACGGTGGCCATGTGCGCCAGAAATGCGTCGACAGCGATGGTGAACGTGACCTCATCCTGCTCGGGCGGGACCGGAAGCTGCATGACGAGGTGGTTGCGCATCATGAGTGCTACGTGGACCCTCTTGCCGGCGGGGAGTGACAGGATGCCGACCGTCTGCTTGGGCATCGCTTTCCTGCCGCGGGAAGCAAATGGACTACCACCGCGGAACGGGCCGAGGCCGACCTTGACCTCTGCACTGTTGGAGAGCGGTAGGTCGCCAGCCAAGGGCTCGGAGAACGCGGCAGCGGTGATGCCACGACTCAGGCGCACACCCCTCTTTCTCGCTTCTTGGAGCAGCGGTTGCCCGTCTGGCGTCACCGCGTTCACAGTCAGCAGCCAGCACGCTACAAGGTCGATGTCACGGCGGGTGCTCGGCGCCTCGACCTTGACGTCGAGGTCGATCGGCAGTTGGTCTTCGATGCGGGAACGGAGACTGTACTCGCCCACGCGCAGACCGGAAAAGGCGTAGGAACCGTTCCGTATCGACGCAGAGGCCACCTGTTTGCCTTGGCGGTAGAGCCAGATCCAGCCTTGATCGATGGGTTCGCGGTCCGCGCGCCACACCGCGCCGTAGAGGACCGCCGCGGTCTTGCTCTCGACGGGCCCGGCCACACGTCCCATCGGTGGACGCGCGGTCTGGTCACTGGCAGCCGGTTCCTGGGACTCGTTGGGGCCCTGGAGGGCCTCCGGATTACCTGTTTCGACATCCGGGTCGTTGGCATCTGTCGGCACGAAGGTCGCCGGTTCGAGATGCAGCCACAGCACGAACAGGACGACGATGGCGACACCGAGTCCAGCGGCGAGCAGTTGCAACGGAGCCAGCCAAGGCGAGCGTTCGTTCATCGGATCACCAGCTTGCAGGGGGCGCTGCCGAAACTCAGCGCCCCGGTCTGCACGAGATCTCCGCGATCATCGTGCACTTCGAAGGTGTAATTGCCCGCTGGCAACGAGAGGGTCATCTGCTTGTTCCGCGGCTCCACCGCGCGGGCCAGGATCGCGCGCTTGTTTGGGTCGAACAGCGTAACAATGAACATGCGCGTCGGGTCGGGTGGCCTCGTCACCGTGCAGGTGGAGGGCTTGGTCAGTCGCATCACGATAGGTGTCACTGGCGGATTCTCGAACACACCGGCCGCCATCATGCCGTCCTTTCCGCGGGCCTGCACGGCGATCCTGCCGCGGCCGGTTGCCCCTAACGAGAAGGACCCGTCCGCCTGCGTTCGCGCACTGCGATTGTGGGCGAATCCGGCCGGCGTCGAGCGCCACTTGAGCTCGGTCCAAGTCATCCGAGCACCCGCTGGCTTGCCGTCGGGGCCCAGGACCTTGCCGGCCAGTGGCAGGGACGGTCCCAATCGAACATCGCCGAGATCGAGCCGTTGACCCGGTTCGACGAGCACGGTGTGGAAGTAGCTCTCATGCTCGCGCGCTGAGATCCGGCACAGAAGGAATCCTGGCGAGAGGCCCTCCAGCACGGCACGGCCCTCCTCGTCGACCTTCCTTCGTCTGCCGCTGCGGTTCGACGTGCCCAGGGATACACGCGCCATGGTCAGCGGCGCACCGCTCCCGGCATCGAGAACGTGGACGGTAGCGGATGCTGCCAGCTCCTTCAGCGCTGCGACATCGACGACGAACTTCACCTCCTTCTGCCCTGGATTTACGATCTTCTGCTCGAGCACGATATGGCGCTGCAACAACGCAACGTGGGCAGGTACCGAATTGAGGTGGAGGGTGCCAGCGAAGCCCTCCCGCGGGTTCATCTCGCCTTTCCATCGCGCGTCTCCGACAAAGACCGCGCCGTAGTCGGTCGGAGCGAGTCGCTCCGGGAACGCTGCCTTCTGGCCGGCGACCCTGAAGTCATTCCAGCCGCTCATGGTCAGGCGCAGCGCGCGCGTTGCATCCTTGCCGTCCGGAGTCACGATCATGACGCGTACGGGATGGGACGGGTCGAGCACGAAGTCGCGGTATTGCACGGCATCGTCCGTGATCGTCAGCGTGTGCTCACTCTGCACGATGGAGTCGCCGCGCAGCGTGACCCGCCAATCTCCCGGATGCAGACCAGTCAGCGCAAAACTGCCGTGTTCGCTGCTCGTGTACCTGCGCTCCTTGCCGAGCGTCGCCCCGATCGAGACCTCCGCGGGTCCGCCGTCGCGAAGGCGCAGGCTGCCAGTCAGCAGAACACCGACTGGGTCATCGGCGCGATACTTCGCAACGACTGCCTTGCGCGATCGCGCACCGTTCGCCTTGGCGAGGGACGGCGAAGGAATCTCTCCCGGCGCAACCTCCGAGATCGATCGCGGTTCGGGTTGCTGGCCGTGAGTGACAGGCGACTGTGTCCCGTCACCGGGGACAACCTGGCTTGCGAACACCTGCAATGCGAGCAGGAGCACGATGACGCTCTCGACAACGCACAGCAATGCGACACGTGCGACCACGACAGCCTCCTTGCTCGTCGGTAGGACCCAGAAGACACCTACCCCATCCCCGGCCCGACATGTTAGCAGCACTGGCTCCCCACTGGAGCCGTGACGCGCACATTTCCAGGAAGGCCCGTCATGGGCGATCAGAGGGGCACCTTGCAGACCTCATAGCTCTCCTCGGACTTACGCAGGATGACGGGCTACCGCACCGTCTCCTCCGCGGGGCTCCCGGCCTTGCGCGTCACGGTGACCTCGACGTGCGTCTCTCCAGCCAGCAGGTTGAGATTGGGACTGAAGTCGTGCACCAGGATCGTGTAGACACCTGGGCTCCAGTCAATGACGACGCTCCTTGCCGCAAAGGCTTGTCGTTTGACGGGGCTCAAGTTCGGGACACCCATCTATCGCACCAGAGGTTCGCAGTCAACTCGCTCGCCTACGTCTCAACTCGCAGTGGGCGGGAGGCCTGCGGTCCGTCCAGACCCTCCTTGGTTGGATTGAGCGGCGCACGTTTGCCGCCTGAATCTGGTGTGGACGGCGGCGTTCGAACGCCGTTTGCCAGAGTAACGCGATCACGCAGAGAACTCCCTCCGCCAGCCTAGCGCAGGAGGCCACCCATTGGACGTAAGTGCATCACGAGGGAAGCCAAGTTCGGGACACCCATCCACTGCGTTCGGGGCTCCTCATCGGCTGGCCTGCTG
>Ga0114931_10007865_pt1 | contig 12974 bp, 13 predicted proteins | sample 2SBtaG_FD_89579 | JGI IMG/M metagenome (GOLD analysis project Ga0114931, IMG submission 89579) | Deep subsurface microbial communities from Kolumbo volcano to uncover new lineages of life (NeLLi) - 2SBTROV14_V59a metaG | ecosystem: Environmental > Aquatic > Marine > Volcanic | place: Kolumbo... | reverse complement strand
TATCAGCATTTTTTGCTCCCGGCGCTGGCGCCGGTGATGTACAACGTGTTCATCATTGCCGGGGCGTGGTTTTTGGGGCCGGTATGGGGTGTGCGCGGTTTGGCGGTGGGGGTAGTGGCAGGTGCGCTGGCGCACTTGCTCATCCAACTGCCGGGCTTGGCGCATTTTAACGCGCGCTATCTGCCGACGTTTGCCGTTCACAGTGACGGGCTGCGGCAGGTCGCGCGGTTGATGGCACCGCGAATGGTGGGCTTGGCGGCGGTGCAATTCAACTTTGTATGGGACACCATTCTTGCCAGTTGGCTGACTGCGGGTAGTTTGGCGGGTTTGGATTACGGGCGGCGGCTGATGCTGCTACCGCAGGGCATCATCGCGCAGTCGGTGGCGGCGGCATCCTTTCCGACATTTTCCACACTCGGTGCGGCAGAAGCGTGGGACGATTTGCAGCGAGCGTTCACCGCCACTTTGCGCGGGGTCATCTTTTTGGCGATACCGTCGGCAGTGGGGTTGTTGATGCTGGGGCGTCCGATTGTGCAATTGCTCTATCAGCGCAACGCTTTCGATGCGCAATCAACACAAGCCACGGTTTGGGGATTGACTTTTTACACGCTGGGGCTGGTGTCGCATTCGGTGGTTGAAATTCTGACACGCATTTTTTATGCGTTGAAAAACACCAAAACACCGGTTGTGGTCGGCATCGCTTCAATGCTGGTGAATGTGGTGCTCAGTTGGGTGTTGATGAACGCCTTTGCGTGGCAGGGTTGGGCAGCCCACGGCGGCATCGCGCTGGCAAGTTCCATCGCGGTAACGGTGGAAATGGTATGGTTGATGGCAATGCTGCGACGATTGCCCGGCACGCTGTCGCTGCGACCACTGGTATTCCCCACACTGAAAATGTTGCTGGCGGGCGGCGTGATGGCGCTGGCACTGTGGGGTGTGCTGCACACGCTGGGCGCATCACCGGCGTGGGTGTCGGCGCCGGTGGGAATCGCCGTGGGGGCGGGTGTATATGCCACCGTTGCCTTGCTTTTAAAAATGGATGAGGCTACACTTATCATCAACAAAATTTATCGTTTTATTCCGAATAAATAGCACCAAAATATCCTACAGGAGGCAAGGATGGCGCACGAGCAAATGTTGGCAAAAATGACGGAAACCCGCACGGCACTGGAAGAATTTCTGGCAAAATTGGATGAAGAGACGTGTAACATTCGTCCTGCAGACGGGCGCTGGACAATTCGGGAAAATGTGGCACACTTGGTGGATGCAGAACGGGCACACCGGCGCTTTATCGAAACATTGCTAGCGGGCGAAACGCCGCCCACAGTGGAAAATTTCGATTTGGACCGCTACAATGCCGCTAAAGTGAAAAAACGGGCAGGACAATCTACCGCAGAATTGCTGGCGGCACTGCGCGCGGAACGCGAAAAAACGTTGGCAACCCTGCACGCCATTCCCGATGACAGTTGGGACATCACCGGGGAGCATGTTGCGCTGGGCACGGTGAGCGTGCGGCAAGTGGCAAAAATTATCGGTGTGCACGAACGTGGACATTTAAAAGATATGCGTTCGGTGCTGGCAGAAATTTCAAACGTATAACTGAAACAATCCACTCATATCACGCAGTGATTTTCAAGGCTCGGGCGCGCAGGCGCGAGACGATTTGCTGATGGTGCTGGTAGCAAACTGAAAAACAGACGCGCGGTGGGGCGGGGGACACTTCGGATAGCAGATTATTTGCCGCCGGTGGCCTCATCCCACAATGTGCCATCGAAATAGTGGGTGCCACGATGCCCCTTGAATGGAATCGGGGTGTCAAGGCGTTCGCCGGGTGCTTTTACGGTAATGAGTGTTCGCGGCTTGCCTGATTTCGGGTTGACCGCACCGCCGGTCAGCGCAGTGATTTTCAGCCGCCCAATAAGTTGGTCGTTAAAGATGGTGTATACATAATCGCCAACGTTGAGGCGTGACGGTTTGCCCGCCATATGGAATTCATATTCGGAGAGCGTGCCATCGTATAGCGCGTTCAGCGCGGCAACGCCTTCTTTGGCGGGAATGGTTTTGGTAATGCCGAAACTCATCAATTACTCCTTGATTGTGTGGTTACAAGATTCTGCCAATGTCACGCCGCTCTCGCGGGAATCCATTGAAAAATAGGTATGCTGTATTTTACCAAACAATGCGAGCAACCGCAATAGAGTGTTGATTGCCGCGATTGGCCGCTCGGTCTGACGCGGTGTTCCGATGGTGCTTCGGATAGTAGGTACGGGAGTCGGGCGGGGCAGGGCAGGGCGATGTCTTTTTCGGCAACCGGCAGGGCGGAGATGTGATTTGTTCGGAGCAATAGATGAAAAAGACCACAGATAGCACTGATTGCAGGAATTAACCCGGATTTTCAACGATATTTTTCAAAAAAATCAGTGGGAATCAGTTCAGTCTGTGTCATCTATATTTGTGATATGGTGGCGCGGGATAAAGTTGCGTTATTCCGGCAAATATGATATACTCCCTTTTGTTTTACAAAAGAGATATTTTGTAAAATAAAAGGGAGTCACCTTTATGAGTACCGAAAACCAACCCCCCGCCGCCAACGAAACCGTCCCCGCAGAACCAAAATTGTTCGACCTGCTGGAACATTTCACAGCGCATCTCAAGCTCAGCGCCGGCTCATCCCCCAGTGCCGCCAACACCGCCCAAAGTTATGCCAGTGCGTTGACGGTCTTCAAAAAATTTATACGAAATTCATACGGGCGCAAAAAAGGCTTCAAGTCCCCCTACCCTGCCGCAATGCTCGATAGCGATGTGCTGCTGGCATATTACGACTGGTTGACCGCTGCATCGCCCAAGCGAAAGGCCGCTCCCCCGCCGGAGACACCCCCCGTAACCGCCGAAATGGACGGCGAACCCGATTTTTCTCCCCCCCCTGCCCCACCAACCCGACCTGCGCACTATGCGCACGCCACCGTGCAGCATTACATCGCGGCTGCCAAACGGTTTCTGTCGTGGGCTGTGGCGCAAAACTACCTGCCGCAATTCGATTTCGGGAAAACGGAAGTTCGTTTAAAAGACGGACGAAACCAATCGCGGAAAGCATATCCGCACCGTAAAATTGACCCCAATTTGGCGGCAATCGTTCTGTATTATGATGAACTATCAGTACCGGATGACACCCCAAAAGAAGGCGAATCAGGCTTGAAACAATGGCACAGGCGGCGGCGTAAAATTGCGCTCCTCCGAAATCGTGCTATTCTGCACGTGCTTTTTGATACCGGCTTGAGGGTGAGCGAACTAACCGGGCTAACCCGTGATGAGATTGACCGTGCGCTGAAAACGGTTCCCCTGCCGGAAGATGTCGCGGTGGAAGTGACCGGCAAGGGTGGACGGCGGCGCACAGTGTGGATTACACAAGATTCTATGTTGCGTATTCAAGCGTATCTCGATGCCCGCGACGACCCGTCGAATGTGTTGTTCACCGGAAGCAAAAAAGGCGTGCCCATCACCCGCCAGATGGTGTGGAAAATTGTCAAAGATGGCGCCAAGGCGGCCGGTGTCGGCGATTTTACCGGCCCGCACGCATTTCGGCACTGGCTGGCGCGGCAACTATTTAACGACGAAGACGACCCCGTCCCCATCGAAGATGTGCAGGCACTGTTGGGGCATGCCAGCCCAAACACCACCCGCACAATCTATGCGCCACATTCAAGCAAAGCCCGGTTGCACAAAGCACTCAAACGTGCCCGCAAACGCCCGGAAGACACGGTAAAATAACCGCAGCAAACCGAATTTCGCTATGAACACATTCTCACACGCCGTTGTTAATGGCGACCTCATCCCATATGAACAAGCAACCATTTCGCTGGCACACCCCGTTTTTCTGACGAGTTACGGTGTTTATGAGTCGATTCAAGTTGACCACGGACATCCCTTTTGCCTGAAAGGCCATTTGCGGCGGTTGGCTGCTTCTGCGGCGGCACTGTCGATAGACCTGCCATCGCAGAAAACCCTGTTTCGCTGGGCACACCGGCTTATTGCCGCCCTGCCCGCGGAGACGTATGCCCTGCAAATTTTGGTATTCGGCGAAACGTCCGGTTCACCATTGCTGGTTGCTTTTCTGCCCAAACCCCTGCCGCGTTACGCATCGGATCTATACGAAAATGGCGCGGCGGCCATCACATTTGCGGGTGAACGCGCTCTGCCGCAGTGTAAATCGCTGAACACACTGGTGAACCATTTGGCACGCACAGAAGCCCGACGACAGGATGCTTTGGAAGCCATTTTGGTCAGCGATGGTTTTTTGCTGGAAGGGGCACGCAGTAATGTTTTTGTGGTTGATGCGGCGGGCCATCTGCTCACCCCCCCTGCCGAGAAAACGCTGGGCGGCATCACCAAAGAAGTGCTCATTGCCGAAATGTCCGAAACACCGTATTCTGTGCAGGAAAGTGACGTGCCGATAGATGTCCCCCTGCGCGAGATGTTCATTACCAGCACCAGTATGCACGTGATGCCCATCACCCGGTTGGATGGAAAACCGGTGGGCGACGGGCGGGTCGGGGAAATTACCAAAAAGGCAGCCGCCCGGTTCGAAACTTTCTACCGCGCGGCTATCCGAAAATCATTGGAATAATTTGGGATACTTGGGATATTTTTGGGATTATTCAGCGGATGAGGCCGGTGGCTGTTTGGCGCACAAATTGTTTTACCGGGCGAAAAAATCTTGCAAACAATTTCACCCCCATGCGGAAAATCCACCCAATTGGAGCAAATAAAAAATTGATGTAACGGTCAACCACACCCATCCCCCGCGAAATCAGCGTGAATGCCGGGTTTAGCATATGCAGCGGTTTGAAGCGGGCATAAACCACGCACAACACCAGTGTCGCTACCGAAATGGCAAATTTTGTCCAAGCCCCAATTTCGATGTGCCAGAATTCCGAGAGCAGTAATTCCACCCCGATATTCAGCACGACCAAATAAGCGCCCGTTGCCAAAATAGGTTCGCGCCGAATGAGCCACGTAAAAATATCGGCGGCAAAACGCATCGCTACAATACCCGGTGCCACACCCAACATTACAATCAAAATGTGGTCAGACAGCGCGACGGCGGCAACAACGTTATCCAAACTGAATGCCAAATCAGCCAATTCTACATTTAGCACCACCAACCAAAAAGTGCTAGCTTGATGTTCTTCCGAAAATGATTCTTCATCATCACTTTCGCGCCCCGAAAGATGTTCAAACGATAATTTGATGAGATACAGGGCGCCGAGCAGCTTCAAAATTGGGTTGCGGATGACCCACGCCGCCAAAAAGAGCATTACCCCCCGCCCGATATATGCCCCCAGCAACCCGACTTTCAGTGCGGATTTCTGCTGCATACCCAAATAATGGTCGGTGAAGGGTTGCAGAAAATTTAACGCTTTTGGGTATGGGGTGGGTTTGTCGGTGGGGAGTTTTGAGACCATCGCCCCCAACACGGCGGCGTTGTCAATGGATAAAACCCCTTCCAAAAAAATTAATTGAATGATGATGGAAACAATATCGAATATGTGACGGAAATCCATTTGACTACCTCGGTTAGATTCTTGGCTCTTTCGGAATTCAGGAGGGGGTGGAAATTATGTCATTGCGAGGCACGTTTTTTATGCCGAAGCAATCCCCGTGGGCGTAATTTGAGATTGCTGCGATTCGCTCGCAATGACAGACCCCTAAATTCTCGGAGACCCAGATTCTTTTGCACCGAATGTACAACTTGTTGGAAACAGAAAAACGTCGCACATCAGGTTTTTCTATTTCTTCTAACACCGAAATAGTAAAAAAGATATGTGAATGGATTCTCGCAAAAGTGGGAATTCATTCACATATCTCACTTAAACCACATTAAATTCCGATATATCCTCCGCACCTTCTGCTAAAAATCGCTCGTACCGCAGCGGGTCGATATTCACCGTGTGTGCCCGCCCATCGACAATTTCTTCCGCCATCAATTTGCCGCAGATGGGCCCGTGCATAAACCCGTGCCCGCTGAACCCTGCCACGCAATTGGCGCCATCAATCTGTGGTAGCCGCCCCAATATGGCTTGATGGTCGGGGGTCATCTCGTAAAGTCCGGCCCATTCGGTCAGCAATTCGGCTTCTTCCAACAGCGGAAAACGGTTGATAGCGTGTTCGATGTGTGTCAGGGTCCATTTCGGGTCAACCATTTCATTGAACCCGACCGTCTCGTTTTGGTTCGACATACCTGTTAAAATGCCTTCCCCTTCGGGATGGAAATAAAGCGATTCGCCAAAAAAGAGGATGAAGGTCAAATCTAGCGATTTCAGTGCGGGGAGGGGACGAGTGACCGCGATTTGCCGCCGCAGCGGCACAATCGGCAGGTTAATGCCCATCATTTTGCCAATTTGACCGGACCACGCGCCGGTGGCGATGACCACTGTTTCGGTGGCGATACTGCCGTTTGGCGTTTCCACACCGATGATTTTTTGTCCGTATGTTTTGATATCGGTCACGGGGGTGCTGTCGAACAGTTTTGCGCCGGCACGCCGTGCCCCGCGGATGTATCCTTGCACCATGCTGTGCGGGTCTGCTAGCCCGTCGCCGTCATAAAATGTGCCGCCGACAATGCCATCCAAATTGAGATATGGCACCCGGGCTGCCAGCTCTTCCGGCGAAAGCACCACCGAACCGATGCCCAATCGGTTTTGCAATTCAACATTTTTGCGAAATTGTGCCATATCCGCATCATTATCCAGCAAAAAGAGGTAGCCGATTTTCCGCAAGCCGATATCTTGTTCCAGCTCTTCGGGAAATCGTTCCATCATTTTGAAACTTTCACGCGAGAGTTCGATATTCACCGCGGTGGAAAATTGATGGCGCACGCCTCCGGCACATTTGCCGGTGGATGCCTCGCCGAACGATGGGGCTTTTTCCAATAAAACCGTGTCCACGCCGCGCTGAGCTAAATGATAGGCAGTGCTGGCACCCATCACGCCGCCGCCAATGACAACTACATCTGCTGTTTTGGGTAGCATTTCTCCTCCTGCTAAATAATGGTTGTTTTTGGCAACCTGCCACCGGCAGGCTTGCCCGCAATCAATACCACGGCGGAACAGTGTCTGCCAGTTTTTCCATTGTCCGAATGGGGTCGTAATCGGCATCGGTCACGGCGGCAAAACGGCTCATTCGCCCCCGCCACAAAATAGCTCGCCCTTCTTCGGTGGTGTGCATCGTCAGCAGTGCTTGCCGCACGGCATTACGCAGCGATGCGGGCAAGTCGCCCCGCATCACCCACGGCGGCACAGGACTGGGTCCCAATGTGTCGATACGGCGCAGCCGCTGTCGTAGTTCCGGTTTTTCTGCCAGCTCGGTTTCCAGCACGGTGCTGTCGATGGCGGTGGCATCGATACGACGCTCTAACAGCCATTGCAGCGATGTTTGATGAGCATCGCTCTGTATTATTTTGCCGAAAAACCCGTTTCGCTCGCCGCGGGTTGCCAGAAAATAGCGGGTCACATTGTATCCGGAATGTGAATTCGGTTCATTGAAAGCCCACGCGGAGCCACGCAGGTCATCAATTTTGCGGAAAGGGGCTTCTGCCAGGGTGACCACATCCGAAAAATATACGGCACGCCCGGCGTACCGTTTGGCGCGCATCACCGGCGCGGCCAGCAATTCAACGGGCGGTGTACCGGCATCGGCTTTGCGCACATATGGCAAACCGCACATCCAACCGATATGAATTTCCCCCACATCGAACAATCGCTCGCGCTCTTGCCAGGACACATCATCGACAAAACGGGTGGCAATGCCAAGTTGCTTGCCCAAATATGCCGTAATTGCCGCGCAAACAACATCGGCGTTTTGCGCTTGGATTGACATTACTTTCAATTGAGACAGTTGAGATAGCATTGAAATACCCGGTGTTTTTTTCTGTGCAGTATTTTACTCTAAAATCAATTTTGGGGGTAAAATGCATCTGTAATTTTTATGGAGGCAGCTATGGCAAAAACTATCGGCATTTTAGGGGGGATGAGCCCCGAATCAACCATCGAATACTATCGGCATATCACCCGCTCGTTCACCGAAAAATTTGGTGATTATGGCTATCCCGAAATTGTGATTTTCAGTGTCAGTTTTCAACCGTATGTGGATTGGCCTGCTGCTGGCGCGTGGAATTTGGTTGCGGACGGTTTGGCAGATGCCGCGCGGAAACTTTCGGCTGCGGGGGCGGATTTTGTGGTTATCGCCACCAACACCATGCACAAAGTGGTGGACGAGATTCGGGAAAAGGTTGATATTCCGATTTTGAGTTTGTTAGATGTGGTGGGCGATGCAATCGACGCGCAGGGCTTGAAGACGGTCGGGCTGCTGGGAACCCGGTTTACGATGGAAAGTACGTTTTATCAGGATGCGCTGGCAAAACGGGGTATTACCGTCGTTGTACCTGATGCCGCCGACCGGGAGACAGTCAATCGGGTGATTTATGATGAACTTGTCGCGGGTGAAATTCGCGACGAGTCGCGTGCTGAATATCTGGCGATTATCGAGCGATTGGCGGCACAGGGCGCACAGGGCATCATTCTCGGTTGCACCGAAATTCCGCTGCTGGTCAAGCAGGCAGATACCCCCCTGCAGCTGTTCGACACCACCATTTTACACGCCGATGCTGCATTGGCGTTCGCGCTGGCAGGGTGAGGCTTCAGGCGGATTGTTTCTCGCGTTGCCGGGCTTCCCATTCTTTCCGAAAAGCAATAGCCAGCTTTTTCGCGCCGTCAAAGCCGTGAGTCTGCACGTAAAATCGGCGGTTTCGCGGCTCACCGCGTTCGTTGCGGTATGATGCCGCCCAATACCAGCGACGCTCTCGCTCGTTGTGCCAGCGGGTAAACGAATAATGCACGCCGTTGATACCGCTGGTGTTGTTCGATTGTCGGCGGGGGCGCGGGCCAGACCGCGCCGAATCGGCGGGGTGCTGCTGCATATAGGTTTCGTGGTAATGACGAGCGGCTGTACGGGCGGCATCTGTGCCGCCATAGCGTCTATCGCTGAAAAATTTGGTGTGGTGTGTGTGATAGATGCGCACTTGCCACCCGTGTGTGCTGCGCGCGTCGCTATCAATGCGAACGATACTCATTGTTTCCCCTCAAATTCCGCTCAAAAACCGGTTAACATAAAACGATTATAGCACTTTTCCCGTATCTTCTCAAAATATAGGGTAATCCTTGTGGCAGTCCGGTAGTGGCACGCTGCAGCGTGCCACTACTACGATATCGTACCCCAATTTATTGAAATGACACCTTTCCCCTGCATTTTGCCAGAATAAAACAAAAATTCATCTGAATTTTAAGGAACGTGTCAAAAAAAGTGTTGCAATTTTAAAAAAATGTGATATAATGATAGTACTTTATGTCTATATGATTTTATTTTTATAAACTCCTTCATCAAAGAAGGACTTTATTTTTATCTTTTTTGGTATATTATGTAAACCAATCTGTAATTGCGGAGGATCCCGATTATGCCACAGAAGCGACCCACCATTAAATCCAGCGATGAGACGTTTGTTAATGATCCTATGTCCCTCTATTTGGATGACATCAGTCAGATTGACCTCCTCACTCGTGAAGAAGAGGTCTCATTGGCTGAACAAATCGAGGCGGGCGAAGCTGCCAAAAAGAAACTCGCTCTGCCTGACCTGCCACCGGAAGAAAGGCAACTGTATCGCCAACAGATTGCCGCCGGGGTAAAGGCGCGCACCCGTCTGATTGAATCCAACTACCGGTTGGTCATCAGCGTTGCCAAAAAATACGCCAACCAAGGGGTTGGGTTTATGGATTTAATTCAAGAGGGCAATATTGGGTTGATAAAAGCAGTGAAAAAATTCGACCATCGGCGGGGATACAAATTCAGCACTTATGCCACATGGTGGATTCGGCAGGCTGTGACGCGCGCGTTGGCAGATCAAGGACGCACCATTCGTATCCCCGTCCATATGTCGGAGCGAATCAACAAATTCACGCGCGTTTCGCGGCAATTGGCTCAGCAATTGGCTCATGAGCCAACGGTGGCAGATATTGCCAAAGCGATGGACACCTCTGAAAAAAGTGTCGAGCAATTGATGTACATCGTGCAACACCCGCTATCCATCGAAATGCCGGTGGGCGATGAGCAAGAAAGCAATTTGGGTGATTTTATCGAAGACGAAAGCCAGCCAACGCTATCAGAAACGGCAACTCGCCATCTGTTGCAAGAGCGAATGGATCGCGTGTTGACCTCATTGAGTGCGCGCGAAGGGCGTATTTTACGGTTGCGCTTCGGGTTGTATGATGGCAAGGTTTATACTTTGGAGGAAGTGGGGCAGAAACTGGGTGTGACACGTGAGCGCATCCGGCAAATCGAATCCGCCGCGTTGCGCAAGCTTCGTCATCCGCGCCGCAGCCGTCCGCTGCGCGAGTTTCTGCTGTAAAGAGGCATTTACCAAGCTTCGCCCAAACTCATTCCCAGTGTTTCATAGATTTTTAGCGTCGCTTTCGAATGGTTTAGGGTGTAGAAGTGAATGCCGGCCACGTTGTGGTCATACAAATCGAAAACCTGCGCCGTTGCCCAATGGATGCCGATTCTCTCGACGGCGCTATCGTCCGGAGCGCGTAAAACTGCCCGTAGAAGTTTAGCCGGAATGCGCGCACCCAGCGCCAGTTCAGACATTCGTTTCATCCCCCGCAGGGAAGTAATCGGCATAATGCCCGCCACAATGGGAACGTTGATGCCGGCAACTTCACAGCGTTCGCAAAAATCGTAAAAATCCCGGTTATCAAAAAAAAGCTGTGTAAAAATACAGTCTGCACCGGCATCGACCTTCGCTTTTAAATGCTCTATTTCTTGCAAGCGGTTCGGTGTTTCAGGATGCCCTTCGGGGAAACCGGCAACCCCCACGCTAAAATTGGGAAAATATTTTTTGATGAAAGCGACCATATCGGCAGCATAGTGAAAACCGTCGTGGGCAGGTGAAAATGATGCCCCCCCTTTGGGTGGGTCCCCCCGCAATGCAAGCACATTTTTTATCCCCGCCGCCGAATATCGCTCCAACTGCGCTTTTATGTCGTTGCGACCGGCGCCAACTGCCGTAAGATGTGCAACCACGTTTAGTGGTGTCTCTTTTTTCAGGCGGATGACCAAATTTTCCGTCAACTCCCGCGTCGAGCCACCGGCGCCATAGGTTACACTTACGAATGACGGTTGCATCGGCGATAGTTCTCTGATGGTCTCAAATAAAGCGACGGATGCTTTCTCGGTTTTTGGTGGGAAAAATTCAAAACTGAAATGAACTTTGTTTTCAGAAAAAATCTCGGCAAGGCGCATAAATTCTCCTAGTCGGTATATCCGGTTACAATCACGTGAACGGTGTCAAACCCCAGCGAGCGCAACAGATTTTCGTAATACAATTGCCCGTCTCTGGCGGCTTGAAACAGAATGCCCCCTTCGCGAGCATCGGCGATGATGAGCGATTTTCCTTCCGGCAATACTTTTGTCAGCAGCATGGTTGCGTCGTCATCGGAACACAAAAGATTGGGACAAGTATCCTTTTGTATCAAAATGCGGCTGTTTTTTAAATCCAGCGAAACCTCATCTTCAAAAACTTCCGGCGGCGGCAAAGTTAATTGAACTTCCGATGCATCGGCGCTGACCCAAATATCGTCATCGGTCACTTTGCTGACATCCAATCCGGCAGGCACGCGACCCTTCAACAGCACCACATATTGTTGTTTCAAACCGAATATTTTTGTCCAGTTGTCGGGCGTTTCGCTGTAATCAATATCTTTGGTGATATAATATTCCACAAAAATTTGTTTGTTGGTGTGTTTAATGGCATCAAGCACCCCGGGTTGAGCAGAAACGGTTTCTGCCGCTTCCGGCGGGCGAAATGTCAGTTTATTGATAATCCACCATCCCAGCAGGACAATGATGACGAGCGGAATGGCTTTTAAAATGAGGCGCAAAATGAGTCTTATCACCGCGACCCTCCCTCTTTGAAAATAATGGTTACGTGGTTGAACCCCAACTTCTGCAAAAAGTTGGTCAGTTGCGATTTTGCCAATTCATCTGCCACCTGGAGCACCCCCGCTTCGGTTTCCGCCCAGTTGCGCAGTTGGGTACGGGCGGCATCGAACGCTTCTTTTTCCAGTCCGGGGTAGTCGGAAAACGCTATTCTGCGCTGATTATCAATTACTTGAGATTCGTCGGGCAGCAATTCCACACTGCTGATGGTGGCGTGCGGTATTTTCATCGTGATGCGGTCTCTGGTAATGACCATGTCCGTCGGGGCAATTGCCGTTATATCAATACCGGCATACACGTTTCCCGCCGCCAAAAGCAGTACCTTATCTTCGCCGAAGAGGTTTTTCCACCAAGGTTCATCGCTGCGGCTTTGAGACACAACCGTTTGCATTTTGACTTTAACGCTGGTTAATTGACCCAGCTTCGTAACATCGACCACTATCGGTGTGGGAGCCGGGGTTGGCGTGCGGGTGGGTGTGGGCGATGGCGTTGCGGTGGCGGTGGGACTGGCGGGCACGGTCGGCGATGGAGTGGGCGTGAACGTCGGTGGGACGGTTGGACGCGGGCGCATAGCGATGGCATTTTCGGTGGGCGTGGGGGTTGCAGCGGCAAAGGGTGGTACGGCACGCAGCGCAAGCGCAATCAGTACGATAAAAATTATCGCCACCAATACAGTCACACCGTACTGCCATTTTTGTGGAATTTCAAATTTGTCCATTTAAATCTCCAACTCACATCCGAGCTTCTGCCGTGGCATAAATTTCTGCCGTGGTGGTTGCTGCGTTTTTCGTGATATCGGTCAGTGCCGCTACTGTTTCCGCCACAAATGCCTCGTCTTTCAAACTCGCCAAGTTGATTTTCACGTTCAGCGCGGCGCTGTTCAATCCCGCCAACGCCGATTGTGCCGCCGAACCGGCATCGCTGGCGGC
>Ga0114931_10007864_pt1 | contig 12976 bp, 11 predicted proteins | sample 2SBtaG_FD_89579 | JGI IMG/M metagenome (GOLD analysis project Ga0114931, IMG submission 89579) | Deep subsurface microbial communities from Kolumbo volcano to uncover new lineages of life (NeLLi) - 2SBTROV14_V59a metaG | ecosystem: Environmental > Aquatic > Marine > Volcanic | place: Kolumbo... | reverse complement strand
GTCCTGCCAGGTCACCGCAACGCCCCATTCTTCGGCCAGCCGTTTGTAAACGATGGCGAGCAGCTGCGAATAGGGTTTGGCGGGCGTCTGGACCTGCGTTGAGGATTCGTAATGTGCGTGCCGCTGGAGGATTTCATCGCGCGACAGCGCGCATGCTGCCTTGTCCGTGAGCGGCTTCAGGGCGGCAATCATGCCGGTTTCCCAGTCTATCAACGTGCCATAAACATCGAACGTCAGCGCTTTGAAATCGCTCAACAGCATCACGGTTCTCCCTTGCCATGGGCATCTTGTCAGCCGTTGCCGGCGAAACGTCGCGCCGGTCAATGGTATCACATATGGCGAGAGCCTTGCCCGCTTACGATGCGGGAAGGCTCATGGTTTTTCCGGCGAGTTCGGCTCGTATTCTGTTCAGAGTTTCGAGATTGGCGATGGTCTCTTGCGGCCGCTCCATGGCAACGCCGACCAGGAGCGCCTCAACGAGGGCGAGCGTGGCGGTATGCATGCTCAGCATGTCGGCGCGGCCGCGCGCGACGGGAAGGACCAGATCAAAGCGGCTCCGCAACCTGGGTCCGAGCGAGTCGGAAAACAGTATCCTGGCGGCGCCGCGCCGGTCCGCCTGGTCCAGCAATACGGTCAGTTCCCGATAGACCCGGCCATAGGCAAAGATCACCAGGAGGTCACGGTTCCTGATTTTCTGCACGCCGTCGGCGAGGAGCAGGCCGGTTTGCGTCAGGCTCGCCGCGTCGAGGCCGAAACGGCCAAGCTGTATGGCGAAGTACTCGGCCATTGCGCTCGATGGACCAATGCCGAAGACAAATGTCCGTTGCGCCGCGACAATCAGGTCGATCGCACTCTGGAATTGATCCGGCGTGATGTCGTGGCGAAGGTCGTCGAGCGATTTCTGATGAATATCGAGCGTGATGTTGAGGGCGGAGTCCGGATCATCGCTCACCACACTGAGAGTGCGGGCCATCCGGCTGGCTGGCGACAGGTTTTCGCGAAGCTCGCGCGCCAGCGCACGGCGCAACTCTTCCATGCCGGCAAACCCGAGAGTTCTCGCGGTGCGAACGACGGTCGCATCGCTCGTGCCGGTCTGCTCGGCGAGCGCGGAAGCGGAGGCAATGAGAACCTCTTCAGGATTTTTCAGAAAAAACCGGGCGACGCGCTGCTCGGCCGCGCTAATGTGGTCGCCACAGGCTTTCAGCCGACTGTCCAGGGTGAGGGATGTGTCCATGACAATGTGCCCGTTGTTGGCCTATCGGATTGACCTTTGATGTCGCGTATACTACACACGATAAATTAAAGTAGCAAATATTACATTATCGCGGGGCTGGTCGCCGAACAGGGTGTGGGTCGAAAATGTTGTTGCCGAAAAATGCGCAGAAAATACCGAGCGGCGTATGGGCGCTTGGCTTTGTCAGCCTGTTCATGGATGCATCGTCCGAGCTGGTCCACAGTCTGCTGCCGGCGCTGTTTGTCTCACTCGGCGTCAGCATGGCGGCTGTCGGGGCAATCGAGGGTGTGGCCGAGGCGACGGCTTCTATTACCAAGATGTTTTCCGGAGCGCTGAGCGACTGGCTCGGCAGGCGCAAGATCCTGGCGGTGATCGGCTATGGCCTGGCGGCGGTTACAAAACCGCTGTTTCCGCTGGCACACTCGGCTGAGGTTCTTTTCGCCGCGCGCTTCATCGACCGGATCGGCAAGGGCATCCGGGGTGCGCCACGCGATGCGCTGATCGCTGACATCACGCCGCCTGCGATTCGCGGCGCCGCCTATGGTCTTCGCCAGTCGCTGGACGCGGCGGGCGCCTTCATAGGGCCGCTTCTGGCGATCGCCCTGATGGCGCTGCTCTCGGACGATATCGGGCTGGTCCTCTGGTTTGCCCTGATCCCGGCGGTGCTGTGCATGGTATTCCTCCTCTTCGGGGTCCAGGAGCCCGATGCCATTCCCGCCGCCAGGGACAATGGCGGCAAGCGCGGCCTCCCTCTACGCGGGGCTGATTTTGCGCAAATGAGCGGCAGCTACTGGCTGATCGTTGCAATCGGCGGCCTGTTCGCGCTGGCCCGCTTCAGCGTGGCATTCCTTGCCCTGCGCGCCATGGACCTGGGGCTGCCGGTCGGTCTGTCGCCATTCGTGCTGGTCCTGGTAATGGTCGTCTTTTCGCTGTCATCGTATCCGGTCGGTGTGCTTGCGGACCGGATGGACCGCAGGGTATTGCTGGCGCTCGGTTTTATTGCGCTGATACTTTTCGAACTCTTGCTGGCCAGTGCGTCAGGCTATGTCGCCGCCATGATCGGAATTGCACTCTGGGGTGTTCATCTGGGGCTTACGCAAGGATTGCTCTCGGCCCTCGTCGCGGACTGCGCGCCCGACCATCTGCGCGGCACCGCATTCGGCATATTCAATCTGGTCAACGGCATTGCGCTGTTGTTTGCGAGCCTGGTCGCCGGCGTGGTCTGGCAGCTGCTTGGGGCATCGATGACATTTTATGCCGGAGCAGCATTTGCCGGCGGCGCGCTCATCCTTCTGCTGGCGACCTTCCGGTCACGGCACTGGGCCTGAAGGGGCCACTGGAACTCCCGAAAACATTGGCGTTCATGCACGATTGTTCCGTTGGCGGTCTTTTCCTGATCGGTCTGAACCGCTAAGACATACGCCATGCGCCGCCGTTTGCCCCAGGCTGGATTGATGGTTGCGATTCTGCTGGCGCTTTCCGTCCTGCGGATCGCCGACCCGGCCCCTGTCGCCCAGCTTCGCCTGATGGTGTTCGATGGCTATCAGCGGCTGAACCCGCGCCGGCCCGACACCGATGGTCCGGTGCGGATTATTGATATCGACGATGAATCGATCCGCCGGATCGGCCAGTGGCCATGGCCGAGAACGGTGATCGCGAAGCTGGTCGACAAGGCTGCTGCACACGGGGCGGCGGCGATCGGTCTTGATATCGTGCTTTCAGAACCGGACCGGTTGTCGCCCGAACAGGTCATCGGGTCATGGAGCGGCGATCTTTCCGATCTGCGGCTCAGGGTGGCCGGCCTGCCGTCCAATGACGAGGTTCTGGCCCGCGCGATTGCCCGTGCGCCGGCTGTGCTTGGACTTGTGCTGACCGACAAACCGAATTCGAAACCGCCGGTGCTGAAGGCCGGGTTTGCCCATGCCGGCGACGATCCGCGCCGGTTCGTGCCGGGCTTCGAGGGCGCGCTTGCGGCGCTGCCGGCGCTCAATGCCGCGGCAAAGGGGCAGGGGGCGATTAACTGGCGGCCCGATGGTGATCAGATCATCCGCCGCCTGCCGCTCTTTCTCAGCGCTGCCGGGAAGCTTTACCCGGCGCTGGCGATGGAAGTCCTGCGAGTGGCACAAGGGGCGAGTACCTATATCATCAAGTCATCGGGCGCCAGCGGCGAGCGCGCGTTCGGCGCCAGCACCGGTGTTACCGCGGTCAAGGTCGGCGCGCTGGAGATCCCGACCGCCGGCAACGGCGAGATGTGGCTGCGTTATGCGCCGATGCGCCGCGAACTCTATATACCCGCATGGCGGCTTTTGGAGGGCGAGGTGGACCAGGAGGTTTTGCGCGGTCGTATCGTCCTCGTCGGGACAAGCGCCGCCGGCCTGCTCGACCTGCGGGCAACACCGCTGTCGCCGGCTGTGCCCGGCATTGAAGTGCACGCCCAGGCGATCGAGCAGATCGTGGCCGGTGCGTTTCTGCGACGGCCGGACTATGCCGATGCCATGGAGCTGGTCGTCATGGTGGCGGGAAGCCTGATACTGGGCGCGCTGGTCGTATGGTTCGGTGCGCTTTGGAGCGGCGTCGCGGCAGTGCTGGCAATTGGCGCCGTGGGTGCATCGTCGTGGTTCGCCTTCGAGCGCGCCGGCTGGCTGCTCGATCCGGTCTATCCGGTGATCGCCATCGTCGTGCTCTATCTGGCGGGCACGGTGTTTGGCTATCTGCGTACCGAGCGCGAGCGGCGTCAGGTGCGCCAGGCCTTTTCGCGATATCTCGCGCCCAGCGTTGTTGAGGAAATCGCCGGCGATCCGGACCGTTTGACGCTCGGCGGCGAGGACCGCGAAATGACCCTGATGTTTTGCGATATCCGGGGATTTACCAAGCTTGCGGAAGGCCTCAGCGCCAATGAGCTGGTGACCTTGTTGAACCGTTATCTGACACCGATGACCGAGGTCATACTGGCCCATCGCTGGACCATCGACAAGTATATGGGCGATTGCATCATGGCATTCTGGAATGCGCCGCTTGACGATGGAGATCATGCCCGGAATGCCTGTCGGGCAGCGCTCGACATGGTCGAAAAACTGAAAATCCTGAACCAGACGCTGAAAGAGGAGGCGAAGCAGAATCGCCGGCGGTTTCACCCGATCCGCATCGGCATTGGACTGAATACAGGTTTGTGCTGTGTCGGTAATATGGGATCGGATCAGCGGTTCGATTATTCGGTGATCGGCGATAATGTGAATGTCGCGTCCCGCCTTGAGGGCCAGACCAAGACCTACGGCGTGACGATTATCGCCGGCGCGCGCACAATATCGGCGGTGCCCGAACTCGCCGCAGTCGAACTTGATCTGATCAAGGTCAAGGGCAGGCAGGAGGCGGAACGGATATTCGCTCTGCTGTGCGATCACCCCTCAGCCTATGATCCGGCCTATCGCGATCTCCACGAGGCTCATGTGCAGTTGATCGTGGCTTACCGGAGCCGCAAATGGACCGCGGCAATGCGGCATCTCAAAGTTTGCAGCCGCCGTGGCGGACCGGAATTGAAGGTGTACTATGAAATGCTGGCGGCGCGGATCAGACATTTTCGCAAAGACCCGCCGCAGCAGAACTGGGATGGAATCTATCGTGCCGAGACAAAATGACGGTATGACGCTACGGCAGGCGCCGGGTTCTCGCGCAAGCCGGCCGGGGAGCGGGTGGCGTGACTGAACCTTCAGGACTGCTGCTGACAGCGCTTGGCTATTTGCTGCTCAAGCATATGGCCGCCGACTTTATCCTGCAGACCCGCTATCAGCTGCGCAACAAGGGCACTTACGGCCATCCCGGCGGGCTGCTTCACGCCGCTATTCATGGTGTTTTGAGCGCACCGGTGTTTGTCATTCTGGCGCCATCATCGGCGGCGGTCGCGGTCGTTCTGCTCGCTGGCGAAGCCGTGCTGCACTACCATATTGACTGGCTCAAGGAGCGGGTGGTGAAAGGGGCTGGATGGACTGCCCGTGATAGTGGTTTCTGGACGGCGCTCGGTGTCGACCAGCTGGCCCACCACATCACCTACCTGGCGATGGTTGCGCTGCTGATCTGGTGGTAGTGGTGCGGTGCGCTATTGCAGGGCGGCGATTTCGCGATTGGCGAATTCGAGCCGGTCGGCCAGCAGCCGGATAATGAAACTGTGAAACGCGGCGGCCGCCTCCGGGTCCTGGCCCTGCATCGCCTTGAACGCCTTACGTCTCAGCCGATAGACGACGGTGGCGGTCTCCGCAACCACCGACGCGGTGCGCTTGCCACGGCGATAAAACCCCATTTCGCCGACCACCGTCTGCCCCGCCATCTGGCGCAGCCTGGTGTTCGTGCCGCCCGCGTCCTGATAGGAAATCACGACACGCCCTGACGCGATCAGATCAATGCTGTTGGAGGCGGTTCCCTGGCGCACCACGGTTTGACCTGCCTTTACATTGATGCGCACCAGATGGGACAACACACGCTCGGCATCGACCGTGCCGCCCAATTCGCGGGTCAGCCAGGCGCTGAAAGCCGAATCGACCGCGTCCCCCAGTCCAAGGTCGGTCAACAAGGCGTCTTCGCACCATTCCAGCGCGTCATCGCGATGGGCCATGGCGCACAGTTTGTCCGCGTCGGCCTGGGCGAAAAATCCGGCATTTTCGAGAAACTTCCGCATTGTCTTCGTCATGCCGCTCAGCACCAGCGCAATGGCGTGATCGCGGCAGGCGTTGCGCAGCTTGACGAGGCTGAATATTGCGCTCGAGTCGAAACCCGGCACCTGCCCGAAATCGATCACGATCGACCGGCAGTCGCAGTCTTTGTTGTCCCATATGCTGGTGCGCAGATATTCGTATAACCGGTTCGATGTGCCGAAAAAGATATAGCCGCGCAGCCACAGGATCTGGATCTTCTCACCATGGCGCGACAACGCGCGCATGGCTTCGGACGAGCGATCGACATTGCTGCTGAAATTGGCCCGGCTGAGATGCTGCTTGATGATGCTGATGCGGGCATAGCTCAGCACGAACAAGACGCAGGCCGCGATCACGCCGAACAATATGCCGGTGAGATATCCAAACAGGACAATGGCGATGGCGATGGCCGCAGCCAGCAGGTTGTCGCCGGCGGAGCGCCGGCCGGCGGATTCAATCAGCGAGTCGTAAAGAATACTGACGCAGAGATAAATCAGCACACCACACAGCAGTGGCATCGGCACAATATTCAGAATCAGATGGCCGGTGAATATGGCGGCGGTACAGATCGCCGCCGAGGTCAGGGTGCTCAGCCTGCTTAGCGCGCCAGCTTCGCCAAGCAGAAGACTTCCGACCATCGACAGATTACCGGTGAAGCCCCCCAGGCCCGATGTGACCACGTTGGCGAAACCGTTGACGCGCAACTCGTGATCAAGATCGACCGACTTGCCACGGGCAATTTCAAGACTTGATATGTCAAGCAACAGGGCAATTGCGGTAACGCCGCACACGGCTGCGATTTCCGCACCGGCGCTCCACAGAATGTCCCAGCGGATTGCTGTGCCCGCCAGCTCCAGCGGCGGCCACCAGATCTTCCACTGGCCGGAGGTTTCGAGGAACCAGGCGTTGTGATCGACTTCGAGGCCGGCCTGTGCTGCCAGCCAAAGCGCAGGGTTGATGATCAGGACGCCCAGCAAAAAAGTTCCCGGCAGCAGCAGATAGGTCGGGATTCGGTGCCTCAGACCGAGGATGACAGCGGCAAATCCGGCGGCGGTCGCGGCCTGCGGCCAGAATCCGGACAACATGGTCTGGACCGACGAGAAATCAATCAGCGGGCTGGCTGTCGCAACTTCCAGCCCACCGCTGATCAGCAACCAGCCGGAGGCCGCCAGAAAGCCGCCGATAACAGGGTAGGGGATGAAACGCAGCCACTGGCCCGCACGCAGCGTTCCCAGAGCGAGCAGCAACGCGCCGGTCAGCAGCGTTGCCAGCCCGATGGCGATCAGCACATGAACGATCAGGCTATCCGGCGCCACGCTGGCGGCATATTTCTGGGCCAACGAGGCGGCGAGTACACCCATGACGGCGACGGCCGGTGTGTCCGGCCCGGCATCGGCCGGCACAAATACGCTGAACAGACCGACCACGATACCGGTGACCGCCGCACCGATCAGCAGCGCGGAAAACGCAAATTCAAGCCCCTGTTCGAGCGGAGAAGAAAAAATCAGGGCGCTGAACGAGACCGCGTAGGCGATCGTCACGACCGATGCAATGGCGCCGGCAAATATATCACGAGGCACGGTTGCGAGTCTAAATCCGGAAGGCATGGGGCGGTTTGGGACAGAAGAGGCCATGAGCTTGTGATTCTTCGCGAGACCGTCGAGGGCACATCCTGAAGCTGGTCGCGCCTGACGTGCGGACCGTGACGGGATGAGCGCCTACCGCCGCCGCAACCTCCTGTGGCTGCGAGGACGCACGAGTGGACGGCGAATTGTGCCGCGTCTCAATTGCCGTATCGGCCGGCGGATGCGCAGGCGCAGGTTTCGCCGGCGCAATTGCGGCGTCAGCCCACGGATACGGATTTGTGGACCTCTGAAACGGCGCGACAGACGGTCACGGCGCAACAGGAACGGAAATGCCCTGGCAAATCTGGCACGGCGCAGGAAGCGCTCGTTCCAGGGCGATGGGCGACCGATGCGGCCGTTTGGCGCAACATGAATGAAATATCCCGGCCGGTTGATCGCCTGACATTGCCCATCGCTGCCGCAGACATCTACGCCGCCGTCAACCAGACCGACGGCGGCTTCTCCATTTTCATCGACATACCAGTCAAATGTTGTTCCGCGCACGCCGATCGTCGCCGTCGGTGTCTTGATCTTGTAGGCCGATTTACCCGCTTTGCCGGAAATGAATCTGAAGGCGCCACGCACCGCGCTGATTACGACTTCGCCGCCGCTGCGGGCCGGATCATAGATGAACCGGTCCAGAGTCAGCTCCGAATTGGGCGCGAGCGCGAGCCGGGTGTCATCGTGCAGAATGAACTGGCCGGTGGCGTCGGCCTGTGATGACAGCCGTTCATCAAGATAGACCGGATCGTCTTTTCCGACCGGCCGGTTTATCCCGTTGACGGTACCTGTCACCAGGTTTTCGATTTCAGCGGTGACGCCGATCGCCGTGGGCTGCTGCGCGATGGCCGGCATCGCCGCGGACAGCACAAACCCGGCAACGATAGCTGCCCGGGACATTATCGCCAACGCGGGCTGCGTTGTGACAGCACGTTGGGCGGCGGTGCGGTTTGTGTTCATGAGCACCATCATTGGCCCGCTGGCTTCCTGTTTGGCGTTTCCTTATTGCACATGCTCTGGAGAAAATAGCAAACCCGCGATCTTGAAGAAATTTGATTTCGACCCAATTTAGGCGAGACGCCGAATACAACACTTGATAGTCTGGCGACGGAACAATGGCGCGGCAGAATGCCATTAAAGGCACAGGGCAGGAAGAAACAAGTGCAAGCACTGCGTCTGTTAGTGATGATTGTTGTGTTTCTGGTGCTTTTCGCGGGCGGCACAGGCGCGGTGAAGGCCGATGAACTCAGCGCATTGTTTGTCCGTGTGCTGCAGGCGCCCGGCGATGTGGCGCTGAATCTGCGTTACGCCCGCCTGGCGGAAGCCGCCGGCAGGTCGCGCCATGCCCTCGGCGCATATGAACGGGTGCTGGCGGTCGATCCCGCCAATAGCGAGGCCCTGGCCGCGCTCGCCAGATTGCGCGCCCTGTTCGAACCAGCCGTGACCCGGATCAAGGCAAGCCTGGGTGTGGACTATGAGTCCAATCCGCGCAACCTGCCGAAGGGTGTCGGACCGCGCGACGATGGCACACTGAACGGCGCCTTTGCGGTTTTTGACCAGCGCGCGTTGTTCGGTGGTGTCTGGCGCAGCCGGGTCGACGGATATGGTGAATTTCACAGTGACATCGAGGACCTCGATTACGGCCGCATTCAGGCCTTCAGCGGGCCGGTGCTGGAATTGCCGGGCTCGGCGCGTCTGTACCTTGCCCCGGGCTTCGGCAGCGCGATGCTGGATGGACGTTTGTTTTATATCGAGCCGGGCGTTTATGCCGGTATTGAGCGATTGTGGCCGGGCGTCATCGACGCGGTTACTCTCAGAGCGACCTACCGTGATGTCGCCCGCCGGTTTCGCACCCGCGATGGCGTCAAGGTTGACCTGACCGTGCGGACAACGCGGCGCGATGTGTTGACGCGCGGTGATGCCGTGCACTTCATGCCGCATCTGCGCATGCGCGAGGCGGCGAACGGCCTGACCGGCGCGGGCGGCGCACCGAACATCCTGCTGCCGGGTGACTATGTCGGCATCGGCGCCAGCCTGTATTACTTTCTGCCGCTGGCGCAGGATGTTACCTGGGGCCTCAATTTCACCTCGACCTATCGCGATTTCGGTCACCGGGTCCGGTTCGGCACGAAGGGGCGCAATGACTGGTTTGTCGCATCGGGCGCGGAACTGCTGTTTTCGAATGTTGCCTGTACGGGCTGCGACCTGAAGGTTCGTTACCGCTACGAGCAAAACTATTCCAATGACTGGACTGAACGTTACCGGACCCATAATGCCGGGTTGCGGGCGATAAGGAGATTTTGATGAGACCGGCGATTTTCGTGATTGCGCTAGGCGTGTTGGTGGTAACGGCGCTTGATGGCACTGCGGCAGGCAGAATCGGCGTTGCTGCGACCATCACCAATGATGTGACCGGGACCGTTGCCGGCAAGGCGGCCAGGCTGAAATCGGGCGATCCGGTATATCAGCGCGAGATCGTCGCCACCGGACAAGAGGCGCAGGCCCAGTTGTTGTTTGTCGACCAGACGACATTTTCGCTGGGCGCGCGCTCGCGCGCGGTTCTTGACCGTTTTGTATTCGACCCGAATCGCAATACCGGCTCGGTGGTGCTCAATGTCACCAGGGGCGCGTTCCGGTTCGTAACCGGCACCGCAAAACCGACATCGTACAAGGTGAAAATCCCGGTTGCGACAATTGGCGTGCGCGGGACGGTCTTCGGGTGCAGCGCAATTTCGCAAATCTTCGCCAGTTGCATGCTGCGCGAGGGCGCCATCATCATCTGTCCGGTTCCCGGCGCACGGGTCGTGCCGGAAGGAACGCCGGCGGGCAACGGCTGTACGCTGGTCGACCAGCCGGGCGCCTATCAGGTGAGCACCAATGGCGGCAATCAGCCGCCGTCCAACGGTACTCCGCCAGGCGACCCTGATACGAATGACGCGCTCGACAATCAGAATGGCACTTTCGAACCTTCGAGAGGGGGCTCGCAATATCAGGGCGGGAGTCTTAACGACTGACCCGGACTGCGCTTGTGCCAGAGCGCTGTGATTTGCCTGAAAATCCCGGGCCGCCGTCGCGCCGTCGCGGCCAAAATCGAGTCCATCCCGACCCGCATAAGCCCGGGCCCGGTCCCCGATTCCGCGTGAGAAATTGAAACAGGGCCGCGTGGGAAAATTTCCACGACGCCGGCTTTCTTACGGCCCGCGGTTCCTGCCTGCGGCTGTCATTGGACTGTTACATAGGCGTGTAACCCCTAAATCAACGGCCTTGGGGCCGTATGCGCCGACAGTTGATGGCGGTGCCGAGTGATTTCAGGGGGAGGGGAGCCGTGCCCAAACAGACCCGGGCGATTGCCGCTGCCGTGTGCCGGGCAATTGCCGCGATTCTCATTGATCAATCTGATTTGGCTGGACGTTCGCGTCTGGCCTTTTTGCCGGGCCGCCTCCAACTTCGCGGCGCTTCATGAATCACAGTACGGATTATGCAAATTACCAGCAGAGAAGGAGTCAATAAAATGCATATACATACACTGACGCGGGCTGTATCAATCGCGGCCCTGTCTCTCGCCTGGGCCGGCAATGCCAGTTCGGCCGATTTGGAGAAAGATCAGGTCAATTGCCGCAAAGCCATGCAAATGAAGGTCTACGCCCAGGTCAACCGCGCGGCGCTGTTCGCCAATACCGGATCGACAGACGAGACCTTCTTCGTCGACAACGATAACTCCTCGACCCGCTTCGGCTTCAAGGGCAAGGCCAATATCAACTGCAACGTCGCGGTTGGTGCAAAGCTCGAGGTGGAGACAGAATCAAACAACACGGCCAACATTTCATTCCGCCAGTCGGGAACCGCCGGTTTCGCCCTGAAGGAACGCCATTTCGACACCTGGATCTCGCATTCGAACCTGGGCAAGCTGTCGCTCGGCCAGGGCGATACAGCGTCCAATGGCACGACCGAAGTCGACCTTTCCAGCACGTCGGTGATTTCCTATTCCGGCATGGTTGATTCATGGGTGGTCTGGAATTCGCCACCTCGACCGGTGCGATCAGTACGGTCGAAATCAAGGATGTCATGAGCCAGTATGATGGCAATTCGCGAAAAGACCGTGCCCGCTACGATACCCCGGTTTTTGCCGGCTTCTACGCCTCCACATCCGTTGACGACGACAACCAATGGGATGTTGCCGGACGCTATTCCCGTAAGATCGGTGACGCCAAATTCGCCGCCGCGGCCCATTATCTGGACGCCAAGGGAACCTCGTTCGGCGGGCAGCATGGTGGGTCGGCATCTATCCTTTTTCCCATCGGTCTCAATGTGACGGCAGCCTACGCCGCACGTAATTTTCGCGGCCGCAAGGACGGTAAATATTATTACGTCAAGGCCGGCTTCATCACCCATCCGTTCGAGGATCTCGGTCTGGGTAAAACCGCGTTTGCCATTGACTATGGTTACAACAAGAATCATGCGGTCACCGGCGACAAAGCACAGGGTTACGGCGCCTATGTGGTCCAGGGTCTGATCGATGGTGTTGAGGCCTATGCCGGTGTCCGGCAGCACACCTTGAAGCGCAGCGGTACCAGCTTCAAGAACGTGTTCGGCGCGATGACCGGTCTGCGGATCAAGATGTAGGGGAAAAACGATGACACATTCTTGGAAAACGTACAGCCGGCGTGGTCGCTATACCATGCTGGCGGCATGCATCGCGACTCTGGTGGCCGGTCCGGCTCTGGCGGGAAGCGAGTTTGAGTTTCCCGACAATCAGGACATATCGGACAAGCCCGGCGTGTTCACCGGCAGGGACGGCGGTTTCGTCGTCACCGTCTGGAGAGACGGCCGGCGTACGTTCGGCAGCGAGCAGCCTGCACCTTATGGGGTGACCCGCGACATCGGATACGGCTATGGGCAACAACAACCGGTTGTGCGGCGCGGCGTGCCGCAACAGGGTTACGCGCAACAGCAGCCGGCTCCCCGGCGGGCGTTGCAGCCGGCTGGTCCGGGTCCCCGGCAGGCGGTTTATGATCTGCCGCCCCGACAGCCGCAATACCGGCCGGTCTATCGCCCGGCGCCGCCGAAGCGACACGGTGTCGTGGCCGACATGGCGACCCCGGAGTAGGGCGACCGATACAGGTTTCTATCCCGCAGGCATCGCGACTCTCCATGCTATCTGAGTAGCCGGACTGGCGTTCAGGGGACCGTTTCACTGAAGGCCGGTCGGCTACAGCGGCTGCATGACGGTTAGTCGCGTCACACCATGCCCAGGGGCGATGCCGACAACGGCGCGGGCCCGTGCCGGCAACAGATGGTGCGCCCGCCACGGTTCAGAGGAAAGATAGAGCGTCTTTCCGCTGTGCCATTCGGAACCAGGCGTTGGTGACGACCACAAGCCCGAAAAGCACGACACCGAACATGATGGGACTAAACAGCTAGTAGAGACGAGT
>Ga0114931_10007863_pt1 | contig 12976 bp, 11 predicted proteins | sample 2SBtaG_FD_89579 | JGI IMG/M metagenome (GOLD analysis project Ga0114931, IMG submission 89579) | Deep subsurface microbial communities from Kolumbo volcano to uncover new lineages of life (NeLLi) - 2SBTROV14_V59a metaG | ecosystem: Environmental > Aquatic > Marine > Volcanic | place: Kolumbo... | reverse complement strand
CTGAGCCGCTTTGTGACAAACATTGCCGAGTTTTTGCCCAGTCCCGGTTCACAGGCACGAATGCTTTCGGGGATACGTGCTTTTTACAAATATCTTCTACTCGAAAACATTGTTGAGGATGACCCAACGGAACTGATCGAAGGGCCCCGTCTGAAACGAAAACTCCCTTCGGTACTGAGTGTGCAAGAAATAGAAGAGATGATCGCAAGCATTGACCACAGCCGGCTCAAAGGCCAGCGTCTTCGTGTAATGATCGAACTTCTCTACGGCTGTGGCCTTCGCGTTTCAGAGCTTACAGGCCTCAAGCGTTCCGATCTGCACCTGGATGAGGGCTATATACGCGTGATAGGCAAGGGTAATAAAGAACGCCTGATACCTATCGGGGCATCAGCCGCAAAACAGTTGCAACGCTACCTTGAAACGGTAAGAGTTCACCAAGAAGCCAAACATGGATTCGAGGATTTTATCTTCCTCAATCGATTCGGGAGAAATATATCACGCATCAGTGTATTCACCGCTATTAAAGCCCTGGCACAAGATGCCGGCATCAAGAAGGATGTCAGTCCTCATACCTTTCGTCATAGCTATGCCACCCATATGGTTAATGGTGGAGCCAACCTGCGAGCGGTGCAGCAGATGCTCGGGCACGAGTCCATCACTACTACCGAGATTTATACCCATCTGAGCCGCGACTATCTTCGCGACACATTGATGATGTATCATCCGCGCTACCAAAAGAAGAAAGATTAGAGATTGCCTCTACGCGCCTGCTCCCTTTCTATGGCCTCAAAAAGGGCTTTAAAATTTCCTTTGCCAAAAGATTTGGCGCCTTTGCGCTGAATGATCTCAAAAAACATGGTCGGACGGTCTAGCACCGGCTTGGTAAATAGTTGCAACAAATAGCCTTCATCGTCACGGTCTACCAGCACACCATGCTCCTTGAGGATTTCGATGTCTTCTTCTATCTCCCCTACCCGGTCGAGCAGGTCGTCATAATAGCTTTCGGGAACATAAAGAAACTCCACCCCCCGATCTCGCATGGCCGAAACGGTTTCGATGATATTGTTGGTAGCTACTGCAATATGCTGCACTCCGGCCCCATTATAATATTCAATAAATTCTTCGATCTGCGACTTTTTCTTTCCCTCAGCCGGTTCATTGATAGGAAATTTGATGCGGCCGTTTCCGTTGCTCATCACCTTGCTCATCAGTGCAGTATACTCGGTGGAAATATCTTTGTCGTCAAAACTGATCAACTGGGCAAATCCCATCACACGAGCATAAAACTCAGCCCAGGTATTCATCTCATTCCAACCCACATTCCCTACCATATGATCAATATATTTCAGTCCCGTTTCGGGCGGGTTGTAATGGGATTCCCATTTTTCATACCCCGGCAGAAATACGCCCTGATAGTTTCCTCTCTCTACAAAAATATGAACTGTGTCACCGTAGGTATGAATGCCCGATCGGACAACATATCCATCGATATCTTCTTCCCGCTGGGGCTCCATATAGGGTTTGGCTCCCCGTTTGGTGCTTTCTTCAAATGCACTGTGGGCATCATCTACCCAAAGGGCAATGACTTTCACTCCGTCACCATGTTTTATGAGGTGCTCATTAATCGGATGATCTGCCGTAAGCGGTGTGGTGAGTACGAGTCGGATTTTATCTTGTCTAAGTACATAAGAGGCGCGGTCACGCACCCCCGTCTCGGGGCCGGCATAGGCTTCGGACTGAAAACCAAAGGCTGTTTTATAGAAGTGGGCCGATTGCTTTGCATTGCCTACATAAAGCTCTACATAATCGGTTCCTTTAATGGGTAAAAAGTCTTTCGCTTCATCGAACAACTTTTTTTCCCCGTATTCTACATTTGTGAGTTTGCTATTTTCCATTTTCCTGTTTATTAGGACTTTAGATTCTTAAGAAAGCCAAGATTTATAATAATCGCCTGTATCCAATTTTAGTGCTTCCCGGGTCAATTGTAGCGGTGCAAAAGTATCAACCATCACAGCCAGCTCTTTGGTTTCCTTTTTCCCAATGCTACCCTCGTAGGTGCCGGGATGCGGTCCATGCGGAATGCCTGCCGGGTGCAGAGTGATCATACCTTGTTCTATATTGGTCCGGCTCATAAAATTACCCTCCACATAATAGAGTATCTCATCGGAGTCGATGTTGCTGTGGTTATAAGGTGCAGGAATGGACGCTGGATGATAATCGTAAAGTCGAGGCACAAAGGAACAAACGACAAAGCCTCCTGCCTCGAAGGTCTGATGCACCGGTGGAGGCTGATGAATGCGGCCTATTATGGGTTCAAAGTCATGAATAGAAAATGCATAGGGGAAATTGTAGCCATCCCATCCCACCACATCAAAGGGATGATTGGCATAGACAAAACGATGCAAAATGCCATCACGCTTGACTTTTATGAGGAAATCCCCGCTTTCGTCATGGGTTTCCAACTCACCCGGTGGACGGAGGTCGCGCTCACAGAAAGGCGCACTCTCCAACATTTGGCCAAACCAGTTTCGATATCGCTTGGGAGTATATATCGGTGAAAACGATTCGACAATGAAAAGTCGGTTGTCTTCGCTGTCAAAATCTATTTGATAAATTATACCTCTTGGTATCAATAGATAATCGCCCGGAGAAAAAACAATATTCCCAAGCATGGTTCTCAGGGTTCCGTTGCCCCGATGAATAAAAATCAATTCATCACATGAGGAGTTCTTATAAAAATAGTCGCGCAACGAATGGCGAGGAGCGGCCAGCGAAATGTGCACATCTTTGTTTACCAAAACCGGCACACGGCTGTCAAGAAAATCATCGGCAGGGCTGAGCTGGAAACCCTTAAAGCTACGGGCTTTCATGTTTTCCGTCTCGGCAATTTCGGGTCGGATATCAATGGCTTCCAGTATTTCTTTGACACGGGTCGGAGGATAATTATGATACATCAAAACCGACATTCCGTCAAAGCCGATGGTTCCGAAAAGTTCTTCATGGTAAAGCGATCCGTCTTCCTTTCTGAAAGCTGTATGTCGTTTATGGGGAATGCGGCCCCTCTTCTGATAAAAAGGCATGATTAAAATTTTGCTAAAAGTTAAAAAAACCTTTGGACATATTCAGGCAGAAAAGGGAAGCTGACAAAGGACTTTTTTTATTCCTCCCAGTCGGCAACAAATACATTGGTATCATGATTGCCGCCATTGTTGCGGTTGCTACACCAAACCAGCTTCTTTCCATCAAAAGAAAACATGGGAAATGCATCAAAAGTATTGTCAAAAGTAATCTGTTCAAGGCCACTGCCATCGGTATTGACAAGGAATAAATTAAAAGTGCGCCCTCCGGATTTGTGATTGCTGGCAAAGATGATTTTTTTGCCTGAGGGGTGCCAGTTGGGAGCCCAATTGGCAGAGCCAAGGCTCGTTACCTGTTTCACATTGCTGCCATCGGCATCGGCAATAAAGAGTTCGAGATGGGTCGGTTGTATCAAACCCTCTGCCAGGAGTTTTTTATACTGCTCGGCATCTTCTCCCTTGGGACGCGAAGCACGCCAAACAATTTTGCTGCCATCAGGCGAAAAGAAAGCACCTCCATCATATCCCAGCTCGTGCGTTATCTGTTTCAAGCCTGTTCCGTCAAGGTTCATCACCCAGAGGTCAAGATCTCCGCTGCGTGTAGATGTAAAAATCATCTTATCCCCTTTGGGCGAAATCGTGGCCTCGGCATCATAATAGTTATTATTGGTCAGGCGGTACTGAAAAGAGCCTTCACGATCCGTCAGAACCAATTCATAGCTGTTGTAAATGGGCCAGACGTATTTCTTCAACTTGCGCAAGTCGGGCTCAGGGGGACAGGCTTCATCGAAAAAGCTCGTGCTCGCATAAATGATGGTATCATTGTCAGGATAAAAATAAGCACAGGTAGTACGTCCAAGGCCGGTGCTTACCATATGATAATCAAAAGGCTCACCAAGAGGCGGTATGACTCCGGTAAATATCTGATCACAAGGAACTACGGAATCGCGGGTAGTACGCTGAAAGACCAGCCTTTTATTATCAAAACTGAAATAGGCTTCAGCATTGTCGCCACCGAAAGTAAGTTGTTGTACATTTTTCAGGTGTTTTTCCTGTGGATATCTCAGGCTATCTTTAAATGTTTCCACCTCATTCCCGGAGCTTTTTGCTTCTTCCTTTTTTTCGTTGTTTTCACAGGCCGAAAGCATTGCCAGCAGTGCAAATAAGTAGATAAAATGCCTCATAAATTTTGATTTTTGCCAAAACTATATATTTAAATAAGAATCAAATACCTAAATCGGGAATAAAGGCATGTGTCATAAAGTGTAATGCTTAATTTTGCACGCATGTCGAAAAAACTGATTTCATTTCTGATCCTGCTATCGCTTGCTATGGCCTGTCGCCAGTCCACGGAAGCACCTACACATGAGGAATCGGGGCTCAAGGATGAAGAAATCAAGGGATTGACAGCACTGAATGAGGAGATAAAAAAGAATCCGGAAGATGCGCAGCTCTATTACAGCCGGGCCGACCTCTACCTTTTGAATGGGAAGACGCCTGAAGGAATTGCAGACCTTGAAAAAGCTATTGCTGAAGATTCCTTGCAGCCTTATTTTTACCTGCGCCTGGCAGATGAGTTGATTCGAAACGAAAATAAAGAGTTGCAATTACCCGATAGCAAACGAGCCATCGAAACCCTGCTCCGCTATCTAAAGCGCGATCCTAACAATGAAAAAGTAAATCAGAAACTAGCTGATCTCTATATCTACACCAAACAAAATCAGGCAGCACTCGATTTGCTCCAAAGTATGATAGACCGGGAGCCCTACCATCCGCTGGCTTACTTTAAGCGGGGTTATATATTCAAGTCGCTGGGAGATACGGCAACTGCCATCCGTGCATTTCGTAAAGCCAGCGAACAGGATCCTTCATATTTTGAGGCCTACATGCAATTGGGCCTTCTTCACGAGCGGAGCCAACCGCAATTGGCCCTTCAGTATTATAACAATGCTCTTGATATACAGCCGGAAAACAAAGAAGCCCTCTATGCCAAGGCCCGCCTTCTGCAGGACCTTAAAAAATATGATGAGGCCAAAAAAATCTACCGAAAGATGGTTCGGGTTGATGCCCAGGACGAGCAAATCTTCTACAACCTGGGCTATCTCTATTATGAGCAGGACTCCCTCAAAAAAGCAGAAAGAAATTTTAATATTGCCATCGGTCTCAATCCTGCATTTGACTATGCCTACTACGCCCGCGGCATAGTGCGCGAAGGTCTGGGAGATATTGCCGGAGCCGCGAGCGACTATCAAAATGCACTGCGCATCAATCCGGAGCATCCCTATGCCGGGAAGGCTCTCGAAGAATTAAAAAAGAAAAATTGAAATATGTCGAAAATAAAAATCACTTTTCCGGACGGAGCCGTACGTGAATTTGAGAAAGGTACCACGGCCATGGAAATTGCCCGATCTATTAGCGAGGGACTGGCTCGTGCGATCATTGGCGTAAAAATCAATGGCAAACTGGCCGAACTCAATCGCCCCATCGAAGAAGATGCACGTGTAGAGTTTCTGAAATGGGAAGACAAGGCTGGCAAAGAGGCGTTTTGGCATTCCAGTGCCCACCTCCTTGCACAGGCCATCGAGCATCTTTATCCGGGCGTAAAGTTGGCCATTGGTCCTCCCATAGAAGCCGGCTTTTATTATGACATCGACTTTGGCGATTACAGCATCTCGGAAAAAGACTTTCCGCGCATTGAGAAGAAGATGAAAGAACTGGCCTCACAAAAAGCTGAATTTAAACTCAAGAAAGTATCAAAAGCAGAGGCACTCGACTATTATACAAAGAAAAGTCCCAATCCCTACAAAGTAGAGCTGATTGAAAATCTGAATGACGGGGAGATTACATTCTGCGAGCATTCCGACTTCAGTGATCTTTGCCGGGGCGGCCACATTCGCGATACGGGACTTATCAAAGCCGTGAAGGTGTTGAGTACAGCTGGAGCCTACTGGCGAGGAGATGAAAACAGAGAACAACTTACACGCATTTACGGCATCTCTTTTCCCAAACAAAAAATGCTGGAAGAATACCTGCAAATGCTCGAAGAGGCAAAAAAGCGCGACCATAAAAAACTGGGCAAAGAGTTGAAACTTTTCACTTTCTCCAATAAAGTAGGCGCAGGCCTGCCTCTTTGGCTCCCCCGGGGTTTTGTGGTTCGCGAAAGTCTTGTTCGTTTTTTGAAGCAGGAACAAGAGGCCATGGACTATAAGCAAGTGGTTACTCCGCACATCGGGAAAAAGGAACTCTATGTGACTTCCGGACACTATGCCAAATACGGAAAAGATTCTTTTCAGCCTATACATACACCCAACGAAGGGGAAGAATACCTGCTAAAACCAATGAACTGTCCACACCATTGTGAGATCTTCCGCAGCCAGCAATGGTCGTACCGTGACCTTCCGGTACGTTTTGCCGAGTTCGGAACGGTTTATCGATACGAGCAAAGCGGGGAACTGAACGGATTGACCAGGGTACGTGGATTTACACAAGACGATGCTCATATATTTTGCCGCCCCGATCAACTGAAAGCTGAGTTCAAGGCAGTAATAGGACTGACACAAAAAGTACTAAAAGTGTTGGGCATGGAAGAATTTACGGCACAAATATCGCTGCGCGACAAAGAAAACAGGGAAAAATACATTGGCAGCGATGAGAACTGGGAAAAAGCCGAACGCGCCATCATAGAAGCTACGGAAGAACTGGGGCTGCCCACCGTTACGGAATATGGCGAGGCTGCCTTTTACGGGCCTAAACTCGATTTTATGATTAAGGATGCGCTTAAACGTTCGTGGCAACTGGGTACTATTCAGGTAGATTATAACCTACCCGAGCGATTTGAGTTGGATTACATTGGGGCCGATAACAATAAACACCGGCCAGTGATGATTCACCGGGCTCCCTTTGGCTCACTCGAGCGTTTCATTGCCGTACTCATCGAACACTATGCCGGCAACTTCCCCGTTTGGTTGGCTCCCGAACAAGTGATTGTGCTCCCTATCAGCGATAAATATGCAGATTACTGTCAATCAATTTTAAATGAATTAAAAAATCACGAAATTCGCAGCACCATTGATTTGCGTGCCGAAAAAATAGGACGGAAAATACGGGATGCCGAAACCATGAAAATACCGTACATGCTCATCATTGGCGAAAAGGAAGTGGAAAACAAGAGCCTTTCGGTGAGGAACCACGGAAAAGGCGATATCGGAAAGATGTCGCTCAGTGAGTTTATTGAACGCATCACACCGGAACTGTCTCCGGCTATTATTTAATTAAAACAAAAAAAATTGCAGAGAAAGAAAAAATCATTTAACAGAAGACGTGTAGAAACCCCCCAATTCAGAATCAACGAAGGTATAAGGGTACCTGAAGTTAGGCTTGTGGGTGATAATATTCCGGAGCTCGGTGTTTACAGTACGGAGAAAGCGCTCGAATTGGCCCGGGAAATGGGACTGGACCTGGTGGAAATCTCCCCCAATGCCAAACCACCCGTTTGTAAGATCATAGACTACAATAAATTTCTTTACGAAAAGAAAAAGAAAGAAAAGGAGATCAAGCAGAAGACACAAAAAACCGTAATCAAAGAGATTCGCTTTACCCCCAACACCGATGATCATGACTTTGATTTTAAGGCCAATCATGCCGAAAAATTCATCAAAGAAGGATCCAAAGTGAAGGCTTTTGTTCAGTTTCGCGGAAGGAATATAATGTTTAAGGAACGGGGGGAATTGATACTGCTCAAACTGGCAGAGCGCCTCAAAGAGGTGGCTCAAGTAGAGAAAATGCCTTCTCTCGAAGGTCGCAGGATGATCATGTTTCTCGCCCCCAAAGTTTCGAAGAAAAAATAGTCTTTTTCTTTTTAATTTTTACTTAACTTTGCCACTCCAAAAAAATGAGCAGATATGCCTAAGATGAAGACCAACTCAAGCGCCAAAAAGCGTTTCAGAGTGACCAAAAATGGAAAAGTGATGCGCGGCCATGCTTACCATAGTCACTTGCTTACAAAAAAAAGCAAGAAGAGAAAGAGAAATCTGGTAAAGATGGACAGCATCGCCAAGGCGGATGAAAAAAGAATGAAAAGGCTGTTGACCGTATAAATTTGAAAGAAAATGCCCAGAGCAAGCAACCTCGTAGCTTCAAAAGCAAGACGTAAAAAAGTATTAAAGCAAGCCAAAGGATACTTTGGCAGAAAGAAAAATGTATATACCGTAGCCAAAAATGCGGTAGAAAAGGGCTTGCAATATGCCTATCGTGATCGCAGAAACAAAAAACGTGAATTCCGAAAACTTTGGATTGCACGCATCAATGCAGCAGCACGCATGGAAGGCATGAGCTATTCCCAACTGATAGGTAAGTTGAAAGCCAATGAAATTGAAATAGACCGGAAAGTACTTGCCGACCTGGCCATGAATCATCCCGAAGCTTTCAAAGCCATCGTTGATAAAGTCAAATAGGAAATTATTACTTTAATAAAAAGCCATCTCTTTCGGGGTGGCTTTTTTATTTGCCCAGGCACTGTAACTTTGAAGAAATTGCTAACTATCCCGCTCTGTCAATAGCCATTACTCGAGAGATGGGTGGGTCTTTTCCCGGCTAAGTAGATATTATCCCTATGGGACTTCCCGCAAACTACTTTTAAAAAGTTAAATCAAAAATTATCTCCTCTTATTCAGCTGCAGTCAAAACATTCCCCTCATAAGACGAACCCTCAATTCACTAAGCATCATCGGCCTTATGTGCCCATCATGGTTAGCACCAGCTTCCTTCTGCCCCCGTGGTTTCTGAATTCGCAGAGATAAATACCCTGCCAGGTACCCAGATTGAGGCGACCCTCGCTAATGGGAATACTCAATGAAAATCCCGTAATGCCGGCCTTCACATGACTGGGCATATCATCGGGTCCTTCAAGGACATGGGTATAATACGGCTGATTTTCGGGAACCAGGTGATTATATATCTCTTCCATATCAATGCGTACAGAGGGATCGGCATTCTCGTTGATGCTAATGGCTGCAGAAGTATGTTTGATAAATAGATGAAGCAAGCCCAGCTGAGGCCAATCCTGCCAAGCACTTTCCACATACGAGGTAATGAGATGAAAGCCGCGGGGAAAGGGGGGCAAAGCGATTTCTTGCTGTCGAATCATATACATTTTTTATGCTTTATAAATTGTTATATTTGATTTAAAACCATCAAATGCATTTTCTTGGTTTTGTATTTGAGCTGGCCTTTGTATTTGTCACATTTGACATACTCTGGTCTCTCATCCTCCTTCTTCTCAAAGGCCTCCTCGGCATCGACCGTTCGCAAAATTCTTTTGCCTATTATGCTCTAAAGATAAGTTCTCTCTATATATTGACCTCCCTCACGGTGCTCATTACCTTTCGGCACCTGGAAATACACACTGGCCCATTTAATCGCATCAGCTACCCATTCATTGCTTTTGTGGTGCTCATTCTTTACATGGCATCCGGTATGCAACGCAGCCGCCTGAAAGCGCGTCTGACTCTGGATCAGAAGTCTATGCGTAGACTGCGATTCAACGGTCTTTTTCTTTTTTCGGTGATGGTCTATTTTTTTATAGCATTGTATTTTGCACTTACGCGAGAGCCGCTTTTCAACTCCTGGATACTTGAAAACCGGATTGTAAGCTGGTTTATAGAGACCACGGGCAAAGTTTATCAATTTATTCTTCTGCGCTGGGTCATCGGATTTCTCTCTCTCATTCTTCTGGTGCGCATCGTTTTGCGCGGTCTACTCAGCCTCCGCCTGCTGAGCTATGGCTACCTTGGCATTCCTGATCATGCCCGAGATCAGTTCACCTATAACCTCAATAAAAACAGAGAGCAAGTGGAAAGAAATGAAGATATCTATAGCGAATATGAAGAGCTAGAAGATGGTTAAGGGCAGAATTAATCGCTTTTCAACTTGCCGCTTACGGCTTTATCAAGATATTTTTGTAGCTGCTGATAGTTGATCCTTTTTTCAAAAATGGCTTCAGGATAGATCAGGGCTTTTTCTTCATTTTGCTCGATAAGGACATATGTTTTCCCATGTTTTAGGGCAAAGGCATTTTTCACCAGAAAAAAATGCCGCATACTACTGTCATTGAGCATATACACTATCTCATATTTGATGCCTTCCGGTTGATCGTCAGCAAAATATTCGAAGATGCTTACTTCACCGGCTTGCCCAGGATACTCGTCCAGCAAATACTTCTCATGCATGGCCTCGGGTAGCACCCCCCGGGCATGAGCTTCGTAGAGTTTCTTCCGGTAGATGTTGGCCCGCGAAAAATCACCGTCACGCATAGCGGCACGCACCAGTAGTTCCATTGCAAAATAGTCCGTGGAATCCCGTTCGAGAAGGGTCTCCATTAATATAACGGACTCGAGATAGTGGCCCAGGGAATACTCAAGGTATCCTGCATTATAGATGCAATCGTTATAAAAGCCGGACTCATCACCGGCATGGTAAATGCAATCGTAATAAATATCAAGCGCTTTCTCACTTGCCCCACGGGCGGCATATAGCTGTGCCAGTTTCATATACAGTTCCGCTTCGGGATTTTCTTCCTCTCTAATTACACGAGAATAAATAAAGGCTGCGCTGTCTTCGATGCCTCGGGCTGTATAGAGGTCGGCAAGATGCTCCAGATACAAGGCATTCCCGGGATCGTTTCGCAGGGCAGTCTTGGCTAGCTCAAAGGCCTGATTTATGTTATTTTCATCCTCGCTGAGGATAGAAAGATAGTAGTAAGGAGGAGCAAAGAAAGGGTTCTTTTCAATAGCGTTTCTGAATTTTGACCGGGCCAAGGAATCCTGTTTAAGTAAAAAGGCCGACATACCGATATAGAAAAGGGAGTGGCTGCTCAGCGTATCATCTGACATGTACCTCGACCAGGAGAGCAACTCTGTATATTTCTGTGTAAAGAGCATTCGGGCCAGGCTATCTTCAATAGCCGTTGCCTGTGCCTGCACAGCAAATGCCAATTGAAAAAAGAGGAGACCGGAGAGAAAAATCTTCTTCATAATGGAATTTATCATTCCATACGAAATTAGGGCAATTAAAGCTGCCTTCTAAGAAAAAAGACCCGAAGAGTAATCCCCGGGGCTTTTTCGATTATAGGTCAAACGAAGGCACTATTTGTCCTCTTCTTCCTTGCTCTCCGCACTGTCATTCTCCTCTTTGCTTGCGGGCGCCTTTTCATCCTTGGCAGCAGCCTTCTTCTCCGCTGCTTTCTTGGCCGGAGTGGCTTCCGATTTCTTCATCTTGGCTTTCAGGTCGCCCAACACACCCAAGTCACCCAGCGTGGTTTTCTCCTGACTCTGGGTCAGGGATTCCATCTTGCGCTTCACTTTCTTCTGTTGTACATCTTTCTGCTTCCTTTCTACCTGCTTTTCGCCCTCTTTCGAAGCTTGTACTGCACGGGTATGCGAAACAATGATGCGTTTGTCATCACGATCAAACTCGATGATTTTAAACGCTGCCGTTTCTTCCACATTCAATGATCCTCCATCTTCTTTTTTCAGATGCTTGGCCGGGGCAAATGCCTCAAGACCATAGGGCAACTGAACGATAGCACCTTTGTCATCCCGTTTGATTATTGTTGCCTCGTGAATTGAACCCACCGGGAATACATTCTCGAAGGTATCCCAGGGGTCCTCTTCCAGTTGTTTGTGGCCAAGAGACAATTTCCGTCCTTCCTTATCCACTTCCAATACAACTACATCCAGTGTTTCGCCCACTTTGGTATATTCGGACGGATGGTTAAAACGCTTGATCCATGAAAGGTCCGAAATATGGATCATGCCACCAATGTATTCGTCCATCTCAACAAAGACACCATAAGGGGTAATATTTTTGACCACACCCTTGTGACGGCTTCCCACGGGATATTTTTCTTCCACATTTTCCCAGGGATCTTCTTGCAGCTGTTTAATGCTCAAGGACATTTTTCTTTGCTCCCGGTCGATGGTCATCACTTTAGCTTCATATTCCTCGCCCACATTGAAGTATTCCTTTGCATTAATGGGCTGATTGCTCCAACTTACTTCCGATACGTGGATAAGGCCTTCAACACCCGGTGTGATTTCGAGGAAAGCTCCGTAATCTTCAATGTTTACGATTTTTCCTTTTACTACCGAACCCTCGGTGATTTCTTTGTCAAGCACGTCCCACGGATGGGCTTCAAGTTGCTTGAGACCAAGCGAAATTCGCTTCTTCTCATCATCAAAGTCAAGCACCACCACGTTGAGGCTTTGGTTGAGTTCCAGCACTTCGCTCGGGTGATTGATTCGGCCCCATGAGATATCTGTGATGTAGAGTAGGCCGTCCACACCTCCGAGATCGATAAATGCTCCGAAGTCCGTGATATTCTTGACTGTGCCTTCCAGGACTTGTCCTTTTTCAAGTTTTGACATGATTTCAGCACGTTGTTGTTCGATATCGCTTTCGATCAGGGCTTTGTGCGATACAACAGCATTATTGATGGCTTCATTGATTTTCACCACCTTAAATTCCATAGTCTTACCCACGTAGGCATCATAGTCGATAATGGGTTTCACGTCAATCTGCGAACCCGGCAGGAAAGTCTCCAATCCATAGACATTGGTGATCAGTCCGCCCTTGGTTTTGCTGACAATCTTACCTTTTACGATCTTATCATTATGATATGCATCTACGATGGATTCCCAGGCACGCTGCAGTTTGGCTTTTCTACGACTCAACTGCAATTGTCCTTTTTCATCTTCGGTTTTCTCGACATATACATCCACTTCATCCCCCACTTTCAGGGGCTCTTCGCGATCCCTGAATTCAGACAGGGGAATCAGTCCGTCAGACTTGAATCCTATATTAATTACGACATCGGTATCGGTGATATTAACAACCACACCTGT
>Ga0114931_10007862_pt1 | contig 12977 bp, 10 predicted proteins | sample 2SBtaG_FD_89579 | JGI IMG/M metagenome (GOLD analysis project Ga0114931, IMG submission 89579) | Deep subsurface microbial communities from Kolumbo volcano to uncover new lineages of life (NeLLi) - 2SBTROV14_V59a metaG | ecosystem: Environmental > Aquatic > Marine > Volcanic | place: Kolumbo... | reverse complement strand
TTGCGAATAGCCATCTGCTGCGGTGGCAAGCTGCGGTCGATCTCGGCCGTACGTCCTCGCGGCCTGCGGTTATGTATTTCAAGGCGTGCGGCCGACCTCGCCTCGCATCTCACCATCCTCGCGACGACGTCTATCCACAACACCCTCCTAGCAGCGGGCCTACGCCGGCCGCTCGATGCCGAGCTTGTGCATACGCGAGCGCAAGGTACTCGCCGCGATGCCCAGCCGCGCCGCCGCGCCGGCACCGCCTTCGACGACCCAGTCGGTGTCGTCGAGCACCGCGATGATGTGATCGCGCAACACGTCGTCCAACCGCGTCGAGCTGCCGCTGCCGGCCCCCTCCATCACGTGGTCGATGCAGGCGAGGCGGACCTTGTGCCCCGGGCACAACAGCACGGCGCGCTCGATCACGTTCTCGAGCTCGCGCACGTTTCCGGGCCAGTTGTGGGCACACAATCGGGAGATCGCCGCGGGCTCGAGCCCGTAGATCGCCTTGTTCAGCTTGGCCGCCATCTGGGCGACGAACAGCTCGGCCAGCGACTTGATGTCTTCGCGACGTTCCCGCAGGGGTGTCAGTTCGATCGGAAACACGCTGAGACGGTGAAACAGGTCGGCGCGGAAGCCGGCGGCGCTGATCATCGTGTGCAAATCGCGATTGGTCGCCGCCAACACGCGGACGTCCACGCTGCGCGTCACACTGCTGCCGACGCGCTCGAATTCTCCCGACTCGAGCACGCGCAACAACTTGGCCTGGGTGCCGAGCGCCAGATCGCCGACCTCGTCGAGCAAGATGGTGCCGCGATCGGCCGCCTCGAATCGTCCGGGCCGCGCTGCCACGGCACCCGTAAACGCCCCCGCCTCGTGACCGAACAAGGTGCTCTCCACCACGCCGGCGGCGATCGCGGCGCAGTTCACTTTGATCAACGGCTCTGTGCTGCGCCGGCTGTTGCGGTGAATCCGATCGGCCACCAGCTCTTTGCCGGTGCCGGTCTCGCCGGTGATCAACACTGCCGCGTCGGTGGGCGCGACCGTATCGATCAGCTCCCGCACCGCGCGCATGGCGGCCGAATCGCCGATCAACGTGCGTGGCGAACCGGTGAGCTGGGTGCGCAGCGCGACGTTCTCCTCGCTGAGCTGCGCGCGTAGGCGCGCGTTTTCCTCGTATGCCAGGGTGTTGGCGAGCGCCCGGGCGATGGCGTGCGATGCCTCGTCGAGCAGTGCGCGATCCACCTCGACAAACTTGCCCGGCTCGCGGTGCATCAACACGACCGCGCCGATAGCCTGATCGCCGGCGATCAGCGGCTGAAATAGCCCCGAGCGCACGCCGATGGACTTCATCGCCCCGGTGGCCACGGTGTATTCGGCGATTTCGTCCAGATCGTTTACGACCACCTGCTCGCGACTGTCGAGCACCCGGGTCACCAGGCTCGCCGCGTTTGCCGGGAATCGCCGTCCGCTCGGCATCGCGGCTTCGTCGTCGACGAAATACAGCACGTTCTCATGCGTCTCGGGCACCGGGACCAGCAACACCAACCGCGTGAAGCTCGCGATGCGCGCCAGCGACCGGGTAATTGCCCGGAACAGCGGTTCGCGCGCCAGCTCGCGCGCGACGGCGCGGTTGATGTCCAGCAGCACGTGTTGCCGCTGGAACAGGGCGCGCAGGCGTTCGACGCCCATCTCAGCCATTTGGCTGCTCCGCCGTGTCGGGGCGTTTGATGCCCAGCTTGCGCATACGCGACCGCAGCGTGCTGGGATTGATGCCCAGCTTGTCGGCGGCGCCCTCTGGTCCGGCCACAACCCAGTCGCTCGAGATCAACACTTGCTCGACGTGATCGCGCTCCACATCCACCAGGCGCGAAGACTCGATCACCGTCGGTGGCTCGGGCGGCGGCGCCGGAGCGCGAAGCTCCACGATCGGCCCCGTGGCCAGGATGGCCGCGCGCTGCACCACGTTTTGCAGCTCGCGCACGTTGCCGGGCCAGTCGCGTTTGCGCAGCTCTGCCAGCGCCTCGTCGGAGAACCGCTCGATCGATTTGCTCACCCGCGCGGCGAAGCTGTGAAGAAAGTACTCGGCCAGCAGCCGGATGTCGTCGCGGTGCTCGCGCAACGGCGGCACGCGAATGGAAAATACGTTGAGCCGGTAGTACAGGTCGCGGCGAAACGTGCCCTTGTCGATCATCGCCGACAGATCGCGATGGGTCGCCGCGATCACCCGCACGTCTACCCGGGTGGAGTGCTTGGCGCCCACCGGCTCGATCTCGCCCTGCTGCAGCGTTCGCAACAGCGCTGCTTGAATCGGCAGCGGCAGCTCGCCGACCTCGTCGAGAAACAGCGTGCCGCCGTCGGCCACCGCGAACCGACCCTTGCGATCGCTGTTCGCATCGGTGAACGCGCCTTTGACGTGACCGAACAGCTCGCTCTCGGCGATGCCGCCGGCCAGCGCTGCGCAGTTGATCTTGACCAGCAGCTTGTCGCTGCGCCGGCTGAGCCGATAAATCTCGTCGGCGACCAACTCCTTGCCGGTCCCGGTCTCGCCGGTGATGAGCACGGTCGTGTCGCTGCTCGCCACCCTACTGATCTGCTCGCGCAGCGTGTTGATCAACCTGCTCACGCCGACGATCACCCCTTCGCTGGACAACGACTCTTTGAGGTACTCGTTCTCGGCGGCGAGCCGATCTTTGAGCCGCAGGTTTTCTTCGTACGCCAGTGTGTTGCGCAACGCCGCGGCGACGATGTCGGCCAACTCGGCGGCGAACGACAGGTCGACGTGATCGAAGCGACCCGGCCGCGGCGACGCGAACACCAGCATGCCCAACGGAGTCGTGGTGTTGCACGGCAGCGGGATCATCAACGCCGACTCCAGGCCGAGCTGCCCGGCCGTGACCCCATCGCCGCCGCGCTCGACAAACTCGGCCGCATGACTCACGCGCATGATCTGTCCGCTCGACGCCGCCTCTCCGACAATTGCCGGCTCGCCTTTCAGCATTTTCCCCGGGTCGAACTCCGGATCGTCGACACCGTAGCTGGCGTACACGTGAAAGTCGTTGGGCCCTTCACCGGGCAACAACAAGCCCGCGATGTCCATCGGAATGATCGCCCCGACGGACTCCTCGATCGCACCGATCAGCGACGAGCGATCCAGGTTTGCCGATACGGCTCGATTGACAGCGAGCAGCGCCCGTTGTTGATCCACCAGCCGTTCGAGCTGTGCAGTGTTGTCAGCCTTCCCCATCCCCTTGACGTGGCGTCGTATGTCGTGGCACCGCCGCGACAAATCGCAGATTCGCGAATCCTACCATGCTATTTCGACGGCTTGTCGATGGTACGGCCATTGCTCTACCCTCAAACCCTACTTCGTTGCGAGGAGTCGAACAAATGATGACGCCATATCTCAAATTCGAACAGGTCGCCGACAAGGCAGACCTGAGCGCGACCACCCTGCGCTACTACATCCGCCTCGGCTTGCTGCCCAAGGCGCGGCGCACTCCCGCCGGTCGCAAGGAATATCCCGTTTCGGTACTCAGCCGAATCGCCGGGATCCGCCGGGCCAAGAACATGGGCTTTACCCTTCAGGAGATCAAAGAGCTATTCTCAGAGAAAGGCTGGGAACAGTGCCTTGCCGAACAAAAGATCGAGGCATTGGACGAGCAGATTGCTCACCTGGTCGAGCAGCGCGACGCGCTCGAGGCCCTGGGAGACGACTGCCCGAACGGTCAGCGGTGCGCGTTGGTGGCTCACATCATGGGAGGTGAGACGTGGACCGAGCCGAAAACCGACTGAGCATCCTGGTTTTCGATCCACACGGCGAGCTCCACGCGCACGCGCGTTCCGCGTTTGTCGGTGACCGCGTGGTGAGAGTTCACACCAACGCTGCCGCCAGCCGCGCACTCGAGTGCGTCGAGTTCGACATCATCATGTGCCGGCCCGACGCGCGCGACAACCTGCCGGTCTGCGACGATCGAGTCACCGTCGTGGACCGACCACTGGATCCCGAAACCATCGTCGGCTTGATCGCGCGCGCCCTCGAACGCCGCGCCCGCGCGGCTAGACGACTCCGTGCTGGAGGAGACTTTCCCCCGTGAGCAACTTGCGCACCACCTCGCCCGACGTGCCGTAGTCCGCGTCGAGGGCCGGGCCCAAAACCAACCAGGTGCGCCAGGTAACCGACGCGATCACCGAGGTGCTCACCACTGCCCTGCCCGCGCTGCCGGACGAAGCGGCCTACGCCTTTCAACGATACCTGCAAGCGCTCGCCGCCGGGTTGTGGCCGATGGCGCAAACGTCGACCAAGTTCAGCCACGTCATGGCGCGCCCCGAGTTTGCCGACTTCTGCGTCGAGTTCGAACGCGACCTGACCGCCTCGGTCGTCGCAGTGTTGCGGGGTCTTGCGATCTAGCGATGCACATCCCACGCTCACAAGGGTGGAGGAATGCGGCGCCAATCGGTACGACGAATGGCTCCGACCAAACGCGGGTCCCACTACTGCCGCGACTTCAGCCAGGTGCGGACATCTGCGAGCTCGTCTTTGGTCGATTTCCCGCCGGCGGCGAAAACGGGCTCGGCACGGCGCGCGAGGGCTAGCGCGCGCTTACGCTTGTGCGCGCGCCACAGTGCTTTCGCGAGCAGAAAACAGGTCTTCGCGACAAGCTTCTTGTTGCGCTCGCCACGCTCGCGGACCGCTAACGCGCGCTCCAGCACTTCGACCGCGCGATCGACGTGGCCGTCGGCGAGCAGATAGCGTCCCAGCCCGGTCAGAGCGTAGCCCCGAAACGGATGGTTCGGTGGCAACTTTGCATCGATGATCTCGAATGCTTTAGCGTACCCTTCGCGCGCCCGCACATTCTGTCCGCGTTCGCCGGCAAGCTCCGCTAGATTCATCATCGCGATCGCAATCTTGGGGTGACTTGCCCCGAACACTTTGCGTTGAATCGCCATCGCCGTGCGCCAATGCTTCTCGGCTTCGGCGAAATGCTTGCGACTGAAGGCGATGTGGCCCAGGTTGTTGTGAGCCACCGCGACACTCGGGTGCTCCGCGCCGTAGCTGTGCTTCCACAACTGCATGGCGCGCGACACGACAGCCGCCGCCTCCGCGTAGCGTTTTTGGTCAACGAGCACGTTGCCCATCAGGTTGTACGTGTGCCCCAGCTCGGGGTGATCCGCCCCGAGCTTGCGCTCGAGCATCGACGCGGCTTGCTTCAAGCTGACCATCGCCCGGTCGTACCTCCCGAGCTTGAACTCAGCATAGCCCCGAGACCTCAGCACATCTGCGTGCAAGATTACATCGTCGCCCGCGCGCGCCACCAGCGCGAGCACCAGCTGCGCACCTGCAAGGGTCTCGGCGGCTCGTTGCTGTTGGATCGCCAGCACGTACAGCGAGCGCGATGCAATTCGCGCCAGCATAACATCGTCTCTAGCGTTCGCCGCCACCAGCGCAGCCTGGTCCAACAAAGCACGCCCCTGTTCGGATTTCCCTGCTCGAGCCAACAACCAGCCGGACCAGAACAGCGCACGGGCTCTCAGTGGCCCATAGGTCTCCTGATTGGTCGCATCGACCACCTTGTCGGCGATCGGCACGGCGTCGCGATAGCGGCCAGCGTCGTGCAGCGCCTTGACTCGATCAAGGCGCGACGACAACGCCTCGATCCGAGCTCGTTCGGCCGGATCGGGCGGTAGTCGGGCCGTCGTCGTAAAGCGATCGATCGCCATGCAGGTGGCCAGGCCGGTAAGGGCGTATGTCGCTTGCACGGCCTTATCGACCACGCGGGCGTTCGCCTGCTTGGCAAACAGCGTCGTCAACGCCACCATCTCGGCGAGCCGACGATCTAGACACTCGATCCGCCGGTCCATGAGCTCTTCGGACTGGTCGCGACGAACGCGCGTCGCCCGGCAGACGTCTGTGCGCAGTTGCACCCACTCAACGGCTCGCGCGTCGAGTCGACGGCGAATGCGCTGCGCAATAGACCGCGCGTAAGGTCGCTTGGTGGCAATGAACGCGTGCTCGATGGCCGCCCGAACCTCGTCGTTCCACACCTCATCGAGCCTGTCTCGTGCTCCGCCGCATGCTTCGGCGCGCCTGGTCCCGCCACGAGAAGCGAGCGCGACGACGGTGGTTGCTCCGAGCAGTACCATCGCGCCGGCAACGACTACGCGTCGCCGCCGCAGCGCCGGATCGAACGACAGCTCGGACAACAACGCGTCCATCGACTCGAACCGATCTTGCTTGTGCCGGGACAACCCGCGGAGGACGATCTTACGCAGTCGGGCGGGCACGCGTGCTTCCGCTTGCACGTCGGCAATGGTGCCGTCGACGACCGCATCACGCTGTTTCTCGATGTTGTCTTGCGGAAACGGCTTGCTACCGTAGAGCGCCTCGAACAACGTGACGCAAAAGCTGAACTGGTCGGTGTACTCGTCGACCTCTTCGCCCAGGTACTGCTCGGCCGCCATGTAGCTGGGCGTGCCGATGACCGTGCCAAACTGCGTAAGCGGAGCGCTGAGTCGATGCTCTCCACTCGAATGCTCGCCCGGAACCGCCTCATCAGAGGGTGTGTCCTCCTGGCTATCGAACTGCTCTGGGCGAGCCGCACGTGCGAGCCCGAAGTCGGCAACCCTCACGCGACCGTCATCGCCGACGAGAATGTTGTCCGGTTTGAAATCGCGATGGACGATTCCGGCCGCGTGGGCTGCTGCAACTCCGCGACCAGCCCCCACGAGTACGCGCACGATCTCGGCAGCATCGGGAGATTCCTCACGCAGCCACGTCTTGAACGTCCGTCCCTCGACCAGCTCCATGGCAACGAACACGCCTTCACCGGCGACCCCCACGTCATAGGCGGCGACAACATTGGGATGTGAGAGCTTTCCGAGAGCCTGGGCCTCCCGCAACAACCGGTCTCGCGCGCGATCCCGCGCCCGAGAACCGCGCCGCTTGAGGCGCACGATCTTGAGCGCTATCTGCCGATCGAGCTCGGGGTCGTACGCGCGCAGCACGGTTCCCATGCCGCCCTGCCCCAGTGGCCCGAGCACGACATAGCGGCCTATTTGCGCGCCCTGTTCATACGTGACCGGGTGTAACGACGTACCCCCAACGGTAGGCGATGTCTCGTCCGAGCGCCCCGCCGGCTTGTCGACCACCGTCGACGCTGTGCGTGTCTCGGGTTGCTCCGACATGTTCCCCCACGAAGTAGTATAATCCTGCCGGCGCACCGCAACAACCCAGGCGGTTTGACCGAGTGTGCGACTCGCCCCCGGTTTTACACACACGTAGTCGCGAGCAAGAACAACACGCCAGCAACACTGACCGGCTTGGTCGACCTCGCGCGATTCAGCATCCAGCAGGAAGGCGGGTTGCTCGTGCCGGTCGAGGGTCCCGCGCGGGGTGGACACAGCGTTGTGTGCGCGGCATCGACGAACGGCTAGGGCGCCAGGGTGCGCAAAAATACCGCACGCGAGCGGCGGCTGAGCGCCGTACAGGTGGTTGACCCTCGCGAGTGATGGGTCCAGAGTGCCCCCCGTGGGTCGCCGACCCGTCAGTCTTCTATTGTTGATCGCCAGCGCAGTGTACGCCTGGCCGCGTAGCGCGCGCGCCGATCACACCCTGCCCCCCGTGCCCCGGCGCGTGCTGCCGTTCACCGGCAAGACCCTGGGCTACCTGCGCATGGATGCAAGCGCCACGGGCTATGCGATCAACAGCGACACCGGCACGGTGTGGACCACGGGTATCGACGGCCAGGTGCGTGTGAGCAAACGCATCGGCGCGCGGTTTCGCCTGCCGGTGCATCGTTTGATGCCCGACAATGGCATGACCCAAACCGGACTGGGGGACCTGGTCGTAGGCGGCTACGGGTTGCTCCGTTTCAGCCCCGTGCTCACCGCCAGCCTGGGCTGCGACGTGCTGCTGCCCACCGGTGATCGCGCCAAAGGGCTCGGCCACGACGCAGTGGCGCTCGCGCCCCTGGTGCAGCTGACCTATACCGCCAACGAGCATCACAACGTCTATGTGCGCACGTCGGCGGTGGCCAACGTCACCGAGGGCGATGCAGCGGCGACGGCACCGCTGGTCACGCGCGCCGACAGCGAGGTGCGGGCAGCGCTGGGCACGACCTACTTGCGCCACGATTGGCGCGCCGCCGCCGAGCTGCGCCTGCAGGCGCCCCTGGGCGATGATCCGAACGCGGGCGAGATCTATTACACGGCGGCGCCGAGTATCGACGTTCGCCTCAGCCCTCACATGTGGTCCAGCCTGTTCGGCGAGCTGCCGGTGCTGCCCACGCGGCGAATCGACTGGCGCGCCGGCGTTGCGGTGAGCTATGCATTCGAGTGAGCAATGCGATTGGTGATGCTCACAGCGTGCGTGCTCGCGGCCCCGCTCGGCGGCTGTTTTTCGACACCGTGTGATGGGCCCACGTGTGTGCCCACCGTGGACGCAGGCGCCAATTCGGAATGGGACATCGAGCACACGTTCATGCTGCGTCACAACGGCCTGGCCGAAGCCGAGTTCGACATGCCGGCCGGCAGCAAAGTGACGATCGCGCTGAGCGTCACCCCCACCGCCGTCGAATGGGACATCCATAGCCACGGCGCCGATGGCGGCCCGATCACGTACATGGGCGGGCGCGAGGCCGAGACCACCTACGACTTCGTCGCTCCCAAAGACGCCACGTATTGGGCGTTGTGGACCAACACCCTGAGCACGTCAGACGTGACCATCACGGTGAAGATCAAGATGTCTGGCGGCGCCGTGTTCTCGCGCTGGTACTGACGCGCTACTGGCTGGACGCTTCGCGCCGGTCGACTGCGATTGGTAGCCCGCCAGGTGCTGGCCACTGCGGTTGCCAGGCAAGCGCCGGCTGGGGGCGCAAAGCTACACCTCGTCGTCGTTGGGGGGCGGGACCGCGGCGTGCTCGTCGGTGGTCGGCGCCGGCGCGACGGCGGTGTGCTCATCGGTGGCCGGCGGCGGTGGTGTGGGTGCGGGCACGGGAATCGCCGGCTGCGAGCCGGTGATGCGCGCGGGCGCGCCGTCGCGGGTGCGGCGGTCGCGGTGCAACAGCTGCCAGCCGCCCCCACTCAGCCACTCATGCGCTTGTTCGGCGTGCGACTGCACCACCGCAAACTCGATGACGTCGCCGAGCTGCAGAGTGAACGTCTGTTCGATCAGCAGCAGTCGGCCCTTGCGGAACGCGGCCAGAGGCAACGCCACCCCCGTGGGGGCGCGGAAGATGGTAATCGGTGTTTCGCTCTGGGTGGTGTAGCGCCAGCGCTCGACCGCGGCGTCGCCCCATTGAAAGTGATGGGCCCAGATGCGCAAGTCGAACTCGGTGCCGAACAACACGTGGTGGCCGGCCTGGACGACCATCTCGTCGGTGACGCCTTCTTCCTCGGACTCCAGCGCCACGTACAGCTCGGGGCCGCGATGGCCTTCGTGAATCCTGCGCGCGAACAAAAAGTTGGTGTCTTCGCTCGGCGTCAGGCCGATGCACGCGATCCGTCCTTCGGCTTCGGCCTGGGCCAGAATCTCCTCGTCCAGGCCGTTGCCGCAGACGACGTCGAAGCCCGCGGACTCGGCCTTGTCGCAGTGGCGCTCGTTGGCGTCGATGATGGTCACGCTCTCGCCGGCCGAACGCAAGATGTCGCCGAAGCGGCGCGCCAGACCGTTGCCGCCCAACAGCAGGTAGCCCTCGTTCTGCTTGCGCCGCACGTTCAGCGCGCTGGCGACCAGATGGCCGGTGCCACCTTGAACCACGACCGTCAACGCGATGACCAGAAACACCAGCGCGCGCATTTGATCGGCGTCCGCTGCCGAGAAGCCGCCGGCCGCGGCCAGGGTGGTAGCGAACAACGACGCCACCGCTGCCGCCACGATGCCGCGCGGCCCCAACCACGACAAGAACAGCTTCTCGCGGACCTCCAGCTGGGTGCGCCAGGTGGACGCGAACACCGTGGCGGGTCGCACCACGAACATCAAGAACAGCAGGCGACCGAGCCCGGGCAGGCGGACCGCGTGCGCGTCACTCATGCGCACGTCCGCCGCCAGCAGCACAAACAGCGTCGCGATGAGCAGGATCGTGAGCTGATCCTGAAACACCTTGAGCTCTTTGAGCACGTGGGACCGGGTGTTGCCCACGACCATGCCGGCGACGATGGCCGCGATGATTCCCGCCTCGTGTTGCAGGCCATCGGCCATCTGGTAGGTGGCCACGGCGAATGCCAGGCTCAAGACGTTGTGCAGTCCTTCGGGCACCAGGTTGCGCCAGCGCAGCAGCACCGCGAGGATGACACCGCCGATCAACCCCACGGCGGTGCCCACCCCGATGCGCCCGAGCACGCCGACAATCAGCTTGCCCAGGGTCTCGTTGCCCGGCGCCAGCACCACCTCGAGGGTGACCACGGCGATGGTGGCGCCCACCGCGTCGATAAAAATGCCTTCGGCCTCGAGGATGATCTCGATGTTGTGGTGCACCTTGATGCGGCGGAGCAGCGGCGTGATAACCGTGGGCCCGGTGACGATGACCAGCGTGCCGAACAGGATCGACAGGTTCCAGCCCCAGCCCATGAACAGCCTGGCCGACAGCGCGCCACCGGCCGCCGTGATGACGGCGCCGACCGTCACCAGCCGCCGGATGGGCTTGGCCTGGTGAACCAGTTGCTTGATGTTGAGGTTGAGGCCGCCCTCGAACAGGATGATGGCGACCGCGAACCCGACCACACTGCTCAGGCCGGAGCCGAGGGTGTCGGGCCGAATGACGTTGCCCACGTCCGGGCCGAGCAACACACCGAACAACAGCAGCACCACGATGCCGGGCACATTGGCGTGACGAGCGAGTCCCTGGGCCACGACGCCGAATGCCATGGCCAGCGCGAGGGCAACAGAACCATTATTGAGAGCGGCATCCACGGCAGCAGGCGAGCCGCCATTATTCAGGCAAGCCCGCGCGCCGCGCAATCAGTCGCGGGAACAAACGCCCCTACTGGCACAGAGGCTGATTCGGATCGCAACCGTCGCCCTCGATCTTGTCTTCCGGCTTATCTTCCAGTCACCTACATGTGCCGGGAACCGGCGAGAACGGCCGATCAGTGAAAGAAGCCCAGATAACGCTCGGGCAGCTCACTGAACTGCATCGGCTGCTCACACTGGGGACACGGCAACGTGGGGACGTCGTACTCCTGCAAGGTTTCTCTGTGTGTTTCCACGTCCACGACCACAGACGTTTCGAAGCCACACGAGTTGCACGCATACGGCGCAAAAAACGACGCCACTTCGGCGTGGCCCTGGGCGTCGACGATCATGTTGATCTGGTGAATCATCGCCTCGGAGCAGCGCGCCAGGCGTACGGCAACGCCGCGGCTGTCGAGTGCACGCAGAAGGCGGATCCACTCGCGCACGCCCATCGAGTTGATGAAGCTGACCAGTCCCAGATCGAACGTCACCGTCTGGTCGAGCTCGTCGGCAAGCTCGACCAGCTTGGCGTTCTCGTCGATCTGGCCGTTGAGACTCACCACCGGCCCGGCCGGCTCGTCGTTGATCTGGACCTCCAGCCGACCCAACGTGGTTTGGCGTCCCATCCCCACGACGAGTCTATCAACTCCCGGCAGCAGGTGAACTGTCCTCGTTTCATACAGTGATCCCAGGTGTCCGGATTCACGACACCTGCATCGCTGAGGAGTCCACGTAATTTCGGCTAGCTACGGCCTTGCCACCGGGCATTTCGTGGCATCGGCCTTGCTACTTCCTGGCGGCGCAGGTTTCGCCTGCGGAGGTGACAACATGGCCGAAGCCCTCGAAAACTACATCGGAGGCGCCTGGCTCGAGGCGACGAGCAAGCGCAGCTTCCACATCTCGAACCCGGCGACCGGCCAGCCGTTGTGCCGGGTGCCGCTGTCGCGCGCGGCCGATGTCGAGCGTGCGGTCACCGTGGCGCGCGAAGCGTTCGACACCTGGCGAGAGGTACCTGCGGTCCAGCGAACGCGCTATCTGTTTCGGTTCAAGTCCCTGCTCGAGCGCCGGGCCGAAGATCTGGCGCGGATCATCACCAAAGAACACGGCAAGACCCTCGACGAGGCGCGGGCAGAAGTACGCCGCGGCATCGAAAACGTGGAGCACGCGTGCGGCGCGCCATCGTTAATGATGGGCGAGTCGCTCGAGGACATCGCCGCCGGCATCGATTGCCATAGCCTGCGCCAGCCGTTGGGCGTGTTCGCCGCGATCACCCCGTTCAACTTCCCCGCCATGGTGCCCCTGTGGTTCTTCCCGTACGCCGTGGCTACGGGCAATACGTTCATCCTCAAGCCGTCAGAGCAGGTGCCGCTGTCGCCGAGCTTCTTGTTCGAGCTGATCGAGGAAGCCGGCTTTCCCGCCGGTGTGGTCAACCTGGTCCACGGTGATCGCGAGGTCGCCGAAGCGCTGATCGATCATCCCGACGTCTGCGGCGTTTCGTTCGTCGGTTCGACCGCCGGCGCCCGTGCGGTCTACGGCCGCGCCGCCGGTCACGGCAAGCGCGTACAGGCGCTGGGTGGCGCGCGCAACCACGTCGTCGTGATGCCCGACGCGGATCTGGACAAGACCGTGCCGACGATCATCGACAGCTGTTTCGGCTGTGCCGGCCAGCGCTGTCTCGCCGGCAGCGTGGTCGTCGCCGTGGGCGAAGTCTACGAGCCATTGCGCGAGCGTCTGGCCGCGGCCGCCGCCGATGTGGTCCTCGGCGACGGCACCGAGTTCGGCGTCACCATGGGGCCGGTGGTCAACGCGCGCGCCAAAGATCGCGTGCTCACCCTGGTCGAAGGCGCCGTTCGCGCCGGCGCCGAGGTCATCGTCGACGGCCGCAAGGTCGCGGTCAAAGACGGCGCGGACGGCAATTTCGTCGGCCCGACCATCCTGGCCAACGTGCCGGACAACGCCGATATTGCCCGCGATGAGGTGTTCGGCCCGGTGATGCAGCTGGCCCGCGCCGACGACTTGAACGCGGCCATCGACATGATCC
>Ga0114931_10007861_pt1 | contig 12979 bp, 11 predicted proteins | sample 2SBtaG_FD_89579 | JGI IMG/M metagenome (GOLD analysis project Ga0114931, IMG submission 89579) | Deep subsurface microbial communities from Kolumbo volcano to uncover new lineages of life (NeLLi) - 2SBTROV14_V59a metaG | ecosystem: Environmental > Aquatic > Marine > Volcanic | place: Kolumbo... | reverse complement strand
CTGGCCGCGGCACCGTAGGCCGAAAACGCCCATCGCCGGTGAGTGATGCGCGCCGTGCGAAAACCACCCTGACGGTTGGGCGTGATCGCGATCATCGCCAGATCGTCGGCGCGCCCCGGATTGCGCTGAAATCCGGCGGGGAGGGTCACGCCCGCCGGATCGATGGCCTCCATGTCGACGATGGCGTCGCCGTCGTCGACGCGCCGCCGGGGCCCGCCGCCCAGCACCAACAGCTCTCCGGACCACAACGGCCGCACCCGGGCGACGCTCTCGGGGTCGACGACCATGTGCTGGGCCGCGGCCTCGTCGATGCACGAGCGCGCCCCCTCGGCGTCGAGGTTTGGCGCCAGCATCACGGCGACGGCGCCGATGCGGTTGAGCGCGGCGATCAGCGACAGGTAGCTGGGCCGCACGCGCATCATCACGCCGACCCGGTGTCCCTTGCGCACGCCGCAGTGGATCAGCCCCTTGACCACGTTGTCCACGCGGGTGTTGGCGTCGCCGTACGAGAACGCCCTGCCCTTCCAGATGAAGAACGTGCGATTGGGAATGCTCCTGGCCTGGCGGTCGAGCGCGGCGCCCAGGCTGATGCGCGTGCCGCCGCGCATGGAACGCAGCTTGGCCAGCCGCGGGACCTGCCAGCGCAGGCCGTCCACCGAGTCGATGACCGACTGGGCCGCGTCGCCCAGCCGCTCCCACGCGGCGCTGACGCCTTTGGCCGCGACGTCGACGAACAGCTCTACGTCGAAGTCGGTGTCGTCGAACGCGGCGTCGTAGTCCTCGTCGTGCTCGGGCAGCGCCGGCGGCGCGGCCTCGGCGTCGATCAGAATCTCCGGTTTGGGACCGGAGCCGGCGTGCCAGCGCAGCCAGCTCACCACCGCCGGCCAGGTCACGCGCTGGGCCGTGGAACCGACGACCAAACCGAAGTGCCCCGCCTTGACGCCCACGTCGTAGACCTCGGCATTGGGGGCCGCGCGGTGAATGGCGCGCACCGACGGCGCCCGGGCCATGTCGTCGCGCAGGCCGACGAAGGCCAGGATCGGACAGGTGATGTCGGCCAGGGTCACCGGCCGGCCGTCGATGACGATGCCGCCCGATGCCATGCGGTTGCGCACGATGACCTCATCGACAAACGTGCGCAGGGCCGGCCCGGGCCAGGCGACAAACCCCTCGCCGGCGAGAAACAAGCGCTTGGCCTCGCGCTTTTCCAGCGCCTTGCGATCGTGCAGCTTGCGCAGAAAGTCCACGGCCTGCTGGGCCTCCTTGCGCGCCGAAAACAACTTGAACCCGGTGCTGGTCAGCCGCCCGGGCAGCCCTTTTGCGCGTTCCAGCGGCAGCGCCACCATCGGCCGCAGCATGTTGATCAGCGAACCGGTGAAGCGATCGCGCACCCGCGGCAGATTGCGGTGAATGTCCACCGGCGCGCCGAACGTGATCACCGAGGCGATGCCCGCCGCGCGGCGCAACCCGGCCGTCTGGTACGCGAACATGCCGCCCTGAGAATAGCCGGCGACGTGAACGTCGCTGCCAGTGGCGGCGTGCACCAGCTCGACCGACTGACTGATCGCCAGCACGTGATCGTCCAGGGTACGCTCGAGGCCGCCGCGGGTGCGCTCCGGGGCGCCGTAGTCGACCATCCATACGTCGACGCCGGCGTTGCATAGGTGTGCCACCGCGCTGACGTCTTCGTCGATGTCGTACACATCGGCCGCGACCATCAGGGGCGGCACGAGCAATAGCGGCGCGTCGGCGTTTGGGCCGTCGCCCACCGCCGGGTAGTGGCGCAGCTTGAACACGTCGGTTTCGTGCTCGACCTGATAGGGATAGCCGTAGCGATCACCCAGGCGGCCCGCGCGCACGATCTCGAGCGCGTTTTGCGCCGCCAGCGCCAGGCGTTTGGCGCGACCGCGCCGCCGTTTTCGTCGTTGCACCATGGCAGACGCCCAGTGTTGCACATTCACGGCAACGGCGTGCCACCTGGCGGGAAGCGTTTTTCGCTACGGCTGCGCAGCAGCGGCCCGCTGCGAGACGCTGTTTGCGTCGCGTGGCGGCGGCAGCCGGCGGGCCGGAATGTTCAACTCGGGCGTCTGCGAGACACCGCCGTGGCGCGGGATTTTGTATTTGCGTCCGTCGTAGATGACGCTCGAGCGCAAGCCGTTGGCCCGCTTGATCGCGCGAACCGTGGTGTGAAATCGGTAAGCGATGCGGCGCAGCGTATCGCCGCGCCGGCAGCGGTAGCGAACATAGTACGTGGGCGGCTTAATCCGCTTGGTGGCCAGCAGCAGCTTGTACAGGCGCCGCCCGGACTCCTGCGCGATGCGGTTGTACAGCCGCACGTGCAAGTGAGTGCGGTGGCCGGGCTCGTGCATGATGATCGGATGCAAGTGAGATCGCGGACCGCCGAAGATCGAATCGAGCCACGCCGGATCCTCGCCGATGGACAGGGCATAGTTGCGCACCAGCTTTTGCAGCCGCCGGTCGAGGAACATCCGCTCGACATCGGTCTTGGTGATGAACGCGCGGATGAGCGCCCAGGTGCGCGGCAGGTCCAGGTTGCGCTTGTTGCCCGTCGCGAACCACTGCGGTTTGGTCGTGTAGTAGAAGCCGAGGTCGACGTCGCGGCCCGCCTGGTGGCTGATGTGCGGGGGGATGTGGCCGCCGTGCTTCTCACTGATGTCGCCGATGTACAGCGGCGGCGTATTGGGAAACTCGGCGTTCACCGCCTTGATGCAGCGGATGATTGCATCCACCGTCTCTTGCGTGCCCCACGTCTGCGGCGGGTTGACGAGCCGCCACTGGGGGCCTTTGGGCATCATCACGCCGTTGAACAACGCGCCGGCCTGCGGGCGACCCAATGACACCGAGCCCAGGGACGCCGGGTCGGTCTTGAGCTTGGTCTCGAGCTCGGCGCGATTGAGGCCGGCGAGCGGATGCGGCGGGCGCTTGCGCGGTTTGGGCGCGACCGTTGGCATGGTCGGCGGTGGCAGTGGATCGACCACGGCGGTCCTGGCCGGCGCCGGCGGCACAGCCGGCGTGCGGGTCGTGGTGCGCGCGGGCGGCTGCGTCGACATTACCCGCCGATTGCGCGAGGACCCGGCGACACATGCCTGGAGCCCGGCCAGCAATATCGGCAGCGCGAGACGCCTCACGGCGCATACCCTAGTGCCAACCTGGGGGCCACTTCCAGCACAAATTGCCGGGTTGGCCGCGTGCGATCGCCGTCGCGGCCGCTGAACAGGCCCGTTTAGTGCTATACGGGAGGCGCTGTGAGCGTTTTTCGCTTCGTGGCCCGCGGCTCCGTCATCTTCGCCTACTTGCTCGGCCATTTTGCGATCTGGCTGGTGGGCTGGCTGCTATTGCTGCTGAGCTTTCGGCCCCGGGCGCGGCGCAAGACGTGGTTTGGCCAGCGGCTGCGCGCGCTGCTCGTGTCTTTGGGGGCCACCTTCGTAAAAGTCGGCCAGATCATGAGCACGCGGCCGGACCTGTTCCCGCCCCACGTGATCGCCGCGCTCGAAACGCTGCAGGATGACGTCGGCTCATTTGGGTTCCGCCACGTGGACCGCTGCATCCGCGAAGACTTCGGCAACCCGCCGGGGGAGGTGTTCGCCGAGTTCGATGCGACGCCGATCGCCAGCGCCTCGGTGGCCCAGGTGCACAAAGCGCGGCTGGACGATGGCAGCGCCGTGGCGATCAAAGTGCGGCGGCCGCGCATCGAGCAAATCGTCCACTTCGACCTGAGCATCATGCGGATGGTCGCTCGAGTGATGTCGATCATCCCGTCGGTTCGCCTGTTGGCGCCGGTGGAGAGCGTCAACGAGTTCGCCCGCGCCATCGAGATGCAGATCGATTTAACCATCGAGGCCGACAACAACCGCCGGTTTCACAAAAACTTTGCCAACGTGGAGGACGTCGAGTTTCCGGAGTTGGTGCCGGACCTGTGCTCGGAGCGTGTGCTGACCATGTCGTTTATCGACGGCCGTAAGGTGTTGGATTACGATCCGAAAATATCTGACCGCGAGCGCCTGGCCCGGGTCGGATTTCAGACCTTGCTCAAGATGATGTTCGAGGACGGTTTTGTTCACGCCGATCTCCACCCGGGCAACATCCTGGTAACCTCGGACGATGTGGTCGTCATCCTCGATTTGGGACTCACCGCGGAGTTCGACGACACCGACCGCCGCACGTTCGCGCTGTTTTTCGCCAGCTGGGCCCAGGGCGACGGCAAAACCATGGCACGATTGATGTTCGAGTACTCTCCGCACGCTCGGATCAAGGACTACGACAAGTACGAAGCCGAAGTGCTCGAGTTCACCGCCAAATACCACGGCAAGGCCCTGGGCGAAGTCGAGGTATCGTCCGTGGCGTTCGACATGATGGAAATCCTGCGACGCAACCGGGTGCGAGTGAATCCGACCTTCACTATGTGCAATATTGCCATTGCCGTGACCGAGGGAATCGGCAAACAGCTCGCTCCCGAGCTCGATTTGATCAGCGAAGGCTTGCCGTTCTTCTCGCGCTTGCAGCAAGAGGCCAAGCTTTGACGCGACGGTATTTCTCCGACCGGTCATTGCCCCAAGAGCGGTACCTGCCGGGCATCGGCCAGCGACCGCCCGAGTCGGACCTGCACGCGCCCATGCTTTCGCCGGATCGCTGGATGGCCAACGACGCGTATTTGTGGGGCGTCGATCTGTTCAACGCCGGCTACTACTGGGAGGCGCACGAAGCGTGGGAGGCGGCGTGGCATGCGGCGCCGGGCGACACGCAAAAGTCGTTTTTGCAGGCGCTGGTCCAGTACGCGGCCGGCATGCTCAAGTTTCGTTCCGGGCCGAAAAAGACGGCCGCGGTGCTGGCCGAACGCAGCCTGGCCCGGCTCGAGGGCGTCAAAGCGCAGGTGGAGCAGCCGCCCTATATGGGCTGCGACCTCGGCAGCATCATCGCGGTGCTTCGCCGCATGTACGACGGCGAGGTGCTCGAAACGGCGGATGCGCAGCTGGTGCTGTCGACGCGGTCGCGGGACTATTTGGGCGCGGTGACCGACCGCTGGACGCAACCGGAGTGCACGCGGTATTTGGAGCGCGATGGCTACCTGGTAGCCGACACGCCGGAGTTCCGCGCCTACTACGGCGGCCACTACTTGCTTTTGGATCGCGCTCCGCAGCCGACCCAGCTCGAGATGTGGTTCAAGCGCTGGGAAGACGAGCGCGGCGCCCTGCCCGGCACCAGCCGGTATCTGGTCTGGGAAGACGAGCCGGACGTAACCTGGGACGCGCCCGACCTGGGCGACGGCACCGTGTACCAACGCATCCCGACCATGGTGCGCATGGGAGCCATCGATCGCGTGCCGCCACCCGAGGGCATCGTGCTCAAGCGCATCAGCAATGACGACGACTGGGCCAAGCTCGTCGCGTTTGGCAGCGAGCTGTACGTGCCCGAGCACGGCGACGCCTACCGCGAGTTCGCGCGCTGGCGCTACGACCAGTATCGGCGGGCGTTGCGGCACAGCGGCGGCAGCTGGTGGGCGGCGTTCGCCGGCGACGAGCTCGTCGGCTCGTTGGGCTTGTTCGAGTCGCCGGGGTTACTGCGCTTTCAAGAAGTGCAGGTGGCCGATAGCCAGCGCAAACGCGGCATCGCCACCGCCCTGCTGAGCCGCGCGCTCGCGTCTGCGCATGTGCGGTTCAAAAAAGCCACCGCGGTCATCTGCCCCGAAGAGGGCAGCGGCGCCGAACGCATCTACCAGCGCCTGGGCTTTCGTACCATCAGCGTCGGCCACTGGGTGATGAGGTCGGCGAAAACCGAATAGCTACCACTCGCCCTGGCTGGGCATGGACGCCCACGGTTCTTTGACCGGCAGGGCGTCGCCCTTTTGCAAAAGCTCGACCGAGATCTGATCCGGCGAGCGCACGAACGCCATGCGGCCGTCACGGGGCGGGCGCAGGATGGTCACGCCGGCGTCCATCAACGACTGGCACGTGGCGTAGATGTCGTCGACGGCGTACGCCAGGTGGCCGAAGCTGCGGCCGACTGTGTACGGCTCGTCCTAGTCCCAGTTGTAGGTAAGCTCGACCTGCGGCGCGCCCGGCTCGGTGGCCAAAAACACGAGGGTGAACCGGCCTTTTTCGTGCTCGCTGCGCCGGATCTCCTGGAGTCCCAGCTTGTTGCAGAAAAAGTCGAGGGCCGCGTCGAGGTCTTTGACCCGAATCATCGTGTGCAGATACTTCATCGCCCCGAAAGGCTAAATCGAAGCGCGCTTTTCTTCCACCCGGAGTTTGTGCAATTGTGCCGGCGATGGCTCAGCAAGACGGTGGCGCAATCATCGGGGATGTCCTGGCACGCCGGGGCGTACGCTTTTTGTTCACCCTGTGCGGCGGGCACATTTCGCCGATTCTGGTCGGCGCAAAACAGCGCGGCATCAAAGTCGTCGACGTGCGCGACGAAAAAAACGCCGTGTTCGGCGCCGACGCGGTCGCGCGCATGACCGGCGTGCCCGGGGTCGCGGCGGTCACCGCCGGTCCGGGAGTGACCAACACCATCACTGCGGTCAAGAACGCACAGATGGCCGAGTCGCCCATCATTATTTTCGGTGGCGCAGCAGCGACCATCACCCGGGGCCGCGGCTCGCTACAAGACATCGATCAGCTGTCATTGATGAAACCGATCACCAAGTGGGCCACGAGCGTCAGCCAGGTGTCGGCGCTGGCGTCCACGGTGGAGCGCGCGTTCGACGTCGCGACCTCGGGCGTGCCCGGACCGGTATTCGTCGAGGTACCCATTGATCTTTTGTACTCCGAAGAGCTGGTCCGGGACATGTTCATGAAAGAGAGCGGCGCCGCCAACGCCAAGGACCTGACGACCAAGGCCATCGGTCTGTACCTCAAAGCCCACCTGTACAAACAATTCCACGCGCCCAAGCTGAATCTGGAGCTGCCACTCGAGGTGCCCAGAATGCGCCTGCCGCGCAAGGACACCAACGCGCAGGTGGCAGAGGTAGCGAGTTTGTTGCGCACGGCGGAGCGACCGGCGCTGGTCATCGGCAGCCAGGCGCTGGTCAACTGCGCGGACCCGACCCAACTGGCGTCGGCGGTCACGTCGCTGGGCATGCCGACGTGGCTGGGCGGCATGGCGCGCGGACTGCTCGGCCGGAAAAACGACATCCAGTTCCGTCACAAGCGCAGCGCCGCGCTCAAGCAAGCGGACCTGGTGATCGTCGCCGGCTTCCCGTTCGACTTCCGCCTGGGCTATGGCCGCAGCATCACGCGCAAGTGCACTTTGGTCGCCGCCAACCTGAGCCCGACCGCGTTGCGCAAGAACCGCCGCCCCGAAATCGCCGTGGAGATGCACCCGGGCGACTTCATCCGCGACCTGGCGGCGGTAGCCGGCGAAGGTCTCGGCCCGTGGACCGAGTGGTTCGCCCAATGCCGTGAGCGCGAAGACGCGCGCGACGCCGACATCGCCCAAAAAGCCGAGGTCGAGTACGACCTGGTCAACCCGATACAGTTCTTCCAGCGGTTGGAAGAAAAGATGGATCTCAGGTCGGTGCTGGTCGTGGACGGCGGTGACTTCGTCGCCACCTGCTCGTACATCCTGCGCCCGCGCGAGCCGCTGTGCTGGCTCGACCCCGGCGTGTTCGGCACCCTCGGCGTGGGCGGCGGGTTCGCCGTAGGCGCATCGCTGTGTCGGCCCGACCACGAAACCTGGCTGATCTACGGCGACGGCTCCAGCGCCTACAGCCTGTCCGAGTTCGACACCTGCATTCGCCACGGCCTCGCCCCCATCGCCGTCATCGGCAGCGACGGCGCCTGGGCCCAGATCGCCCGCGAACAAACCGAAATCCTCGGCGACGACGTCGGCACCGTCCTCCGCCGATGCGACTACCAAACCGTCGCCGAAGGCTACGGCGGCAAAGGCCTACTGTTGACCGACCCCACCAAAATCGACGAGACCCTGGACGAAGCCAAAGCCATCGCCAAATCCGGCAAACCCGTCTGCATCAACGTCCACATTGCCACCACGGACTTCCGCAAAGGCTCCATCTCCATGTAGCCCCCCCGCGGGCAATGCTACCCGCGGAAACCGCCCGAATTCACTAACGTTTTAGACCGTACCGCGCATTTTCTGGCCCCTCGCTGGCACGCGACCCATCTGGGCGCTCGAGACGCTTGTAGGCGCGGCGGTTGCGACCCTCCAATTGAGCAAAGAATCGTGCCTGCTCTTTTGCGAGGGCGGTGGCCGAGTATTGGTCGAACAATCGAGCATATGCGGCCGCGCGAGCACCGTCCGAGTTGCCCAGCCCCAGCCACCAATCGGTCGGCGTGCATAGCGCGGCAATCCACCGCTCCGGTTTTGCCACACCCGCGTGCTGGCGAAAGGTAGACCAGCGGTAGTCCTCCGGCGACTGTTTGACCCCGGCAGCGACCGGATTCCGATCGATGTACATCGTGGCGGCGGCCAGATGGAACACGGACTTGATCGGCTCGCGCCAATAGGGGCCTTCGAACAGCTTGCCGCTTCCGTTGCGTTTGTCGTTGCGATAGCGCGCGTAGCGTTGGGCAAATCCCTTGACGAACTCGGCCATCGCTTCGGCCGAGGGCGGGGTCACGATCGCGTGGAGGTGGTTGGCCATGAGGCACAACGCGTGCACTTTGCAGCTTGTCGCAGCAACCGCGTCGTGAAGCTGAGCGATGAGCTTGTGGTAGTCGCGCGGATAAGAAAACAGCCGCCGGCGGTTGTTGCCGCGATGAATGATGTGGTGAGGACAGTTTGGGATGACTCTGGCTCTTCTTGACATGCCCATGTCCTCGGTCGCGGCATCCAGAAGTTGTGCGAAAATTGGCCCGCCGACCGGAAAATGCGCAGTACGGGACAGAACGCCCGTGATTTCAACTGCTTTCAACGGGTAGCATGGCCCGCCGAAATACCGCGATCATCACCGTCGCGCCCGCGCTGGTCGGCCCGGCCATGTTGCTGCTCGCGTTTACGGTCGCCCTGGTGTCACCCTACCGCCCGGTCGAGCCGGTCCCCGCAGCGCACCTACGATCAGGCGCCGGCGGGTTGCGACGTAGCCGTTGACGGTGGCCTGCACGCTGAGCACCAGCGGTTCGTTGGGTACACGGTAGTTCCAGTACCAGTAGGTGTGGCGACGCGCTTTGACGAATTGGTGGCGGCGCTCGAACAGCACCGAGCCGTCGGGCTCGACCGCCTTGATGCCGACCGTATCGCCCGCGCTGCCGCCGGCGGCGGTGACGCCGAAGCCGACGAGCTCGCCGGTGCTGACGCGGGTCGGGTTCGGCGCCGGCTGTTTGAGCGTCGCCGCACCTTCGTGCCCGCCGGCGCGGATCATCACGTCCATCACGCTGAGCTCGGGTGCGTAGTCGTGCGGTACCTTCCACAGCTCGCGACCAAACGGCGATACGACTGCGCCGTTGCAGTCCTTCACGGTGATGTGCAAATGCGGCTGGGTCGAGCACCCCGAGCTGCCGACCGAAGCGATTATGGCGCCGGCGCGCACGCGGGCCCCAACCTTCACCGCTGCCGAGCCCTTCTCGAGATGACCGTAGGTGAGGACGTAGCCGCTGGCGTGGCGCACGCGCACGAAGTTCCACGTGCCGGTGCAGCGGGTGTTGCGGTCCGGCTGATCGTCGGAGACCTCGACCACGGTTCCGTCCGCCGCCGCCAGCACCGGTGCACCCAGGTCCATCTGGCGAAACGACGGGATGTCGATATCCACGCCCGTGTGTCCATCGTAGGTCTTGGCGACGCCGCCACTGGCGCCGGTGTAGTCGCGAACGCTGCCCGTGCCCGGATCGACGTCCACGTAGTTGTTGATCACCCAGTCACGGCCCTGACGTCCGCGCAACGGCCAGCGCAGAGACGGCGCGACCCGGCACCGGCGCGCTGCTGCTCCCGCATCGCGCTTCGCGGTTGCCTTGGGCGGGTGGTCGGTCGCCCGGTTCTCTTTGCCGCCGCACGCAACGAAGACCGCGGTGATGGCCAGCCAAAGGCCCGGCTTGCATGTCGGCGTGGTGAGCATCGCTTGGGTACGCCACTGTACCGTATGCGGCGCCGCACCGCGGTCGTGATAAACTGGCACGATGACCTGGGCCAAAGCGCGCCCCTATGCGCTCACCGCGATCGCTGCGGCTGGGTTGATCACCTGGGCGGCCGCCGCGTGGAAGCTGATCGCCGCCAACCGGCGACCATCACCCATGCGCTGGATCGACTACCAGACCGCCGACGGCAACCCGATCACCGCCCGCGAGTATTGCAATGGACCCGCGGTTTTCGATGGCGCGCGCCTCTGGCGCTGGTGCAACACGTCGAAGATCAGCGGCAAGCAAGACACGCAGTTCCGTTCACATTCGATCTGCGACAACACACGGCACGCGCCGGCCGCTGGCCCACTCAGCGCCGCGCAACGCGAATCATCGCCCCGGGCCCCCAGGGCAAGCTGACCATGTGCAGCGCTTTGGCATGCCGAACGCTCCATGCGGACGGGACCACCGCCGAACTCGACCTGCCCCGCGACCCGATCTATCTCAATAGCATGAGATGGGTCGACAACGTGCTGTACGCCGTCATGCGGGTGCCTCTCAGCAACGGCCAGACTGCAGACCTGTACGCGCGGCGGGCAGAAAAATGGGAGAGAGTTGCGCGCATCGGTCACGGCCTCACGCCCCCCGAGGTCGTCCGTCTCGAGCTCGGCTATTACGAAGACGCCCGGTGCAAGTTTCTGTTCTCGCGTACCCCGGCACGAGTTGCCAAGGGCCAGCCCATCCCCCGTAGAGCTGTTCGTTGCCGGAGTTGGCGCCACGGCGAAACCAGTGGCCAGCTTCACATTCACGCGGGACAAAACGTCCAACGCCTACAGACGTGCCTACGGGTTGCCAATTGACAGATTGCCAGGCAATCAGCTTGGCATCAACGTCTGGGCGGATCCGTTCATCGGCTACGACCACGGCGCCTGGCGCGTGCGCCACGGCTACCCCGCCGGTGGACCAGCAAACGTATCGGATCCGGGGCGGTGGCCTCGAACGTTTCGAACGCCGGGGCCGAGTGGTTCAGATCGGGGCCAAGAAGCTTCGTCTGGGTGAGCGCGATGGCCTGTTCTTGGTGGACATGAGACATGAGTACGGGCAATACGGGCCCCAGGCTTACATCGGAATCTGTGTTCCCGCGCATACTGCCCAGACCCGAAGGTGGTTACTGGCTCGTGAGCACGGACGCCATCGCGGTCGTGGACGCCGATCTACACCGAGCCGACGGCATGAGCCTGCACGAACGCTTCGACACGCTGTTCGACAAGTTCGCGCGCCTGGCCAACTACAACGACTTCTACCTGCACGACGCCGGCAGAAAAAAGGCGTCCATCTACGTCATCCTGCTGGCTCTGCCGCTGGGATGGATCGTCGCCGGCATCGCTTTGTTGCTGCTGCGCCGACGGCTCCGCTACACCCTGGACGTGTGGGTCATCGCGGTGACCGCGGTGTACCTGCTCGCTGCGCTGCCGATGTGGAGCGACTACGCCGCGATGATGGCGCGGCTTTAGCCGGCGCTGCCCAAAAGTGCGCGGCACGGTCTAAAACGCCTTTGATTCCGGCGGGTTTCGGGATGTAGCATTGCCCGCCGAAAAAAAAGTTCGGCGGCCCAGTTGGGCCGCCTTCCTCTCCGTTTTCCCCTCCGAAGGAGTGAGGATTCATCGGGTGCCGACACACCGTCACCGGCCTGCCGACTGCCTCTCATGGGATTGAGTGCTCTACGGTTTTGTGAACGTCGCGGTACCGCGCTACTGGGTTACGCGCTCCCACCTCGACCTGACTCTTTCCAGCCGGCCCGCGTGGTGTTTCCCCGACGCCGTCCCCTGACCTGTTGCCAGTTCAGGTTCATCCCGTCGTGAGCTTACCTTCCCTACAGAGAACTATCCGATTGTCACCCGCCCGACACCGCCGACCGAAATCGGTCGAAGCCGAACACCTTCCGTGGGGTTTCGTTCCTCTTCGCGACAGCGTGTGGAGTCCACCGACAACGGGCTTCCCAAGACCCGTCTAATGTTCCGCCCTCAGCGTTTCTCACGCTCTCGACGGTTTACTCCTCCACACACCTCGTGGGCTTGTTTCATCCCACAACCACGTCCAGGATTCGCACTCCAAGGGTTTTCCCCGCTGCCAAGCCGACCCGTGTTTCCACGGCTCGTTCCCTCGTGTCGTTGGCCCGAGTCTCCTACCGGCAAGCAAGCTTGCCAGCGCCAGATTCCCGCGCCCGCCTTCAGGGCGTTGATCCGAGCAGCGATCCGTTGCACCGATTGAGTTGTTTAGACCCAGCGATACCCGATCCCTTCTTGCGCTTTCACTCTCGCGGGCTTGTCTCCGAACACCTTGGCCCTGCCTTCACAGCGCCTCCGCTCATGACCTTTCCAACCAACTGCTCACAGTCCAATTGGCCGTCGGCCTTCAGCGTATCAATCAGTGTTCGACCTGACCTCCTATCCCTAGCTTGTCTTCCCGTTTGAGCTTTTTGACCTGCCGACTGTGAAACCGAAGCGTCACAACCAACGAGGCCCGGATTGTCTAGCAGTCCAATTGAACCGCCGAACAGTCGCGTTAGTTTGCAGGGCGTGTGCCAGGATTCGCGTTATCCACAAATGCCCGAGATCAGGTGCGGGGCTAAGCTCCGGATTATTTTCGGGTTGTAGTCAAGTTAATCACCGCTGTGGGCAACCTGAGGGTTACGTGTGTGACGTATGACAAGGCCACTTCAGTCCTGCGCAGTTGTGAAACCGTCGACTGTTTTTTGGACAGTTTCGTCGCACCGTTACTCCCGACAACAGTGCAATTTTTCACGACTGGCAATGATCAGATCGGCGGCTAGGAGGGTGTTGTGGATAGACGTCGTCGCGAGGATGGTGAGATGCGAGGCGAGGTCGGCCGCACGCCCGGAGCGGTCAAGGGCGTGTATTGAAATACATAACCGCAGGCCGCGCAAACGT
>Ga0114931_10007860_pt1 | contig 12979 bp, 10 predicted proteins | sample 2SBtaG_FD_89579 | JGI IMG/M metagenome (GOLD analysis project Ga0114931, IMG submission 89579) | Deep subsurface microbial communities from Kolumbo volcano to uncover new lineages of life (NeLLi) - 2SBTROV14_V59a metaG | ecosystem: Environmental > Aquatic > Marine > Volcanic | place: Kolumbo... | reverse complement strand
CAGAAAACCAATCCCCCGCATACGCCGGTTGACCAGCAGGGCCAGCAGAAAGGCCAGGGCAATGCTCAGCGGGACTGTCCCCACCACATAGATCAGTGTGTTGCCCAGCACCTCCCGAAAATCAGGGCCGGCCAGCAGTGCGGCGTAGTTGTCCAGACCGATGAAAGTGGGTGTGCGGAAGCGGGCGATGTTCAGCCGCTGGCGAAAGAAGCTCTGGTAGAGGGTCAAGAGCGTGGGCCAGGCGGTGAACAGGGCCACAAAGAGAAGACTGGGCAGGGTCAACAGATAGGGCAGGATGGTGGGGCGTCGGTTCATGGGGTATGGGACGCAGTTGGCTGGCTAGGAGAGAAGCGACCAGATGATGGGATGGTGAGATGATGGGTAACCGCTCACCCCCCTCGGCCCCCCGCCCCCCAACCCTGGGGGAGGTCGTCGACGGTTCCCCCCAGGGTTGGGGGGCTAGGGGGGCGGGAGTGAATGGCGAGATGATGGAGGCCTCATCATCTCGCCATCCCATCATCCTTTCTATTTGAACGGTTTCAGTACATCTTCGGCCTCGGCCTGCGCCGCGGCCATGGCCTCCGCCGGACTCACTTCGCCGTTGTAGGCGGCCTGGAGATGCTTGTGGAAGATGCTGCGCACCTCGCCCAGGTTTTGCAGCGACAGCTCGGCGCCGGCGTATTGCAGGGCGTCGCGCAGGGCCGCGGCCTGGGGCGTCTTCTCCACGTAGGCGCTCATGGCGTCGAAGGCGGCCGGCTCGCTGGCGATGTAGCCGGTGGCTTGGCTGAAGCTGGCCACATTTTCGGGCCGGGTCAGGAATTCGATGAACTGCCAGGCGGCGTCCTGCTCGGCCTGGGACGCGCCCTTGAGGATATAGAGATTGCCGCCGCCGGTGACGGTGGCGAAGCTGCCTGCTTCCTTGCCCGGGATAGCCGACACGCCCACCTGGAAGTCGGCCTGCTTGAGGATGCCGGCCAGGCTGCCGCTGGAATGGACGATCATGGCGGCGGCGCCGCTGGCAAAATCGCCGGGCGCCTGGCCCCAGTTGGCCTGCACGCCGGGCGGCGTCGCGCCATAGGCGGCCGACAGGTCGATGTAGTACTGGACCGCGCTGATCACGTCCGGGTTGTCGAAGAAGACGGCCGTGGGGTCGGCGGGATCGATGATGTTCTGGCCGGCGCCGATGGCCAGGGGCTGGAAGAGCCAGTAGGGCCAGCCCGACGGCCACAGGATGCCCCAGCGGGTGACAGTATCGCCATCGCGCACGGTCAGGGCGGCGGCGGTGTCCGCCAGGCTCTGCCAGCTATCCGGCGGCTGCAGCCCGGCTTCGGCCAACAGATCGGCGTTGTAGTAGAGAGCCACGATGCTGCGCTGGAAGGGAAGGCTCCACACCTGGCCGTCCGTGCGCGAATTGGCCAGGAAGGCCGGCTCGAAGCGATCCAGGTCGCCCGCCTGCAGATAGCCATCCAGGGGCGCGATCAGATCGGCGTTGACCAGGTCGTAGAGGTCGGTGGCCAGCATCACAGCCAGAGCTGGCGGCGCGCCGCCGCCTTCTACGGTCGTCTGGATAGTGGTCTTGACATCGCCATAGCCGCCGGCGAAGACCGGTTCCACGGTGATTTCAGGGTGTTCGGCGTGAAATGCATCGGCGTAGCCGGTGAGAATGTCGGCAATTGGCGCATCCACGGCCACAGGATAGAAGACCTGGATCGTGACCGGTTCGGGCGCAGGGGCGGCGGTGGGGGCGGCGGCCGCAGGAGCGGCGCTCTCCGCCGCGGTGGGTGCAGGCGGCGGCGCGCAGGCGGCCAATAGGGCCAGCAGCGCGGCCAGCAGAAGGAGACGCAACAACGATCTTGATTTCATGGGTTCCTCCAGAGATAGGTGAAATGAGCAAAAGAACAAGACGGAAGCAGTCAATCTACAGCGAGGAATGGTCCCATTTTAGCACGAAATGGCGGGAAAGTGTATTTCAAATATAGGGCAGTTCCCCATGCACTGCGTTGCGCCACGGGGGATAAAAACAAGGACGAAAGACGAACAAGCGTGGGATGAGGGGCCGCCAATCGAGAACGCTTGATCAGCGGTGGTCGGTGGTCGTTTTTTCAGGACAAACCACTACGCCCGACCGGCGCCCCCCCATTTGAGTTTCACCCTCCGCTCGACCACACCGGCAAGACCCCCAACGGTTCCCTCGCATCCGCAGCGGTGGCGTTGTGGATAAAGGCAGCCATGTCGGCTTTGATCTGCGCCAGAGACGGCGGGTGTACGTACATCATGTGGCCGGCCTCGTACCAGCTCATGCTGATGTTCTCCTGCAAACTCGGCTCGATCTCCAGGTGGTTGAAGGTGTATTCGGTGGCAAAGTAGGGTGTGGCCAGATCGAAATAGCCGCTGGCGACGAAGATTTTCATATAGGGATTCTGGGTCATTGTCCTGCGCAGGGTCTCGGCCACGTTGAGGTACTGGTTCTGGTGTTGGCTGTAGTCCCATTTTTGGTAGAGACCGGTGAGAACTTCGTAGGGCAGATCGCTCTCGAACCGTAACTCCCGGCGCACATAGTCGTTCAAGGTGGCCGTGTAGAGGCCCTGGGTGGCGCTGATGCTGGGATCATATTCGAACTGTTCGCCGGCCGCGTCCCGATCGGCGCCGGTGAAGCGGCTGTCGATGCGGCCCACCGTGCGCCGCTGTTCGCGCAGCAGCTCTTTGGTGAAACGGAAGATGTTGATGCGCAGATTTGTGCGCTCCACATAGTCCTGGCTCAATCCGCTGAAGCGGGCCAGTTTCTCGACAATCTGTGTCCGTTCCTCGGCGGACAGAGCCGCGCCTTTCATCAGCGCCAGGGCATAGTCTCCGGCGGCAAAGGTTTCCACCGCATCCAGCACCGCGCGCAGGGGCTGCGCCTGCAGATCGGCGGGCAGACGGCGGTGATACCAGGCTGTGGCCGTGTAGGTGGGCAAGAAGAGGATATAGGGCAGATCGTTGCCCACCACAAAACGGGCGGTCTGGAAGTTGAGGATCGTCGAGATCAGCAGGATGCCGTTGAGAACCATGCCGTGGCGCTGTTGTAGATGGCCCGCCAGCCCCGCGGCGCGGGTGGTGCCGTAGCTTTCGCCGATCAGAAACTTGGGCGATGACCAGCGCTGCATACGGGTGGTGATCAGGCGGATGAATTCGCCCACCGATTCGATATCCTGCTCGTAGCCGTGAAACTGCTCGGCCTTTTCCCCTTTCACCGGGCGGCTATAGCCCGTACTCACCGGATCGATAAAGACGAGATCGGTCACATCCAGCAGTGAATGGCCGTTGTCCAGCAGGCGGAAGGGAGGGGCCGGCGCGCTGCCATTTGGCCCCATCTGGACAATGCGCGGGCCGAGCATACCCAGATGCATCCAGACCGACGACGAGCCGGGGCCGCCGTTGAACGAAAAAGTGACGGGACGATCCGCAACATCTTTCACGTCGTCCCGGGTGTAGGCTATGTAGAAGATCGACGCCGTGGGTTTGCCTTCCTCCGTCTTGAGCAGCAGTGTTCCCGCCGTGGCAGTATACGGGATGCTCTGGCCGTCGATAATGGCCGTGTGTTTGGTCTGGATGCGTTCTTCCTTGGGTTCTTCGGGCTGCTTTTGTTCTTCTGCTTCGTGATCAGGTTTGCCATTGACGGCCATGGGGGACCCCTCCGGGTGGACTCTTGTGGTTGGTTGTGTCGAGCCACGTCTGCTCGATGATGCGCAGAATAAACAGAATAACAGGTGCACAGGAAATGCGCCAAAGGCGGCCTTGCGCCGGAGCAGCAGGCGGCCCGCAATTGTCCAAATGTGGTTATTTATCGTAGAATAATTCCGGTGGCAAATTGGATTTTTCCATCAAAACCAGTGGATTGTGCCAGGCCAAACTGGCATGGAACAAGGAGTATGTATGAGTCTGGAAAGCGAATTGCGCCGTGAACGCGTCTCGCACCTACATCTTTCTGGCTTCACTGTTGTCCCGACCGGGACGACAGTGCGCGACGCCTTGGGACAGATGCAGGCCGAGCGTAAGACTGTCTGCCTAGTGACCCAAGAGGGTCAATTGGCTGGTATCTTCACCGAACGCGATGTCTTGCGCAAGGTAATCGACAAGCCAGAGGCCCTGAATGGCCCGATCAACTCTGTGATGACCGCAGACCCGGTCTCGATTGGCCCCAATGCATCGGCGGCCGCCGCGCTGGGGCTGATGGACAAGCACCATATTCGAAACCTGCCCGTGGTGGACGATCAGGGACAGATCGTGGGGAGTATGACCCACAAATCTGTCATCGACTGGTTGGCCGGTCGCTATCCGGTGGAGGTGCTCAACCGACCGCCCGATCCAGAGCGCTTCCCCCGCAAGGCATAGGGCGGATAGGATAATAGGTATTGGGTATTGGGGATTGGCGGACAGCGCAATACGCACCCGTAGAGTCAAACGTGATGCGTGAAAAGGTCCGGCGCTCTCACGTTTCATGCATCATGCATCCGGTTGTATGAGGAGAAATTAAATGAGTAAACCCACACCAGTGGTTGAGGAATTAGAATCCGTCGCTATCCGTTTTGCCGGCGATTCCGGCGACGGTATGCAGTTGACCGGCACCCAGTTTACGAATACGTCGGCGGTCTTTGGCAATGACATCAGCACAATGCCCGATTTTCCTGCCGAAATCCGCGCCCCTGCCGGGACTCTGGCCGGTGTATCCGGTTTTCAGGTCCACTTTTCCAGCCGGGATGTGTTGACGCCCGGCGACGCGCCTCAGGTGCTGGTGGCGATGAACCCCGCGGCGCTCAAGGCCAGCTTGCCCGAATTGCAGCGCGACGGCGTCATTCTGGTCAACACTGACGCCTTTACCAAGCAGAACCTGGCCAAAGCGGGCTACAAGAGCAACCCACTTCAGGATGACTCGCTGCACGACTACCAGGTCTTCCCGGTGGCAATGACCAGCCTGAACAGGGAAGCCCTGGCCTCTTTTGAGAATCTGAGCAGCAAAGAGAAGGATCGCTGCCAGAACTTCTTTGCCCTGGGCCTGGTCTTCTGGATGTTCGACCGTTCCATGCAGACCACCAAAGAGTGGCTCTTCAAGAAATTTGCCAAAACGCCCCAATTGGCCGAGGCCAACTATAAAGTGTTGCAGACTGGCTATTATCTGGGCGAGACAACCGAGGCCTTCCAGCACCGCTACATGGTGCGCCCGGCCAATCTGCCGCCGGGAACCTATCGCAAAGTGACAGGCAACGAAGCCCTGGCGCTGGGGCTGGTCACAGCGGCTCACAAGATGGGCAAGCCGCTCTTTTACGCCGCCTACCCCATCACACCGGCCAGCGACATTCTGCACGCGCTGGCCCCTCTGCGCCACTTCGACGTGCGCACCTTCCAGGCCGAAGATGAGATCGCGGCCATGGGTTCTGTGCTGGGGGCCTCTTTTGGCGGCGTACTGGCCGTTACAGGAACCAGTGGGCCGGGCATCGCACTCAAAAGCGAGGCCATGAACCTGGGCGTGATGCTGGAACTGCCTATGATTATCATCGATGTGCAGCGGGGCGGCCCCAGCACAGGCCAGCCCACCAAGACGGAACAGGCCGATCTGCTGCAGGTCATGTTTGGGCGCAACGGGGAAAGCCCCATCGCCGTCGTGGCCCCGGCCACGCCCGCCGACTGCTTCGACATTGCCATCCAGGCGGCGCGCATGGCCGTACACGCCATGACGCCCGTGGTGATCCTCTCTGAGGGCTTTCTGGCCAATAGCGCAGAGCCGTGGTTGATCCCCAACGCCGACGACATCCCGCCCATCCCTGTGCAGCACCCGGCCGGTCACCGCAACGGCGACGGCCCCTTCCTGCCCTATAAACGGGATCCGGAAACCCTGGCCCGACAGTGGGCCATCCCGGGCACGCCGGGGCTGGAACACCGCTTGGGCGGCCTGAGCAAGGCGCCGGAGACCGGCAACGTCAGCTATGCCCCCCAGCACAACGAGCAGATGATCCGGGAGCGGGCCGGCAAGATCGAGCGCATGTCCACTTTCGTCCCGGCGCAGGAGGTCTTTGGCCCGGCGCACGCCGACCTGTTGGTTGTCAGTTGGGGCGGAACGTACGGCGTCGTGCGCACGGCTGTCGACCAGGCCCAGAAAGCCGGCCAGTCGGTGGCCCACGCCCATCTGCGTTTCTTGAACCCGTTCCCGCACAATTTGACTGAAATTCTGGACTGTTATAAGAAGATTCTTGTGCCGGAATTGAATACCGGTCAATTGGCCCTGTTGCTGCAAGGCCAGCTCGGCATGCATGTCGAGAAGTATTCCAAGCTACACGCCCGTCCGTTGAAGATCTCCGAAATTCGCGAAGCCATCTCACAGCAATTAGGCAAAGGGTAGACCCAATGAACGCAACCACGACGAAAGAAATCAAATTGACGCGCAAGGACTTTGTCTCGGACCAGACCGTGCGCTGGTGTCCCGGATGTGGCGACTATTCGATTCTGGCCCAGGTGCAGCGCGTGCTGCCAGAGATCGGTGTGCCCAAAGAGAACATCGTCTTCATCTCTGGCATTGGCTGCTCCAGCCGCTTCCCATACTATATGGAGACCTATGGCATCCACAGCATCCACGGCCGCGCGCCCACACTGGCCACCGGACTGTCCATCGCTAACCCGGAGTTGAGCGTCTGGGTGGTCACCGGCGACGGTGACGGCCTCTCGATTGGCGGCAACCATCTGATCCACGCCCTGCGTCGCAATGTGAACTTGAAGATCATTCTCTTCAACAACCGCATCTATGGCCTGACCAAAGGCCAGGCGTCGCCCACGAGCCGGGTGGGCAAAGTGACCAAATCATCGCCCATGGGCACACTTGCCCAGCCCGTCAACCCCATCGCCCTGGCCCTGGCTGCCGAGGCCACCTTTGTGGCTCGTTCCATCGATTCGAACCCCAAACATTTGGCCGCCACCCTGCGCCGGGCTGCGGCGCACAGCGGCACAGCGTTTGTGGAAGTCTATCAGAATTGCGTCATCTTCAATTCCCACGAATGGGACTCGCTGGGCGACCGCGCCCACCGCGATGATTCGCTTCTCTATCTGGAACACGGCATGCCGTTGATTTTTGGCAAGAATCGAGACAAAGGCGTCCGCCTGAACAACTTTACCCCCGAAGTCGTGTCGCTGGATGCAGTGGACCTGGACGATATTCTGGTCCACGATGCCACATCGAAACCCCTGGCGTCGATTCTCAGCAGCATGGAGATCCCAGACTACCCCGCGCCTCTGGGTGTGATCCGGGATGTGCGCAAACCCACGTTCGAAGCGGGCATCATGGATCAGGTGGCCGAGGCGCGGGCCAAATGGGGGGAAGGCGATCTGGACCGACTCTACCGCTCCGCTGATCTGTGGACAGTGTCGGCCCGGGATGAGGTGCAATCGAACATCTCCGGCGAATTGCCCATCGCCCTGGACGACGAATACATGCATGAGTTGGGCCGCCCGGCGACCACGACCACGGCCGTGCAGGACCGGCTGACCCAGGAGATGGTCTCCAGCCTGAAACCGAGTGTCCCCATCACCATCGACGCCGCCAGCTCCCTGGCGCGGGCCATGCGCCAGATGAACCGGCACAATATCGGCTGTCTGCTGATCACGGACGATGAGGACCGGCTGTGTGGCATCTTCACCGAACGGGACGCGCTCATGCGCGTGACCGGTCTGGTGGACGATCTGGCCGCGGCCAAGATCGGCGAGTACATGACCCCCAACCCGGTGGCCTTGAAAGCTGATCTGCCCATCGCACAGGCGTTGCACCTGATGTCTCTGCACGGTTTTCGCCACCTGCCCCTCGTGGACGAGGAGAATCGGCCCACGGGCATCATCAGTTTCCGGGATGTGGTGGAATACCTGAATCGCAGTTTGACGTGAGAGATGGATTGATGATGGGATGACGAGGTGATGGGCAATACCGCCATCTCATCATCCCATCATTTTAGCAGGGAATATCCTATGGCCTACGACGAAGCCCTCACCGTCCGCGTGCGCAGCCTCCTTGCGGACGCATTGGACGTGACAAGGACTGGGCGACCTGGATGGCCGGAGCGTAGTCTACGCCGCACTGTTGCCGGAGAAGTAGAGAGATGCCTTACCAACTGCTCATCGACACAGCCCTGCCGCCCACAATGTTGGATATGCTGGGCGATGGGTTCGAGATTCATCTGCTCGCCGATGTCCTCCATGACAATTCCCTGCTGGCCCAGATCGACGCCTATCTGACCTACGGCCACCCGCCCACCGATGGCGCATTGATGGATCGCATGCCCAACCTGAAAGTGATCAGCAACTTCGGTGTGGGCGTGGACCATATCAACCTGGCCGATGCCCGTGTACGTAACATTCCCGTGGGCAATACACCAGGTTTTGTTGACGGCGCCACCGCCGATTTCACCTTTGCCCTGCTCATGGCTGTCGGGCGCAACATTCTCATCGGTGACCGCTACGCGCGCAGCCCGGAATTCATCCACTACGACCCGAACCTGTGGCACGGCCAGGAAATCCACGGATCCACACTGGGGATTGTGGGTATGGGGCGCATCGGCAAAGTATTGGCAAAGCGGGCCAGCGGCTTCGAGATGAAGATTCTTTACCACAACCGCAATCGGGACGCCGAAGCAGAAGCAGCGTTGGGTGTGCACTATTCCAGCCTGCACGAACTCCTGCAACAGTCCGATTTTGTCACGCTCAATGTGCCCTTGACCCCGGAAACCCGGCACATGATTGGGCGGGAGCAGTTGTTGCTGATGAAGCCCACGGCCTATCTCATCAACGTGGCCCGGGGCGGCGTACTCGACCGCGAGGCTCTGTTGGAAGCGCTGCAAAACCACTGGATCGCAGGTGCAGCCATCGACGTCACCGAACCGGAGCCATTGCCCCGGGACCATCCCCTGCTCGCCATGCAGAACCTGATCATCACGCCCCACCTGGGCAGCGCCACCCGCCAATCGCGCTACAAAATGGCCCGGCGCACCATCGACAACCTGCTGGCTGGGCTGCGGGGAGAGGAATTGCCCAGTCGCGTCGCCTAGCGCCGCCCACACGCCCCGCAGCCTCCGCCCATGTGCTATCCCACCACCCGCATCAAATGGACGCAGCCCGACACTTTTGCCTTCTCCTTTTGCCTTTTGCCTTTTTTTGCTTTCAAAGGAGCACCCTATGCAATCCTACACTCTGACCGATCTGCCTGTGCGCGAGCTCTTCCCCGGCTACCGGGGCAAATTCATCCATTCGGACACCATGACCTTTGTCTACTGGGACATTGCCCCCAACTCACCCCTGCCGCCCCACTCTCACCCCCACGAGCAGGTGATCAACGTGCTCGAAGGGGAATTTGAACTGATTGTCGAGGGCGAACGCGTGATCCTCGGCCCCGGGATGGTGGCAACGGTTCCCGGCGGCGCCGAGCATTCGGGCGGTTCCCTCAGCCGCTGCCGCATTCTGGATGTCTTTTACCCGATCCGGGAAGAGTACAGGTAGTGAACTGTAATCAGTGAACAGTGAACAGTGAACAGTGAACAGTAGCTATGCACCGTCCCAATGATCGCGCAACACCCAGATCACTGATCACTGATGACTGATCACTGATGACTGCGGAAAGGAACCCTTATGCCCTCCCGACTCCTCAACTCCGCCCAACAGCCCGCCCTGCAGCCGGCCCACGGCCTGTGGCAGCAGTACAATCCAGGGAACGCGCCCTTTGCCTTTCGTGCACAGACGCGGCAGGAGGCGGAGCGCTGGCAGACGGAAACCCGCGATGCCCTGGCCGCCTCCATCGGCTTTCAGGACAGCCCGCCCGTTGACCTGAACCCACAGGTGATCGAGCGGGTGGATCGGAGCGATTTTGTGCGCGAGAAGATTCTGCTCCACACCGCGCCGGATGTGGAGATGCCCGTCTATCTGCTCCTGCCCCAAGGCGCTCCCACACCCAGGGCGACGGTTCTGGCCTTCGCCGGTCACGGCTATGGGGTCAAAGATATTGTGGGACTGTGGGAAGACGGCTCGGAGCGGGAGACGCCCGACGGCTACCACGCCGATTTTGCCGTGGCCCTCTGCCGCCGGGGTTTTGCCGTGGCCGCACCGGAGATCGCCTGCTTCGGTGAGCGCCAGACCGACTTCTCCTACCTGACCACCGGCCAGACAGCGCCCACCAGTTGCACCCACGCCGCCATGCTCGCCTTTCATCTGGGCGGTTCGGTCATTGGGATACGGGTGCGGGACGCCCGGCGGCTGGTGGACTATCTGGAAACCCGACCCGACTGCGACACCGCCCGCCTGGGCGCGATGGGAATCTCTGGCGGGGGAATGCACACCTTTTTCAGCACAGCCATCGACACCCGCATCCGGGCCGCGGTCATCAGCGGCTACTACTCCACTTTCCGCGATAGCATCCTGGCCATGCACCACTGCGCCTGTAACTTCGTGCCCGGCCTGGCCCGTTTCGGCGAAATGTACGATCTGGCTGGCCTGCTGGCGCCCCGTCCTCTGCTGGTGGAGGCGGGCGACCACGATCCCATCTTTCCCGTCGATGCGGTGCAGCGTAGTGTGGAACGGGCGGATGAGGTCTACGCCGTCTTCGACGCGGGGCCTGTGGAGACCGATTACTTTGAGGGACGTCACCGCATCAGCGGGCGGCGGGCCTATGATTTTCTGGTAGAGCAGCTAGGGTAACGGCCAGCAGTGCAGGGTTCCCATTTGTCTGCTATAATTAACCAAGTCATTTGGCGAAGGATTGCCGGATCAATCTGTGGAAGGCAGGCTTGTGATGAAAGAGTGGAGTGGGCTGGATGCGGTTGAATGTCAGCCGGACAAAGTGAGTGGGGCATGGGTTTTCCGCGGGACACGGGTTCCCGTTTCTGCGCTATTTGAAAATCTGCGCGATGGCGCAACAGTAGACGAGTTTCTGGAATGGTTTCCAGGTGTAAAACGTTTTCAGGTGATGGCGGTTATCGAATATGAACTTCAATCACTGGTCACTGCATAACGATGAACATCCTGTTTGATCAGGGGACGCCTGTGCCCCTACGACGAGAGTTGTCGGGACACATCGTCAAGACAGCATACGAACAGGGATGGTCTGAGCTGTCCAACGGCGATTTACTCCAAGCAGCAGAGATTGCCGGATTTGAGGTTCTCGTCACAACCGATCAAAATTTGCGCTATCAACAGAATCTCCAACAACGCTGCATAGCGATTGTTGTACTGCTTTCGACGTCCTGGCCTAGAATACGGTTACGAGTTGATGATATCCGCATTGCTGTCAACACAACCCAATCAGGTGGCTATGTGGAGGTTCCAATTTAAATCCATGAACGCTATCTGATGCATGAGGAAGCGTGAGCCGACAAGAAGAACGAAATCGGATTGACACGGGTTCAACAAGAACCCGTGTCAATCCCTCCCATCCGTGCTATCTGTGTTCCTTCTACTGCCGGGTCTGCACCTGAATCGGTATGCGTCGCTCTGCTCGCACGCCGTCTACGTAATAGAGAGTCGGCGGGGGCATCAGCACCACAAAGTAATCCCCGTCAGGGAAGACATACGCTTCGCCCAGATTGATGATCGATCCCCCCTTCACCTGCGTAATTCGCTCGCTGTAAATGCGCCCGTCTGGCTTCTGAATACGCAAGGTGATTTCCTGCTTTCCCGCAAACGAATCCGGCCAGTGAACCAGAACGTCCTCATATTTGCGGAAGAGTGTCTGCTCCAGAAAGGCTGCGTCAAAAACCGTCTGATAGGCCCGATATTCGTCGGCCAGCTCTGCAGGGATGGGGTCGGATTGGCTCTCTGCCGCCGGTGGGGCCGGCGCTGCTTCGACCAACTCCGCCTCGCAGCCGCTCAGGAAGAACAGGGAAAGAGCCAAAATCGTGAAAATAAGTGTGTTGCGCATCGTCAGTCTCCTTGTGGGTGGGCGGCAGATTCGCCGCAGGTCTGATGCCCACAGAATAGAGGCCGCCCGCTGCGCCGACGGTCCAGGAGGCGGTGCAGCACCGTTGCAGAAACAGTGCAATCGGTGTATGCTGACTGAAGAATCACTGATCGGAGATAGAACGTAGAGGACGCAGAAAGGACGGATTTGCGCGGATGTCTACCAAGATAGGCCCGACTAGTGAGCGCTGATTGAGTAGCCCGGAGTCTTCGGAGGGCGTATCGAAATCAAGCGAACGGGTCTATAAGCGATTTCGTGTCCACCCATTCTGATAGGCTACCCGCTTGGTTTCGATAAGGCGGGAAACAGCACCCGCCTACTCAACCGGCGCTGGTCTTGCATTTAGACGGACGATGCAGAATGATCCGTGTGAATCCTGGCAATCCGTGCAAATCCGTGTCCTTTTGTTTGACGCTGAATCAAGAAGTTTCACTCTGAGGAAGCCGTATGGACTGGCTCAATTTGGTCGTTTTTCCTGTAATCCGTATCGCCGTGCTCTTTGTGGTGCTGCTCACCGGCTTTGCCTATCTGACACTGCTGGAGCGCAAGCTGCTGGGCCGCTTTCAGGTGCGCTATGGCCCCAACCGGGCGGGCAAGTTCGGTCTGTTGCAGCCTGTGGCCGATGCTGTCAAGGCGATCTTCAAAGAAGAGATTATTCCCGACCACGTGGACAAGCCGATTTACGTCATCGCGCCAGCCCTGGCCCTGGTTCCCGCGCTGCTCATCTGGGCGGTGATTCCCATCGCCCACGGCATCCCCGCGGTGGCGGATGTGAGCATCGGCTTACTGTGGATTCTGGCGATTGCGGGCGTGGAGGGCTACGGTGTGATCCTGGCCGGGTGGAGCAGCAACAACAACTACTCGCTGTTGGGCGCGCTGCGCTCCTCGGCCCAGATGGTCTCCTATGAACTGCCCATGGGTATGTTTCTGGTCAGTATCCTGATTCTGGCCGGGGACTTTTCCCTGGTCAACCTGGTGGACAATGTGCGGCCCTGGTGGGAGTGGATCTGGCTGTGGGTG
>Ga0114931_10007859_pt1 | contig 12980 bp, 10 predicted proteins | sample 2SBtaG_FD_89579 | JGI IMG/M metagenome (GOLD analysis project Ga0114931, IMG submission 89579) | Deep subsurface microbial communities from Kolumbo volcano to uncover new lineages of life (NeLLi) - 2SBTROV14_V59a metaG | ecosystem: Environmental > Aquatic > Marine > Volcanic | place: Kolumbo... | reverse complement strand
CCGAAGCGCTGGCCATCATCCTGCCTCGCATCACGCCAATCTGAATCGGGTTTCCCCCATTCCCCCGCAGTCCGGTTCCTCACGCCTGTCTGCTCAGGGTGTAGGATCGGCCGGTCTTCGGGAAAGGGGGAGTGCCGCCATGGCCCACATCGATGAACTGCTGGCCATCATGGATCGCCTGCGCGATCCCGACCAGGGATGCCCCTGGGACCGGCAACAGACGCATGCAAGCCTGGTGCCCTATCTGCTCGAAGAGGCCAGCGAAGTGGCCGAGACCATCGAGGAAGGGGATTTCGCGGCGCTGCCCGACGAATTGGGGGATCTGCTGTTCCAGATCGTGTTCCACGCCCGCCTGGGCAAGGAGGCAGGGCGCTTCGATTTCGACACCGTGGTAACGAAGATCTGCGACAAGCTGGTGCGTCGCCATCCCCACGTATTCGGTGACAAGCGCTTTGCCTCCGCGGCCGAGCAGACCGCCGACTGGGAGGCGCGCAAGCAGGCCGAGCGTGCGGCCCGGCAGGGGGGACACAGTGGCGTGCTCGAGGGTGTGAGCCGGGCCCTGCCGGCCCTGACCCGGGCCGAGAAGCTGCAACGGCGGGCGGCCAGGGTGGGTTTCGACTGGCCGGCGGCGCGTGGCGTGCTGGACAAGATCCGCGAGGAGACCGACGAAGTGGCGGCGGAAATGGATGCCGGTGCCGCGCCGGAACGACTGCGCGAGGAAGTCGGCGATCTGCTCTTTTCCGTGGTCAATCTCGCCCGACACCTGGGCGTGGACGCCGAAGGTGCCCTGCGCACGGCAAACCGCAAGTTCGAGCGCCGCTTCCGGGCCATGGAGGAACGTCTGGCCGCCCGGGGCGGGATCGAAGCGGTGGATGCCGCAACGCGGGAAGCGGCGTGGGAGGCCGTGAAAGGGGAGGAGGAGTGAAGATATGCCCTGTTTTATTGCGTCCAGGCAAAGCCGTAGACATAATAACGGGATCCGGGCGGCCTGTCAGACCATTGATCTTTTCAGAAACAGGGGAGCCTGCCGTTTTCCTGTTGGGGCCCGGGCGTGTTGCGCAATCAAAAAATCATAAAACCACCCACTGGGAATTCTCATGGAAAAACTCGTCGCCGCTTCCGATGTGCTGTTCGTTCTGCTGGGCGCGGTCATGGTTCTGGCCATGCACGCCGGTTTTGCCTTCCTCGAAGTGGGGACGGTGCGCAAGAAGAACCAGGTCAACGCCCTGGTCAAGATCATTACCGATTTCGCCATCTCCACCATCGCCTACTTCTTCATCGGCTACAAGATCGCCTACGGAACCGACTTCCTTGCCGGTGCCGGGCAACTGGCCGAGCGCAACGGCTACGAGCTGGTGAAGTTCTTCTTTTTGCTCACCTTTGCAGCGGCCATTCCGGCCATCATCTCCGGCGGCATCGCCGAGCGGGCCCGTTTCTATCCACAGCTTGCGGCCACCTTCGTGCTGGTGGGCTTCGTCTATCCCTTCTTCGAAGGCATGACCTGGAACGGTAACTTCGGTATGCAGAGCTGGCTGAACGAGACCTTCGGTGCCGAGTTCCATGATTTTGCCGGGTCGGTGGTGGTGCATGCCATGGGTGGCTGGCTGGCCCTGGGCGCGGTGATCCTGCTCGGACACCGGCATGGGCGCTATGGCAAGGGCGGGGAGATGTACGCCCATCCGCCGTCGAGCATTCCTTTCCTGTCGCTGGGCGCCTGGGTGCTGACGGTGGGCTGGTTCGGCTTCAACGTGATGTCGTCCCAGAGCATCGAGGACATCTCCGGCCTGGTGGCGGTCAACTCCCTGATGGCCATGGTGGGCGGCATTCTCGCGGCGCTGGTCGTCGGCCGCAACGACCCGGGCTTCGTCCACAACGGCCCGCTTGCCGGACTGGTGGCGGTGTGCGCGGGCTCGGATCTGATGCATCCCGTGGGTGCACTGATTACCGGCATGGTGGCCGGGGCGCTGTTCGTCTACCTGTTCACCCTTACCCAGAACCGCTGGAAGATTGACGATGTGCTCGGCGTCTGGCCCCTGCACGGCCTTTGCGGCGCCTGGGGCGGGATCGCCGCCGGTATCTTCGGCCTGGAGGCGCTGGGCGGGATGGGCGGTGTTACCTTCGGCGCCCAGCTGGCCGGCACCCTGATCGGCGTGGGGATCGCGCTGGTGGGCGGCTTTGTCGTCTATGGCCTGCTCAAGGCCACTGTCGGCATCCGTCTCACTCAGGAAGAGGAATACCAGGGCGCCGATCTGTCGATCCACAAGATCGCCTCCGAATCCATTGTCGACTGAAGCGGCGACCGGGTCCCCGGAAATGGCCCAGGGCCGTTTTCGGGGCATCGCAATCAGTTGCTGATATCTTCCGCGATGCGGCGCAGTTCGGGAACGGCCAGGCCGGCTTCATCGGCTTGGCGCAGGGCCCTTTCCAGCCGTGCCGGGGCCGAGCGACCCTTGCACTGGTGTTGCGGATCCCCTTCGATACCTTCGACCAGACCGGCCATCAGCCGGCCCCGATCCAGCGGCCCGGCCACCAGCGTGGCCTGAATGTCCATCACCTCGTTGGCGATCCGGGTGGCCAGATCGCGATGCTTCTGCCACAGATCCTGCACCGTGCCATCTGTCACCAGTCCGGCGATGTTGGTGGTGAGGATGTAGACGTTCTTGCGCACCAGCTCGTATTCCAGGGCCGCCGGGCTTTCCAGTTCGCGGGCAGGGATGCCGAGTGTGGCCAGCGCCGCCACCAGCAGCCCGGCTTTGGGACCGTAAGCCGGCGAAGGGATCAGAACCTTGAATTCCTGCCCCGGCTTTTTTTCGAACCACACCGAGATGACCGTGGGGTTGTCGAGGCCGTGTGCCTCCCAGTCACGTGCCAGCAGCTCGTTTTGCAACAGGGCCACCCGGTCGCGCCAGGTTGCCGGCAAGCGTACCAGCGTGGGATGCAGATCCTTTTCGGCCACTGCCACCAGCACCAGTTCCGGCGCGGGCAGTGCCCGGGCCTCGGTGTCAGGATCCATCTCGCGGGTGACAGGATAAACGGGATGGCCAAGTCGCAGCAGAGCGCGGGCGAAGACGCCGCCCATTTCGCCAAGACCGATGATGACCACAGGGGATTTCATGCTGTCAGTTTCTTTTTTCCTGCGTCGTGAACGGCAACGTGGCCGAGAATAGAGGAGTCCCAAAGGCAGGCCAAGCCCCTGCGGCAGCATTGTCAGGTTGATCTGTATCAACGCTTGCTAATGGAGTTTGTTATTCAATGGGGCACGCCGGTTGCGGCCAGCCTTCGCCGTGCTGGCGGGTTACAAACAAAAGGCATGTTTAATCAAATTGTTAGAGTGGCGTTTTGGCCATGTATTCCGACCCGGTCTACTATCAGGTGAATCCATGACCGGATAAAAATACACAATATCCGTTCGGAAATTTTTGGCGTAGCATTTGTGGTCAATTGCATTCCAACATCTCAATTGGGGGGAATCTATGTCAGAGGGTTTGGTGTTTGCACTGGTTGCCGCAGGCGCGGCTATCCTGTACGGAATCATTACCGCGTTCCGTATCCTCAGTCTGCCGCAGGGCAATGACGAGATGCAGCGGATCGCCAGAGCAATTCAGGAAGGCGCCTCGGCCTATCTAAAACGACAGTACATGACCATCGGACTGGTGGGAATCATTCTCGCTGTATTGATCCTGTTCGCTCTGAACACGGCGACTGCACTGGGTTTCGTCATCGGTGCCGTGTTCTCTGGTTTGGCCGGCTTCATCGGCATGAACGTCTCGGTCCGCTCCAACTTGCGCACGGCCGAGGCGGCGAAGAACGGTGTGCAGGCGGGCCTGTCCGTGGCCTTCCAGGGTGGCGCCATCACCGGTATGCTGGTGGTGGGGCTGGCCCTGCTCGGCGTGGCCGGCTACTACGCCATCCTCGTGGCCATGGGCGTAGAGAATTCGGTGCACTCGCTGGTGGGTCTGGCCTTCGGCGGTTCGCTGATCTCCATCTTCGCCCGACTCGGCGGTGGCATCTTCACCAAGGGGGCCGATGTGGGCGCCGACATCGTCGGCAAGGTGGAGGCCGGGATCCCTGAAGACGATCCCCGTAACCCTCCCGTGATCGCCGACAACGTGGGCGACAATGTGGGTGACTGTGCCGGCATGGCCGCCGACCTGTTCGAGACCTACGCAGTGACCATTGTTGCCACCATGTTCCTCGGTAGCATGGTGCTCAAGAATGCCGGCGACACTGCCGTCATCTATCCACTGGTGCTCGGCGGTGCATCCATCATCGCTTCCATCGTCGGCACCTTCTTCGTGCGCATCAAGGAGGGCGGCAAGATCATGGGGGCGTTGTATCGGGGCGCAATCGTCTCGGCGGTGCTCGCGGCCATTGCCTTCTATTTCATCACCTACAGCATGATGGGCGATAACCTTGCCTATACGCCAGGACAGTTGTTTGGCGCCTCGTTGATCGGTCTGGCCCTGACCGTGGCCATGGTGGTGATCACCGAGTACTACACGGCCACCGAGTTCGCGCCGGTGCGCCGCATCGCCGAGGCTTCCACCACGGGTGACGGTACCAACGTGATTGCGGGCCTCGGCATCTCCATGAAGGCTACGGCCCTGCCGGTGCTGGCGGTGTGCGCCTCCATCTGGGGCGCCTACCAGCTTGCCGAACTCTATGGCATTGCCATCGCCGCCACGGCCATGCTCTCCATGACCGGCATCATCGTGGCCCTGGATGCCTATGGCCCGATTACCGACAATGCCGGCGGTATCGCCGAGATGGCCGAACTGCCGTCGGAAGTGCGCAACACCACCGATGCCCTGGACGCGGTGGGCAATACCACCAAGGCGGTGACCAAGGGTTACGCCATTGGCTCTGCGGGTCTGGCCACCCTGGTGCTGTTTGCCGACTATACCCACGCCCTCAACAACGTGGGGGGTGGGCATGTCAGCTTCGATCTGTCCAATCACATGATCATTATCGGCCTGTTCATCGGTGGCCTGATCCCCTACCTGTTCGCGGCCTTCGCCATGGAGGCCGTGGGACGCGCGGCGGGCGGCATTGTCAACGAGGTGCGTCGCCAGTTCCGGGAGATGCCGGGAATCATGGAGCGCACCCAGAAGCCCGATTACTCCCGGGCCGTGGACATGCTCACCATTGCGGCCATCAAGGAGATGATCATCCCCTCCCTGCTGCCGGTGCTGGTGCCCATCCTGGTGGGCTGGATCCTGGGTATCGAGGCGCTGGGTGGGGTGCTGATCGGCACCATCGTCACCGGTCTGTTCGTGGCCATCTCCATGACCACCGGTGGTGGCGCCTGGGACAATGCCAAGAAATACATCGTGGATGGCAACTACGGCGGCAAGGGATCCGACGCTCACAAGGCTGCGGTGACCGGCGATACCGTCGGCGATCCCTACAAGGACACCGCCGGTCCGGCCATCAACCCGCTGATCAAGATCATGAATATCGTGGCCCTGCTCATCGTACCCATGCTGGTCTGACTGGTCTGATTCCGCGGTTTGCCATTTTGCAAAAGGAAACGGGCGCCATCGGCGCCCGTTTCCTTTTGTGGATCAGGCATTCCTCTATTCCCGGTTGCGGCCCGGTTCCCAGAGCACTTCGCTGCCGCGCTCGTGGCGGGCGAGGACGCGGGCGATGACGAACAGCAGATCGGAGAGGCGGTTGAGATAGGCGAGGGCCACGGGGTTCACGTCGGTCTCGCGGGCGAGGGCAATCGCGCGGCGTTCGGCGCGGCGGCAGACGGTGCGGGCCAGGTGGCAGGTGGCGGCGGCGGGCCCCCCGCCGGGGAGGATGAATTCCTTGAGACGGGGCAGATCGGCATTGAAGGCATCGAGAATCCGTTCCAGCCGGTCCACATAGCCCTGGGGAAGGACGGTGCGGCCCGGAGTGCTGAACTCGCCGCCCAGATCGAACAGATCGTGCTGCACGGCTTCGAGACAGTCGCGGACATTCGCGGGCAGGTCACAGGCCAGCACCATGCCCACCACGCTGTTGAGTTCATCGACCGTGCCGAAGGCTTCCACACGGATGTCGTCCTTGTTCACCCGGCTGCCGTCGCCGAGGCCGGTGGTGCCCTTGTCGCCGGTGCGGGTGTAGATCTTCGAAAGGCGGTGTCCCATGGTCAGGTTCCTCGTTCCGGGGTAAGCCGGTATTCCACCGGCAGTTCGATTTCGGTGGCCCGGCCGCCGCTGATGGCCGGATACCACTGTACCCGATGCAGGCGGCGAATGGCCCGTTCGGCGGCGAGATCGAGGATGGCGTGGCCGGAGCTGCGCATCACTCTCACATTGTGGATTGCGCCGGTGCCGTCGATGCCGAAGCCCAACAGCACCCGGCCCTCGATGTTGCGCCGGCGGGCCAGGGGAGGATAGGTGAAATGGGCTCGCAGCGCCTTGTGCAGACGGGCCACGATCCGGGCGCGATCCAGTGCCGGTTGGGGTTTTTCCCTGGCGTGTTGAACCGGGTTGACGGTTTTCCTGGAGGGAGTGTACGCAGATACCCTGGTTCGTGGACGGGAGGCTGGTCGTGGTTTTACAGGCGGACGCGACTGCTGCGACATGACCGGGGAACGGGTTTTCGGTTCGGGTCGCGCCTGTCGCAGGGGTTGCGGGCTGGGTTGATGACGTTCCGGTTGCCGACGGGCGGTCCGGGGGCTTTCGATGACCACCGCCATGCTGGGCAGGGGCGTGCGGAAGGAAAGCTTCGGCAGGGATGGCCGTGCCAGACCGAGCAGCACGGCATGCAGGGTCAGGGACAGGCCCAGGCCCCACCAAAGCCGCACTGCCGGCCCGGATTGCATGTCAGCCGCCGAAGTCGTACTTCACGCCCACATAGGCCGACAGGCCCGGCGTGTTGTAGCCGGATGCCAGTTCATAGTTTGTGTCGAGCAGGTTCTCGATGCGCCCTTCCAGCCACAGTCCCGTGTCCAGTGGCGTGCGTGCCGAGAGATTGAGGAGGTGGTAGGGATCGAGCACCACGTTGCCGTAATCGAACCGTTTACCCACAAACAGCCATTCGATGCCGTACTGACCACCGCTGGCAGTCTGGCGCTGGTAGGCGAGCGAGAATTTCTGTCGTGCCCGGCGCAGGAGATCCTGTCGCGTATCCGAGTCGATGGCTTTCTGGAGGGTGGCGGTGGCCTGCAGGGCCCAGCGGGGCTGTTGCCAGTGATAGGTCAGCTCCAGACCATCGATACGGGCCCGGTTGACGTTGATCGCCTGAGAGTTGGTGCCCTGGTAGGCGATCAGATCATCGATGCTGTTGCGGTAGGCATTGAGGGTCAGCCGGCGGTTGTACGTGAAGCGGTAGCGCAAACCCAGTTCCAGATTGAGCGAAGTTTCCGGTTTCAGGGCCGGGTTGCCGGCGTAGAAGCCAGAGTAACCGGGGTGATACAGTTCGTTGAGGGTCGGCGCCCGGAAGCCGGTGCCGGCCGAGGCGGTCAGGCTCAGGGCGTCCGTGGCGTTCAGCCCCCAGGCGGCGCTGCCGGTGGTGTGGGTGCCGAAGGTGTCGTAGTCGTCCACCCGGGCGCTGAACTGGAGATCGTGCCGGCCGAGGGTCGTCTGCAAGAGGCCATAGGCGGCATTGCTGTCGCGGGATTTATCGAAGACGGTACTGCCGGCACTGGTGTTGATGTTCCTGGCATGATCGCGAATGGCGTTCAGTCCCAGAGTGAGCATGGCCGATTCGCCCAGGGTGATGTCGTGCTGCCAGTCGGCGGTCCAGCGCCGGGTGCGGATGAAGGAGGGATAAGCCGATTCGGTATCCAGGTCGTCCGTGGCCCAGCCGACGCGGAAGGTCTGTTGCCAGCGGGCAGTGGTGCGGTGGATCAGACGGGCGTCGAGGGTGGCGTTGGTGCTGTTGCTGATCCCCTGGTCAAATTCGGTGTATCCGTCACTGTACCAGCCACTGAGGGCCAGATTGGCTTTCCTGCCGAGCTCGAAACGCAGATCCCCCGAGGCGCTGCGTTGACGATAGCCGTCATTGTCCGAGTTATAGGAGGAGCTGGCAGGATTCGTGGCCGAAAAGCCCTCGGCGGCCCGGCTGGCGACATTGAGGCTGTATTTCATGTTCTTGCCACCCCCCATGCCGGCCTCCATCTCCTTGCTTTGGTAACTGCCGACGCGGGCGCGGACATGCGCGCGGTGATTGCGGCGGGTGAAGATCTGGATCACGCCGCCGATGGCGTCGGATCCATAGAGACTGGCATTGGGGCCGCGCACGATCTCGATGCGTTCCACGTCGGCCAGATCGAGCTTGGACCAGGCGAAGCTTCCGGTGGTGGCCGAGGCGGCGCGCATGCCGTCGATCAGGACCAGCGTCTGGTTGTTATTGGTGCCCCGCAGGAACACGCTCGTGGTGGTACCGGGGCCGCCGTTGCGGGCCACGTCGATGCCGGCCTGCAGGCGCAACAGGTCGATGACGTCCCGGGCGCCGCTGGCGTCGATGTCCTCGCGGGTGATGACGCTCACCGAAGCGAGGGAGTCGTCGACGGTCTGGGCCGTCCGGGTTGCGGTAACGATGACGGTGTCGGCGGTTTCGGCGGCCGGGGCCGTCTGGGCAAGGGGCAGGGTCAGGATCAGGCCGGTCAACAGGCCGGTTCGGGTCTTCATGGTTCATTCCTCAGGACGTGGCGCACACCCGCGCGCGTTGACAGCTGCATGCCACGAAGGAGGACGAAGACGGGAAGAGACAGGCTTTTCCGGTCGTGGCGCCGCCCTCCGCAGCACACTACTTTTTGGCGACGCCAGGCCGGTCTCCGGGCTCGTGAGCGGACATGACATCCCGGCTGCATCGCCTTCCCGCGGATGGACCGCAGTGGCGCTGTGACACAGCCTGACTCACCTACCGTTGCGGGGGCAGCGCCGGACTAGCTGGATGTGGCAGCGCACCGGCTTCCCGTTTCACCCCGCTTCCGGCTGGAAGGCGGGGCACCTGGCATCGGGGATCCGGTGGCGGTGCCAGCGGATCCGATCAGGCGCGCATTTTGGGACAAGGGCCGGGATGAGTCAATGATTTGGGGCAGTCCCGCGCGGGAAGTACCAGATATGGGGAACGCCGTCGGTAAGACCAAAGTGACAGTGCAGATCGGCATAAAAAGAGGGACAATCTGCGCTGGAGCCCATTCTCTGCTTTAATTGAAGCAGGAGAATCATGTTCAGGGGATAGGGAGAGAGGCATGCAACGTATTCTGGTCGTCAATGCCAAGGGGGGATGTGGCAAGACCACCGTGGCCACCAATCTGGCGAGCCTCTATGCCAGTCAGGGTTTTCGTACCGCGCTGATGGATCATGATCCCCAGGGTTCGGCCAGCCGCTGTCTGAAGCTGCGCCCGGCCGACCGGCCGGAAATCCACGGCGTGAATGCGCATCAGCGCCAGGCGGTGAATGCCACGCGGGCCTGGCAGCTGCGTGTCCCCCCCGGTACCGAGCGGGTGATTCTCGATGCGCCGGCAGGCGTGGCGGCACGGGATCTGCCCTTCTACGTGCAGCAGGTGGATACGATCCTCATTCCGGTCCTGCCTTCGCCCATCGACATCCATTCGGCGACTGCTTTTATCCGGGATCTGCTGCTGGTGGGCAAGGTGCGCAGCCGGGGGGTGCGGGTCGGCGTGCTGGCCAACCGGAGCCGGCGCAACACCCTCGTCTACAAGTCGCTCGAGCGGTTTCTCAATACCTTGCATATGCCCTTCCTCACTACCCTGCGCGATACGCAGAATTACGTGCACGCCTTCGAGCGGGGGGTGGGAATCCATGAAATGGGGATCGGCGCGTGGAGCAGGACAAGCTCGACTGGCAGCCGTTGTTCAACTGGCTGGAGCGGGTATCCACGGCCCATGCCGTGCTGCAGGGCAATGCTTGAGTCCGGCAAACCGGAAAAGGAATGACGGCAGCATGAAGTATGAGTCCCACCCGTGCCGGCGGCCGGGGCAACGGTGCTGTGGGGTTCACAGGGAGCCTTCGCCATGAGCATGCTCGATTCCCTGTTTGGACCCAGGCCTGACGATCGCATCCGTGCAGTCCAGTTGCACACCCTGTACAAGAACGCCCAGGCCATCTATCTGGTTGGCTATGTCAACACCCTGTTGGTGGTGCTGGTGATGTGGCAGAGCGGGGTCTCCCACGCCGCGCTGCTGGGCTGGCTGGTGGCCATGTTTCTGCTGCTGACCTTTCGGGTCATCCTCTGCCGCCGGTATTGGAAGGATCCCGAGCCCGAGCGGCAACTGGATTACTGGCAGCACCTGTTTACCTCCACCAGTCTCGCCTCGGGGCTCATGTGGGGGCTGGCAGGCTGGCTGTTCTATCTGCCCGATGGGGGAATCTACCAGGCCTTTCTGGTCATCGTGCTGGTGAGCATCGGTTCGGGCTCGATGACCTTCCTGGCCATGCATCTGCCTACCTATTATGGGTTTTTCAGCCTGCTGATGCTGCCCCTGCTGCTGCGGCTGGTCACGGTGGGCGACATGGTGCACGTGGTGATGTCCGTGATGCTGGTGCTGTATTACCTGGTTTTCGTCTATCTGGGGCGCAACGTCAATCAGGTGTTTCTCGAATCGGCGCTTTTGCGTTTCGACAACCTCGAGGTCATCTCAAGGCTGACGGCAGAGAAGGAAGCCGCCGAACGGGCCAACGTCGCCAAGTCCCGCTTTCTGGCGGCGGCCAGTCATGATTTACGCCAGCCCCTGCATGCGCTGACCCTGCTTTCCGGCGCGCTGGCGGAGCGCATCCAGTACCGGGAAGTGAAGGACATCGTCTCCAAGATCCGTTCGGCAGTCGCCGCTCTGGAGAACCTGTTCAATGCCCTGCTCGACATCAGCAAACTCGACTCGGGGGTGCTGCAGCCGCAGATTGAAGACGTGCCCCTGTGCACACTGTTTCAGCGTATCGAGAATGATCACCGCCCCGAGGCGGAAACCAAGGGGCTGACGTTCGTGGTGGAGGATTGCGGTGACGTGCTGGTGCGCAGCGACAGCATCCTGCTGGAGCGGGTGTTGCGCAATTTTGTCACCAACGCCATCCGCTACACCGAATCCGGCCGCATCACGCTGTCGCGGGAGATCCGCGATGGCGAGGTCGTCATCCGGGTGGTCGATACCGGCATCGGTATCCCGCCCGAGGCGCAGGAGAATATCTTCGATGAATACTTCCAGGTGGACAATCCCGGCCGCCAGCAGAGCAAGGGGCTGGGGTTGGGGCTGGCCATCGTGGCGCGTATCGCCCGCCTGCTGAACCACAAGATCGAACTGGAGTCGGTGCCCGGTCAGGGCTCGGTGTTTTCGGTACACGTGCCCCTGTGCGAGCGCCGGCTGCGGCGGCGGGAGGAAACGACCCCGTTACCCGAGTTTCAGCGGGATCTGCAGACCTTGCGGGTGCTGATCATCGACGAGGAAACCTCGGTACTCGAGGCACTGAAGGTGCTGCTGGAGGGCTGGGACTGCAAGGTGACCATGGCCCGTTCGCTGGAAGAGGCGCAGGAGGCACTACGAGAACAGGCTTCTCCGCCGGACGCAATCATTTCCGATTACCGTTTGCGGGACGACATCACCGGGGTGGAGGCCATCGGACGCATCGAGGCGCAACTGGGTGTCAAGATACCGGCCATCCTGATCACGGGCGACACTGCAGTCGATCCCGGCGATGGTGGTTACCGGGTACTGCACAAGCCGGTGCAGCCGGCGCGCCTGCGCGCCTTTCTCAAGCACGTGCAGAGCCGCAAGCAGGAAGGCAGCGAACGGGAAAGCGAGGCGGCAGTGGCCGAAACCGACCCGGCACCCTGAGACAAGGCCTAACCCTGATGTATTCAGGATGTATTCAGCCGCTCATTCCCTTCGGGCGCTCTGAAAGAGAACTCGGGGTTGGGTTGACTGTCGCGGCGAGGGCGCCGCTCCCACCGGCTTCGATGGGTGCTCGTAGGAGAACATACAAGCGGCGCCCTCGCCGCGCTCATGGGATTTCCCTACTGACAGCCTGGGAGGGTTGCTTGTCCTCACGGAACGGACATTCGCGGGGGCGAAACAGCGGGTTGCTGGCCGTTCAGACCAGCAGGCCGGCCTCGCGGGCCATGATGACGGCCTGGGTGCGATTGCTGGCGTTCATGGCCTTGAGGATGGCGGTCACGTGGATCTTCACCGTGCCTTCGGCCATCCCCAGTTCGTTGGCGATGTGCTTGTTGGACAGTCCCCGGCACATCAGGGTGAGCACTTCGCGCTGGCGGGGAGTGAGATGGTATTTCTCCAGTCCCGGCGGTGGATTCCGGCCCGGCTGGATGCCGCCCTGCCTCCCTTTGCGGATGTGGAAGGTGCCGGAGGTGGCGGCCAGGTCCGGTACGTAGACGTCGCCGTCGAGGATCTTCCGGATTGCCACGAGCATTTCCTTGCTGCTGGACGACTTGGGAATGTAGCCGGCAGCCCCGCATTCGAGCACCCGCAGCATGTCCTGTTCGTATTCCGAGGCGGTAACGATCGCCACCGGCAGCTCGGGGTAGTCCTGCCGAAGCTGGATGAGGCCGTTGTAGCCATCAAGACCGGGCATGTCGAGATCCATCAGCACCAGATCCAGATCCGGATAGTGGCGCACCATCTGCACCGCCTCGTTGCCGTTGCTGGCTTCGAGGATCTCCACATTGTCGGCGAGGTTCTGGAGGGTGTAGTGCAGCCCTTCCCGGAAGAGGGTGTGGTCGTCTGCGATGAGAATCTTCATGGTTTTGCTAATGCTGCCCACGTAGAGGGAATGGAAGCACGATTTCGCTTGAGGCTTCAAGTGATTGTAGCCGGTTTCCCGCCGCTTACGCATATGTCGCCCGCCATAGGCGGATGGTTCTAGCAGGGTGTTGAAAAATTGCCTCTTTCCCCTTTCCGTTGCGACGACAGGGCGTCCGAATCCCGTGTTTCATCGACCGCATCGGGTTCCGGGAGGAAGACACGGTGCCGCCCGGCGTTTTCCAGTTCCCGGAAAGGGATGCCGTAGAGCCAT
>Ga0114931_10007858_pt1 | contig 12982 bp, 7 predicted proteins | sample 2SBtaG_FD_89579 | JGI IMG/M metagenome (GOLD analysis project Ga0114931, IMG submission 89579) | Deep subsurface microbial communities from Kolumbo volcano to uncover new lineages of life (NeLLi) - 2SBTROV14_V59a metaG | ecosystem: Environmental > Aquatic > Marine > Volcanic | place: Kolumbo... | reverse complement strand
TTTTTTCCATTAAGCCAAATTTCGCAAGAACGTACTTTAATTATTCGTGATGCAAATATTACTAGGAAAAGACCGTTAAACCCAAGTGATTTTAAAGAACGAGGCGTTTTATTTGTCCCTGAGCCTGCAACATATAAGTACTTGATGGATTTACCAGAAAATGGAAATATTGGCAAAGCTATAAACGAGGCAATGAAGGCAATAGAAGATGAAAATAAAGAGCTTGCAGGAGTGCTTCCTCAAAATTATACATCTCTTGTTAAAAGTGCAACTGAGAACAATAAACTGCTACTTACATTATTGAAAAATTTTAATCAGATCCCGAGTGATCTTAGTGGAGACGCGTTTGGCGGTATTTATGAATATTTCTTGGGTCAGTTTGCACTAGCAGAAGGACAAAATGGTGGTGAATTTTTTACAGCACAACCAATTGTAAAACTTTTGGTAGAGGTGCTAGAGCCTTACAAAGGCAGAATTTATGACCCAGCTTGCGGTAGTGGGGGTATGTTTGTACAGTCGGCTGAATTTGTCAGAAGACATAAAGAATATGGTGTTTCTGTAATGGATAAAATCACTATTTTTGGTCAAGAAAAAACTAGTAGTACCGTAAACATTGCTAAAATGAATCTTGCTATCCATGGCTTGTCTGGGAAAATTGTTCAGGCAAATTCATACTACGAAGATCCTTTTAAGAGTATTAATAAATTTGATTTTGTTTTGGCTAATCCCCCATTTAATGTAAGTGGAGTAGACAAAAATAAGCAAGTAGTAATTGATCCTAAAAAGATTGAGGGCGATGCAAGATTTTATTTAGGTCTCCCCGTAACTCAGAAAGGCAATATTACAAATGCTAACTTTCTTTGGGCACAAATATTTGCAAATTCTTTAAATGAAAAAGGACGAGCTGGTTTTGTTATGGCAAATTCTGCAAGTGATGCAAGCCACGGCGAAAAAGTAATTCTTAAAAAACTGATTGAGTCAGACATTGTAGATGTAATGATAGGAGTTGGCTCTAACATGTTTTTAAATGTAACGCTTTCTTGTACTTTATGGTTTTTTGATAAAGATAAGAAAAACACAAAAAGAAAGGGACAAGTTCTATTTATTAATGCTCAAGATATATTTACGCAGGTTGATAGAGCACATAATACTTGGACACCAGAACAGATACAGGAAATAGCAAGTATTGTAAAAAGATATAGAGGGGAAAAAGACGCTGGGAAATATGAAGATATAAAAGGAAGGTGCAAGGTAGCAACTTTAGAAGAGATAGAAAAGAACGATTATTCATTAAATCCTGGTAGATATGTAGAAATTATAGAAAAAGCTACTGACAATGTTGATTTTGAAAAGAGAATGAAGGAGTTAATGGGTGAATTTACTAACTTAACAAAAGATGCTCATAAATTAGAAGCTAAAATTATTGAGGATTGGAAAAAGATAATATGACAGATAAATTAAAACCAAAAGAAGAATTAAATAAATTTTTACTTTACACAACCCCAAGTGGAGATATTAAAGTAGAGGTTATGTTTGGTGATGAGACAATTTGGGCTACACAAAAAATGATGGCTGATCTATTTAATGTTGAGATTAACACTATTAACTATCATTTAAAGGAGATATTTAAAACACAAGAATTAACCAAAGATTCAGTTATTCGAAAATTTCGAATAACTGCAAGTGATGGAAAAACTTATGAAACTGGTTTTTATAATCTTGATGCAATTATTTCAGTTGGATACAGAGTAAATTCATCACAAGCAACATAGTTTAGAATTTGGGCAACGGAAAGACTAAAAGAATATATCATTAAAGGATTTACAATGGACGATGAACGATTAAAAAATGGGCGATATTTTGGAAAAGATTATTTTAAAGAACTTTTAGAAAGAATTCGATCTATACGCGCAAGTGAAAGAAGAATTTATTTACAAATCACAGATATTTTTCAGGAATGTAGCATTGATTATGATCCAAATTCAAAAACTACAAAAGATTTCTTTGCTACAGTTCAAAACAAGTTTCATTTTGCAATAACAGGTAAAACGGCAACAGAAATAATTTATGAACAAGCTGATAAAACCAAGGTGTTTATGGGATTAAAAACGTGGAAATCAGCACCAACAGGAAGAATTTTAAAATCAGATACACAAACTGCAAAAAACTTTTTATCAGAAAAAGAAATTAAAAAATTAGAAGGTTCTGTGTCTTCATTTTTTGATTATATAGAAAGAATTATCGAAAACAAAAACACTTTCACAATGGAACAATTTGCAAATAGTGTTGATAAATTTTTGGCATTTAATGAGTATAAAGTTTTAAAAGGCAAAGGCAGTGTTCCGATGAAAAAAGCACAGGAAAAAGCTATTAATGAGTACAACGAATTTAACAAAACCCAAAAAATAGAAAATGACTTTGAAAAACATATACTCAAAAAACTAAAGAAACAAACAAAAAGTGAGGGAGTAAAAAATGAAAAATGAATGGAGAAAGGTCAGATTAGGTGATGTTGTCAACTTGAACTATGGGAAAAGTTTACCTAAAAGAGAAAGAGTTACTGGTAAGTATCCAGTATATGGATCAAGTGGTATGGTTGATTGTCATGTCATTCCCTATGTCAAATCGGAAGGCATAATTGTTGGGAGAAAAGGTAATGTGGGGAGCATCTACTATGAAAAAAATCCTTTTTATCCAATAGACACCGTCTTTTATATAGATAAAACTAAAATCCAAACAGACCTTAAATATCTTTATTTTTTGTTAAAAACATTAAATTTGAGTTCTTTGAATTCAGACGCTGCTGTGCCTGGATTAAATAGAAATCAGGCATTAAAGGTTAAGATTCAAATCCCTGATTTTTTCACTCAAGTCTGTATTGCATCTATTATCTCCACTTACGATAATCTAATTGAAAACAATGAAAAACGCATAAAAATTCTTGAAGAAATGGCTCAAAGACTTTATACGCAGTGGTTTGTAAAATTTGAATTTCCAGTAAATCCTAGTCATTCTCGCGAAAGCGGAAATCCAGACTGGATCTCCAATCAGGTTGGAGATGACAAAAAAGGTTACAAATCAAGTGGTGGCAAACTGGTGGAAAGTGGGACTGAGTACGGCATGATTCCGAAGGGGTGGGAAGTTAAAAAGTTAAAGGATATAGGCTTAGTAATTACAGGAAAGACTCCAAGCAAGAGCGTTAAAGAGAACTATGGTAATGAAATTCTCTTTATTAAAACACCTGATTTTGAAGGGAACGTTTTTATTAAAAATACGTCTGAAAAGTTGTCTACTACAGGTGCAGATACACAAAACAATAAAATGCTCCCACCAAAAACAGTTATGGTTAGTACAATTGGCACTTTAGGAAAAGTTGCAATTACCTCATGTCTTTCGACCACAAATCAACAGATTAATTCTTTACTTACAAACAATCCTGATGATTACATTTATTTTTATTTTTTTGCAAAGACTTTAAAATCAAGACTAAAAGGATTAGGTTCCAATGGTGCGACAATGGGAAACGTTAGTAAGAGTAAATTTGAAAGCATTACAATACTTTACCCTACTGAATCAGTTAGAAGTGAATTTTTTCAAATTACAAAGAATAATTTTGAAGATGTTTTAACACTTGAATCGAAACAGATTAGATTAATTGATATCAGAGATTTACTAATTGAAAATTTAGTAACAGGTAAAATTTTGATAAAAAATTAATATGAACGAAACAATTATAAGTCAAACACCTACTTTTATTCCTGTAATTACTGATGATAGGGATTTTTACATGAACATTGTTTTATCCTTGATTACATTGCTTGCGGTACTTGTTGCTTTACTTCAAGAGCCAATTCGGAAGTATCTTTCGAAGTCAAAAATAAAAGTTGAAATTAAGAAGATACCGCCTGATTGTCATCAAATTTTGCTTACTAATCCAACAACTGGTGCACCAGTTGGCAATGTAATTTATTCAAGAATACGTATAACTAATCTTTCGAAAAAAAGTTCAGCTACAAATGTAGAAGTTTTTATTTCCCGATTTTGGAACATTGATAAACATAATAATCGAAAAGAAATTACTACATTCTTACCAATGAATCTCAAATGGAGTCATACACATGAGATAAGAACTTCAGTATTGCCAATTTTTTATAGATATTGTGATTTTGGCTCATTCAGAAATTTAAATGGCAATGTTTGCCTGATCTTGAATACAATTGTTCAACCAAATCCTGTTTCGGGTGGAAAAGTTCCGAATGTTATCGAAGCAGGAAGATATGTATTTCAGTTGGAGATAAGCGGAGAAAATATAGATCCAGTTAGTAAACAATGGGAGCTACAATTCAAAAATGAATGGCATGAAGAGGAACAGAAGATGCTCAATTCAATTATTTTTACTGAAAAAAAATAAACCATGAACAAATTTAACGAAGATAATTTAGTAGAACAAACAGTGATAAGTCTTTTGAAAGAATTATGGCAAGATAAAAATTTCCACATTAATGCTTTTACCGATGCGGAAGATAAAAAACTAGGTCGAGAAAATAGAGGCGAGGTTTTACTTGCTCCAACTTTACGTTCTTCGCTAAAAAATCTTAATCCAGATATTCTGGATTCTGCAATTGACGAGGTAGTTAGTGAAATTTCTAAGGATAGATCTACTCTTTCACTAGTTAAGGCAAATCAAGAAATCTATAAACTATTTAAAGACGGACTAAATGTAGATATTAAAAAAGACGATGAAAGCACTGAAACAGTTACCATTAAGTTTTTTGATTTTGAAAATCCATTTAATAATGATTTTAAGATAGTTTCGCAAATGTGGATTGTGGGGGATATTTATACCAAAAGACCAGACGTTATAGTTTTTGTAAATGGTATTCCTCTACTACTCTTAGAACTTAAAGCTTCACATAAAAATTTGTCTGATGCATTAAAAAGCAATATAAAACCATATAAAGAATCTATTCCTAAATTATTTTGGTACAACATGGGAATTATTATTTCAAACGGAGTAGAAAATAAAGTAGGATCTTTAACGGCTCCTTATGAGTTTTATAACGACTGGAAAAAAGTGGAAAGTGAAGAAAATGATGCTAAAACAGATATTCGCACCCTTTTATTTGGCTTATGTGATAAGAAAAGATTTTTAGATATATTTGAAAACTTTGTTTTATTTGACCAGTCAAAGGGAGAAATCAAAAAGATAATCCCTCGTTATTTTCAGTATTACGGCGTAAATAGTGTTTTTAAAAACGTTAAAAATAGGGATGGATTAGATGGTAGGTTAGGTGTTTTTTGGCACACTCAAGGTTCTGGTAAATCATATTCTATGGTTTATATTTCTCAAAAAGTTTTAAGAAAACTTAAGGGCAACTTTACTTTTGTAGTTGTTACAGACAGAACACAACTTGACGGGCAAGCATATGGTAATTTTGCAAATGTTGGAGCAGTTTATGAAAAAGAAGTACGAGCTACAAGTATTCATAATTTAAAAGACTTATTGCAACAAGATCACAGGCAAATTTTTACAACCATTCAAAAGTTTCAGGATATAACAGAGGCAGTTTCAAACAGAGAAGATATTATAGTAATGACCGATGAGGCGCACAGATCACAATATGATCACTTTGCACTAAACATGAGAAAAGCACTTCCAAATGCTTCATTTATTGGATTTACAGGTACCCCGCTCTTAGCTAAAGGAGAAGAAAAAACCAGAGAAACTTTTGGAGAATATGTTTCGATTTACAACTTTGGGCAGTCCATTGAAGATAAAACAACAGTACCTTTGTATTATGAAAACAGAGTTCCATTTTTGAAAAATGTAAATGAAAATCTTGATAAAGACTTAGAACAAGTAATGAACTTTTATGATTTAGACGAAGACGCAGAAGACAAATTAGAAAACGAATTCTCAACCTTTTACCATATTGTTACAAGAGAAGACAGATTAAATGCAATTGCAAGAGACATTGTGCAACACTTTGTTAGCCGTGGTTATGATGGTAAAGCTATGGTCGTTTGTGTTGATAAAAAAACCGCAGTAAGATTGCACTCAAAAGTTGAAACTGAATGGCAAAGGTATCTTGGTAAATTAAGGCTAGAACTAAGTAGTACGAATAATGAATTTAAGAAAGATCGTATTTTAGAAAAACTAGAACAACATGAGGATGTTGATATGGCTGTTGTTGTTAGTCAAAGCCAAAGTGAAATCGAAGACATGGCAGAATTTGATATAGATATGAAGCCGATTCGAGCACGAATAATAAATGAAAATCTTGAAGAAGAATTTAAAAAAGCAGATAGTAATTTAAGAATTGTCTTTGTATGTGCGATGTGGATGACTGGTTTTGATGTTCCAAATCTTTCAACTTTGTATTTAGACAAACCACTTAAAAACCACACATTAATGCAAACTATTGCAAGAGCAAACAGAGTTTATGAAGGCAAAAAGAACGGTGTAATTGTTGACTACATAGGTGTATTTAAAAATATTGAAAAAGCCCTTGCTTTATATGCCTCAACTTTATCTGGTGAGGATGAGATCATAAGAGACAAAAGCGAATTACTTGAGGATCTTAAACGAAAAATGGTAGAGGCAAAAACTATATTAAAAGAAAAAAATATAGATATCGATGAACTATTAACAGTTTCTGCAGAAGTAAAATTAAAACTTATTAATAATTATTCTGATGTTGTTCTTTCAGAAGAAAAATATAAAAAGAAAGTGTTAAATATAGCGTCAGATTTGCAAAGTGCCTATAAGTCAGTACTCCCAGATCCAAATGCAGAACAATATTATGACTATGTTATCGCTACCACCGTTCTTGCATCAAGAATAAGGGGTATTGGTTTGCAAAGTACAGATATTTCAGGAGTAAAAAGAGACCTTGAAAACTTGTTAGACAGATCCATCCAAACAGGTGAGTATATTATCCCCCAGCACAAAAAGATTAAAGATTTAAGTAAATTAGATGCAAATGCACTAAAAAAGTTTTTTGAAGATTTAGAAAATAAAAATATACAAGTTGAAAAAATGAAATCAGAACTGGCAGATAAGATTGAAGAATTAATGAAAAGGAATAAAAAAAGGAAACAATTTATGAACAGATTAAATTCGTTGCTTGAGGAATATAACAGTGGAGCTCACGATATAGATAAATTGTTTGAAGATCTTGTAGAACTAGCAAAAGACCTAACCGCAGAAGAAGAAAGATGCATTAAGGAAAATTTGTCTGATGATGAACTAGCTATTTTTGATTTATTAGTAAAGGATGAATTATCCGAATCTGAAATCGTGCAAGTTAAAAAAGCAAGTAGGACACTTTTAGAAAAACTACAAAGAGAAAAGCTTGTTCTTGATTGGAGAGAAAAAGAACCAACTCGTGCAGGTGTGAAAAACACAATATTTGACATTGTTTATAATACTTTGCCAGAACCTACTTATACGGAGGTTGATTGTGAACAAAAAGGATTAGAAGTTTACAACTTTGTTTATGAAAGATACGGAAGTTTTTCGTATGCTTGAGTTTCTATAACTAAAAATAATTAAAAGTTCTTATCCTTACCAACTTGCCTCATCTTAAAGCTATACCTTATCGAGGCAATGACAATATTTACAGCAGAACCAACTTTATGTAAAAGGGAATTATTTTTGTTAAGTTTTACCTCCCCTTTATTTTCCAAAACCCTAATAAAATCTAAAAATTCTTTAGCTGTTGTAATTTTTTTATCTGTGTGAAAACTAGTTACGCTAAACCCTACATTATTAAATGAGTGAAAATCGCTGTTTCCAAAAAGATTTGCTTTCCAGCCTCTTTGTAAATGTTCAGATTGCAATTGCTTGTGTTTTTTTAACATAATACTTGGCATTACAACTCGTGATAAACCATTAATAGCTTCAACCCCAATAGAACCAACTAAATGTGCATAACTTTTTAATAAATAATCAATATCATCAAATGTAAAGGAGTGAACATGTGGAATTTCTGGGTGCGGAACTATTATAAATGGATTAAACTGTTCTGATAATTTAATTGTTTTGTCAAACTTATTTTTATCATGACCAATTTTAATATAACGCCCAAAATCAATAGCATTATCTTTATTATCAAATAAAAATAAAATGTGTCCTTTTTCAGTACTAACCTCAATACCAAAAATACCAATTATATTTATTCCTTTTAATCGATATTCATTTATCTTTTGTTCAAATTCTTGTAGCCCTAAGGTAGTGTTATGATCGGTTAAAGCAATAACAGAAAGCCCACTTAAAACAGCACTATCAACAACTTGTGATGGGGAACAAAGTCCATCACTAAAGCAGGAGTGTCCATGTAAATCTGACAAGATTGTATTTGCATTCATAAACGTGAGATTTATTATAATACAAAGTTTACATAATACAAAAAAAATACTACTATACTTATATGACATATAATAGCAAACTTACTAAAATAAAGGTTATTGCCAACTTTTTTCTTTTTCTATTTTACGTTTTAGTTTTTTTACTTAATTTTTCAAATTTTACTTATGCCAAGGTTGAAACCAAAAGCAATCAACCTGAGTTTAATTGGGAAGAAACAGATTCAGGGGTAATTTCTAACATCTTTATTACAGATAATGAAACTTATACATATGAAAGTGTTGGAGTAAAATTTAAAACTTTGCCTTTAGAAAACCTTAAACTTTCAATTGAACAAATAGATAAAAGTGACTTGCCGGATAACACAAAGGCACAAAGTAATGCATATGACATAAAATTAATAGATGAAAATAATAATGAAGTAACAGAGGGATTTAACATACAAGTTACATTTTATGATATTGAAAATAAAAATGATATATCTGTTGTTTCATTTGAAAATCTTGACAATATTGATAAAGCAAAAACAGAAGATTTTGATATACAAGACAGTAATGTTGTTGTTAATACAAATCACCTAACTGTGTTTTTAGTTACCAAAATAGTAGATCATACGTCAGGTTCTGGAGAATTTATACTAAGTGATAACCCCGCAGATACTCCTGATGAACCTTTACCAATTTCAATTAATGTAAATAATAATTCTGATACTGGAGCATTAAAAATTAAAGGTTGGTGGCCAACGGTATCAACAGATATAGGTACAGATTATGTTGACTTTCATTTTGGTGATATATCAGGGGCAACTGATATTAGTACTATTAATTTCATTACTAACCTTAGAATACAAGCTGTAGTAGGTGCTGGTGGAGTTGATCCTAATGATTTTGACGCAAAGCTTTATGGCAAAAAAAGTAACGGTGATTTTATAGATTTAGCAATAGATAAAAATGATCTTGTTCCAAACTTTAACACTGGTGAAAGTGGTTTTACTCCTAATTATGAGCTAATCTCAGTTCCTGTAGATTTTACAAATTTAGATCTTACTGATTTTGTTATTAGATATTCTTTGGCCGCAGAACATACTGGTCCACATACGGGGTTCAATGGTCTTACATCATACTTTGACTACGGGGCACTTGATGTTAATTATCTTACCGACACTACTGCCCCCTTAGTTCCAAGTTCTTTAACTATTTTTCAAAATAATATTGATATAGGTTGTAATTCATATACTCAAAACCGAGCAATTACTATAGATTGGGCAGATAATACAGAACCAGACTTTGATCACTATATTTACCAAAATCTTTCAGGATCTTTTACTACAAATTTAACTTCATCAAAGTTTTCAGGAAATATTGCAGATACAGATGGACTTTACGGTTATAGGGTTAAAGCAGTAGATAATTTAGGAAATGAAAGTGACTGGACTAATTATTGTTATATTACCCTTGATAGAGTTGTACCAACTATGAATAATATAAAAATGTTAGTTAATGGTACTGAAAATAATACTGCAAAAGTAGGAGATAGTGTAACAATTTCTGCAACAGTTACTGATTTAACTAGCCCTATTGAAAAGGTTCAGTTATGGATTATAGCATACCCTTATACCGGAGAACAAATTACAAGTGGTGAAATGATAAATACACTTGGTAATACATGGGAATTTACGTTTACAATGCCAGAAAATTACCAAAGTGGAAATCCAATCAATGAAAATTTATTAGCAAACTATTTTAATTTTAGGCCATATGATATGGCACAAAATAGTATAATTGGCTATACGACAAAATTTACATTTGCTAATCCTCCTAATATTCCAACTTTATTATCACCACCAAATGGATCAGTAATTACTGGTTCAGATGCAATTTTAGATTGGACTGATGAAACTGACTTAAATGGTCCTGTTACATACAATTATAAAAGTAGTTGGTTACCAAGTGGAAATTATGGTCCAGTAAGTACAGGAACAACTAGCCAAATTGATGCTACAGCAAGTGCAGATAATACCTATAATTGGCAAGTACAAGCTTGTGATAGCTTTAATAACTGTTCAAACTGGACAGATCCTTTTAAAGTAACAATTGATAACACAGCACCAAACGTAACCATTACTGCACCAGTTGTGCTTACTTTATCAGGTACAATAACAGTTAAAGGAACAGTTACCGATACTAACCCCGATCATTATTATACTGTTATCAAAAACAGCTCTAATCAAACTGTTGCTGGGCCAGGCACTGTATATAATTCATCATCATTTACAGATACAGTTTTATTTAATTGGGATACAACACTTGTGCCTGATGGTGTTTATTCAATTAGACTTGAAGCAAGAGATACAGCTGGTAACAAGAATGCAGGATCAGTAGATGTTGTTACAGTTACAGTTGATAACACCAAACCAACTGTTGATTTAGTTTTTCCAACCCCAGGTACTAGTGCTAAAAGTTTTCAAGCAGTATTTAGTGAAAATGTAAATCAAACGGAAGCAGAAAACCCTGCAAATTACTTTTTAAATAACTGGCCTGGTGCAGGCGGAAGCGGGAATTTAGTTGGAGATGCAAGTATATCGTATAATGCTCTTACCAAAACAGCTACTATAACATTTACAAATGCCGGATGGTATATTTCACCAGAACAACAATGGGGAGTTGAGAACATACATGATTTAGTTGGAAACATACAAAATGTTAATCCATATACAAAATATTCCACACCAATGGTAGCACCTGTTACTACGGATTTTGGAATAGATGCAAATTGGCACAATACACCTATAACAGTTACACTAACCTGTGCAGATACAGGAGGAAGTGGGTGTAAAAATACATACTATACAATAGATGGTACTAATCCAAATTTGACAAGTTTAACTGGAAATTCTTTTACATTAAATACCGAAGGAGAGTATGAAATAAAATACTTTTCAACTGATAAAGCAGGAAATTATGAGAGTATTAAAACTGCTACAAACACTGTTAAAATTGATACCACAAACCCTACTGCAACAGTATTAATAAATAACAATGATACCTATACAAACAGTAAAACAGTTACACTAGCTCTTACTGCAAGTGATAACTTAAGTGGAGTTTTCCAAATGGCATTTAGTAACGATGGAGTAACATATAGTACTCCAGAAACTTTCTCTACTTTAAAAACTTGGGATTTAACAGATACAGAAGGGACAAAAACAGTTTATATTAAAATAATAGATAATGCGGGAAACGAATATATAACTTCAGATACAATAATCTTAGATAAAACTACTCCTTCATCTACCATAACATTACCTACTAATACAAGTAGTAACACTACTACATATGTAAATAGCTGGGATGGAATAATTACAGGTACATCAAATGATAACTATGAAGTAGCTAATGTACAAATATCTATTAAAAGGTCAAGTGATAATTACTATTTTGATGGTACAAACTGGGTATCAAGTGCCACAGAGGTTTTAATAAATACGACAACTTCTGATTTATTTGCAAATTGGAATTACGACATTAATCCTGATCCAACTGGCAATGAAACATATACTATAATTTCACATGCAACAGATAGTGCTGGGAATTTTGAAAGTAGCTACACAGTAACTTTAGTATATGATACAACAATTCCACAAGTTAACATTTCAATCTCTCCAACTACTCCAGATGGAAATAATGGTATTTATGTATCAAAACCCAAAATAACATTAACAGCAAGTGATAACTATAACCTTGATTATATTGAGTATCAACTTAACTCAACTTCTGGTACATGGACAAAATACACAGATAAAGTTGAAATTGATGAGGGCATTACTAAATTTTACTATAAAAGTATAGATAAAGCTGGAAATATTAGCAATATTGGGCTTAAAAATGTAAATGTAGATTTAACAAAACCTAGCGCAATAGAAAATGTAACAGCAAGTTTTAATGACACACTTAATGAAAGCTCAGTAACTTGGGATACTAACGATAGTGACATATATGAAATTAAAGTTTACAAAAGTGAAAACAGTAATGTTGATCAAAGTTCTTCTAACTTTTTTACCTTGGTAAGTAAAGGTAACAATCAAATTACCGATGATCATGTAGATAGGGGAAACACCTACTACTACCTATTTGTTTCATACGATGAAGCAGGAAATGAAGGAGATAGCGTAAAGGTATCAATCACAATACCAAAAAATGAAAGTGAAAATGTAACAGTTACAACAGAAACTTTTACAGCTCCACCTACACCTATAACTACTCCAAATACAACAGATACAAAAGGGTAAGTAGAAGGTACTAACACAGAAAATACTGTAAATAATAATGAGAACAAAGAGGAAAAAAATAAAGACCAAGTACTTGGCGCAAAAGATGTAAACTTAGACCTAGATAATGCCAATCAAAACTTTAGCTTTCTTAACTTTTTGAAAAGCTATTGGTGGCTATTATTACTATTTACTCCAATGTTATTGTGGTTTTTATGGCTTATAGTAAAAAGGAGTAGAAAATAAGTAGTCAAAACCTTTCAAATCATAAAAAAATTTAATATAATAAGCCGCGTGCAGAAAAATAATGTTCATTACATTTTTGTTTCAGGAGGAGTTTTATCAGG
>Ga0114931_10007857_pt1 | contig 12983 bp, 12 predicted proteins | sample 2SBtaG_FD_89579 | JGI IMG/M metagenome (GOLD analysis project Ga0114931, IMG submission 89579) | Deep subsurface microbial communities from Kolumbo volcano to uncover new lineages of life (NeLLi) - 2SBTROV14_V59a metaG | ecosystem: Environmental > Aquatic > Marine > Volcanic | place: Kolumbo... | reverse complement strand
GCCACCATGATGGTATTGCCAGATTGCCGATAGCTGGATTTCGATTTGCTCAGAATCGTTTCCGCTTCCTCGCGCGTAAAAACATCCATCTTTTTCAATTCCCTGATGAAGACTTCTTTCTTTTCCCATGAAGTCACGGTAACACTACCGCGAATGTCTTCAACTTCAAGGCTCCCGCCATCCGTTACTTTGAATGATTTTGTAATCTCCGCAACGAAATAGCGCCCCGATTTTCGCAACTCTTGCGTCTGCGCCGGCTGCCATGAGCAACACATAAAACCGAAAGCCAGTAATAGGTACAAGACCCTAACGGCCCGTTTGCTGAATTTCATCGATGTATTCTCCTTACGTGGTTCAATTGCTTTGTGACCGGTCGCCGACTTCCGGATTTTCAGTTCTCTCAAGAATCCGGGACGCTTTCAGTCGCACGAATTCGTTTTCATCATCCCGTGATGCATTTTGAAAAATTGGCAGCACATCCGTCTCACGCAGTCTGCTCAGGACATCGAGTGCTTCCATCCTCATCGCCGGGTTGGGGTCCTTCAACAGAACGCGGATAAAGGCTTGTTTGATGTCGGCGGTCATGGACAAATACCGCAGGACTTTCGCCGCCCGCAGACGGACCCCGGAGACCTCATCTCTTTCCATGGCATGAATCAGAGCGTCCTCGAGGTCGTGATCGGAAAACGCCGCGCCGCCGGTCGCTTTGATGGCCATGAGGCGCCGTCCCGGATGGTCTTCCGTCATGATGGTGTGTATCAGAACTTGCCGGATGGCTTCGTCTTTAATGTTACCTTGCAAGACAACATCTTGTAAGATTTTGTACTCTACGTTCACGATGCCGGTCTTGGGTTCATAGCGAATCATGTCAACGTCTGAGATTGCCAGCCGGTCATGGGACTGCAAAAGATTCTCTGAAGCAATCCGATTCCGCGTCTTTTGCGGCACAAGTAATCGCCCAATTTGAATGCCAACCAGGAATAACACGAGCGAGAAAGCAACCGCGCCAGGAGCCATTCTGAAAGACAGACCCATTCGCAAACTCTCCCACCATCCGGGTCGCAACATCTGCCGCCTCTCTTCCCTCAGACGTTGTCTTAAATTGGCCCGTGCGAATGCAAGGGCTTCCTCGGAGGGCTCGAAGGGTTTTCTTGCCGCGAGAACACCGTGAAAGGCTCGCAGTTCGTCGACGCGCTTACGGCTGTCAGCATTGTATTTCAAATGCGTTTCGAACGCCTGCTTCTCTAATTTGTCCAACTCGTCGTAGAGATAGAGGAGCGCATATTTGTCAAGTTGTTCAGGTAGCTTCATCGGTGTCTCTCATTTCATTGAATACTCTTGCAGAAGCTGCTGCATTTTCCGGGTCGCCCGAAAAAGATAATTTTTGACGGTGCCTTCCGTGCATCCCATGATGGATGCAATTTCCTTCAGCTTATGTCCGTGATAATGACGCAGCTCAAACACAAGTTTTTGTTTCGGCGAAAGTTGGCGGATGGCGTGGTCTATTTTCGAGGACAATTCGCGGTTGAGCATTTTGGCCTCCGGATCCCTCTCGTGTCCTCTCAGGGTCGTCCGCCAGTTTTCACCGGACTGTATCGATTCCTTCTCCAGTGAATAAGTTTGTTTTCTCTGTACCTTTTTTTGGAAGTTTAAGCAATAGTTAACCACAACCCGATACAACCAGGTTGAAAATTCACTCCGGAATTGAAATTTTGATAAATTCTTATAAACGCGTACAAACACCTCCTGGTAGATGTCTTCCGCATCCTCCGCGTGGTGGACCATGCTGTAGGCCAACTGCCAGACCTTCCTGTCGTAACGTTTGACCAGTGATTCAAAAGCCAACATATTACCTCTCTGGGCTTCTCTTATGGTTGCTTGTTCTTCGATATCCATGCAAGTCCGCTCATAAGATTTGACAAATATAGCAAGAAAAGGTTTGCAGTTGCAACTGATTAACCCGTACGTAATTTCCAGCTTAAGAGTTCGTGAATGTTTTGGTTCCGAGGAAAAGGTTCTTGCATTTTTGTTCTGAAATACAAATCTTTCGTCCTTGTGAAGGCCATATCTACTTTCGTTATCGTGTGGTATTTTCCGGACTAGCGCTATACTTTTTGCATTTAATTTTGGAAGAAAAGGTGTCAGAATCCGCATTTGTAGCCATTGCCGGCAACATGGGAGTTGGTAAGACCACTTTAACAAAGCTGCTGCATGATCGCTTTGGGTGGAAGACGTTTTATGAACCACAAGCGCGCAATCCTTATCTCGAGGACTTTTACAAAGACATGCCACGTTGGGCTTTTCATTCACAGATTTTTTTCCTGACACAAAGATTCAAGGATCACCTCACGATACAAAGCCGGCCTGAAGTCAGTATTCAGGATAGAACGATCTACGAAGACGCGGAAATTTTCGCCACCAATTTGTACACACGGGAAATGATGCCGGAGAGAGATTATCTATCCTACCAAAGCTTGTACCACGCCATGGTAAAATCTCTCAAGAAACCTCAAATCGTCATCTATCTCAGGGCGTCAACCTGGACCCTCATCAGTCGAATTCGAAAACGAGGGCGCAGTTACGAAAGGGACGTCGACGTTGAGTATTTGGCGCAACTCAATATTTGCTACGAAAATTGGATCAAGAAAATTGCCGACCACTGGAATTTGCTGGTAGTGGATACCGATAATTTTGACATGTTTGAAGATGTTGCCTGGCTGGACGGCATTCTCGATGAAATTGGGGAGAGAATATGAGCGGGCGCAGGGATTAGACCGCTTTCGCGGAGATTACCCCACCTTGCTAAAGAACAGCGGGTAGGTCACCGTCACCTGCCCCTGATCAATACTTGCATATTTCCATTTTCTGACAAAATTAAGGACCTCGCGTTCGAAGTCCGGCTGACCCATGCTGGAAGAAATCAACTTAACCTTCGAAACAGTCCCCCTCGCCGTAATAATGACCTCAACAACCATCTTGCCCTGTAAATCAGGATGTCGTTTCAAATATTTGTTGTAGATGTAGGTCAAGCGACCCTGGTAAGATCGGAGAACCGACCGCACGGATTCCTCGGAACGCTTCCCTAAAGCCGCTTCACTGCCCCTCATGCCACCGACCTGATCTATTTGGATTTGCCCTTTGCGCCCGAGCGAAAAGTTGTCGACACTCTCGGTTGTTTTTACAACGTCATCGATGCTGCCGGCCAAATCAGTCGCGGCAAATAGTTCGTCAAACGCAGAGGTCCCTGAACTGTCATCCTTGCCGTTGCCCACCGTCAACCTGGTATCCGAAATGACCTCGTCCAATTCCTTCGCCAGTCCTTTGTCAAGTAAGAAATCAGCCAAATTATTGGATTGGTCAGCCGTCCCGAGCCCGGTCAACAGCCCCAGCACGCCCTGCGTCTTCGGTCGCGCCGAGCCACTCGGTTCGGCCGCCTCGGTCGTTTCGTCTTCTCCGCTATCGACGGGTTCATCCGCGGCTTGCTGCACCCCTTTTTTAGTTTCGGCATCGTTTCCTGCTCCGGGGTTCCTCACGATAATTCTGGCAAGGCGTTCGGGGACGATGTTGTTCCCGGCTATCCTAGAATTGATATCTATCGGAAATCCGCTGATATATTTCATGAGGAAGACATGCAGAACGATCATAAAGACCAGAATGGTCTTGAACGGCCAGTCCTTGGTCAGCTCCTTGGCGGTGGCGTAGCCCCATGAAAATCCGGCGAATCTTGCCGGCTTTTGGATGGGTTCGGCCGTACACTGAAAGGTGATGCGGGCGTCACCAACCTGGACGACCCCATTCTTTCCGGCCGTTATGTGATAAAGAAAATCATCGCCTTTTGGGGGCAGCAGACCGTGCGCGAGCATGTCATGGAAGGAAAGCCGGGACTTGTCGGCAATGACTTCTCCCCGCATGTAGTCCTTCAAGTAAATCTGAAAGTGGTTGTTCCGTCCGGCGAACAGGATGTGCCGTTTCGGAAAATGTTTGCCGTAAATGGTGATGTCACAATACGGGTGCTGCCCTACTGAAATGGAATCGTTCCGGGCTAAAATGCGATGAACGACACTTTCTCCTTGCTCAATCTTGAGCGAAAGCTGTCCTTGAGATTTCCTCATGAAATTAGCTTGACTCTTTTTGATTAACCGCGAGGAGCATGTTGTTGAAGCCTTCCTGCCCGCAAGTGAACATTATTTTCTTGAGCAGCATAAAGGGAATTTCGCGATCGCCCTGAATCGTGATGTTACCCGTGAAACCCATTTTTGCGTCGAGCGCGCCGAGGCTGACTGAAAAGGAACGAATACGTTCCAGGCGTTTCCGAAGCGGTTGAATTAAATTTTGCTCCGTATTGACAATATCCGCGACGAGGACCACGGGGCTGCCATCCAGGATGATCCATTCATCGGTGATCACCAGAATCGGACTTGCCTTGGGTTGGGTTTGCGCCGTCGATTCCGGCAAGCGCAAGTCCTTTGCCACGCTGACAATTTCACCTTCAGCGGAAAAACTCTGCAGCAGGAAAACCAACAAGATGGTGAACATGTCAATCATGGAGGTTAGGCGCAAGGTAAAAGAGCTGATCGACTTGTTCCGGCGCGGCTTGGTTAGGAAAAGTCCGGCGTCCTCTGAATCCTCGTTGTCAAAATCAAAATACATGGAACTGAGTTAACCTGAGATAGATATGTTGGGGAAGCCATTTTCGCGGCACCGGTCCATTACCTGGATAATGACGTCATACTTAATCTGGGCATCGGGCACGATGATAATATCTTGCGTACGCGCATACCGCTCTTTCACTTTTCGCAATTGTTCGACCAGTAGCTGATAATCGAATTGGGCATTTTTTTTGGTAATGGGCGTGTTGCTGATGTCTTTGGATTTAAGCTCAAAGCCGCTGTCTCTGATCGTAAGAATGGTGACAACGGGCGGCGTCTTGTCCTGGTTGGCTTCGGTTGTCGTGTCACTACTCGGTAGAGAAAATTCGATAATGGAGATACGGACGAAGACCGCCGTGAGCAGGAGAAACGGCACCAGGATCAGGAAAATATTCATGACGGGGGTGATGTTGAGATCATCAGCTTCTAATTTCTGGCCCCGCCCAAGTGATTTTTTTAGGTTCATGTTAGCTGGCTGTCGCCGTCAGTTTTTGATAAATTCGTGCCACATTTTCGTTTATCTCATCAACGATGCCATTTGTCTTGGATTGGATATATGAATGGAAAACCATGCTCGGAATGGCGACAATCAATCCGAAAGCCGTGGTATTCATGGCCACCGATATGCCTGCCGACAGCAGAGCTGCTTTTTGGGAAGAGTCCGCCGCGGCCACGGCCTGGAAAGATTGGATGAGGCCGATAATCGTACCTAACAATCCAAGTAGCGTGGCCACGTTTGCAATCATTGAAAGGTAGTGAGTCCTCTTTTCCAATTTTGGAATTTCAGTCAGGGCAGCCAACTCAAATGCATTTTGAATTTGCTTTGGGCCTTTGCCGTGCTGTTGCAATCCGGCCGCCGTGATCACAGGCAAGGCGGCATTCGAGGTTTTGCAAAGTTCAATCGCGTTATTCACGCTACCCTTGTTGATCAGCTCAATCACACGGTTGACGAACCGGGTCGTGTCAATTCGGTTCTTGACCGCAATATAAGCAAATCGTTCCACGATAATCGCAATCGCGATGACCAAAGTGATAAGAATGACATACATAAACGGACCGCCATTCCTGAATGCGAGATTAATATATTCCAAAACAATACCTCCGTGACGGTTGTGAAGCAGAGCCTTCGGCGGGTTGAAGACTTCCGGTCGTTCGTGGCTCCATTCGTGGTTTGTTCATGTGGGGCGCTATCGGCCCGTGTGTTTTTTGGTTCGTTTTTCTTCTTCGCTGATTTTGTGAATGTCATCCTTCTCTACAGGTCGAAACATTTCTCTGAAGAAAGATCGGTCAATTTGGATATCGTCGATGCTAGGGTCCTTGCCTTGATGATAAAGACAGTCTGAGGTTTCTCAATTTTGCCAAAGATATCAATTTTTTCAAGGAAGATTTTGACATCCTTTTTCTTGTGTTCGATGGTCGCTTTGGAGAAAGACTTCGTGGTGTCCTGCACACCCGACGAGTCCGCTTTGGTTTGCGCAACGCCGCCGGACGGCCGCAACAGTATAAACCCGATCAACAACAGAGCAGGTCGTGCTAATCTAAGGATCATTGATTGGCTCCATAGGAATCAGCGGGCGGCGTTCCTTGCAATGCGCCTAAGTCGAGCTCGTTACGCAATTCCGCTAACCGTTTTCGGCTTTCCAGAATCCAGTTGTTTTCGATGTTGTTCTCGGCGGCGTTCCTGATGTTTGCCTCGTATGTTTTTTGTGCTTTTTCCTTGAACGGCAGAACGTTCTCCCAAAGCTTCTTGTTGTACTGGTCCAGGGCTTCTGGAGAAAGATTAGCCGGGCGCGGAGAGTCCAATAGCGCCTGACCGAACTCTTCGAAGGTTTTACCAATTTTGAATGATGCCGCCGTGGTCCATTCGGCGACTTTGTACTTTGCGGCCGAGGTGTAAGCTCTGACGACCTGCTGAAAAGCAGCTCTCTTGCGCTTTAATTTGCGGACAACCGGCGGCGTGAGCTTGATGTCCTGAAAATGCTTGAATGATATTTCAGCCAATAGAAATTGAGCATTCGCCACTAAGAACGGCTCCGGTGTCACCCCATCCTTCACAAATTTATTGTATGACTCGAGGAGGGATTTAAACTCCTCTCCGGCGGTGTCAAAGTCCTGTTGATTATATGCGATTTCAGCCCGTTTGAAAGATGCTTCCATGACGCGGTCGGGGTCCGTGATATACGTGTTGGCGTACTCACCGTACAACTCTCTGGCAACGTCGTAGTTCTCAATTGTTTCGTTGCACCGTGCGGCGGCCATCAGGGCCCGCGGCGCCAGCACGGTGAGATGATCCAGCTTGTAGACCTGGAGATAGTCGCCGGCGGCGCGGCCCCATTCCTCGATTTCTTCAGACAGAGTGGCAGCCTTGAAAAGGGACTGACTCAGCAATTTTGAAGCCGGGAACCGTTTCGCCATCTGTTCAAATAGGGCCGCGGCTTTGGCCTTTGCCCCCAGTTTCTCATAGTGATTCGCGGCTTCAAGCAGGGCCCGTTCCGCAATGAGGCTATCAGGTGCGGTGTTTGAAACATTTTCGAAGGCTATGGCGGCCATCAGTGTGTCACCAGTCGTCAAATAGAGTTCCGCCTTGCGAAATCTGGCGGACGCGATCAGTTTGTTGGCGGGGTCAACATATTTGGTGGAGTCTGGGAAAAGCCTGGTCAATTGCGTGAATTGTTGTTCGGCTCCCTCAAAATTATCCGTCTTATATTGGCATTGGCCTGACATGAAATAAGCCTGGACCAAATAGGGGTTATCCTCAGGTTTGTTCATCACTTCTTGATAGACCTCATGTGCCAGGTCGTAGCGCTTGATATCGTATAACATCTGCCCGAAGTTCATGAGGACACCTTGTGCCCACGGACTAAACGGATAGAAAATATAGAAATCGTTACTGGCTTGTAGAAGGTGCGCTTGCGCGTCGTTGCGGGCCATGACAATGTCGACGGCACTCTCTCCTTTGGCAAGAAAATTAAATAGGAAAAAATCAGAGGAATCTACCTCCGTTCTATGTTGCGTGAGGCGGTCGTAGGCCAGAATTCGATGATAGGCCGCGGTTTCCCCGAATTCTGATTGGGGGTAGCGCACGGCGAACTCATGGTAAGCCGTCACGGCGGATTCGAAATCTTCTATGTCGTAGTAGCTCTCCGCCAGGTAAAATTGAACTTTGTGCGCGCGTTTGGCCTGTGGGAATTTTTGCAGGTAAAATTTGTACCAACCGATGGCCTGCTGATATTGGAGACTGTCTTGCTCCGTTTGTGCCCGCAACTGAGCTTCACTGCCCAGACGATAGAGATATTCTTCCGCGACGGTATCTGCTCTTGCACGAATTGTCTCATCCGTGTTTGTCTCGAACCAGAGAGACCCCGGGCTGTACTTTTCAACTAACTTTGCGCGTTCATTCTCCGCCGCTTCCTTGTCGTCCGCCAATTCATAACTATCGACGATTTGTTTCTGATAGTCCGCCGCCGCCGGACTTAAAGGATAAAAATCCAGGAGGATTGTCAGGGTTTCGATAGATTGGGCATAGAAATTTCGTTTGCGAAAGATTTGTGCCAGATGGACCAGCACCTGGGTCGCGTATTCTTTGTCCCGCCGCTGACTCAAGAAATCGCCAGCCTTATAAGGTCCCCCATATTCCGCAAAGCATGCGGCGATATACTCGATCGCTTCCTGGCGCAAATCCGTCTTGGATTTGTCCCCGGTTGCGGCCTCAACATCCTTTAGTAATTCCAGATCCTGAATGAGGTAAACGAACGTACTGATGGCTTTGGCAAAATCATCAACATTATAATATGACCACCCTAATTTGTACAATGCCATATCAAAAAAAGGATTATCCCAGCTTTCCACCACCTGGCTATAGTACTTAATCGTCGAGGAGTAATCTTTCTGGTCGAAGAAGTACTCACCCAATCTGAAATAACATTCTTCCAGTAGATCGGGATCTTTGGTTTCCTTGGTCAAGCGGACGTAATATTCCGCTGCCTTGACCCGGTCACCCTGCTCGGAATAGTACAACGCGATTCGATAAGTGACTTTGTCACGGAAAGGCACGGCCGGGAACCGTTGTAGAATTTGGAGCGACATATCGATGGCTTGTGCCAGATCCAGATAGGGGATATCAGGCACTGTGTCGATTAAGCCGGCATCCAGCTTGCGTTCCGCCTCCTCATACACGAACATTTCTCGTTGAAACGTTAGCGTTGCCCGCTTCACGTATAGTTCAGACAACTGAAACATGAGGTTGGGGGCAAAGTCGTTGTCTGGATACTTGTGCAGGAGTTTCTCGGCATTTTGAATCGCGGATTCCAGATCGTGCAATTTCTGGATATCTGAAGAGGGACTCTCTTGGCCTGATAGGGTAAGGGGAAGGGTCAGCGCCAGCGCAAAAACCCCGAAGGACATCCATTTTTTGTAGAATTTTATCCGCCGACCCCGCATGCCCTTATTCCGCTCCAACGCCTTTCAGGTACAACGCCTTGACACGACCATACTCCGCGTACGCTTCCCAGCGTTTCCGTCTCTCCAATCGGTCAATTCTCCCGCGTAAGGCCGCAATCAAATCTGAGACGTGATCATATTCTTCGCGGCCGCTCATGACACGTTCTACCAAAATGGTGCGATCGTTCTGGATTTGTTCTGGGTCTTTGGGCAATTGAGGATGTGCGTCAACCAGGGAAGGAAGTGGTGTTACGGCCATCAGTTTGGCTTCTTTGGCCTGCAGGTCCTGTTCAAGTTCTTTGATTCGTCTTTGTTGCTCATCCAAACCCCGCCGGGCTGCGTCAATGTTCGCTAGGGAATCCTCTTCGGCACCCACGGCCATATCAAATTCGGTGATGGCAAAATCATAATAACCCAGTTTTAGATAACATTGGCCACGCAAAAAATGGACTTCGTCGAGATCTTCAAAGTCGGAATATTCGTCAATCAATTTATTCAAACGTGTCAGCGCACTCTGATAATCCTGACTTTTCACAAAGGTCCAACCCAACGTCAACAACACCTTGGGAAAATCGTAAAATGGTTCTTCGATTTCAAGCAGGAATTGGGCGGCGGCTTCGAAATCGGATAACTCGAAATAGATATAACCTAAGGTCAAACGGGCGGCATTGACGATATTCCGCCGCTCAAGATTCCCCCCAGATAATCGCGCCACCTTGGAGAATTCGAGAATTGATTCCTGGACGTTTTTTTTTTTAAGTAGGCCAGGCCGGAGGTGTAGAGTGCAAACGGATAAAATTTACTTTTCCTTGCAAGATTAGGGGTGATGTTTTGAACAAGATTGTAGTTTTGCATGTTGAAATAGGTTTGTTCCGCATAATAGCGCGCCTCATCGATCACGTCGTCTTCCGTGTAATGTGATTCGAGTGCTTTATAAAATTTGAGACTTTGCTGATAATTCCCTTTCTTGTAGGAGACTTTCTGCAAGCCCAGAATGGCCTCCGGCACCAGGCGGGTTTTTTTGACCGAACCCAAAAGATAACGATAAAGTCGATCGGCGCCGTCATACATTTGCAAATCATATTGACAGTTGGCAAGCATATAAACTACATCTTCTAATTTCGAAAACGTTGGGTAAAATTCCATAATGGGAATCAAATCAGCGGTGGTGCTCCAGCAGTGGTTGTCATGGTAATTCTTTGTAGCGGAACTGAAGAGTTTCTTCGCCGATTTTTCAATTTCATCTTGACCGGTCGCGTCAACTTCTTCATCCCCCCAGGAATCAACAGGGGTTTGCGGGTTTGCAAGCACCGGGGAATTAAAGTGCAACAGCACAAGCAGGGTCATCAAAAACGATATCATTTCATGGAATCGCATATCTCGTTATTTCTTTTCTTCTTCCGTACCTGTCTTTTCTTTCCCTCTCTCCAGGTCTTTGAGCATTTCTTTTAGGATACCATCCGCATTTTCTCGATTTTTTTTCAATCGGTCGAGAGCTTTTTCCGTTTGGGCGGGGGTTGCGCGTTGCACCTCTGGTTTAGGGCGACGGTATCTCTTCGGGAAAAAAGTATAGCTCAGACCCGCAAAAAATTTCCAATCAGCATATTCGTGCAAGGGTGCGGGATATACATTCAAATCACGGCTGAACCCAATATCCACGCCTGCATCCAAGACCAGTCTCAGAGGCATCCGGAATTTGAAACCGTGCGTCAATCTCATGGAGTTATCACGAAAACTAACGGCGCTGTTATTGAAGAAAATCTCTCCGCTGTATTCACTGTAAAAAATGACGGCCCGGATAGGAATTTTGAAACCGAGTCTCAAAAGTAATTGATCCGTACTATGGTTGGGCAGAATAGTTCCCACATTGTGGTCGAGATAGCCGACGTTCAGATTGATCTTAATCGGAACGACACCGGGAAGATGCACGGAGGCAATCCCCATGAAACCCCAACTGACCCGGTTAGATGAAAACGGGTCAAAAGGAACATTGTGATTGGCGGCCGTAGGTAATTTGACGAATCCCCGCAAAGCCGTTCTCACTCGCCGGCCCGCCCACGGTGTTCGCCATTTGATGCCAAATTGGACATCTCCAGGACGTCCGACCGCGTGCACCTGATCATCCTGATATGGCACGAATTGGGTGGTCAATTCCAATGCGTCGCTCAAACCGTAGGTCGCACTAAACGTCCACGTGTGATTGTAGACTTGCGAAGAATTGCCTCCTCGTGTAAAAGTCAGGAGGTATGAATTGAATACGAACGTCCCGGTGGGAACGGTCTCCGCCGCCTGAACTCGCAACGTTCCCCTCCCTCCAGCTAGTCCGGTTTGTGCGAAAGCAGGGCCGACCAACGTTCCAAAGGAAGCATAAAAAACGGTTGCTCCCAAAACCATCCAGGTTTTCATCATCCCTCGACTATGAATAACAAGTGACTACCCGAAATTTATCAATACGTAGCCTGCATAATTCATGAAATCTAAAATATGAAGGTGTCATTACGAGACGAACATCCCTCTGCTTTTTGCTCCCCGAAAAGAACTCGGGGCGTACCGTTCAACGAGCGAAAACCTGTCTCCTAAGAAACGGTACCGTTTCTTTCTGGTAAGAGCACGGATATGTGTTTGGCGCTCACTTTGAAATAGGGGCGACGGTCCCTGGATTCCTGCTTTCGCGGGAATGACGGAAAATGGGTTCTGGCATGCGCACATTCACGCCGCAAATCCCAGACCTGTCATCCCGCACTTGATGCGGAATCCACAGCTACCCAAATGTTCTCCTCCTAAGAAACGGTATCGTTTCTTTCTGATAAAAGTACGGACATGTGCTTGGCGCTCCCTTCGAATGGAAAATGGGTCATGACTTGCGAAGCGTCCAGCCGTAAGATTCCGAATTTTTTTCGGGGCGAACAAATCCCAGCAAGAAGCACGGGGCAGGCCCCGATTTCATAATCTTCAAACAAATGAGTCGGGGCAGGCCGGGGGATGTTTCGCACACGCACCTTTGAAATTTTCGTCGTAACGGTTTGAGCATGAAATCACTATTCATGAATTATGCAGATTAGGTAAATGAATATCAGTGTCAAAATATGTGCCAAGTTTGAAACAGTACTTACAACATACGAGCATTGTTGAAGATTGCGTGTGATTTTTGCCCAAAAAAATGAAGCCGTCAGACGCCAAGGGACGAAGCGGACGGCCACGGGTTGGCGTCCGCAAGAGAAGCGGTCAAAAATCAACCACCAGAATTGACAAAAAACAAACAATTAGATCAAGATAAACAAACGTTCGACGGCTGCGCGCGGGTCTTAATTTTATTAAACTTTCTTTCGATAAATTGGCCGAGAGGGTAGGTGAAAAAGACCATCAGCACGCCGGCTATGGCATCTACCGCATAGTGATAATTTAAATAGACGGTAGAGAAAGTTAGTGACAAAATTAGCGGCATGAATAGCAGCCCAAGGATCTTGTGTGACCGGAACATGTAGATTAAGACGATCCACATGGCGGAAACATGAGAACTTGGGAAAGCGGCACCTGAGATCGCGGCCCTGTCCTGAATTTGCAACACCATCGTATAAAAAAATCCAAAGGGACCCGTTTCATTTAGTAGAAAGGGCAATGTTTCTCTCGGTCCCCTGGCCGTCAAAAATAAGTAGGACAGATAGCATGTGTACATCGTCAGGGACAAATTGAACACAAAAGAGCGAAGAAATGCTTTGTCGCGACGCAGGGATAGAATAATGACCCCAAGCGGCATAATGAAATAATACGACCAATATGAGAAGGCCATGAATTCCGTTAAACCCGCCGACTCGAACCGGCGGAGATAGTGAATCGGGTAATCACCGAACAAGGCAAGGTCCCAATGGATAAGATGTTGTTCCAGCCAAAAGG
>Ga0114931_10007856_pt1 | contig 12984 bp, 10 predicted proteins | sample 2SBtaG_FD_89579 | JGI IMG/M metagenome (GOLD analysis project Ga0114931, IMG submission 89579) | Deep subsurface microbial communities from Kolumbo volcano to uncover new lineages of life (NeLLi) - 2SBTROV14_V59a metaG | ecosystem: Environmental > Aquatic > Marine > Volcanic | place: Kolumbo... | reverse complement strand
CTTAAAGAAGCTTTAAAGAAAAAATTTGATATTTTTATTATTGATATGACTATGCCGGCGATGAGTGGAGATGAAATAGTGGAAAAGTTAAAAATGGATGATAAAACTAAAAATATCCCTATTATAATACTTACAGCTTCTGTTGAAGAACAAGAAAAGAAAAAGATGCTAGAACTAGGTGTTAACGCATTTTTTATTAAGACTCAGCTTATTCCCAGCGAGTTGTCTCGGAAAGTAACTCAATTATTGAAACAATCTTAAAAATTTTATGCGAAGAATTTTAATTAGTGAAGTCCCAAAACTAATCGGACAAAAAGTAAGACTTGCTGGGTGGGTAAATATAAGGCGGGACCACGGCAAACTTATTTTTATTGACTTGCGCGATCGTTCAGGACTAATTCAAACCATAACGCTTCCAGATAAAACGGAAGCCTATAAAATTGCCAAAAAAGTACGTAGTGAATATGCTATTACTGTAGAAGGTTTAGTTAAAGAGCGACCGGGTAATGCGGTTAAAGACAAAGATTTAGGAAAAGTAGAAATTGAAGTAGAAAAAATAGAAATTCTTTCTTCAGTGGAAGAAGAATTGCCTTTTGAAGTTTCTCAAGAAGATTTAAACGTAAATATCCAGACTCTTTTTGATCATAGAAATTTATCTCTTCGTAATAAGAAAGTTAATGATATTTTTAAAGTTTATTCCCAAGTTCTGAAAACTTATGCTGAAACAATGCGCGGAAATGGATTTTTAGAAATTAAAACTCCAAAAATTCTCTCTTCAGCGACTGAAGGCGGCGCTAACTTTTTCAAAATAAAATATTTTAAGCGAGACGCATATTTGGCGCAAAGCCCGCAATTTTATAAACAAGCCGGCGTGGGTGCTTTTGAACGGGTATTTGAAATTGGAACAGTTTTTCGAGCAGAACCTCATTTTACTACGCGCCATGTAAACGAATACACCAGCTTAGACGCGGAAATGGGATTTATTGAAAATTTTTCGGATGTAATGGATCAGTTGCAAGAAACAGTGAAAAAAATTTTAAAAGATGTCAAAAAAAATTGTTCCCAGGAACTGGAAAAATATGATAGCGGATTGTTCGTGCCAGATAAATTTCCTCAGATAAAGCTAACTGAAGCGTTAGAGATTCTTAAAAAAGAATATGGAAAAACCATAGAAGGAATTGATATTGATCCGGAAGGAGAACGTTTAATTTCAGACTGGGCGAAAAAAACGCATAAAAGCGACCTTATTTTTCTTACGCATTATCCGACGAGTATTCGTCCATTCTACACTATGCCAAGCCAAGATTCCCAATATACCGAAAGTTTTGATTTAATTTTTCGGGGAGTGGAAATTGCTACTGGCGGGCAAAGAATTCATAACTATCATCAATTGTTGCAAAATATTAAACTCCATCGTCTCAATCCCGAAGACTTTAAACATTATTTAGATATTTTTAAACTAGGTATGCCACCTCATGGTGGTTGGGGTCTAGGATCAGAACGAATAACCCAAAAAATTTTAGGGCTTTCTAATGTTAAAGAAGCTATTCTTTTTCCTCGCGACGTAAAAAGATTAACGCCGTAAAAATCTTATTACTAGAAATCACTGAAGAATTAAAATTTTTTCAAAATTAAACTCAAGAATTAAGAAATAAAAAGTCTGTAACTTGCAACTTATAACTTGTAATTTAATTATCAATTTTTTTGGAGACAGTCCCCGCTTGTCATTCCATAATTTTTTCTGAAACAAAGTGAAAGAAAAAATATCTGGAATCCAGAGTCAGGGATAAAATAATTTCCAATATCCAATTTCTAATTTCCAACAAAATTTCCAATGCCTAAAAACAAAACAAAATTTAAGAAATACAAAATTTAAGAAATTTTTAGCATTGGACATTAGGATTTTTATTAGATATTAGATATTAGAAATTGGATATTGATTTAATTTATCTTAAGATTTAACTTTGCTAAAACCCCCTCTCATTCTCCCCCTTAGTAAAGGGGGAGAGGCAGAAAAACAATCCAAATCCTCCTCCCCTCCTTGCTTGCCCCGTTGTATAACTGGGGAGGGGAGGTGCCCGTAGGGCGGAGGGGTGCATAGGAGGTAGTAACTATGAGAAAATTATCAAACTTAAAAGGAAGAAACCTTAATTTCAAAGGTCTAAAAAAATACACCCCCTCTCAATCTCTCCCTTAGTAAAGGGGGAGAGGTATTGACAGAATTATTTCATTACAGGCATATCCTCTCATCCTGGATTCCGGATAAATTTCTCCGCTTCACTCCGAAATTTTCCGGAATGACATAGAGAGAAAATATAAATAACCCCAGTTCTTTCGATTTTGTAGATTGAAAGAATAAAAATATACAATGGTATTAACTACAATCTAATTTATTAAAATAATTCAATCTGCAAGATTAAATTGGCAGACTGCTATATTTTTTAAAAATATTCTTTAAGTTTTATAAACTTTCAACTCAAACTTATTTTTACTTCAAAGAACATCTAGCTAAAGGTGTTTTTTAATTTTAAATGACAAAATAGTAAAAGTATAGTATAAATAAAATAAACGAAAAAATAGTTTAAATTATTTTATACGAAATAAAAACAAAAAAGTGAAAACAACATTGCGGCACGATGAAAAATTAAATAAAAATAAAGTAAGAATTCTAAGCGCGATTTCCTTTTTAGCCGGTTTTTCTCAAGCTTTTTTTCTTTATGTTATGTCAACTTATTTTAAACGGTCTTCAGGAATAGAAAATGTCGGCGCTTTTTATGTAGTATCTTATGTTATAATTTTGGCTATTTTTCTTAATTTGCACAAAGTTGTTAGAAAAATTGGAAAATCGGACGCTTTTTATCTTTTTTTGTTTTGTAAAATTGCTGCTATCGTGGGACTTCTTTTTGTTTCCCCCGGTGCTATTGGAATTATTTTAGTAATGATTTACATTGTTTTTGGTAATTTAGAATGGGTAAGTTTGGATATGATTTTAGAAGCCTATTCCAGCGATCGGATGTCTGGTAGAATTCGAGGAAAGTTTTTAACTGTGATGAATACCGGCATACTTTTAGGACCATTGTTTTCAGCTTTTATTCTTGGAAAATATGATTATTATGGAATATTTTTACTGTTGCTTATTTTTAACTTAGCCATTAGCGCTATTGGAATTTGGGGATTAAGAAATGCTAACCACAGATTTCACGGTAAATTAACAGTTGTGGGTGTTCTTAAAAAAGTGAAAAGAAGAAAGAATATTCGTCGTATTTTTTATATTGCTTTCACGCTAGATTTTTTTTATGCCTTGATGATTATTTATACGCCTATCTATTTGATAAATCTAGGATTTAATTGGAGCCAACTTGGTATTATTTTTACTTGGATGTTGTTGCCATTTGTTTTTTTGCAATATCCTATGGGAGTTTTAGCAGATAAAAAAATAGGTGAAAAGGAAATGTTAATCTTAGCCATTGTTTTAATGGGAATTTCAACTTTAGTAGTTTATTTTGTTGCTTCAAAACAAATCATGATTTGGTCCATCATTTTATTTTCCACTCGCATTGGAGCGTCAATGATAGAAATTCTTCGCGATTCATATTTTTATAAGCGTATTGACGGCCATGACGTAGATTTAATTAATGTTTTTAGAACTTCACGTCCTTTGGCTTACATTTTAGCGGCGGGTATCTCTGTTGGGCTATTAGTAATTTTTCCTTTGAAAAGTGTTTTTATTTTAGTAGCCGTGGTTGTTTTTAGCGCTCTTTGGCCGGCTATTCATTTAATAGATAACAAAAGTGAAAAAGAAATGATAAAAAGCAGATAATCTAACCATAAATTATATCAACGCTTGGAGAAAACAGCTAATTATGGTATATTTATAAAGTAAAAAATAACTAAACCTTGTGGCTATTGCTAAAAAAATATTAAAATATTTGCAAGATAAAAAATATCATTTCAGTATTATTGAACATAAAACTACTTTTACCGCTTGGGATACGGCGCAAACTGAAAAGATTAATCCTAAAATGGTAACAAAAACTTTAGTCTTAAAAACTGATAGATATTACTTTTTAGCTGTTTTATCGGGAAACCGCAATTTAGATAAACAAAAACTTCTGAAAATTATTAACACTAAGAGAAAAAAAGATAAATTAAAAGTGTATAAAAAGATTAGTTTTGCTAGGGAAGCCTGGATGAAAAAAAATATTCCCGGTAAAGTAGGTGCTACGCCGCCTTTTGGCGAGCTTTTGAAATTGGATGTTTACTTTGATAATTTGTTGGCCAGAAATAAAAAGATTTATATTGGATCAGGAGAGTATGTTTCGTCATTTTTGATAAAGGTTAATGAATATATCAAAAAGGAAAATATAAAAAGAGGAAGTTTTAGCCAGAAAAAATAATTTTTTGCAAATTATCCCGCTGGAGTGGAATAATTTGTAGATTACAAAATTTCAGAAACAGTATGTATAGTGTTAGACTGAAAAAATTTGAAGGTCCGATGGAGCTTCTGTTGGAGTTGATTGAAAAAGAAAAGTTGGATATTACTGAATTAAGTATGGCCGAAGTAACTGATGAATATTTAGAATATTTGCATAATAACCAAAATATTCACTTGGAAAATCTTGCTGAATTTTTGTCAGTGGCTTCAAAACTGATTTTAATTAAATCTCGCTCATTGTTGCCTAGGCTTAATTTTAACAAGGAAGAGGAGGAGGAAATAGAAGAGTTAACTTATCAATTGGAAAAATATAAGAAATTTAAAGAAGCTGCGTTAGTTTTAGGAAAAATTTTCGAGCGAAAAAAAACTTGTTATTCCAGAGAAGGATTTAAAGGAATCAAGCCAACCTTTTATCTACCTCAAAACATCAATGGCTACGATCTTAAAAAATATTTTCTATCAGTACTTGTGGAGATTCCAATAATTGAAAAATTGGAAGAAGAAGTTGTTAGAGAAGTAGTAACATTAGAACAAAGGATTAATGAAGTAGAAAATACTTTGCGTACTAAAATACAAACATCTTTTTCAGATTTGGCAGCGAAAGCTAAAGATAAAGTAGATGTTATTATTTCATTTTTGGCTTTGCTGGAAATGGTAAAACAAAAAACAGTGCAAGTAGAACAAGGAGAGTTGTTTAGCGAAATAAATTTAAAATTTAAAAATTAAAGTATAGGATTTAGAACTGAGGTTCAACTTCCGTCGGAGGTTGAACCTCGATTAGCACAGAGCTTATATTATGAATTTAGATAAATTAAAATCAGTGATAGAAAGCATACTATTTATTAGCGGAGAGCCGATAAAGATTTCACGTATGGCTAAAATTTCCGGAGCAAAAATACCGGAAGTAGAAAATGCTCTTGTGATACTTCAAGGAGAATATGCTCAAGGCCGAGGCATAGTGATTATCAAAAAAGAAAAAGCAGTTCAAATGGCAACAAATCCTGAAAATTCAAAAATTATTTCTCAATTAGTAAAAAGCGAGATCCAGAAAAATTTAAGTAAAGCTTCTTTAGAAGTTCTTTCCATTGTGGCCTATCGCGGACCAATAACGCGAGCGGATATTGAAGCTATTAGAGGAGTTAATTGCAGTTTTACTTTACGTGCCCTTCTTATGCGAGGACTTTTAGAACGCACGGATAATCCTGGCAACAGCCGGTCATATCTATATAAAATTTCTTTTGATTTTCTTAAAAAACTAGGGTTGGATAGTATAAAAAAATTACCGGACTGGGAAACGCTTTCTAAAGATGAACGTATTGATAATATAGTTAAATCATAAAATTTTAATAATGCTGAGTATAATTATTACAATTTTAATTTTTCCTTTCCTGCCTTTTTTTATGTATGGTAATTTGATGAACAATGCCAGCCAAAATTTATTGAAACAAAGCCAAGTATTGGGTGAAGCTAGCGCGCAACAAAATAAAAATGATCTTTATTCAGACGGTGAGTCAAAGGTCTTCCAACATCATAACCTTTTTCTTTTAGATAAAGTTGACGGAGCAGAGTTTACTCCTATAAGAAAAGCGGATTTCAGCGATATAAAAATATGGTCCCGTGCTAGTGTAGTAATAGATGTAAACAGCAAGACAATACTTCATTACGACAAAGGAAGAGAACAGACGCAAATTGCTTCATTGACAAAATTAATGACAGCTACTTTAGTTCTAGAAAACATTAAAAATTTAGATGAACCGGTAACTATCACACCGGAGATGTTGGATGTTGATGGAACTACGGTTGGCTGTCCAACGAGCGTTTATTGCAATGATAAAAAGTTGCGGGTGGGTGAGCAAATTAGTGTAAAAAATCTTCTTGAAGCAATGCTTCTAGATAGCGCCAATGATGCCGCGACAGCTCTGGGAATTCATGCGGCTGGATCAACAGATAAATTTGTAAATATGATGAATGCTAAAGCAAAAAAACTGGGATTGAAAGATACGCATTTTTGCACTCCCTCCGGTTTGGAAATAACCGGACATGAAAATGAATGTTATTCTTCAGCTTATGATGTGGCTCGTATTGCCGCTTATTCCTTAAAATATAATTTAATTTGGGATATGATGAGAACATCCGAGGCGACAGTTCATTCTGTGGATGGAAAATACACTCACAAGCTAAAAAATACCGATATGCTTTTAAATAAAATGCCTGATTGTATAGGAGGAAAAACAGGGTTTACTCCATTAGCGGGAAAATCTTTAATGTTAGGTGCTGTCAGTCCAATTGGAAAGCATCGAGTAATTGCGGTGATATTAGATGATCCAAATCGCTGGGATGATATGAAAAATTTAATCAATTGGACTTTTAATAATTATCAATGGCAATAATCTATGAATATTTCTCAGATACAAACAATTCCAGAAGTAGTTAATATTTTAAAAATTTTAGTGACTGGCTTTTTAGCCTTTCTTTCGGCCTTTCTTTTAACGCCTCTTTTGACGCATTTTTTGTATGAAGAAAAAATTGGCATAAAAATTAAAAAAAAGTCAGTTGACGGAAAAAAGTTGCATTATGTCAACCGATTGCATAAAAATAAAGCCGGAACACCAACTATGGGTGGAATCCTGATTTGGTTTTCAGTGGCTGTTTTAGTTTTTGCTTCCCATTATCTCTTTCCCTATTTAGCCCAATTATTTAAAATAAATTTTATTGCTCGCCTGGATTTTCTTAGCCGTTCACAAGTATGGTTGCCTCTTTTTGCTTTAATTTCAGCGGGATTTTTAGGCCTTTTTGACGATTATATGAGTGTTCGGGGCATAGGGAGAAATAAAGGTGGAGGAATGAGATTTTTGTCGCGCTTCGGTTGGTTAGCCGCTATTGCCGCATTAGGAGCTTGGTGGTTTTATTTTAAATTAGGTTGGGATAAAATTCATATTCCAGCTGTTGGAGATTTCGGAATAGGTTGGTGGTATATTCCTCTTTTTATTTTTATAATTCTTTTTACAGCAATTTCTTCTAATGAAACTGATGGATTAGACGGTCTAAACGCTGGAGTTTTACTTATTGCGTTTGAATCATTCTCTTTAATCGCTTTTTTCCAAAATAAAATAGACTTAGCCGCTTTTTGCGCGGCGCTGTCAGGAGCGCTATTGGCTTTTCTTTGGTTTAATATTTATCCAGCTAGATTTTTTATGGGAGATACGGGGGCAGTATCGCTGGGAACAACTTTAGGAGTTATTGCTATGCTTACTAATTCAGCTATTGTTTTGCTGATTATTGTTTTTATTTATTCTATTGAGTCTGGTTCAGTAGTTGTTCAGCTCGTTAGTAAAAAGTTTTTTAACCAAAAAGTTTTTTTAGCGGCGCCTATCCATCATCATTTTGAAGCTAAAGGTTGGCCGGAAACTAAAGTGACTATGCGAGCTTGGATTTTTACAATGATAACCGCTTTGGTAGGCATTATAATCGGAATTTTAGGAGCGGGAAAACATTTTCATTAATAAACCTTGAATTTAGTAGAAATTACTGAAGAACTAAAATTTTAGTTCTCAAACAAGAATTTCTTAAAAATTTTAATTCTTCAGTAATCCAAAGATCTAAAATTAATAAGATTAAAAAAATGAAAATAATTTTTTTAGGAACCAATGGTTGGTATAGCACAAAAACAGGGAATACGGTTTGTGCTTTAATTGAAAGTGAGAAATATTATATTATTTTTGATGCCGGTGATGGAATATCAAAAATAAATCGGTATATTAAAAAAAATAAAGAAATATTTTTATTTTTAAGCCATTTGCATCTAGATCATATCATCGGTTTTCATTCTTTAGCTAAATTAAAACATAAAAAACCGTTTAATATTTTTGTTCCAAAAGGAATGAAGAAATTATTGGAGAGTGTCATAAGGCATCCTTTTGCAATGTCATTTAAAGAATTTCGTGATATTAAAGTAAATATTTTTGAATTTCCAAAAGAAAAAGATAGAATTCCTTTCTCTGTAAACTCTTTGAAACTTTGCCACATTGATCCATCATTTGGCTATAGAATTGAGTTAGATGGAAAATCAATTGTTTATTGTTCTGACACGGGAGTTTGTGATAATTCTTTAAAATTATCTTTGGGGGCAGATGTTTTAATTCATGAATGCTCTAATAAGTCTGGGGTATTTTCAGGAAAATGGGGACATTCTAATCCGGAAGAAGCGGCGACTTTAGCCAAAAAAGCGAAAGTAAAAAAATTGTTGTTGACGCATTTTTCAGCTAACTCGTTTACTTTTCAAAAAGATAGAAAGATGGCGGAATTAAAGGCTAAAAAAATTTTCAAAAATACTAAAGCAGCTAAAGATGGAATGGTTGTAAAAATATAAAATAAATTTTATGAAAATGAGAAAAATACAAAATGCGAATGTAGAAAATAAAAGAGTTTTATTAAGAGTGGATTTTAATGTGGCCATAGAGAATGGCGCGCTAAAAGAAAATTTTAAAATTAAAGCGGCCAAAGCTACATTGAATTATCTTTTAGCGCGAAATGCTCAAGTGGCTTTAATTTCGCATTTGGGCCGGCCTGACGGAAAAATTAGAACGGAATTTTCTTTTGCACCACTGGCAGATAAGATTGGAAAAATTTTGGATTGCCAAATTAAATTTATACCAAACTGCATTGGCGAAAAAGTTTCAAAAAGTATTTCCAAATTAAAAAAAGGAGAGGTACTGCTTTTGGAAAATGTTAGATTTTACAAAGAGGAGAAAGAAAATAATGAAAAATTTGCAAAAGAATTAACTAAAAATTTTAATCTTTTTATTAACGACGCTTTTAGCGTCTCTCATCGTAATCAATCTTCGGTAACTGGCGTAACAAATTTTCTGCCAAGTTATGCGGGATTAAGATTGCAAAAAGAGGTAAGAGAAATGGAAAAAATTAAAAATAATTATACGCGTCCGGCAGTAGCTATTATTGGTGGCGCAAAAATTGAGACTAAATTACCGGCGATAAATTTTTTTGAACAACTATATGACTATGTTTTAGTAGGCGGAAAAATTGCTAATGAAGCACTAGATAAAAATTTAAAATTTAGTCCCAAAGTAATTTTACCAGTTGATTTTGCTTCAGGGCGTTTTGATATTGGAAGCGAAACTATAAAAAAATTTGAAAAAATAATTAGGCGCGCCGAGACTGTTGTTTGGAACGGGCCAACAGGAAAAATTGAAGAAGAAAAATACGCGGTAAGCTCTAACGTAATTTTAAAAGCAATCATTAAAAGTAACGCTTATAGTGTGGTTGGTGGCGGAGAAACACTAGAAATTTTACGCTGTAACGATGCTCTGGATAAAATTAGCTTTGTTTCTACTGGCGGGGGAGCTATGCTGGAATATTTAGGCGGAGGAAATATGCCGGGAATAGAAGCGTTAAAAGAATAATTTAGAGTTTAATTCCAATAAAACTCAATTGCTAACATAACAAAGGTTAATTAAAATTGTCAGTGACGTTTTGGTACGTTACTTATCTAATAATCAAAGCAAAATATAAACTAATTTTACTCAACACCATTAAAGTAAATAAAACTCAATTTTTGTTAAAAACTTTTGAATGTGATAAAATTAAAAAATAGCAAGTCATTTAACTTAACTTTCCTTTCTGTCATTCCCGCATTTCTTTCTGTCATTCCCGCGTAGGCGGGAATCCAGTGAACCAGCCAAAAGTTTCAAGACTAGATTCCCGTTTTTACTGGAATGACAAAGGCTAAAGCTAATTAACTATTGTAATTATTAAAAGTTTTTTTATGTCAAAAATTAAAAATATTCAAGCTCGGGAAATTTTAGATTCGCGCGGAAACCCCACGGTAGAAGTGGAAATAGAATTAAAATCAGGAATTAAAACTAGAGCGGATGTGCCGAGTGGAGCGTCAACTGGAACTTATGAAGCCTTAGAACTACGTGATAATGATGAAAGTCGCTATAAAGGCAAGGGAGTTTTAAAAGCTGTAAAAAATGTTAATACGAAAATTGCCCAAGCGTTAGTAGGTATAGAAGTTAGTTTTCAAAAAGAAATTGATAAAAAGATGATTGAGTTGGACGGCACTTCTAATAAATCTAATTTAGGAGCAAATGCTATGGTGGGAGTTTCTTTAGCGGTCGCGCGCGCAGCAGCTCTGGATGAAAAACTGCCTCTTTATGCCTATATTAAAAAAACTTATAAATTTCCAAACAGCAAATATAAATTGCCGATGCCAATGTTTAATATTATGAACGGCGGTAAACACAGCGATTCAGGCCTTTCCATTCAAGAATATAAATTGGTGCCTAATGGAATAAAAAAATTTAGCGAGCAACTTCGCGCTGGAAGTGAAATTTTTCATACTCTTTCTGAGATTTTAGTTAGCAAAGGTTATAGTATTTCAGTAGGAGATGAAGGCGGTTTTGCTCCAAAATTAGAAAGCAATACCCAAGCGTTGGAACTTATTAAGTCTGCTATTAATAAAGCCGGGTATAAAGAAGGAGTTCAAGCTAACATTGCTTTGGATGCGGCGGCTAACTCTTTTTATGATAAAAAAGAAAATCGTTATATTTTAAAACCAGAAAATTCAGTTTTAACCCGCGAGATGCTAGTTAATATTTATAGCGAATGGATTAATAAAAATTATGTTATTTCTGTAGAGGATGGATTAAATGAAAATGATTGGGAAGGTTGGAAAGCCATGAATGAAAAAATTGGACAAAACGCTATGACCATTGGAGATGATTTAATCGTAACGAATGTAAAGAGATTAAAAACGGCTATTTCTTATAATGCTTGCAATGCTGTGCTTATTAAAGTCAATCAAATTGGAACTCTTAGCGAAACAATTGATTGCATAAAATTGGCTAAGAAAAATAAAATGAAAACAGTCATTTCACACAGAAGCGGAGAAACAACCGATGACTTCATCTCTGATTTAGCGGTAGGCACCAACGCTGATTTTATGAAATCCGGGTCGCTCTCAAGAGGAGAAAGAATTTGTAAATACAATCGGCTTTTAAAAATAGAGAAAGAAATATCTGATTAAGTATTTTTATATTAAAAAGCTATTGAAAAATTAAAATATATTTTTAAAAAAAATGATTCAACAAAGAACGCCTACCATTCTTATTATCCTTGATGGCTACGGTGTTGCTCCTCCGGGAAAATTTAATGCTGTAACCTTGTCTAAACGTCCAACATTGGATCGGCTTTTTGAACTTTATCCACACACGGAATTAGGAGCAACGGGAAAAGATGTTGGTCTGGAAGACAATAAGATGAGTGGATCAGAAGCTGGACATATGAACATAGGAGCGGGACGAATAGCGCATCAAGATTCTTACTATATAACAGAAAGCATTAAAAATGGCAGTTTTTTTATGAATCCAGTTCTTTTAGGATCGGTTCATCATGCGCTAAATAATAATAGTGATTTTCATTTGATGGGACTGATGGGTAATTATGATAGTCCGCATAGCGACCCAAATCATTTTCGAGCGATTTTGAAAATAGCTAAAAAAAACGGAGTCAAAAAAGTTTTTTGCCATCTATTTACTGATGGGCGAGATTCATATCCAAGAAGCGCTAGGAAGCATTTAAAAAATTTCCAAAAAATTATGGCTGAAGAAGGTATCGGTCAAATAGCCACGCTGAGTGGACGATTTTATGCTATGGATCGCGCCAAAAATTGGGATCGATTAACTAAAGCTTATAAAGCTATTGTATTTTCTCGCGGAGAGAAAGCGCAAAGTCCTGAAGAAGCCATTGAAAAAGCTTATACTAGCGGTTTTACTGATGAATATCTGTTGCCGACTGTTATTTATAATGGTGATGCTCCGATAGCTCAACTTAAAGAAGATGATAGCATTGTTTTTTTTAATTTACGTTCTGACCGAGCTCGTCAATTTTCTAAGCTTTTTGCAGATTACAATGAAAACTCTATCATTAATGATGATATGCCAATAGTTGATCGGCCTAAAAATATTTATTTTGTAGCTCTAACTGATTTTGGTCCGGATTTAAATGTGCATACCGTTTTAAAGGAACAAACTCTGAATAGTACTTTGCCAATGGCTTTGGGGAAATTAAAACAGCTTTATATTGCCGAAACGGAAAAGTTTGCCCATATAACTTATTTTTTAAATGGTGGCTATGCTGATCCAGTAAATAATGAAGATCGGATTATGATTCCTTCGCCAAAAATAGACTCTTACGCTAAAATCCCTCAAATGTCGGTGGCAAAAATAACCCAATATATAATTGAAAGTATGCAAAAGAATAAATATGATTTTTATGCTGTAAATTTTGCTAATGCGGATATGGTGGGACATACTGGAAATCTTAAAGCAGCTGTCCAAGCTTGTTCAACTTTAGATAAACAAGTTAAAATTTTATCTAAGGAGGTTTTAAAGCGTTCTGGTAATCTAGTAATTACAGCTGATCATGGCAATGCAGAAGTTATGTTTGATGAAAAATCTAAACAAGCCAATACTTTTCATACTAAAAATCCAGTGCCGTTTTTGGTAGTCGGACATAAATTTAAAAAAGCT